>ULYR01061879.1_pt1 | contig 102652 bp, 79 predicted proteins | sample 1962341 | NCBI WGS metagenome assembly ULYR01 (sample SAMEA4835868, study PRJEB28245) | human gut metagenome | biome: gut microbiome; material: fecal sample | place: Denmark | collected 2008 | reverse complement strand
AAACGCTACGACTCCTGGGGTAATTGCAATTCAATAATTGAAACGGGAACCAATACATTGATTGTTGGATGTAAAAACAGTGTCATACCTAACAGCGTGACGAGCATCGGGGATTGTGCGTTCTATGGTTGCACTGGCTTGACCGAACTGACATTGCCTAACAGCGTGAGGAGCATAGGAGATGGTGCTTTCAGTGGTTGCAGTGGCTTGACCGAACTGACATTGCCTAACAGCGTGACGAGCATCGGGGATTGTGCGTTCTATGGTTGCTCTGGATTGACCGAACTTATATTGCCGAACAGTGTGAGGAGCATCGGGGATATTGCTTTCACATATTGCAGCGGATTAGAAAAGATAACAGTAGAGAGTGGAAACAGTTGCTACGACTCCCGAGATAATTGCAATTCAATAATTGATACAGAATTCAACACATTGATTGTTGGATGCAAAAACAGCGTCATACCTAACAGCGTGACGAGTATTGGGTATTATGCTTTCTATGGTTGCAGCGGCTTGACCGAACTGACATTGCCGGACAGCGTGGCGAGCATCGGAGATGGTGCTTTCATTTGTTGCAGCGACTTGTCGAAGATAACATTGTTGGCTGAAATTCCGCCAGTGTGTGGCTCCGGAGTGTTTGACAGAGTCAATAAAACTAACTGCGAATTGATTGTTCCAGTTATATCTGTCACTGCTTATAAGCAGGCGGAAGTCTGGAATGAATTCAGCAACATAAGTGGCTTTTCTGGAGTTGAGGTCACCGTGGCAGGCAAGACACGGAAGATAGTGGTTGAATAGCCGCATAGCTCGCGTATTCCGTCTTTTTTACGTTGAGCATATATAAACAAAAGGACTGGCACGGGGTGTCGGTCCTTTTGTCTATAAAAGTATTGCCGCAGGGCAATCGTCAAAACTATTTCCTGACGTTGACAAATCTTGAATGCTGGTTTTTGTATTTACCTATAAAACGAGTCATTCCCGTGGCTGCGGAGGCTGATGGCTTTCCACGCCTATATGGTGTTGGCTTTTTCAGTGTGCTCCTTTGTGTAGGCATCGTCGTGGACACCAGCCACGGCACGGCCGCTGGGGTCGTTGACACCGCGGAACGAGGCGTCCCAGGCGAGGGCTTCGGCGGTGGAGCATGCCACGCTCGGCACGCTCGGCACGCTGCGAGCCGCACTGTCTGACGGGAAATATCCTTCAAAGATGGTGCGGTAGTAATATTCTTCCTTGTTCTGCGGCGGGTTGATGGGGAATCGTTCTGCCGCATGCGCCATCTGTTCGTCGGTGACTGCAGCAGCCGTCACTTCTTTGAGGGTGTCGATCCAGCTGTAGCCCACTCCGTCGGAAAATTGCTCTTTCTGTCGCCAAGCAACGCTCTCTGGGAGCATATCGGCAAAGGCTTCGCGGACTATGCGCTTCTCGATGGTTTTGCCGGGACACATCTTGGATTCCGGATTGAGCCGCATCGCAACGTCAAGAAATTCTTTGTCGAGAAACGGCACGCGTCCTTCAACGCCCCATGCCGACAGCGACTTGTTGGCGCGCAGGCAGTCGTAGAGGTGCAGCTTTGACAGCTTGCGCACGGTTTCTTCATGAAATGCGCGAGCGTCGGGTGCTTTGTGGAAGTAAAGGTAGCCTCCAAACACTTCGTCGGCGCCTTCGCCGCTGAGCACCATCTTTATGCCCATGCTCTTGATTACGCGGGCGAGCAGATACATCGGCGTGGAGGCGCGAACGGTGGTGACATCGTAGGTCTCGATGAAATATATCGCATCGCGCACGGCGTCGAGGCCTTCCTGGATAGTGTAGTTGATTTCGTGGTGCACGGTGCCTATATAGTCTGCCACTTCACGGGCTTTTGCCAAATCGGGCGCACCTTTCAATCCTACGGCAAAAGAGTGGAGTTGAGGCCACCATGCCTCTTTCTTGTCGTCGGTCTCGATGCGGCGTGCGGCAAATTTTTTGGCAATGGCGGAAATTACCGAACTGTCGAGTCCTCCGGAAAGCAGCACACCGTAGGGCACGTCGCTCATCAGCTGCCGTCTGACGGCGTCTTCAAGGGCGTCGTGCAGGGCTTTTATATCGGCGGTGTTGTCTTTGACGGCGTCGTAGCTCATCCAGTCGCGTTTATACCAGCGGACCATCTTGCCTTCGCTGCCGCGGTAGTAATGTCCTGGCAAAAATGGCTCATACTCGTCGCAGAAGCCTTCAAGGGCTTTGAGCTCGCTGGCGCAGTACACGCGTCCTTCGTTGTCATGGCCTATGTAGAGCGGAATCACGCCTATGGGGTCGCGGGCAATGAGGAAATCATCGGTTTCCTCATCATACAGTGCGAAGGCGAAGATGCCGTTGAGGTCTTCGAGAAAGTCGATGCCTTTGTCGCGGTAGAGCGCAAGGATCACCTCGCAGTCAGACCCTGTGGCAAAGTCGTATTTGCCTTCGTAGCGCTGGCGGATGTCGCGGTGGTTGTAAATCTCGCCGTTGACTGCAAGAATCTGCTTGCGGTCGGGGGAGAACAATGGTTGGCCGCCGCTTTCGGGGTCGACGATTGAAAGACGTTCGTGGGCGAGAATGGCAGATTTGCCGCAATAGATGCCGCTCCAGTCAGGACCGCGGTGGCGTATTTTTTTTGACATTGCCAATGCCTTGGGACGCAATGCCGAAACGTCGCTCTTGATGTTGAAGATTGCTGCTATACCACACATGATAGTATCGTTTTTTTTAGACTTGTTTGGTTTTAAGATATTTGTCGATGTCGGCTGCCGCTTGGCGTCCGGCGGCGATGCACCGCACCACAAGACTTGCTCCTGTGGCTGCGTCGCCTGCCACAAACACGTTGTCGGGCAATTCGGGTTGCTGGGGCTTAAGAAATCCCATGGCGAGCAACACAAGGTCAGCGTCGATGACTTCCTTTTTGCCGGTGGGTTTCATCAGCGGGCGTCCGCCTTCGGGGTTTGGTGTCCATTCCACTTCCTCCACCTCCACTCCGATGACATTGTTGTCCTTGCCGATGAATCTGGTCGACGACAGACACCACCTTCGCTCGCAGCCTTCCTCATGGCTCGAACTTGTGCGCAGCACTTGCGGCCACTGTGGCCATGGGGTGGCTGGGTTGTTGCCTACCGGAGGCTTCGGCATGATTTCAATCTGCGTCACAGCCACGGCGCCTTGACGGATGCTCGTGCCTATGCAGTCGCTGCCGGTGTCGCCTCCGCCGATTACCAGCACTCGCTTGCCTTTTGCCGTCACCCGCTCGTCGGCTGAGAATGTCTGTCCGGCAAGCACCCGGTTTTGTTGGCTCAGCAGGTCGAGCGCGAAATGCACACCGTTGAGGTCGCGTCCGGGAATGTTGAGGTCGCGCGCCTGGGGGGTGCCTGTGCAGACGGCATAGGCATCGAATCCCTTGGGAAGATTGAGGATGTCGATGTCGGCATTCACCTCAAAAGTTATGCCTTCTGCCTTCATCACATCGACGCGGCGGTCTATGATGGCTTTGTTGAGCTTGAAATTGGGAATGCCGAAGCGGAGCAGTCCTCCAACAGCCTCGCGGCGTTCGAACACGGTGACGTCGTAGCCGCGGCGGTTCAATTGGTTGGCTGTTGCCAGTCCGGCAGGACCGCTGCCCACTACCGCCACTTTTTTGCCGTTGCGTTGATACTGCCGCGGCACCACATATCCTTCGCGGAATGCTGTCTCGGCAATTGCGCCCTCGTCTTCGCGGATGGTGACAGGAGCGTCGACGGCAAGTTTAAGCACACAGCTCTTCTCGCACAGGGCAGGGCATATGCGTCCGGTGAATTCCGGAAAATCGTTGGTCAGCGACAGTATTTCATAAGCCTCGTGCCAGTTGCCTCTGTAGATGGCGTCTTGAAATTCCGGAGGGCGGTTGCCAAGCGGACATGCCCAGTGGCAGAACGGCACGCCGCAGTCCATGCAGCGGGATGCCTGCAGGCGGCGTTCGGATGTGTTGAGGGTTTGTTCCACTTCTCCGAAGTCACGGATACGGTCGTGGATGGGGCGATAGCCTGCCTCCTGGCGTGGTACGGTAAGAAAAGCCTTAGGATTACCCATATATGTTGTTTCGTTTTATCGGTTGGGAAAATAAGTTAATAGTCACGCTGCACCTCGGCGATTTTCTGTTGTAGTTTGAGCATCTGTTCCTCGGCAAGCACACGCTTGTATTCGATAGGTGTCACCTGTATGAAGTCGTCGACATACCGGTTCCATTCATCAAGCATCTGGCGTGCCAGCGCCGAGCCGGTGTAGCGGTAGTGCTGACGAATGAGCTCGTGCAGCTCCTTGCGTGCCGTGGAGTCTTCGATGAGCGAGAGTTCAACCATCTCCATGTTGCAGAAATAGTCAAACTTGCGGTCGGGATCCCAAACGTATGCCACGCCGCCGCTCATGCCGGCTGCGAAATTGCGTCCGGTTGCTCCGAGCACCACAACGCGTCCGCCGGTCATATATTCGCAACAGTGGTCGCCGACACCTTCAACAACGGCAATGGCACCTGAATTGCGCACGGCAAAACGTTCGCCGACACGGCCGTTGATATAAACCTCGCCGCTTGTGGCGCCATAAAGGAGCGTGTTGCCGGCAATGGTGTTTTTCTCTGCCGCGAAATGGCTTCTGACTGGGGGTGCCACGGCGATGCGTCCGCCGCTGAGTCCTTTGCCGAGATAGTCGTTGGCCTCGCCCTCAAGCTTGAAGCTTATGCCATGGGCGAGAAACGCTCCGAAGCTTTGTCCGGCAGAGCCTTTGAATCTGACGGAAATGCTCTCGTCGGGCAGACCCTCGTTGCCGAATTTGTCGGCAATCAATCCCGACAGCATCGCGCCTACAGCGCGGTCGGTGTTGGCGATTGCATATTCGAGCGACACTTCTTTGCCGTTGCTGATAGCCGGATAGGAGGCTGTTATGATTGTGCGGTCGAGCACGCTGTCGATGTCGTGCATCTGCGCTTCTGTGTGGCGTATGCTTGCGTCTCCGCTTTCTTTATGCAGCAGGCGGGAGAAGTCGAGCAGCTCTGACTTCTGGCTGACTGCTTTGTCTATCTCAATCAAATCGGTGCGGCCTATGATGTCGTTGAATTTCCGGAATCCCATCTCTGCAAGATATTCACGCACCTCTTCGGCGAGAAAACGGAAATAGTTGACCACGTGGTCGGTATGTCCGCGGAAGTGTGCCCTCAGTTCAGGATTCTGTGTGGCAACGCCCATAGGACAGGTGTTTGAGTGGCATTTGCGCATCATCACGCATCCCAATACGATAAGCACTGTCGTGCCGAATCCAAATTCCTCGGCGCCGAGCAACGCCATGCTCACGATGTCGTGTCCGGTTTTCATTTGACCGTCGGTCTGAAGGCGCACTTTGCCGCGCAGTCCGTTGCGCACGAGCGTCTGTTGCGTCTCGCTCAGACCAATCTCAGGCGAGATTCCGGCATACCGCATCGATGAAGCCGGCGACGCTCCTGTGCCTCCCTCGGCTCCTGAGATTACAATCAGGTCGGCCTTTGCCTTTGCCACACCCGCCGCGATGGTGCCGACACCGCTTTCCGCCACGAGTTTCACGCTGATGGCTGCACGCGGATTGACATTCTTAAGGTCGAAAATCAGTTGCGCGAGGTCTTCGATTGAGTAAATGTCGTGGTGCGGTGGCGGAGAGATGAGTGAGATGCCTGGAATGGAGTGGCGTGTGCGGGCAATCACCTCATTGACTTTGAATCCGGGCAATTGTCCTCCCTCGCCGGGTTTCGCTCCCTGTGCCACCTTTATTTGAATCTCCTCGGCGTTGACCAGATATTCCGTTGTGACGCCGAAGCGGCCGGAGGCAATCTGCTTTGTCTTGCTCGACAGCGACACTCCGTCGACCGCCTCATGGAAGCGGCTGCTGTCCTCGCCGCCTTCGCCCGTATTGCTGCGTGCGCCGAGTCGGTTCATTGCCAGGGCAAGCGCCTCGTGGGCTTCATTGCTGATGGCTCCAAACGACATTGCTCCAGTTACGAAATGCTTTACAATTTCTTCTACCGGCTCCACTTCGTCAATCGGAATCGGATTTTTCTTGAACGTGAAGAAGTCGCGCAGAAATATCGGTTCTGCTTTGTGGTTGGCGGCGGCTGTGAATTCTTTGAATTTATTGTAGTTGCCTTGACGGGTGGCAAGCTGCAGCAGTGCAATCGTTTCAGGATTCCAGGCGTGGCGCTCGCCGTCTTTGCGATATGAGAACTGCCCGATGTTTGGCAGAATCTCGTCTTCGTCTTTAATGGAGAAGCCATCATCGTGGAAATGCGTGTAGCTGTCGGCGATTTCCTTCAGGCGGATACCTCCGATGGACGATGTCTGTGTCCCGAAATAGTTGTGCAGCAGCTCCTCGCTGACTCCTACAGCCTCGAAAATCTTTGCTCCGCGGTAGGAACGGATGGTGCTGATGCCCATCTTGCTCATTATTTTGTAGAGACCCTTGCAAAGAGCCTTGATGTAGTTGCTTTCAGCCGTTTCGTAGTTCATCTGCACATCGCCGCGCTTCACCAGGTCGTCGAGCACGGCGAATGCCATATAAGGGTTGATGGCGCTTGCTCCATAGCCAAGCAGCAGTGCGGCATGCATCACCTCCCTGATCTCTCCGCTCTTAACGATAAGAGCGGTCTGCACACGTTTCTGCACCGAAATCAGATGATGGTGCACAGCACTCACCGCCAGCAACGACGGAATTGCCACATGGTCGCGGTCGACGCCCTCGTCGGTCAGTATTATGTAGTTCACACCGTCGTCGACCGATGCCTCGGCGCGGCGGCACAGCTCATAGATGGCTTCCTGCAGCCCGGCGGTGCCTTTTGCCGCATCAAACAGCATTGGCAGCTTCACGGTGTTGAATCCCTTGTATCGGATATTGCAGAGAATGTCGAGCTGGGTGTTGGTCAGCACGGGGTGGGGCAGACGCACCATCTTGCAGTGCGACTCGCTTGGCAAAAGGATGTTCATGCCCACAGCGCCGATATATTCTGTCAGTGACATCACCAGCTGTTCGCGGATTGGGTCTATGGCGGGGTTGGTCACCTGTGCAAACTGCTGTCGGAAGTAGTTGAATAGCAGTTGCGGACGGCTGCTCAACACGGCAAGCGGCGTGTCGTTGCCCATAGAGGCAGTAGGCTCCGACCCGTTCACGCACATAGGCTTTATGGTGCGTTCCACGTCTTCGCGCGTGAATCCGAAAGCACGCAGCTTTCTGCCGAAGAGACTGACGGCATTGTCCACTTTGCGTCCGCTGCGTAGCGTGTGCAGCTCGATGCGGTTTGTCGACAGCCATTGTCGGTATGGGCGTGCGGCGGCAAGCTGCGCTTTCAGCTCGCCGTCATAGTATATCTTGCCTTCCTGTGTGTCGACAAGCAGAATTTTGCCAGGTTGCAGACGTCCTTTTTCTTCGATGTCGGCAGGTTCGATGTTGATTACTCCAGCCTCGCTCGCAACCACCATCATACCGCCTTTCGTAATCAGATAGCGCGCCGGACGCAGACCGTTGCGGTCGAGCATTCCGCCGGCATAACGCCCATCGCTGAAAAGAAGTGCCGCCGGTCCGTCCCACGGTTCCATAAGGATGGAGTGGTATTCATAAAACGCTTTCAAATCCTCGCTGATAGGATTCTTGTCGTTGAACGACTCCGGCACGAGCATTGCCATGGCGTGCGGCAGACTTAGTCCCGACATTACGAAGAATTCCAGCACATTGTCGAGCGAGGCGGAGTCGCTCATGCCCGGTTGGATGATTGGACGTATGTCCTTGACGTTGCCCAACGCCGGCGTCGACAGCACGCTTTCTCTTGCCTCCATCCAGGCGCGGTTGCCGCGGATGGTGTTGATCTCACCGTTATGCGCCAGCAGACGGAACGGCTGTGCCAAACTCCAGGTTGGAAACGTGTTGGTGCTGAAGCGGGAGTGCACCAACGCCAGCCCGCTTGTGAAATATGGTTGTGTGAGGTCTTTGAAATACTCGCGCACCTGGGTTGACGAGAGCATACCCTTATAAATGATGTTCTTGCTTGACAGCGACACGATATAGAAGTCCTTATCGTCAATGCGGCGCTCGATGCGTTTGCGCACAAGATATAACGTGCGCTCAAAAGTGTCGGTGTCGGTAACTCCGGTAATGAAAATCTGCTTTATGTCGGGTTCTGTGTCGCGGGCGTCTTTGCCGAGAATCTCTGAGCGTACAGGCACATTGCGCATGTGCATCAACTGCAGTCCCTCACGCTCCACTTCTTCAATCACGATTCCCATAATTGCGGCTTGGCGTTTCTCGTCTTTTGGCAGAAACACCAGTCCGGTGCCGTATTTGCCTTTCTCCGGCACTGGAATGCCTTGAAGAAGAATGAATTCGTGTGGAATCTGAATCATAATCCCGGCGCCGTCGCCTGTCTTGTTGTCGGCACCCTCTGCGCCGCGGTGCTTCATGTTTTCAAGCACTGTCAGGGCCGCATCGACCAGTTCGTGGGATTTGTCACCATTGATGTTGACGAGCATGCCCACACCGCATGCATCGTGTTCGTAGGAAGAGTCATACAGCCCCAAGGGCTGGTGACTTGGATAGCCTTTTTGGTCTATCTTCTTGGAAAAAAGATTGTTTTTGTTCAAATTTTCTTTCATAATCCCGCTTTTTTCTCTTCTTTACTTACATTTTGACTGCAAAGATATGGAAAAACATCAAGCCTGCAAACTAAATGCAACAAAAATAGCCGTTGTTGTGGAAAAAAAGTTTTGCAAATACGTTGAAAATAGCAAAAAGAAAGCGAATATAACTGAAATGCGACATAATAGTCAGAGCTGCTGCGTGCGGATGATTGTATTATTGAAAAATAGGCTGCGGTTCGGAATTGCAAAATCAAATAAATTTGTTTTGCGCTTCACTCACCTTGCACTATCTTTGCAGTTGATAAAACAACAACCGGATGAAACCAAATTTTTTGAAGGGGCTTCTTAGGCGAGTGCTTGTGTTGCTCCGTTACATTTGGCGCGGCTGCGTCAAAATGTGGAATTGGTATCGGCGCACTTACAAGCAGGCGCGTTGGTATGGAAAAGTGGGTATTGTGTGTGCCACGGTGGTGGTGTCGTTTGTCCTTTATTTGATATTGGTCGACATCAATTTCTTGTGGCTTTTCGGAAAATCGCCGAGCTTATATGACATAGCCCATCCCAAACAAGATGAAGCGTCGATTGTCTACAGTGCCGACGGCAAGGTGCTCGGACGTTACTATCGCGAGAACCGTATCCCTGTTGAATATGACGAGATTTCGCCAATGCTCATCAACGCGTTGGTGTCGACGGAGGATGAGCGTTTCTATTCCCACCACGGCATAGATTTTCAGGGTGTGGCGGCTGCGATGAAGGATATGGCTGTGCACCACGAGGCGCGTGGAGCGAGCACGATTACTCAGCAGCTGGTCAAGAATATGTTCCGCACACGCACGGAGTATTCCACTGGACTCACTGGATTTATACCTGGCGTGCGTCTGTTGGTGATGAAGACGAAGGAATGGGTGACGGCTGTCAAACTGGAGATGTTCTATACAAAAAAGGAGATTCTGACGATGTATCTCAACACGGTGGATTTCGGCAGCAATGCTTTCGGCATCCGCACGGCGGCGAAGACTTATTTCAACACGACGCCGATGCAGCTGAAGACGGAGGAGTCGGCTGTGCTTGTCGGTATGCTGAAGGCCACTACGACCTACAATCCGCGTCTTAATCCGAAGAATTCAAAGAGCCGCCGCAATGTGGTGTTGAGCAACTTGTTGCGCAAGAAGTTTCTTACGCACGAGGAGTATGACTCGCTGAGCGAGCTGCCGATAGAACTGAAATATACGCCTGTGAAGCCTACCGACGGCAAGGCACCGTATTTCCGCGACGTGCTTGCCGATGAGCTGCAGAATGGATGGTGCAAGGACAATGACAAGGATCTCTATGGCGACGGACTGCGCATCTACACGACCATCGACTCGCGTATGCAGAAGTATGCAGAGGAGGCAGTGATGAAGCACATGCAGCAGGTGCAGCGCAATTTCAAGTCCGACTGGGGCAATGAGAATCCGTGGCGCGACGAGAACCGCGAGGAGAAGAAGGGATTTATTGAGGACATCGCCAAAAGAACTGACTACTACAAGCAGTTGTCGGCACGTTATCCCGACGACCCTGATTCGGTGAATTATTATATGAATCTGCCTCACCGCGTGAAGTTGTTTGACTACAATGCTCCCGACCAGGTGCGCACGGAAATGATGAGTGCAATGGACTCCATCAGGTATATGGTGAAGTTCCTGCATTGCGCATTTGTGGCGATGGAGCCTGAAACGGGCGCTGTCAAGGCCTGGGTCGGCGATATTGACTATAATCATTGGCAATATGACAAGGTGACCGCTGAGCGTCAGCCGGGATCCACATTCAAACTGTGTGTCTACACAGCCGCGATGGAGGCTGGACTCGGCCCGTGCGACGACCGTGTGGACGAGTGGAAGCAGTATGACGCTTTCGACAAAGACGGCAAGCCGACGAAGTGGACTCCGCGCAATGCCAACGGATACTATACCGGCGGAGCGATGTCGCTGAAGCACGCGTTCTCAAATTCGATCAACTCGGTGGCTGTCTCGGTGGCGCATGAGGTGGGCTTGAACCGCGTTGCCGACGTGGCTCATAAACTGGGCATCACCTCTCCGATAAAAGAAACTCCGGCAATGCCGCTCGGCACGGAGGATGTCACTCTGCTCGAACTGGTCGACGCCTACTGCACGGTGATGAACAAGGGCAGGCACAACGTGCCGGAATTTGTCACCCGCATCGAGGACAAAGACGGCAATGTGCTTTATGTGGCTGAACCGAAAAACGAGCAGGCAATCAGCGAGGAGTCGGCTTTCTTGATGCAGCAGATGCTGCTGGCTGGTATGACGGAGCCGGGAGGCACGTCGCAAGCCTTGTGGAGCTACGACATCCATCATTTCGACACCAATTTCGGAGGTAAGACAGGCACTACGTCAAACAACAGTGACGGCTGGTATGTGGGCGTGACGAAAAACCTTGTTGCCGGATGCTGGTGTGGAGGAGAATACCGCAGCGTGCATTTCCGCAGCGGACGGATGGGGCAGGGTAGCCACACGGCGCTGCCTGCGTTTGGCTATTTTATGGAGAAAGTGCTGCGCGACCCGCAATTGGCTGCGAAATATCGGGGAAAGATTTCCGACAAGCCGTGGCCCGGACTGAGGGTCGACGACCGCCCTTACAACTGTCAGGGCTATGTGGCGCCTTCCGACACTACTGATGTTGACAGCACCGATGTTGAAGACATTGATATGCCCGAGGAAGAAATCGAGCTTGACAACAATGGCAATGAAATTCCGTCGGAACCGGCACAGGGCAATATTTGACGGAACAGTATAAAAACAATAACCGCGGAGGGCATAGGCTTTCCGCGGTTGTTGTTTGTGAGTGTTGCTGATTAGTATTGTTCCTTCTCGTTGGGGAAATCAGAGGTCTTCACGTCCTCGATGTATTTTGCCACAGCGTCGGTGATGATTGTGCCCACATCAGCGTAGCGGCGCAGGAAGCGAGGCGAGAATCCCTTGTTGATGCCGAGCATGTCGTGCATCACGAGCACCTGTCCGTCGACACCGCCTCCGGCACCGATGCCGATGATAGGAATTTCAAGCATTTCTGCCACTTTTTTTGCCAATGTGGCGGGGATTTTCTCAAGCACGATTGCAAAGCATCCAATCTCCTGCAGCAGTTTGGCGTCTTCGATAAGTTTGTTTGCCTCAGCCTCTTCGCGGGCACGCACGGTGTATGACCCGAATTTGTTGATTGATTGTGGTGTCAGTCCGAGGTGACCCATCACGGGAATGCCGGCGCACAGGATGCGCTCAATCGACTCGCGCACTTCGGCGCCGCCCTCGAGCTTCACGCAGTCGGCATGTGTTTCCTTCATGATGCGGATAGCCGAAGCCAAAGCCTCTTTAGAGTTGCCCTGGTATGTTCCGAAAGGCATGTCTACAACCACGAGCGCGCGGTTCACGCCACGCATCACCGACTTGCCGTGATAAATCATCTGGTCGAGCGTCATCGGCAGAGTGGTCACGTTTCCAGCCATCACGTTGCTGGCGGAGTCGCCAACGAGAATCACGTCCATTCCAGCCTCGTCGATGAGTTTCGCCATCGAGAAATCGTAGGCTGTAAGCATAGATATTTTTTCTCCGCGCTGCTTCATTTCGAGCAGGCGGCGAGTAGTCACTTTCCGTTTGTCTTCTGTGTAAGTTGACATAATCAATAAGTTTTTAAATTTAATTCGGCTGCAAAGTTACGTCTTTTAAATGACAAAAGGAAAAAAAGGTGCTGCCCACATCTGAAAATCGCTGAAATGTGCTAAATTTGCAAATAAAACATAAAAATCTGTGATATTATGATTGTACACGAACAGCTTTCTTTTCAGGATGCATTGTCGCTTGCCACAAAGCGAATTTTTGAAACAAAGGGACGCTCCCGCCGGTCTGAGTTTTGGTGGGCTATGCTGGTTGCCTATTTCATATCAAATTTCCTTCCTCTGTTTTGGCTTGTGACCATACCTATATCAATCAGACGGTTGCACGACACGGGACGCAGCGGATGGTGGATGTTTTTCCCTGTAGTGGCCACAATCATTATTGTCTCAATGTGTGTCTCGGATGTTCTTAGCTTTATGACGATGGATGATTTTGAGGACACCATTACTCCGTTTGTGGTATTTGGCAAGTATATATTTTTCTGTGGCATAGTTTCTGTATATCAGATTGTGATGATAATATTCTTTTGCCAGGACAGTGCGGAGGGCGAAAATCGCTACGGAGCGTCGCCGAAATATGAGGAAGAACCTCCATGTGTCCCTCCGGAAGAAAGAAAAGAATAATGCTTTATGGATATCGAGCAGGTCAGGGAATACGCTTTGTCTTTGTTTGGCGTGACTGAGGATCAGCCTTTTGGCGATGACGTTGTCACCTTTCGTGTTGAAGGCAAGATTTTTCTGTGCCTTTGGCTGGGTGGTGGACGCTATGATATGGACAGCGGAGCGTTGAGGTTTGCATGTAAACTGACTCCGGAGAGAAACGAGGCGTTGCGCGAGCGATATGCGGCGGTGACCCCAGCGTTTCATTGGAACAAGAAGCATTGGAGCGACGTGTATTATGGGCAACTTGCCGCAGAAACCGTAACGGCGTGGATAAAAGAGTCGTATGAGCTTATAGTCAGCAAGCTGCCAAAGACGGTGAGAGCAAAATATCAGTAACATTATATTCAGAATGAAAGCATATACATACATAGAGAAGGGCAAGTTTGCCTTGATTGACAAGCCTAAACCAGAGCTACAGGAAGCGACAGACGCCATTGTCCGTGTGACTCTCGGCAGCATCTGTTCAAGCGACCTGCATATAAAGCATGGGAGTGTGCCGAGAGCGGTGCCCGGCATCACTGTCGGCCATGAGATGGTCGGCGTGGTGGAAGCAGTAGGCGCCGATGTGAAAGGCGTGAAGGTAGGCGACCGTGTGACCGTCAACGTGGAAACCTTCTGCGGTGAGTGCTTCTACTGCAGGCACGGCTATGTCAACAACTGCACATCTCCTCATGGCGGATGGGCTCTCGGCTGTCGTATCGACGGCGGACAGACGGAATATGTGCGTGTGCCGTTGGCGTCGCAGGGCTTGAACCGCATTCCCGACAGCGTGACCGACGAGCAGGCTCTGTTTGTTGGCGATGTACTTGCCACGGGATTCTGGGCGGCGCGCATAAGTGAGATTACGCCCGACGACACGGTGCTGATTGTCGGTGCCGGACCTACGGGCATCTGCACGTTGACCTGTGCGATGCTGAAGCGCCCGAAGCGCATCATCGTGTGTGAGCCGTCGGAAGAGCGGCGGGCTTTTGTCAAGGAGCATTATTCCGACGTGCTGCTGACCACGCCGGATGCCTGCGAGGAGTTTGTGAAGCAACACAGTGACCATGGCGGCGCCGACAGGGTGCTGGAAGTGGCAGGAGGCAAAGACACATTCCAGTTGGCATGGCGCTGTGCGCGGCCTAATGCCATTGTCACGGTCGTGGCGCTTTATGACGCTCCGCAGGTGCTACCGTTGCCCGATATGTATGGCAAGAACCTGACGTTCAAGACCGGCGGTGTTGACGGTTGCGACTGCGAGGAGGTGCTCAGGCTCATTGAGCAGGGGAAAATCGACACCACTCCGCTTATCACGCATCGCTTCCCGCTTGACAGAATAGAGGAGGCATACCGTATATTTGAGAACAAGGAAGACGGCGTAATCAAGATTGCCGTCTATAATTGATACCTTTAAGATTATTAACCATTGAGTTGCGAATTAAATGATTTTCTAACTAAATGAAAAAAACGAACATGAAAAATTTCCTGACATTACTCATCGCTATGCTTTCGCTGCTTCCGACGGCCATGCATGGAGCCGGCAAGAAGGTGGTAACATCTATCGACATCACTATTCCGTTGCCCAAAGACGGTATGGGTATCGAGGATGGCGAGCAGATACAAATCACCGCAGCCAAGACAGCGTATGGCGACCTGGTTCAGCAAGGCATCGCGTCGGTCTTCAGCATTTTATGGGAAGGCGAGTTCAACAGAAAAAATTCCGATTCTCCCAAGTTCCAGGCAGGCTATACGTACCGTGCCAGCATGAAGCTGATGCTCGACACCCAGAGTCCCTACATCATCAAGTATGCGATGCGCGATGGCGACTACTATGTCGACGACACCATGCTGAAGATTACCGTCAACGGCGAGCCTGCCAGAGTGCTTGTCGGCAGCCCTTACTTCCCCCGCTGCAGTTTTGTGGTTACCGTGCCTGGCGGCGATGGCGGCAATCTCAAGAAGGAGAACCTGTTCTTTGACTATAATGCCAACAAGGAGAAAAATCGTGCCAGCAATAATGTCTATACAAAAGAGACAGCCGACGCCTGCTGCGCATCATTCCATCCACATGATGTGGTCACCATTACAGAGACTCACGACCCGTTGCCCGAGTTTGAAGGTCCCAACCGAGTCTTTCTTACCAAGGTTATCGTAGACACCGGCAACAAGACGGATTACTTAAAGTTTGCCCATTCGTTGACCCAGTATATGGGTGGCTATTACAACCTCAAGGAGGTGTGGCTCAGCGACAAAGTCAACGCCGTGGAGTTTATGCGCGAACTCGACGAAGGCATGAAGAGCAAGCTGTATCCCAACTATTATCATTTCTACGGCCATAGCACAATGTTCCTTGCCGGCGACGCCACCCTGTGTGTGCCAGCCAGTCAGGCTGCTGCCGTCAAAGCACAGATGGCACGTCACAGCAAGTTCCCGTGCTACACCGTAAGAACATATACCGGCAACGTGCAAGAAGCCCAGAAGGCTGGACTCGGAGCCACCAAGAACCCCTGTACAAAGCACAACTTTGTGGCACGCCTGTATACTGCCGACCGTGTGATGCAGCACTATACCTGTAAGCAAGATCCTAAAGTGTATTACTCATGTAGCATCTGCGGGGAGTGTGAGCGCAATCCGCGCCACACTTTCATGTTCGTCGACAAGGAGGAAGAGAAAAGATACGTACCGGGCGTTCATTCCTTTACTGCCGACCTTGCCACCGAGCAGGCCTATGTGGGCACCAATGCCGCGGGCGAGCATATCTATTGGAAGAGCTGCAAATGGTGTGGCTTGTCTTACAACTATGAGCAGCGCCACCTCACCGAGAAACACTTCCGCCTGTCGGGCTCTGACGGCACGTTGGCACTGTATCGCAAGCATATGGAGGCAGCGCTCGACATGCGTGAGGACGAGGCAAAACTGAGCACTACCGCTCAGCCGGATATGTTTACACTGCCAGCTCGCAGCACTGTGAAGAAGAGCACGTGGGCAGAAGACGCTGTGACGCGCGCCCTCACCGACAACCTTATCGACGAGCAGTTGCTTGGCGACGACTACACCCTTACCGCCACGCGCCAACAGGTGGCATCGATAGCCAAGAGGCTCATCAAGGAGATGACCGGAAAGGACGCCAATGAAGGTAAGCTGAACCTCTTTGCCGACATCGCCGGTGGCAACCTCGACATGAATGCCGCTGTAACCCGTCAGGAGATGGCAACGCTCATTTATCGTGCCATGCGCTATATTGAGAAAAACTCGAAGTATACTTATACCGAATACGACTCCAATCTTGATGCCTATACCGACAGTCAGCAAATCAAACCGTGGGCGGAGGAGCCTATGGCGTTTATGGAGGCCCTGGAGCTTGTCGATCCCGTCACATCAACCACTCTTGTGCCCGACGGCGCTTGCTCCATCGAGCTGGCACTCGCCACTGCCGAGCGCGCCACGATGGCACAGCACACCGGATGGGCGCAGACCGTATCAGATGGCGAAAAGAACGATTATATCGTTGTCGCCGGCAGCCACGATGCCCTCGGCACATCCAATTCCACATTGGGCTTCTACGAGCGTGTGTGGGTCTATCGTATGAGAAACAACAACGGCAAGATAGAAATCAAGGATAAATATACGGGTCAGCACCTCGAGTTCAACAGAGAGTATCTGCACCCCGTGCGCTGGCGTGGCAACGGTGTGTCAAACGTTTCACAAAAGGTGAGAAACGTCCGCAACAAAATCAATAAATGGCAAAAGAAAAACGACAGATAGAGAAAGGGTAGGACGTGATGAGGAAACCTCATCACAGCCAATGACCAATAACGAGATGGCCGCCTTTGCCACTATGACAGAGGCGGCTGTTTGTTGGTATGCTCGGCATGAGCATTGCGTTATCCCGAACTCGCGTTTTTCACGACTGCCAAGTTTACATTCTATAAGGGCGTAGCGTCCATCGTCGAGATGAAGCACAAGGTCGGCCTCCAGTCCTTTGTACATCATCTACTCTGGAGATATCGTCCCGACAGATGGCATCAACATAATTGCGTGCAATAAGTAGCTTTGCCTTATCACTTATTTGTGCATATTTAGTGCGATGAATTGTGCTGTTTTGTAACTAACTTTTGTGGTAATTTGTAACTAACTTTTGTGGTAATTTGTAACTAACTTTTGCGGTAATTTGTAACTAACTTTTGTGGTACACTTTTGCAGCGGTTGAGTACGTGTTTTGCTTATCGTTGCTTATTTCCATATTTGACCAAGGTCAAAATCGGCTGCACATTTACAGCACGTTCCGAGAGAAGTCAGCAGAGGTCATAGTACCCTGTCTATAGGGAAGGGCTGAATCGAGCAGTGCAATAGTAAATCACCGCTACCTTGATAGTCTTTTGTAGTCAGATGCCCGAAAAGGAACTCTCTATTCACACGATAGGACGGAATCCGACAATAGAATCGAAGTGACGTGCCTCGAAGGAATGCCGGAAAAACAAAAGAGGGAGGAAAACGGCTTTGTTTTCCTCCCTCTCAATTTGTCTGTCGCGTTGCTATTGCTTTGCGTTGCGCTTGATAGAGTCGTAGATGTAGTCAAAGATGTTGTAGCGGGCACCAATCTTTGAGAACGCCGGGTTGTTGCGGCTTGGGCAGACGCGGTTGCTGAGGAAAATGTAAATCAGGTCTTCCTTCGGGTCAACCCAGAACGATGTGCCAGTGAATCCGGTGTGTCCCACCACTTCCGCACTTGCTGCATCCGTTATCGAAGAGTAGCTCGGATGCTTGAAGTTAGGCTTGTCAAATCCGAGTCCGCGGTGCGAATTGAGCGATCTCATTGTCAGGAACGTGTTGACAGTAGACTGCGAGAGGATGCGCTCGCCGCCATACATTCCTCCAAACAGCCACATCTGGCACAGTTTGGCAAGATCGTTGGCGTTGGAGAAGAGTCCGGCATTTCCTTGTATGCCACCGGAGAATGCCGCTGTCTCGTCGTGGACAACGCCGCGGATATATCCTTCGCGGAAATACTCGTCGAGCTCTGTCGCTGCGATTTCTTTTTCAGGGAAGAAGTCGAGCGGACGGTAGACGGTGCGGAAAGCGCCGATGCGGTGGAAAATGTTGTCGTAGACATAGCGGTCGTGGCGCACTCCGGTCACGTTCTCCTCCGCCTGACGGAGCAGGCAGAAGTTGAGGCAGCTGTACACATAATTGTGGTTTGTGCGCTGGCGCTCGTTGTAGATCATGTTCATCACCGAGTCCATCGTGATTTGTCCCACCCATAGGTTCTTGCCAATCTGCACGTTGAATTTGTCGGTGCGTTTAGGCGAAGTGATGTCGGAGCGCACGTGTGCAGTGTTGTTGATATATGCGCCTCCGGCAAACCGCTTGTAGTTGGCTGATTTTTTGCCCACGCTGAGCGCGCCGGTGTAGCTATTAGGGTCGGTCATTTGTTCGTAGATGCTCAGCGACGGTGGCATACCCGTTTCGTGGAAAAGCAGGTCGCGTATTGTCAACACGCCTTTCGACGAGCCTTTCAGTTGAGGAATGTAGTCGCTGAGGAAACCATTGATGTTTAGTTTCTTGTCGTCGACGGCTTTCATGATGCCCGACAGGGTTCCAGTGGCTTTCGACACAGATGCAAGGTCGTAGAGCGTGTTGCCGTTAACGGCGTCGTCTTTTCCGTTGTCGGTGTATCCGTAACTTTTCTTTACAACGATTTTTCCGTGGCGTGCCACAATTACTTGGCAGCCAGGGAAGGCTCCTGCCTTCACGCCGAGGTTGGCGATTGAGTCGATTTGCTCTACGAGTCTCTGGTCAAGACCTACGGCTTCAGGCACGTCGTAGCCAAGGCGTGACGCCATCACAGTGACGCCGTCGCCAACTTTTGCAACTCCGGCAACGCTTACCGGCATGCGGCCAGAGGCGTCGCTTCCGCCGAACACCACTTGTGCGGCATATTCCTGAGCAAAGGCATGGTCTTCGTAAGCCTCGATTACAGCCGCGCTTCCGGCTATCTCCTCGCTGAAGTCGGCAAGGTCGTAAGGCTTGATGAAGAACACAAGAACCACTTTGCTCTTTCCGGCTTTCGCGATGGCTTTCGCGATGGCACGCTTGGTGCCGCCGTTGTTGTTGAACACACCGATTACCAATGCCGATGCGCTGTCGTTGTCTTCAGCCCACGACTCGGCGTTGTGTTCGGTTAGATGGTGGGTGGTGATGTCGGTGTAGAGGGCGCATGTCTGAGTGAACACCTTCGCGTCGTCGACTTTCTCTCCAGCCACAGCCACGCTCACCTTGTTTTCAAGATGCTTCACAGGCAGGCAGTCGCCGTCGTTTTTCACTATGGTCATCGCCGCTGCGTAGAGCTTGCGCAGCACGAGTTGAGCGTGGCGCGAGTTGATGCGCTCCATCATACCGTCGATGTTGACAGGCTTGTAATTGTTGAGGCCGAGAGCGTATTTGTATCTCAGCACTTTCTTGCACGTCAGCTCGATTGATTTTTGCTTGTCGCCGCCTTGATTGTAGTAGTCGAGAAGCTCGTTGAAACTTTTTTCGAGATTGTACGGTTCAAGAAGCACGTCGGCACCTGCGAGGAAAGCCCTCAGTCCGTTAGGATTGCCCGACTTCCTTGCCCCCTGCATTGTAAGCGCGTCGGTAAACACCAGTCCGCCGAAGCCTAATCTCTGTTTGAGCAAACCTGTGACAACGCTTGGAGTCAATGATGTAGGGTTGTTGCCCGTTTTCAATGCCGGTATCTGAAGGTGTCCTACCATCACGCCCGAAAGTCCGGCATTGGTGTAGGCTTGGAACGGCACAAGGTCGATCGACTCGATGCTTGCAAGCGAGCGGTCGACAATCGGCAGCGTCTTATGAGAGTCCTTCTCCGTGTCGCCGTGTCCGGGGAAATGCTTAGCCACCGACAGCACACCGCCGTCCTCAAGACCGCGAGAGTAAGCCACTACTTTGTGTGCAACGTTTTCGGCATCCTCGCCAAACGAGCGCGTGCCGATTACGGGGTTCAGAGGGTTGCTGTTGACATCGGCAGTAGGGGCGAAATTCACATTCACACCTATCTCTTTGCATTCGCGCGCCATTTCGCGTCCGTATTCATAGATGAGCATATCGTCCTGCACGGCGCCGAGCATCATGTTTTTAGGAAAACGCGGAGTGTCGGGCATGCGCATCGACAATCCCCATTCGCCGTCGAGAGCGATGGCAACCGGTGTCGATGAGATGCTGTTGACGTAGTTTGCGAGTTCGGCGTGGTGCACAGCCTTACCGTTGGCAAAGTATGCCCACCCGATATGGTATTTTTCTACGGTCGATTTGATTTGGCGTTTCGCAGCATTGACATCTTTTGACTGGAAACTTTGAGCAATCAGCTGACCCACTCGTTGCTCCGGAGTCATGGAGTTGTAGACAGAGTCGACCCAGGCATCCATTTCATCCTGGGGCTGGTTGCTGATAAACAATGGAGTCTTTGCCGTAATGATGCTGACGGCGATAAGACTGATGCCTAATAGTAAAAATTTTCTTAGATGCATTGTCTTGGGCTTATTTATTGGTTATACGTTTGGTGTGGTCAAGCGACAGTTTGGGGTTTTCCTTCACATAGTCGGCGATGTCGAATTTCATCGGGCGGTCGCTGCTGTAGAGCAAATTCGCCTTTGCGAAGGAAACGAGGTCATCGTTGCCCTCGTAGATGTAGCTTATCGTCGAGATGCGGTAGGTGCGGTTCTTGTCGATTTTCTTTCCGTTGATTTTTGCGTTTACGGCTTTGCCGTCCTTGATTGTGAACGAGATTCCGCGGCTCACGCATTGTCCGCCTTTCATTGCAAGGTTGTCGAGGCATTCCTGAAGCAGCGCGCCGTTCATCTCGAGCACAACGATGTTGTTGTCGAACGGCATAAGGTTGTAGACCTCGCCGAGACTCAACTCGCCTTTATGAAAGTCGGATCGCAGACCTCCGGAGTTTGTCACTCCGGCGTCGACTTCAACGCCCGACAGCCGTTCGCCGACAGTCTTTACGGCATCCGCCGCCCAGTTTCTCATAACGGTTGAGTTGCGTTGCATATCCTCGTCGGTAGAGCCGATGATGATAGCCATCACACGAGCCACTTCCTCGTCGTATGGCTTCAGCCACGCTTCAGTGGCAGCGTCAAGACGGCCGTCGTAGCGGGAGTCGATAGGCAGCAGTTCGTAAGCAGGCAGCTTCTGCAAGTCGTCGAGGTCGATGGTTATTTTTGTTATAGTGTGGCATTCGTTTCTGTTTTGAGCTACCAGAACATTTTTGCCAGCCTTGTTTGTAAACACGTATTGGTGATTGCCGGTGGCCGGATTGATTGAAGTGTGTGAGTGTCCGCCGAGGATAAGGTCGATGTTGCTTGACGAGAGCGCCATCACGCTGTCTGACGGAAGCCCTGCTTTTCCGAGACGGTAGCCGATGTGAGAAAGCACGATTGCGTAGTCGGCACGGTCGTCGGCTTTAAGAGCTCCGGCGATGCTGTCGGCAAGAGCCATTGGGTCGCGGTATGTCATTCCCTTGTAGTTGTTGGCAATGACGAGACGGTCCGGATTTGCTCCGACACCGATTACGGCAAATCTCTTGCCGTGGAAATTGCGTATGATGTATGGTTTGACAAGGTCGGACAATGCCGTTTCTTTCAAGCCATAGTTGGCGTTGATTACGGGAAATTCCACACGTCGGTAGTTGTCGGCGAGCGATTCGATGCCGTTGTCAAACTCATGGTTTCCGATGGTCGCCGCGTCGTAGCCCATGCGGTTCATCATTTCATATTCCACCTCGCCTTTGAACAGCGTGAAATACATCTGTCCCTGCACGTCGTCGCCGGCATCGAGCAGCATAACGTAGGGTTCTGCCCGGCGGATGCTGTCGACCGCCGCTTTCACGCGTACCATTCCTCCCGGTTTCGTCAGTTGTTCTGGACGCACGTTGCTGTGCATATCGTTTGTGTGGAGAATCACAAGGTTCTCCGCCATTGCTCCCGAGGCAAGGATTGCTCCAAGAGCGCATGTCGCTAATGTTTTACGTAGTCTCATTGTTGGTCTGTCTTAAATTTTACGAATTTACGCAAAATCTTTCAGAAACAAGACTATCGTAAACAATAATTATAAAAAGATAAAAAATTTTCAATCAGCGAGTAATCAGATATCCTCCGCCGGCAGGCACAACCGAAAGCCGTTGCAGCCCGTAGCGGTTCTCGAGCGCCTGTCCTTTTACGGGCACTCCGTCGGCCTCGCAGACGTTGAACCGCGAACCGCATTGCTTGCAGTATGCCTCGAGTGTCGACGAGTCGAAGTAAAGCACCGCTTTTCTGCTCACCTCCACAGGGCATGCCCTGTCGTATGCCACAGGGCCGTTGATGCCGTAGACGAGCATCACGCCGCCGTATCCGGTGAAGGTGCGTTCGGTGTATGCGAAATTATCGGGAATCCTCTGCTCCCGGTCAAATATGCGGCACATTCCGTATCCGCTCACGCCGTATGTGTTCCACAGGCCGGCGTTGCTGAGGTCGATATTGACGTTGAGCGCGGGAATGCGTTGGCTGTCGACCGACTCGCACGCCATTGCGGAGAGCATCACCGACAGCAGGAGAATGTATTTCAGTATCTTCATTTCTTTAATCACGTTTCTTCAGTGTTTGCATAGCAGTCTCGTCACTTCAAGAGGGCGTCTATGGCACGGTGGTATTCGTTGAAGCGGAACGCCTTTAGCGTTTCGGCAAACAGCGCCTCGATGCGGTCGTTGCATAGGTTGCCGATTGAGCCTTCGTGGGTGTGGTGCACCTCCTTGACCGGCTCGAAGCGTCCAGCTTCGATGTCGAGACCCACTTTCTTGTATGCGTCGCGGAACGGCATTCCCTCGCGTGTCAGACGGTTTACCTCTTCGACGGAGAACATGAATTTATAGCGGTCGTCCTGAGCCACATCGGTGTTGACCTTGATTTCCGACAACATTGCGTTGACCATGTTGAGGATTGACTTCAATTCGTCGAATGCCGGAAGAAACGCCTCTTTTATCAGCTGCATGTCGCGGAAGTATCCCGAAGGCAGATTGTTGAGAATCATCGTAATCTGATAAGGCAACGACTGCAAGCGGTTGCATTTGGCACGTGTCAGCTCGAAAACGTCGGGATTTTTCTTGTGGGGCATGATCGAAGAGCCGGTGGTGTATTGGTCGGGCAACTTGATGAAACCGAAATTCTGCGAATTGTAGAGGCAGGCGTCGAAAGCCAGGCGCGACACCGTGGATGCTATTCCTGCCAGCGCGTTGGCAACCGTGCGTTCCGTCTTGCCGCGTCCCATCTGCGCATAGACCACGTTGTAGTTCATCGATTCAAAACCAAGCAGACGCGTGGTCATCTCGCGGTTGAGCGGGAATGAAGAGCCATAGCCGGCTGCAGACCCGAGCGGGTTGCGGTTTGTGACGCGGTAGGCTGCTTGAAGCACAGTCAAATCGTCGGCGAGGCTTTCGGCGTATGCGCCAAACCACAGTCCGAACGACGACGGCATAGCCACTTGAAGGTGGGTATAGCCGGGGATAAGCACGTCTTTGTATTTGTTGCTTTGGGCAATGAGCGTTTGGAAAAGCTTCTCTGTGGTCAGCGCCACAGCCTCTATCTCGGAACGCATAAACAGTTTCAGGTCGACCATCACCTGGTCGTTGCGCGAGCGTCCGCTATGGATTTTCTTTCCAATGTCGCCGAGACTGCGTGTCAGCATAAGTTCCACTTGAGAATGCACGTCTTCCACGCCTTCTTCAATCACAAATTTGCCGTTTGCCGCCTCGTGATAGATTTTTTTCAGTTCGGCGAGGAGCGCAGAGAGCTCATCTTTTTCCAGCAGACCGATGCTTTCGAGCATCGTGATGTGTGCCATCGAGCCAAGCACGTCGTAAGGTGCGAGATAAAGATCCATATCGCGGTCGAGTCCTACAGTATATGTTTCAACATCGTGGTCTACCACCACTGATTTTTCCCAAAGTTTAGTTGCCATATTCGTAAATAAAAATTTCCTTACAAAGTTACACTTTATGCGCAACACCGCAAAATTATTCCCGCGGCGCGCGCCGCGGGAAGCGATTGTCAGAGCGCGCCTTTTGTCGACGGCAGGTCGTAGCGGAAGACGTCGCGTCGCGAGGCAGCGCGCAGTGCTCTTGCCAGCGCTTTGAATATGCCTTCAATCTTGTGGTGCTCGTTGGAGCCGTCGGCGTTGACATATAGGTTCATCGCCGCCGCGTCGCTCAGGCTTTTGAAGAAATGGAAAAACATTTCGGTGGGGACGTCGCCTATGCGCTCGCGCTTGAAGTCGGCGTTCCAGACGAGCCACGGACGTCCGCCGAAATCGAGAGCCACAGTGCAGTTGCAGTCGTCCATCGGCAGCACAAAGCCGTAGCGTTCAATGCCGCGTTTGTCGCCGAGAGCCTTTCTCAGTGCTTCGCCGAGAGCCAGCGCCGTGTCTTCAACAGTGTGGTGCTCGTCGACATAGAGGTCGCCTTTAGTTTTTATGGTAAGGTCGAATCCCGAATGCCGACCGATTAGGTTGAGCATGTGGTCGAAAAATCCTAATCCTGTTGAAATGTCGCAACGACCGTGACCGTCAAGGTCAAGGCTGATGTAGATGTCGGTTTCCGACGTTTTCCGGCTCACCTGTGCCGTGCGCGCGCCGCCCCGCAGATAATCGGCAATGCAATCCCATGATTCGGCGACAAGCACGCACGTCTGCTCAAGTCCGGCATCCTCAATCATCCGCTTGCCGGCGTCGGCATTCTGCAGCAGGATGCCCTTTGCACCTAAATTCTTCGCCAATTGAATGTCGGTAATCCGGTCGCCGATTACGAAAGAATTTTCGAGGTCGTAACTGCCATCCATATATTTCCCGAGCAATGCCGTGCCCGGTTTGCGCGTCGGCTTATGCTCATTTTCAAATGTGCGGTCGATTATGATATCGTCAAACTCCACGCCCTCGCCCTTGAACGTCTGCAACATCTTCTCGTGGGGCGGAAGGAAGTCGGATGTCGGGAACGACAGTGTGCCGAGTCCGTCCTGGTTGGTCACCATCACAAGTTCAAAATCGAGAGTCGAAGCGATGAAATGTATGTTGCGCAGCACGCCGGGAATAAATTCCAGTTTCTGAAGCGAATCCACCTGGAAATCCACCGGCGGCTCGACGATAAGCGTGCCGTCGCGGTCGATGAACAGCGCGCGTTTCTTATTTTCCATAACCTTTGAGAGTTGAAATTAGACGATTGTTCTCATCCTCGGTTCCGACAGAGAACCGCAGGCATTGCGAGCACAGCGCCACGTGGTTGCGGTTGCGCGCCACGATGCCGTTGTCGCGCAGATACGCATAGACGGCGTCGGCGTCTGTCACTCTGACAAGCAGGAAGTTGGCATCGGAGTCAAACACCTTCTCGACCACCGGCAAGGCGGCAAGCTCGGTGGCGAGGCGTTTGCGCTCAGCCACGATTGTGGTCACCCATCCGTGCACCTCCTCGCGGCGGTCGAGCATGCGCATGGCATACTGCTGTGTGAGCAGGTTGATGTTGTACGGGTACTTGACCTTGTTGAAAATGCCTATGATTTCCTGCGACGCGAAAGCCGCTCCGAGCCGCACAGCCGCACTTGCCCACGCCTTCGACAGCGTCTGCATTACAATCAGGTTTGGATAGCGGTAGAGTTGTGTCACCATCGATCCTTTTGTAGAGAAGTCGACATAAGCCTCGTCGACCACGACAATTCCGTTGAATCCGGCGCACACCGCCTCTATGGCGTCGCGCGGGAAGGCGTTGCCGGTAGGGTTGTTGGGCGAGCATATCCATATCACTTTGGTCATGTCGTCGATTTGCTCAAAGATTTTTTGAATGTCGATAGAGAAGTCGTCGGCAAGCGGAGCGCGGCGATATTCCACATCGTTGACCTCCGCACACACTTCATACATGCCATAGGTTGGCTCTATCGCCACCACGTTGTCGATGCCCGGGCGGCAGAACACGCGATAGACCATGTCGATGCATTCATCGCTGCCCACCCCGAGGAAAATTTGGTCGGCAACGACACCGCGCATCTGACCGATGCGTCGTTTGAGATCCATTTGCAACGGGTCGGGGTAGCGGTTGTAGGGATTGTTGTACGGGCTTTCGTTTGCGTCGATCCACACCGACGCCTTTCCGCTGAACTCTGTGCGGGCGCAACTGTAGGGCGTCAGGTTGTAGATGTTTTCTCTGACAATCTTTTTCAAATCCATAATCTTACCTCTTTTTTACTTGTTCAATTCTTACGGTTGCCGCCAATTTGTGTGCGAGCAGACCTTCTCCCTCAGCCATAGTTTCGACCACCGGACCGAGCGTGGCGATGCCTTCTGCCGTCAGCCGCTGGAACGTGATTTTTTTCATGAAGCTGTCGATGTTCACGCCGCTGTAAGCCTTGGCATTGCCGCTTGTGGGAAGCGTATGGTTTGTGCCAGAGGCATAGTCGCCGGCGCTTTCGCAGGCATACTGACCGAGAAACACGCTTCCGGCGTTCTCCACCATCTCGGCGAGCTTGTCGGCGTCGGAGTGGTTTATGATGAGGTGTTCCGGAGCATATTCGTTGGCTATGCGCATCATTTCGTCGTCGGTGCGCACCACAATAATGCGGCTTTTCTTCAACGACTGCTCTATCAAATCCACGCGCGGCAACTCTTTTGCCATCTCCACGGCATTCTTAGCCACTTCGTCGGCAAGACGCTCGCTTGTGGTGACAAGTATCGACTGGCTGTCGGGGCCATGCTCGGCCTGCGACAGAAAATCGGCGGCGACAAATGTTGGATTGGCTGTTTCATCAGCCACAATCATCACTTCCGACGGTCCTGCCGGCAAATCGACAAGCGTGTGGGTCTGTTTCGCCACAAACGCCTTTGCAAGCATGACGTAAAGGTTGCCGGGACCGAAAATCTTGTTTACTTTTGGTATTGTTTCAGTTCCGAATGCCATTGCCGCTATCGCCTGTGCGCCTCCGGCCTTATACACCTCGGTTACGCCAGCCAGACGTGCCGCCACAAGGATTGTCGGGTTGACGCGACTGCTCTTGTCGGGAGGCGTGCAGATGGCAATCTCGGGGCATCCGGCAAGGCGTGCCGGGATGGCAAGCATCAGCGCCGTTGAAAACAAAGGCGCCCTGCCTCCAGGCACATATAGTCCGACGGAGTGGAGCGGCACGGCTTTCTGCCGGCACACCACGCCAGGGGTCGTTTCCACCTCAATGGGCTCCATCAGTTGTGCGGCGTGAAACTTGCGGATGTTGTCGGCCGCAACCTTCATCGCATCCTTCAGTTCTTGACTGACAGCGGCTTCCGCCTCCTCAAACTCCTGCTCCGTCACCTTCAGCGACTCGATTGTTGGGCAGTCGAATTGACGCTCATATTTCAGCAAAGCAGTGTCGCCGTTTTCTTCGATGTCGTTGATGATGTCGCTGATAGCCGACACCGCCTCGCCAATGAGATTGGGGTCGAAGTCGCGAATAAGCAAATCCTTCGTGTCTTTGGGATACTTGTAAATCTTGATTTCCATTGCTACAATACCATTTTTTCAATGTTCAACACCAGTATGCCTTCAGCGCCGGCAGCCTTCAGTCGGTTGATGATTTCCCAGAAAAATTTTTCTTCGAGAACGGTGTGTACCGAACACCAGTCCTTGTCGGCGAGAGGCAGCACTGTCGGACTCTTGATGCCCGGCAGAATCTGCAACACCGTGTCGAGCTGTGTGCGCGGCACGTTCATTAGGATGTACTTCTTGCCGGAAGCCGCCTTTACAGCCTCAAAGCGGAACAGCAGTTCGTCGAGCACCTCCTGCTTCTCGGCGTCGAGGGCTTTTCCACCGATGAGCACAGCCTCCGAATCAATCACCTTTTCCACCTCTTTAAGGTTGTTGCTCACGAGAGTGCTTCCCGACGACACGATGTCGAAGATGGCGTCGGCAAGACCGATGCTCGGCGCGATTTCAACCGAACCGCTGATTTCGTGCAGCTCTGCCGAGATGTTGTTGTCGCGGAAGAACTTGGAGAGTATGACCGGATATGAAGTGGCTATTTTTTTGCCGTTGAACCACTGCAGCCCGTCGTAGCCGGCGCTGTTTGGCACAGCCAGAGAGATGCGGCATCGGCTGAATCCCAGTTTTTTGATTACCGTCACGTCGCGTTGTTTCTCAAGCACCTCATTGTAGCCCACAATGCCGAGGTCGGCAGTTCCGGTAGCCACAGAGTCGGGAATGTCGTCGTCGCGCAGAAACAGCAGTTCGACAGGGAAGTTGCGCGACGGCACGAGCAATGAGCGTTTCACTGCGGTAAGTTTGATGCCTGCCTCAGAGAGCAGGTCCATTGTCTCGTCGTAGAGACGGCCTTTTGATTGTACAGCAATTCTAAGCATAGTTTTTTAAGAAATAAAAAAACGACCGGTCATCCTATGAGGCGGATAATCGGTCGTTAGTAGTCAATCATATATGAAACTTACACAAAAGCCAACTGGCCAGCCTCTTTTGGGGAAAGGTCGACGTGATGATGACGATGATATGTAAGTTGCATAGTCTGCATAAAGTTGTTATTTTGTTTGCAAAGATACGCAAATTCTTTTACTGTGCAATGAAAAACCAAATTTTTCTGGCAAATTTTTATTCATCAGCGTGCTTAGATGTTTATTGTCAGTCCTTCTTTGGCGAGAATCGTGTCGGGAAAAACGGCTTTTGCCTCGTCGAGCAACATCGACTCGTTGATATAGCGCGAGGAGAAATGCCCGATAACCAGCTGTTTCACTTTTGCGTCACGGGCAATGGCAGCCGCATCGGCGGCAACCGTGTGGAGAGTCTGCTTGGCGCGTTGCCGCAAGTCAGAGAGGAAAGTCGCTTCGTGGTAGAGCAGGTCGGCGCCTGCCACCTCGCTGACCACGGCCTTCAGCGGCATCGTGTCGGAAATGTAGGCATACACGCGCGCAGGGTCGGGGTCGGTGGTCAAAGCGTTGTTTGGCACAACGATGCCGTCGGGCGTCACATAGTCATCGCCAGCCTTGATGTTGTTGCGGTAGCATGTAGGCACCTGCCAGCGTTGGATAGCGTCGGGGTTTATGTGCCGAGGCTTGGGCTTTTCACGAAACACGAATCCCACGCAAGGCAGCCGATGGACAAGCGGCACAGTGTTGACCGTCAGCGAGCGGTCTTCATAAATGATGTTGTTGCCATATTCGTAGGGCTCGAAGCGCACGTTGAGGTCGTGGGCAGAATAGTCGAGCAATGGCTTGAACAGCCGCACTCCCTCTTCCGGCAGATGTATCACAGTCTCGCCGTCGAGTCCGGTCAGCCCCATTGTTGAAAGCAGCCCAGGCAGCCCGTAACAATGGTCGCCATGCAGATGCGAGATGAATATGTGGCGCAGTCGGTTGAACTTGCAGTGCGCGCGCATCAATTGAGTCTGAGTGCCCTCGCCGCAGTCAATCAGAAACGATTTTGAGTTCAGACATACCAATTGTGCGCTCGGGTTGTGGCGCACGGTGGGTTTAGCCGACCCGCATCCCAATATTGTAACCGAAAAATTGTCCATAAATGCAAAGATAGTGCAAGCCGAGAGAAAAACCGTGCAAGCCGAGAGGAAAATGAAGTTTACTTCAATTTTTCCGAGGCGCAGCCGGTTTTATCCAAGAGCAAAACAAACTTGTTTGATTTTGCTCATCCGAGGCGTCGCCTATTTTATGAGAAAAAATATTTTCAGAGATAATGTGCGCATAAGCAAAATAAATCGCTATTTTTGCATAATTGATTAATCGAATCAAACGAGTTGTTTCAAGACTGTAAAACCATAAAAAGCGATGCATACACTTGAGGAATATATCAAAATGGCGGGAAATGCCGTCGACACTATAGCGTGTCCTGCAGGGAGAAATCCCGAAGGCTTGTACAAACCGATAGTCTACGGACTCGAGCAAGGCGGCAAACGCCTTCGCCCGGTAATCTTGCTCGCCGCGTGCGACGCTGTAGGCGGTGACAGTGCCAAGGCTCTGCCGCAAGCGGCAGCCATAGAGATGTATCATAACTTCACGTTGCTCCATGACGACGTTATGGACAAGGCAGACCTGCGCCGTGGAAAACCTACGGTTTGCAACAAATGGGACGACAATACCGCCATCCTGTCGGGCGACACCATGCTCACCCTCGCCACGCAGCTCGTGGTCGACGGTGTGGAGCCGCAAAAAGCGATGCGCCTGTTGAAGGAGTTCAACGAAACGGCAATCGGAGTCTACGAGGGACAGCAGTATGACATGGAGTTTGAGGCGCGCACCGATGTGACCATCGACGAGTATATGGAGATGATTCGCTTGAAGACGTCGGTGCTTCTTGCCGGAGCGGCACGCATAGGCGCAGTTATGGGTGACGCCGACGAGCGCAACGCCAATGCGCTGTATGATTTCGCAGTCAATCTCGGACTGGCGTTCCAACTGCAGGACGACTGGCTCGACGTGTATGGCGATCCCGATGTGTTTGGCAAGGCTATCGGTGGCGATATAATGAACAACAAAAAAACATATATGCTCATCAACGCAATGCAGAAAGCCGAAGGCGCCGACAAGGAGGAGCTTGAATTCTGGCTCGGCAACAAGTCGGCTTATCCAGGCGAGAAGATAGCCGGTGTGACCGGCATCTACGACCGTCTCGATATCGGTCAGATTTGCCTTGACGCTGTGGCGAAATATAGCCGCAAGGCTGTGGAGGCACTTCATTCTGCCGATCTTGCGCCGGAGGCAGTGGCATTTTTCGAGGCGTTCGACAAAATGGTGATGAGGAGGAAAAAATAAGATGATCGACACGCATTCTCACATATATCTTGAGGAGTTTGACAACGACCGTGAGGCGGTGGTGGAGCATGCCCGCAAGGCTGGACTCCGCCATCTGGTGCTTCCTAATGTGGATATGCACACATACGACGCCATGGTAGGCACTCATGAGGCATATTCCGGCTACACTTCTATGGCGATGGGGTTGCACCCGACATCGGTCGAGGCAGACTGGATTGAACAGCTGGATGCCACAGAGAGTCATTTCGACGACCACAAATTTGTGGCGGTAGGAGAGGTGGGCATCGACCTTTATTGGGACAGCACCTACCGCAAGGAGCAGATGAAGGCGTTTAGCGAACAACTGCGTTGGGCGGCGTCGCGCGACTTGCCCGTAATCATCCACTGTCGCGATGGACTTGATGAGATATGTGATGTGTTTGATGGTTTCGGACGCACGTTGCCCGAATGCGTGTTTCACAGTTTCGGAGGCTCTTTGTCCGACCTGCACCGCATACGCCGTTATGGCGATTTCTATTTCGGCATCAACGGAGTCGTTACGTTTAAAAACGCGCATGTCGACGACCTTCTCAAGCCTATCGGATTGAACCGCATACTGCTTGAGACCGACTGCCCGTATCTGACGCCAGTGCCTTACCGTGGCAAGCGCAACGAGAGCGCATATATACCTCTGATTGCAGAGAAGATTGCCGACACGCTTGGCGTGAGCGTGGAAGAGGTGTCGGAGGTGACCGACCGCAATGCCGCTGACTTTTTCAAAACACAGTTTTGATCTCAGAAAAACGCTCTTCCATATTTGAAATCTTCTCTTTATGGAAAAAATGATGGAATAAAACTGTTTTTTAGACAAAAATTTTTGAAATCTCGATAATTAGTATTAATTTCGTTTAATAACGAACTAATCAAAACTAATTATTATGATTTTACGACAGACCTTGAAGCGTGGAAGCGCTGCGGTTGTCGCTTGTGTGGGACTGGCAGGCTTGATGATTTCATGCGACAGTGATTTTGACCTTTCAAATATCAACACCGACATCACTGTTGGCGGAAGCATCGCCGCACCCATTGGCACTACCGACACATTGACTCTTTCGAGACTGATTGATCTTACAGACAATCTGAAAGTGGATGAGAATGGAGCGTATGCTCTGACGTCCAACGGCTCAACCGTGCTTGACATTGACAGGATTGACCGTGTTCAGATAAAAGACTTGAGCACGACCCCTGAGTATTTCAACTTCTCTGTGCCGTCAATTCCGGGCACATTGCCTACTCTTGACTTGACCACGCCGATGAGCGTGACGATGACAATCAACGCCATTCAGAATATGCCGACCGAAGTGGAGCGTATCACGTCGCTCAGCGTCAGCCCGGTAGTCACTACCGTGCATCTTAAACTGACGGCTCCCGGGCTGAGCAAGATTACAGGCGCTGGAGTTAAGGATTTCGTGATGGATTTCCCCGACATGCTGCAGTTTGGCGCGGGAATCGAAGGAATGGATTACAACACCAACAAGTTGACGGTAAATAAGAAATTCGCCTCCGACGGAAGTCTTTCGGTGGCTCTGCCGATTGTCGGCATGCGTCAGCTTCCCGACATCAAAAACCATAAGATGACAGTCAATGAGCGTGTGGTTTGTAACGGTATATTTGAGGGCGTTGCGAATGGAGTCACTGCCGCCGACCTGGCGGGAATGCAGTTGACTTTTGTTTACGATGTGCCCGACTTCCAGATTGAGGATATCCACGGAACAGTTGATGCCGACGTGGTTATCAAACCGGAAACTGTGAATATGGGCGATTTGCCCGATCTCGTGACAGACGAGTCGACATCGTTGAATCTCAACACGATATGCCTTAAGCTTGACGTGTCAAATCCTGTAGGAGTGCCGTTTGGCGCAGATTTGACCCTTCGTGCCCTGGACAAAAACGGCAGATACATAAATGAGACGGTGACAGCGCACATTGACGTCAATGCCGGCACCACAGAGCCCGTCGTTACAAAATTACTGCTCACAAACTCGGATAAAATGACCGAGCCTGGCTATACGAAGGTTTTCGTTCCCAATCTCGCTAAATTGGTTAACAAGATTCCATCGGAAGTGGAAATCAATGCCGACGTGAATGTTGACAAGACAAAAGAGCATCATATCATACTTGGCAAAACATATCACAGCAGTGTTGAATATGTTGCCTATATGCCGTTTGACTTCGGTGCCGGGTCGCGTATCATATACCGCGACGGGGTTGATGGCCTTGCCGACGACATCAAGGACTTCTCCGACAAGGTTAAAAACCTTGATCTGGAGATTGATGCCGACATTTACAGCACTGTGCCGTTTGATGTGGCAGTGTCGATAACACCGCGCGATGTTGAAGGCAACGATCTCTCGGATGTGATTGAATACACGAAGACCGTGAATGTGTCGCCGGGAGCGGAAGGACAGGCAGCCCAGAAACGCACCATCACGCTTAAAGAGAAAGAAGAAGGCGCTATCGGACGACTTGACAAAATTGACATTGATGTGGAGGGCAACACCAGCGACGCTGTGACCGTTCTGAAACCAACGCAATATGTTCTTGTAGGACTCAAGGCGCGTCTGCCACAGGGTGTGACAATCAAAAACTAACCTAAAAAGCAACAAGATGAAAAAAATATATATGTTGGGGCTTGCGGCTTCGCTTTGCCTGCCATTGGCTGCGCAGACTCCCCGAAACGGATATTTCTCAGAGAATCTTCCGATGCGCCACAATCTAAACCCGGCGTTCGCTCCCGAATATGATTATGTGGCGATACCTGCCATTGGCGGCATATCGGCTGGTATGAACAGCAATGTGGGGGCTGACAACTTCCTGTTTAAGGAAAATGGCGAGGTGGTTACAGGCTTGCACAGCAGTGTGGGCAACGATGAGTTTCTGAGCGGCTTGAAGAGCCGGAACTATATGGAAGTGAACTCCGGCGTCAGTGTGGTGTCGTTAGGTTTCAAGGCTCTTGGCGGTTTCAACACCATCGGCATCAACGTGAAGTCGGCCACGTCGGCAGCGTTGCCCTATGAATTGTTTGAGTTTGCCAAGATAGGTCAGGTAAACGGCGCTCCCACATCTTATAATATAAAGGACACGCGGGTGCAGTCGTCCAATTACCTTGAGCTCGCTTTCGGACATTCACGTAACCTTGGAGAAAGATTTAGAGTTGGTGCAAAGGTGAAATACATCGCCGGTGTTGCTTATGCCGACGCTCGCATCGATGCCATTGACGTGGCTATGAGCGCCGACAAGTGGAGCGTGCGCGAGCAGGGAGAGATGTTTACCACCGACGCAATCGACATTCAGTATAAGCCCAACGGCGAGATTGACAACATCTCCACAGGTTCGTTTGGCGTGGCTGGCAATGGTTTGGGATTTGACTTCGGCGCTTCGTACAAGCTGCTCGACAACCTCGTGTTGTCGGCTTCGCTCACTGATGTGGGCTTCGTTGCATGGAAAGGCTCTAACGCGTCGGTAAATCCAGACGAGTTTGTGTATGACGGTTTCCATCACCTTGTGGCTGAAAAGGATCCCGATGGAAGTTCGGCTCTCAGCCGTGAGGGCGACCAGCTGGAGGAAGACCTGCGAAAATTGGTGCGGTTCCAGAATGAGACTGGAGCAAGCCGCACGCAATCGTTGCAAACGATGCTCAACCTTGCCGGTGAATATTCAATCCTCAATGATAAAATCGGATTCGGATTGCTGTGGTCTACACGACTCGGAACTCCTCGCAAGTGGACAGAGGTGATGGCTTCTGCCAACTTCCGTCCGGTGCAGTGGTTCAATGCAACGGTCAACTTCTCAACGTCGAACCTCGGACATTCATTAGGAGCTTTAATCAACTTCTGTCCGAAGGGCTTCAACTTCTTCTTTGGCTCGGACTATATTCCGTTTAAGTATTCTAAAGAGGGAATCCCTTTGAGTACGGCAAAATTCAATGTTGTGCTTGGTATGGCGATTACATTCAATCACGGCAAGTAATTGCTTGAAAATAAATAGTTTGGTCTGCGGAAATCGGTGTCGCCGATTTCCGCTTTTTTGTTGGTGGAAAATTTTTTTTGAGGAAAATGCAAAAAAAGTGATGAAAAAATTTGTAGATACGAAAATTATGCGTACTTTTGTAATGATTTCAAATGTGATATGTAAACAACTATGATGACAGAAGCAATCGCGCACCTGACAGCGCACAACATCAAACCGTCGGCACAACGAATTGCCATTATGGAGTATCTCCTTAGCCACAGGACGCATCCCACGGTCGATATGATTTACAACGACCTCATAGGAACAATGCCGACCTTGTCGCGCACCACAGTCTACAACACGCTGCGCTTGCTTGGCGAGAACGATGCGATTCTCGAACTGACAATCGACAAGCACATCGCGCACTATGACGGCGACACGTCGCCGCATTCTCACTTCCAATGCAAACGTTGTGGCAGGATAATCGATATCCCGTTGCAAAAGGTTGATGTTGAACAAAATGAGCACGATTTTGTTATACAAGAAACGGAAGTTTACTATCGAGGCTATTGCCGCGAATGCATTGAAATCATGAAAGAAACAGAATTGAAACATTAATAAAACAAAACAAATTAAATCCTTACAACTATGGCAAAGAAATTTATATGCACAGTATGCGGTTACGTATACGAAGGTGAGACAGCTCCAGAAAAATGCCCACAGTGCGGTGTTCCAGCAAGCAAATTCAAAGAATTGAAAGAAGACGAAGGCTTGAATTTCGTTACAGAGCACGTGATTGGCGTGGCTAAAGGCTGCGACGAAGAGATGATCAAGGACCTCAATGCTCATTTCAACGGCGAATGCACAGAAGTGGGAATGTATCTCGCAATGTCGCGTCAGGCAGACCGCGAGGGATATCCTGAAGTTGCAGAAGCGTTCAAGCGTTATGCTTGGGAAGAGGCTGAGCACGCAGCGAAGTTTGCCGAACTGCTTGGTGACATGGTTTGGGACACAAAGACCAACCTCGAGAAGCGTATGGCTGCAGAATCGGGCGCCAATGCCGACAAGATGCGCATTGCAAAGCGTGCGAAAGAGTTGAACCTCGACGCTATCCACGACACTGTTCATGAAATGGCAAAGGATGAGGCTCGTCATGGACAAGGCTTCGAAGGCTTGTACAAACGCTTCTTCAAGAAGTAAAAACCACAGACTGTATTTCTGACAATATGGTGTGCCGACCGACATCGGCACACTTTTTTTATGTCTGTGTGTATCTTCGGCAGATAACTCATTTTCCCAGGGGCGGTAGAAATTTAGTGGGAGCTAAATTCTACCGATTCAAAGGTTATGCCGAACGTTTGGCTCAACGTATATCCATCAGCCCCAGAGCCGCTGCATTGATGAGCTTCTGCGCCGTGGTATTTATCCATATCTTCAATATTATTCAAGTAAATCTTTCCCATATTCGCTGAGTGTATACTGCTGATTCCTACTTGTCGGTTTTTCCGGAATAGTCATCAGCAAAATCCTCATTTCAAGTAATTTGTCTAGATATTTGCGACGTTTTTGTTTATATGAAATCTTATCACCGCCTTCCAACATAATTTGAGCAGAAACCGCAGATCTTGATTTAAGAATGCATACCGCTAAATGTTCTATTTCTATCTTGGACATATCTTGGACATATCTTGGACATTTGATCATTAGATTCCTTGTAACACGCTGAATGTCAATTTGTGTAAGGACGTTGTTGTCTTGGACAAAATCTTTCCTACATGGAATGTCAATCAAAAAATAACTGCGTGATTCGTCTGTTTCTATCGTCGCTTTAGGAGATCCATTCTCCAACAGTTTCTTTTGGATGGTTGGAATGCCAGTAGCTCTACCTTCTGTTAAATCCAACTCTTTCAGGAACTCTCCCAATCGGCGGTTTCTGTATCGACGTGAACGAAGAGATTTTGCTTCCTTAATTGACTCTAAACTAATAGATCGATCAGGCCCAGAATAGCTAAGAATGCTTATTTTATCTGGCTCAATGGTTATTTCGACAGGTTCACGTTCCTTATAATCACGATGATACAATGCGTTCACAACAGCCTCTTCAAGTGACTGGAATGGATAATTGTATACCTTTATAGACTTCTCATTATCGGTAGGCTTGATGATTCGTTCCTTAACAATATTCGTACGCAAATAGTTAAGAGTGTCTCGTATCATCATTGGCACTGGTCCTGTGATTTTAGGTATTTCGATGAAATTATCAGGATTGTTTTCTCTCCCTTCTGGGAATACAACTATTTCCACACGTGTTACAGGAAAAAATTTTTCAGGTCTTTCTGCAAACATCATGGCAGCGACATTTTTTACCAGGCGTTTCTCCTTTGGACCATCAAGTAGTTCCATCTGTTCCAGGATTTTTTCCATGTCAGATGTAAAGTCTGCCTTTGCGAGCTTACTGCCAATAGAGGCTAAATGGGCTTTTACCAATAGAGGAGAGATGTCGTCAACACCTATGTCCTCATTGCCACGGTCATCATAAGGCACTCTGTTAGCCATATCACGAAGCCTATCAAGATTTTCTCCTTTAGCTTCAATTGAAGATGTTCCATAGCGGATATAAAATACAGGCTTCTTAAGTTTCGCTGTAACATCAGCAGGCGCAGTATATGGGCGATTATGTCCGGAAGTGACCCATATAACAAGTATCTTCCGTTCATCAATCTCTTCCACAGATATTCTTGGATAATATATAGGATCCATCATTGCGTTAAACTGAAGCATTTCACGCTGAATTTTGTCTAGCTGATTTTCTTCTAGTCCCTTAACGGGACGAACAGCAACTCCGTTTTCTTCTTCAACTCCAACTAATATATAACCTCCACCAAGATTATCTATGTCGTTGGCGAAAGCACATATCGAATGATATATAGAAGCAGGATTCCATCCTGCTTTGAATTCTATTCTATTTGACTCAACCTTTTGCTTGCTCAGCAGATTATCAATGTTAATTGGTAATGCCATATATCGTATGATTGTATTTGTTACTTAATTATATAATAGCCATACTATAATCGTTAAGCGTTTCGTACTAGTTCACTCATTTTTCCTGTAAATACTTGCTATCTTTCAAGTGTTTTGAGCGAAGGTTGGGAGGCGTTGGTGCACCATTTGCTAACAGTGGCAGGATCTTTTCCGACCTATTCCGCCAGCCATTTTGCAGGTATTCTTTTGTTCTACAAGAACTACCTTTATCCGATTGAGATTCTTATTGTTCATTGACTTTTAATTTGTGCTTGATTTCAAAGTTACAATGTTTATCCGAAACTCCATCATAAATACATAAAAAGCTGAATAAAAATCATTATTTTCATTGCGTTTAACCTAAATATCAACTAATATGTGGGTTGTGTCAACAATTGTCGGACACAGAATCGAGCAGGGAGAAAACTACTTCGCGTTTTCTTTTACTCGATTTATGTCTGTGTGTATCTTCGCATATAGCCCATTTTTGCCGTCTGTGCATACGGTTTGTTGCGAGGACTTGGATGGTTAGTACATTTTTTTGTACTTTTGTACCAATTATCAAGATGTTTGGAACAATGAAACAACGCATATACAAATTATTGCTCATTTATGTGGTGCTTGTGGCAATCTTTGCCTTGCAGCATCCAGTGTTTATCGCTTGCTACCACTCTTTGTTTCGCGGAGTCGGACTTGGTGGCGTTTGCGCCGCCACTTGGCATGGCTTGCGTATGGACATGGCTATGGCAGGCTACCTTGCCATTGTGCCGGGACTGCTTGCTGCGGCGTCGGTGTGGACGGCAGGTAGGGCAATGCGATACGCCGCCTGCATTTATTCGGCGGTGGCAGCTGCAGTTGTGTCGCTGTCGTTTGTGGTCGACTTGTGTCTTTATGGCTATTGGGGCTTCCGTCTCGACGCCACGCCGGTGTTTTATTTCTTCACGTCGCCCGCCGATGCCGTGGCGAGTGTCAGCGGTTGGTTTGTGTTTATGGGATTGCTTGCCGTCGCGGCCTATGGCGCAGGGGTGTATTGGGTTTTACAGAAAATCTTGACGGCAGACGTTCCGCTTCTGCCCACATTGCGTTCCCGGATAGTCGCCACGGCGGTGGCTATAGTCCTCACAGGAGTGCTTTTCATCCCAATCCGAGGCGGTTTTACGACGTCGACAATGAACCTGTCGGCCGCATATTTCAGCCAGAACCAGCGACTGAACCACGCCGCGATAAATCCGTTGTTCAGTTTTATGCATTCAATGGCGCATCAAACCGACTTCGCGTCGCAATATCGTTTTATGGACAATGCCGAGGCGGAACGTCTGATGGAGGCTTTGCGCGACAAGCCTGTGACTGATGCCGACTCGGTGCCGCGGCTGTTTACCACGAACCGTCCCAATGTGATTTTCATAATCCTCGAAAGTTTCAGCAGTCACTTGCTGCCGTCGCTCGGCGGTGAGAATGTGGCACCCAATCTTGACGCCATGAGCAGGGAGGGCGTGACTTGTACTAATTTCTGGGGCAACAGTTTCCGCACCGACCGCGGTCTGGTGTCGATAATCAGCGGCTATCCTGCACAGCCGAGCACGAGCATTATGAAATTTGCCGAGAAGGTGGAGCATCTGCCGTCGATACCGAAGGCAATGAAGCGAGAGGGCTACGACTTGAAATATTATTATGGGGGTGATGCCAATTTCACCAATATGCTGGCATATCTGGTGTCGGCAGGATTCGACAAGGTGGTATCGGACAGGGATTTCCCGCTGAAAGACCGTACAGGCAAGTGGGGAGCGCCCGACCATCTGGTGTTTGAACGGATGCTCGCCGACCTTAAAGCCGATCCGAATCCACGGAGGCCGATATTCAGAATCTTGCAGACGTCGAGCAGCCATGAGCCGTTTGAGGTGCCGTTTCATAAGTTTGACGACAAGGTGAAGAATGCATTCGCCTACACCGACGACTGTCTGGGCAAGTTTGTGGATGAATTGCGGAAATTGCCGATGTGGAAAAACACGGTTGTGCTGCTTGTCCCCGACCATCAGGGAGCCTATCCGCATCATCTTGACGACCCGTTGGCGCGCCACCGCATACCACTCATAATGGTTGGCGGCGCTGTAGCCGCACCGATGAAAATCGATGTCCCCGCGTCGCAAATCGACATAGCGGCCACGTTGCTTTACCAGCTTGGCATTGACCACAGTGAATTTATATTCAGCAAGAATATGCTTAATCCGGCGTCGCCGCATTTTGGATATTTCACCGAGCCGTCGTTTTTCGGAATGGTGACCGACACCAACCAATTGGTTTATAACCTTGACGGAGAAAAGGTGATGCTTGACGAGGGCTCTGAAAAAGGACGCAATCTGCTGCCTGGAAAGGCATTCCTGCAGAAACTGTATGATGATCTTGACAAACGATAATCCATTATGATAGACTGGCTGAATACGATAGACACACAAGTGTTTCTGGCACTCAACGGCTTGCATGCGCCATATTTTGATGTCTTCATGAAACTGTTTACGGGCAAATGGATATGGGTGCCGATGTATGCAGCGGTGCTGTTTGCCGTGGTGCGCAATTACCGGTGGCGGCAGACGCTTGCAGTGCTGGTGTGCGTTGCGTTGGCGATTACGATAGCCGACCAAGTGTGTGCCACGCTGATACGTCCGGAAGTGTGCCGGCTGCGCCCCTCCAATCCAGAGAATCCATTGTCGGAGATGGTGCATATTGTCGGGGGTTATCGAGGCGGTTCCTACGGCTTCCCGTCGTGTCACGCAGCCAATTCGTTCGCTCTTGCCTCATTTTTGATATTGCTGTTTGCCAACCGCAAACTCAGCCTTTTCATTTTTGCGTGGGCGGTGCTTAATTCCTATTCGCGCGTCTATCTTGGAGTGCATTATCCAGGCGATTTGCTTGTGGAGCAATAATCGGCACTGCGGCGGGTCTGGCTATGGCTTTTGCCGCCGGCTATGTGGCAGACCGAGTGGACAGACCGCATCTGAAGCCGAGTGTCAACACCGGTGTGGTCACATCGGTCGGGGCGTTTACGGTGGCTGTGATTGCCGTGGTTTCATGTTTCGTGAGAATGTAACAGAATTGTTGCCGGAATGACATAAAAATGAAATGCTACAAGTGCTATCTTTGCACTGTAGCATTTACAAAAGCATTTTTCCATTAATAGAGATAGAGAGGCACCGCCTGGATAGGTAGTGCTTCCCGTTATTTTAATCCGTGCGAGCGGATATATTCATTGACGGCGTCAACGAGATTGCCACTGAAATCCGATCGGCTGCCGCAGTCGGTGATGGCCGAGAGCGGATAGCGGTCGATGATGCTGTCGAGCAGCTGCTGCATTGTCGGAGCCGATTTGAGAGCGGCATATTCATCGTAGGTGTACGACAGGAATGCCACATTCTCACCGATGCCGCGGTTGTCGAGCAAAAAGCCGTTGTCAAGCGCTTGCGGACGGCAGTTGCCGCGCAGGTCGGCAGGGTCGGGGTATGACACGATGCGTTGGCGCGACGCGTCCATTATCACCGGCACGTTTTGGGAATAGTCGCGTGTGGTTTTATAGATAATCACATGAGGCATGGCGCTTGCAGGTTGCAGAGCGACAACGGGACGCTCCTCGTTTACGAGCGGAAGCGTTACGGGCTTGTTGGCGCAGCAAGTCACGGTCGCCGCCAATGCCGTTCCAACCAATACGGAGGCACAGGATTTTATCTTTGTCATATTACATTTGGAATGTTTTGAAATCGCCGTCAAACGGCTTTTCTGAAATCAGGGGCTCGAGCGACGGCATGATGCCGGGGGCAGCCACCACGACCGACACGTTGCGGTCTGTGCGGAAAAACTTATGGACGGCGCCAGCCTCTTCCGCAATGAGCAGTGCAGCGCACACGTCCCATTCGTGCAGGTTCATCTCCCAATAGCCGTCGAGCAGTCCGGCGGCGACATAGCAGATGTCGATTGCAGCGGCGCCAAGACGGCGCATGCCTCTGACGTAGGGCAGCACACGCACCAGGTTGTCGACATTGCAGTCGGTTGTGCGGTCCTTGTCGACAGGAAATCCGGTCGACACCACCGCTTTGTGAATGTCGGTCTTCATGCTGCAACGGATTGGGCGGTTGTTGAGGAAAGCCCCTTTTCCGCGCACGGCGGTGAAAATTTCGCCAAGATATGGCGCATAGACAACACCGACAACGGTCTGTCCTTTATGCTGCACGCCAATCGACACGCAGAAATTAGGCAGACCGCTGCTGTAGTTTGTAGTGCCGTCAAGAGGGTCAATCACCCATAGCCAATCGTTCATGCGCTTGTCGCATCCAGCCTCTTCCGAAAGCACGGAGTGTTCGGGATAGGCGCGGCGTATTTCCGAAATGATGGCTTTTTCCGATGCTTTGTCGGCATTTGTCACCACGTCGCTGTCGTTGAATTTAGCCTCGATGTCGAGGCGGTCGCTTCTGAACAATTCCAATTGAATCCTGCCGGCTTCTTTCGCCCAGCGGATACAGTCGGCAAGCAGTTGCTCGTATGTGGTCATAGCAATGAGTGAATGAAATCGATATTAATCGTTGTCTTCCTCGATGATAGGAATCTGGCGTTTGAACACCTCCTTGAACGAGATGATTGACTCAGTGCGCGCCAATCCGAGGTTCTGCAACTTGTCGTGGATGATTTCGAGCAGATGGTGGTTGTTCTTGGCATACAACTTTATGAACATGTCGTATTGACCTGTTGTGAAGTGGCATTCCACGACTTCCGGAATCTCTTTCAATCGAGCTGCGACCTGGTCGAAATGCGAAGGGTCCTTAAGGAAAAATCCCACATACGCGCAGGTTTCATAACCGACCGCAGAAGGGTTGACCAACGACTCCGAGCCAATAAGCACGCCCGTATTGATAAGTTTCTGTATGCGTTGGTGGATGGCCGCGCCCGACACGTTGCATTCGCGTGCAATCTCGAGATAAGGTTTGCGTGCGTTGACCGAAAGCATTTGAAGGATTTTATAATCCAAAGAATCTAATTGTGAATTAGCCATATGTGTATGATTTTTATTTTCGTTTTTTTTATCAGCTGCAATGCATTATCTTTGCATTTGACAAATAAAAGTGCATTGTTGTGCATTTGTTAGCAAATATACTTCAAAAAAATGAAATTCTATGAAAATTTTGAAGATTTCTTCAGAAAATAAATATTTCGGAGATGTTGTTGGCCTTTATGAGGCGGCATTCCCTGCAGATGAAAGACGGGAAGTGGCAGAATTTTCCCGGCTTGCCGACACGGAAAAGAAGTTTCACATCAATGTGTTTGTCGGAGACAATGACGAATTTATCGGGTTTCTGACAAGTTGGGAGTGGGATGATTTCCGCTATGGTGAGCATTTTGCCATCAGTCCGGAAATGCGTTGCGGCGGAATCGGCGGAAACGCATTGCGCTGGTTTCTTGCGTCCGACAGCCGTCCGCTGGTGATTGAGGTGGAGCCGCCGACAGATGAGATGGCATGCCGCCGCATATGGTTTTATGAGCGCAATGGGCTTCGCTTGTGGAACGACGTTGAGTATGTGCAGCCGCCCTACAGCCCTGACCGCCATGCGATAGAGCTGAAGCTGATGACTTATGGCGGGATTTCGCTTTCTGCCGGCGACAAATATGTGAAGCGTATACATCGCGATGTCTATGGAGTGAAGTAGAATATGAAACTTATACGAATGATGCTTATATGCTTCGCTGCCGTCATGATGGCGGCATGCGGAGGCAAGGTCGGAGGCAAGCCGACGCTGATGGTCAGCATTCCGCCGCAAAAATATGTGCTTGAACGCATAGCCGGCGACAAGTGGACTGTGGGCAGTATGATTGAGAAAGCGACCTCGGCGGAGAGTTACGATCCCGACATGTCGCAGATGATGGATTTGGAAAACTGCCGGGCATATTTTGTCGTAGGAAATTTGGGCTTCGAGCGGTTGGCTGCCGGCAAAGCAAAAACCGTTGTCAACTCGTCGAAGGGCATTTCTGTAATTGACGGACACAGCCATCACGGCGAGATGGAGGCCGACCCCCATGTGTGGATGTCGGTGGAGAATATGCGCATCGTGGCAAAAAATATGACCGACGCTCTTGTGAAAATAGACAGCAACGGAAAGGATTATTATCAGGCGAACTACAGGAAACTTGATGCCGAGCTGGCTGCGTTTGCCGACTCGTTGCGGCAAGTGCTGGCTCCGGTGCGCGGGCAGGCATTTGTGGTGTGGCATCCGGCGTTGTCGTATTTTGCACGCGACTATGGTCTGGAGCAAATCGGCATTGAATATGAGGGCAAGGAAGCTCCTGCGGGATTTGTGGCAGAAAAAATGAAAGAGGCACGGAAAAAGAATGCCCGTGTGTTTTTTATGCAGACGGGAGCCGGCAGCCGGCAGGCGGAGACGGTGTGTGCCGGCATCGGACTGCGCCGCGTGGAGATAAATCCGCTGAGTTACGATTGGAAAAAGGAGATGAGGAGGATTGCAGATGGAATCACAGCAGAATAAGATAATTTCGGTAGAAAACATTACGGTGGATTTCGGCAATTTCCGCGCTCTTGACAATGTGAACGCAGAAATCAATACCGGCGATTTTGTGGCGATAACAGGTCCGAACGGTGGCGGGAAAAGCACGTTGCTGAAAACGATGCTCCATTTGCTGACGCCCACGAAAGGACGTGTGCGCTATTTCAACGGCGATGAGGAAGTTGACGGTCTGCGTTTCGGATACCTGCCGCAGAAAAGCAACATTGACAACCGCTTTCCGATAACGGTGGAGGAGGTTGTGGCTTCGGGACTGCTCGGAGAACGCCGGAACTGGCGCGGAAAATTTTCCGACGCCGCCAGTGAAAAGATTGAGGCGACAATGAAGAAGATGGGCGTCGACGGATTCCGCCGTCAGGTGATAGGCACGTTGTCGGGCGGTCAGTTGCAGCGCACGTTGCTCGGAAGGGCAGTCATCTCCAATCCCGACATAGTGGTGCTCGATGAGCCACTGTCGTATGTTGACCACGCATTTGTGGAGCAGATTTATGGTATTGTCGCCGATTTGGCGAAGCGTAGCACGGTGATGCTTGTGTCGCATGAGATGACCGTAATCTCAGAAATGGCAAACCGTCACTGGATTGTCGACCACGCACTCCATCAATGTCACGCCGCCCATCACTACCTGAAAACCGAATGCGACAGATAGAGGCATTTGCTCATTTCAAAATAAATTATTAATATTGCAATAGAAAGGGATCGCAAACCTTTGTGATGCTTGTATACAAACATTGAAAAACGATATCTTATGAAGAAAGTAATGCTGGTTTTTGGCACACGTCCAGAAGCTATCAAGATGTGTCCGCTGGTGAAGGAATTCCAGAAGGACGCTGAAAATTTCAAGACAATTGTCTGTGTGACTGGTCAGCACAGGGAAATGCTCGACCAAGTGCTTACTATTTTTGACGTAAAGCCTGACTATGACCTCAATATAATGAAGCAGGGACAGGATTTATATGATGTCACTGCCCGGGTGATTCTGGGTATGCGCGACGTGCTGAAGGAAGCGCAGCCAGATGTGGTGCTTGTGCATGGCGACACAACAACGTCGACTGCGGCTGCTCTCGCTGCGTTCTATCAACAGATTCCTGTCGGGCACGTGGAAGCGGGATTGCGCACCCACAACATCTATTCGCCGTGGCCTGAAGAGATGAACCGTCAGCTGACGGGCCGCATCTCGTCGTTCAACTTCGCTCCGACACCTCTTTCGGAAAGCAACCTCAAGGAGGAAAAAGTGCAAGGAGAGATTGTCGTTACGGGCAACACCGTTATCGACGCGCTCCACATGGTTGTTGACAAACTGACGCACGACGAGGTTCTTGCCGCAGAGCAGAAAGAAGTGCTCGCAAAGGCAGGTTACGACATAAGCCGTCTTGACAACGGCAGAAAACTGGTGCTTATCACAGGCCACCGCCGTGAGAATTTCGGCGATGGATTCATCAATATGTGTACGGCCATCCGCGACCTCAAGGACAAGTATGCCGACGTTGACTTCGTTTATCCGATGCACTTGAATCCGAATGTGCGCAAGCCAATTCATGAAGTTTTCGGCGAAGATTTGAAAGGTTTGGGCAATATGTTCTTCATCGAGCCGCTTCAGTATCTTGAGTTCGTGTATCTGATGAGCAAATCAACGATTGTGCTCACCGACTCGGGCGGCATCCAGGAAGAAGCTCCCGGTCTGGGCAAGCCTGTGCTCGTGATGCGCGACACGACAGAACGTCCGGAGGCGCTGGCTTCGGGAACAGTGCATCTTGTGGGCACCGACTATCACAAGATTATGGACGAGGTGAGCAAGCTGCTTGACGACAAGGCTGCTTATGATAAGATGTCGAAGGCTGTCAACCCTTACGGCGACGGCAAGGCATGCCGCAGAATCGTAGACTTTTTCAAAAACAAGTAAGCAGACTTGAATATAACATCAGCCGCCCTGCAATCGCGATTGCAGGGCGGCTGGATTTTTATGTGGCAGGGTTTCTACAGGATGCCCTGTGCCATCATTGCACGCGCCACTTTCATGAAGCCAGCCACATTGGCTCCCTTCACATAGTTTGTGTAGCCGTCGGCTTCCTTGCCGTATTTCTGGCATTGGGTGTGGATGTCAGCCATGATGCCGCGCAGCTTGGCATCGACTTCCTCTGCGGTCCACGTCAGTTTCTGTGAGTTTTGTGCCATCTCAAGTCCGCTGACCGACACGCCACCGGCATTTGCCGCCTTTCCTGGCGCATAGAGGATTTTTGCGTTGACAAACTCATGCACAGCTTCCGGCGTGGAAGGCATGTTGGCACCCTCCGACACAGCGAAGCATCCGTTGGCAAGCAACGTGCGCGCGTCGTCGCCGTCAAGCTCGTTCTGTGTGGCAGACGGCATCGCGATGTCGCACTTCACGCCCCATGGGCGTCCGCCCTCAAAATATTCGCAGCCATATTTCTCCGCAAACTCGCGTATGCGTCCGCGGTAGATGTTCTTAAGTTCGAAGATAAAGTCGAGCTGTTCCTGACTCAATCCTTCAGGCACGTAGATTGTGCCGTCGGAGTCGCTCATTGTTACAACTTTGGCGCCGAGTTCAAGCAGCTTCTTTGCCGTGTAGGTAGCCACGTTGCCGGAGCCGGAGATGGCAACCTTCTTGCCCTTGATGTCGATGCCGCGAGTGGCGAGCATATTGAGAAGAAAGTAGACATTGCCGTAGCCGGTGGCTTCAGGGCGTATCAGCGAGCCTCCGAATTCAAGGCCTTTGCCGGTAAACGTGCCGGTGTTCTCGCGCGCCATCTTCTTGTACATGCCATACATGTAGCCCACTTCGCGTCCGCCAACGCCGATGTCGCCGGCAGGCACGTCGCGGTCGGGGCCAAGGTTGCGCCACAGTTCAGCCACAAATGCCTGACAGAAGCGCATCACCTCCATGTCTGACTTACCTTTTGGGCTGAAGTCCGATCCGCCCTTGCCTCCGCCCATAGGCAGCGTGGTGAGTGAATTCTTGAATGTCTGCTCGAAAGCAAGAAATTTCAGAATCGACTGGTTTACCGATGCGTGGAATCGGATTCCACCTTTATACGGCCCTATGGCATTGTTGTGCTGGATGCGGTAGCCCATATTGTTGTGCACTTGTCCTTTGTCGTCTACCCACGACACGCGGAACGAGATGATGCGGTCGGGCAGACAAAGCCGCTCAATCAGATTGTAGCGTTCAAATTCGGGATGCTCGTTGTAGACATCCTCGATTGATGTGACCACTTCTTCAACCGCCTGCAAGTATTCCGGTTCGTTTGGAAAACGACGACGCAAATCGTCGATTACTTCTGTTGCTTTCATATACTGTTGTTTTTGTAGATTCTCAAATTGCTACAAAAATACAAACTTTTTCCATGCGATTGCTATTATAGATGGGAAAATGTAACCAAAAGTGTTATTTTTATAACATTTTTCAAATTTGGAATAAATTTTCAGCAATGAAAAAACCGGGATGATTCCCGGTTTTTTCACACAAATCTTATTCAAAAATCATTAAGTTGGACTATGAGGATCCTATATCTTATCAAGTGCTTGGGCAAGGTCGTCGATAATGTCGTCGATATGTTCGATGCCTATTGACAGGCGCACGGTCGACGGCGTTATGTGCTGTTGCGCAAGCTCTTCTGGTGTCATCTGCGAGTGGGTGGTGGTGTAGGGGTGGATTACGAGGCTTTTCACGTCGGCTACGTTTGCTAGCAGCGAGAAAATCTCGAGAGAGTCGATAAATTTCCATGCCTCCTTCTCTCCGCCTTTTATCTCGATGGTGAAAATGCTACCGCCGCCGTTGGGGAAATATTTCTGGTAGAGGGCGTGGTCGGGATGGCCGGGCAGCGATGGATGATTGACCTTGGCCACCTTAGGATGCTTGCTCAGATAGTCGACAACCTTGAGGGCGTTTTCTACGTGACGTTCTACGCGCAGCGACAGCGTTTCCAAACCCTGCAGCAGGATGAATGCGTTGAACGGAGAAATTGTGGCGCCGGTGTCGCGGAGGATGACGGCGCGGATGCGTGTCACGAAAGCAGTCTTGCCCGCTACGTCGGCGAAGATTGCGCCGTGGTAACTTGGGTCGGGCTTGGCGAGTGTTGGGAACTTGTCGGCATTGGCTTTCCAGTCGAAAGTGCCGCCGTCTACGATCACACCTCCGAGACTCGTGCCGTGGCCTCCGATAAACTTAGTGGCGGAATGCACCACAATGTCGGCACCGTGTTCGATTGGGCGTATGAGATATGGGGTGCCGAATGTGTTGTCGACAATCAGCGGAATGTTGTGGCGGTGTGCCACTTCCGCGATGGCTTCGATATCGGTGACGTCGGAGTTGGGATTGCCGAATGTCTCCGCATAGACAACCTTGGTGTTGGGCTGGATGGCAGCCTCAAGTGCTTCGAGGTTGTTGACGTTGACAATGGTGTTAGTGATGCCCTGAGTGGCAAGTGTGTGGGTAATCAGGTTGAACGATCCGCCGTAAAGGTTGTCGGCGGCAACAATGTGGTCGCCCTGCAAAAGGATGTTTTGGAGAGCGTAGGTGACGGCGGCTGCGCCAGAGGCTACTGCCAGTCCCGCCACTCCGCCTTCCAGAGCGGCAACGCGGTCTTCAAACACTCCTTGTGTCGGATTGGTTAGACGTCCGTAGATGTTGCCGGCGTCGCGCAGGCCGAATCGGTCGGCTGCGTGTTGCGAATTTCTGAACACGTACGACGTGGTTTGGTAGATTGGCACGGCGCGTGCGTCTGTTGTCGGATCCGGTTGCTCTTGACCAACGTGGAGTTGGAGCGTCTCGAAGTGATATTTCTTTGTTGCCATATCTATATGCTTTTAAGATTGGTTACTGACTGATTTTCTGTTCTCACACCGCAAAGTTATGGCGTAAAGATGAATCCTCCAAGAGTTTTTTGAAACTTGGAAAATTGTTCTTGAAACGATGGTGCTGGTAGCAAAAAAATTCTGCAAACGGTCATAATTAAGTCCGTTTACAGAATTTTATTCTTTTGCCTTGTTATGTGCTTCGGTTATGTAAATTTGCAGTACGACTGCAAATTTACATAATTGGAGGCAGATGTTTGTAGTTTATCAGTTTTATTTCCCTTGATTCGTTTTCAAGCGATCCGTTGTAGATTATGCTGTTTGACCCCACTATGTCGCCGAAACAGCCGATAAACGATTTTATCCCTTTTTCAAAATCGGGATGGTATGTTTCCGACGATTTGATTTCGTAAAGGTTTAGCATACCCTCTCTTTTTGTTATGAGGTCGACTTCATTTCCGTTGCTGTCGCGATAGAAGCATAGATTGTTGGTGCGACCGGCGTTTAATCTTTGCTTCAATGCCTCCGCAACAATCATGTTTTCAAAGAGATGCCCGCGCATCTTGTCACGTTTGATTTGCGACTCGGATTCTATTTCAAGCAGAAAGCTTGCCAGACCGGTATCGGTGAAGAATAGTTTTGGCGATTTGGTGAGGCGTTTCCGGGTGTTTGTGAAGAAAGGCTGAAGCATGAAGATGATGTATGAAGCCTGGAGTACGGACAACCAGGATTTAACCGTGTTGACCGACACCCCGATTTCGTTGCTCACTTCCGAGCTGTTCCAAATGCTTCCTATGCGTGTCGCACAGATGCGGATGAATTTTTGGAATGTGTTGAGATCCTTGATGTTGATGATATTTCTCACGTCGCGCTCAAGGTAGGTTGTGACGTAGTTTGAATAAAATGTGTAAGTGTCCTTGCCGTCGCACCATATGCCCGGATAGCCTCCCTTGTATATAAGAGAGTCGGTGTCGGTCTCGTAATTGTTGAGCTCGTTTATGGAGAATGGCAGCAATTCAAAAACAGCGGAGCGTCCGGCAAGCGACTGTGATACGTTTTTCAGCATTGAGAAATTGTTGCTTCCAGTCAGAATGAAACGCTTTTCATAGTCGTTGTCAACGATTCCTTGTATGTACGACAGCAGTTGTGGGGAATTCTGAACTTCGTCAAGAATAATCCCCTCAGTGGTGTTGTTGAGGAATCCTACGGGGTCTTCCATCGCCAAATTCCTGACATCGGGATTCTCAAGACTAAAATACGGATATTCTGGAAACATGTGTCGGGCAAGCGTTGTCTTGCCGGATTGACGCGGCCCTGTAATGGTTATTACAGGAAAAGATGCAGCAGCGTTTTCAATTGCCTGGGTGATTTTACGGTTGATAAATCCGGTCATATCTTATGTAAATTTGCAGTTCAACTGCAAATTTACATAATTTTGGGAATATTCAATATGAAATAAGTGGGAAATTACGGATTAATCAATTTTGGCATCAGGGGTGTCAATTCCGTCGGAGTCGGGGTCTACGACATATTTCGGTGACTCACCGTAGCGGTTTTCAAACGGTTCGCTGTCTTGGCAGAGGAACACAATCATGACTATGTGGTAGGCGATATATGCGATGGCAAACAATACGAATTTGCCGAGAAACGCTGATATCGCTGCCGGAGGAAAATTGATTAATGAGCTGATTCCTAAGTCGATGACGAATATTGTGCCGAACCCATACGTGGCGATTATTCCTGCTCCCCACCACCATCCGCTGCGTCCGGTGTCGTGCAGGCGGCGGAATGTGATTGGAATCATCAGAAGATTCATCAGCCAGGATATCGTGTCGTGAGTGATTGCGCAGATGATGATAACGACAAGCGCGGTCCACCAGAATTCCGAACGGCGCGAGCGGCCGTTAAACTGAAAGATTTTGTTGCATGCGGCTTTCAGTGCCTCTCCGATAGAAAGTTGTGGTAATTGTTGTGTATTCATAATCAAAGGTTTTAGAGAGTTTCTTGTCAATTACGAGCGATTAGCACGGTGGCATATGCGGAGATGCCTTCCTGACGTCCGGTGAAGCCAAGCCGCTCGGTGGTAGTGGCTTTAACCGAGATGTCATCTGGATCGCAGCCAATGCATTCAGCCATAGCCTTCTGCATGGCGGGGATGTGGGGATTCATCTTCGGCGCCTCGGCGCAGATGGTGATGTCGGCGTTTCCAAAGGTGTAGCCTTTTTCCCGCAACAAGTCGGCCACGCATCTGAGCAGCTTCTTGCTGTCGATGCCTTTGTAGGCAGGGTCGGAGTCGGGGAAGTGGAAACCGATGTCGCGCAGCGCCGCAGCTCCGAGCATTGCGTCGCAGAGCGCGTGGATTGCCACGTCGGCGTCGCTGTGGCCGAGCAGCCCGAGTGAGTGCTCGATTTTCACGCCGCCAATCCAAAGGTCGCGACCTTCGACAAGGCGGTGCACGTCAAATCCGAAGCCGGTGCGGAAGGGTAAAGCCATATCGTTTTATTTTTTGCCTAACAGGTGTTTGAGTCCGTCCATGTCAAACGTCAACGAGAAACGGAGCGTTTGGTCGAGAGGGCTGTTTTGAGCCGTTGCAATCATGTATGCTGCGTCGAGCTGCACCACGTTGAGCGAGAATCCGGCACCAAATGAGAAGTACTGGCGGTTGCCCTTCATGGCGTTCTCATAGAAATATCCCGCACGTACGAAAAACTGCTGGTTGTAGTTGTACTCGGCACCGACGGAGAGCGTGATTTCCTTCAGTTCTTCCTTGAATCCGCCCGGAGCGTCGCTGAACGACTTGAAGATGCCTGAAATCGACGACGTGTTGCGCCAGTCCTCAAGTTTCGACTCATAAGCCTCCTGGTCATAGTTACCTTCGGCGTCGGTGAAGTCTGACTGGCGTGGACGTGTGGGCACAAGCAGCTTGTTGGCGTCGAGCGAGAGCGCTATGTTGTTGTATTGAGCCACCGGGAAGGTGAATGTTGTTCCGAGGCGGAAGTTTGTAGGCAGGAATGCAGGGTCATTGCCGTCGTTGTACGACACCTTTGAACCGATGTTGGAGATGTTGAAACCCCATGACCATTGGCATTCGTTGCGTCCCACCACAGGATATGTGGTCAGGAAGCCCGAGATGTCGGCGGCGAATGCCGACGCTCCTTTCTGCTGTTCGGCAGAATATGCGTCGGAGAAAGCGAGGTCGGAATAGATGTAGCGCAGAGCCACACCCATGGAGAAGCTTTCCGACAGTTTGCGGGAATAGCCGAGGTCGAAAGCCATTTCGTATGGGTTGACGGAGTTGACAACAGTTCCAGCACCGTCGGTCATCTGAATCTCGCCGAGCGAGAAGTAGCGCAACGATGCGCTGACAGCCTGGTTGTCGCCTCCTCCCATTTTCCAATATCCGGAAAGGTTGGCAAGGAATATGTCGTTGACCAGTTTTCTCAACCATGGGGTGTAGGAGAGACTGACTGCCGCCGAGCTGTAGGCGAAGGCGTATTTCGACGGGTTCCAATATTGCGAATAGGCGTCGGGCTCGGTTGCCACACCGAGGTCGCCCATGGCTGCGCCGCGGGCGTCGGGGGCGATTCCGAGCGATGTCACACCGGTTTGCACTGGGTTGAATTGGTCCTTGCCGTTGCTGTCGGCGAGAGCGGGCAAAGCGATGAGCGATGCCAGGGCAATGATTATATACCGTCTAATTTTCATTCGTTTTCTATAAATGTAGTTCTATTTATCAAAACTGAAAATAGTGGCATTTATTGCTTTACGACTACGATTTTTTTCTGACGGAGGCTTTTGCCGTCGATGATTGCCGTTGCGTTGTAGTTGCCTTCGGCAAGGCGGTTGCCGTTGTTGTCGCTGCCGTCCCATGTGTATGGGAATGAGCCTACGTCGGTGCGCAGCACCACGTTGCCGCTGTTGTCGCTGACAACGAGTTGCGCGTCGGTGTAGTTGTCGGCGTTCTCAACGTCGAATGTCACAGAGTGTATCAGGGCTGTCGTATCGACGGTGAGTGTGGCGTTGTCGCTGACGGCAACGTAGAAGGCTATTGTGCGTGTGGCAACGTTGCCCGACATGTCGGCAACAACAAGTTCTGCCGTGTGTCGGCCTGATTTAAGGTTGTAGATGCCTTTGTCGATTATGCAATTGTCGGCTCCGTCGAGCTGGTAGGAGCACACAGGATAAACATGCTCTCCGCCGTCGATAGAAATGTAGGCAGTAGTGGCAATTTGCTCATGCGACAGGTTGAGGGCAACATCATCGGTCACTTCCGCTTTGAGGTGCAGCGACGATTCCACCTCCATACCGTCCTTGAACGTTGATTTGTCGTTGATGTAGAAGGCGTTGATGGTTGGCGCTGTCGTGTCGTCGGAAACGGCGGAGAGCGAGCGGTCGAATGTCAGTCCGTTGTAGAATCCCGACACCACGGTGCCGTCGTTGCTGACAGCGGTTATTTGCAGCGGTTTCTCTTTGTCGTCGGTCGTGATGCAGTTTGGCGCTATGATTGTGGCCGTAAACTCGCCGGCTGTCACGTCGGCGCTTGTCACGGCAAGTTCGGCTCCGCGCTCGGTCAGCGTCTCGTCACCTTGTGTCATATAGTATTTTTCGGAGTCGTAGAGCGAAATCTTCGCATAGCCGTTGAAATCGGTATCGACTTCTCCTGCATCGTTTCTGACACGGCCTTTTATGGTTATTGGAGTCATAGCACCTATGGCGATGCCCTTCGAGGCGGCGACACCGTTGACTTCGGTCACCTCGGTGCGGTCACACGGGATGTCGACGAGCATTGCCGGGTCGCCGAGCAGGTGGTATTTCAGACGGTTGCGTGAACGGTCGGTTGAGAAGTTTTTCGCAAACATCAACACGCGGCCCCAGGTTTTTTCGTATTTAGCATAGAATCGGCTGTCGGATTCGCTGATGCCGAGATACTTGGCAAACGAGTCGGTCAGGCGTCCGTTCAACGATGTGTATGCCTCGCGTGTCGCTGCCACGGCAGCGATAATGCCGCCGTCGGGGTTGAGCAGCAGTTTGTCGATGAATGAAGTCTGTCCGCCGTCGTATCTGCCCACGTCGCATGAAGAGAAATACATCACTGGCGGCACGTCATATTTCGTGTCGATTGCTTGCTGCAGGTTCATCAGCACGGTCGGTTTGGTGAGCGATGAAATGTTGGAGTGCCCCACGAAGAGGATGAAATTCTGTCCTACATTGAAATCTTCGACCAGTTTCTCGCGTGTGGCCTGCAGATTGTCCACGTTGTCGTAAGGCTCAAGATAAATCTTGTTGAAATTTACGGCATTGTCGTTTCTCGTTCTGATTTCCGGAGTGTCTGATGTCTTCGGGGTTATCTCATAGTTGAAGTTGTCGATAAACGATTCAGTCTGTGTCGTGTGGATGTATTGGTCGCCATATTCGCCAATCATGAGCATGTTGCTCTTCCACGTGTCGGTCTTGCTGGGTTTGTGCGACATGTAGGCAAGCAGTTTGTCTACGTATGTTTTTGCTTCGGCAGCAGAGGCAAACGGGATGCGTCCAATCGAGATGTTGAGCAGAACGTTTGTGCCTTCCACATTGACAGCCTCGTCGTTCATCACGCCGAAATAGTCGTCGGAGCAGTAGGAGGACACGCTGTGGTAGCTGTTGTCGGTCTGATAAGTGAGCAGTGTTTCCTCGATGTCGCCGCCGAAGATTCCGCGGTTGTCGTAGTTGCCGCTGCCGAACAGCAGCAGATAGCGGAATTTCAACGGGTTGCGTGAATAGAGCATCTTGCACAGCTGACGGTATGCGAAAACATCGCGCATGCCGTTGCCGAACTCGTTGAAAATGTCGTCCTGCAGCACCACCTCTACGTCCATGCCGTCGTGCTGGCGGTGGAAGTCGGCAATGCGGTCGGCTTGGGCTTTCAGTTTGGGAGTGGTGATGACGAGCATGTCGGGCGTGGCGAGTGAATGCAGGTTCTGGTTGGCTACGTTGCCAGCAAAAGACACTTGCTTCTGCTGCTTTCCGGTGTCGAAAATCACGTATTCCGCATAAGCCGTTGTGCCAAGATTCGGGACAATGCAGCTTGTTCCCTCACGTGTTGTGATGGTGTATTGTTTTGTGTTGTAGATTTTGTAAGGAGAATTGTTTGGCGTAAACACAAGCCAGGCGTGTGTTGTAGGAGTGGTGTTGCCGATTACGAGTCCTGACTCTTTGGTTGTCTTCACGAGCCAGCGCATTTGTGAGGAGTCGGCAGGAAGGGCAAGCGGCGACTTGTAGGAGACGGAAATATAGTTCATCTTCGCAATCGGCAGCGACACAGACGTGCTCACTTTCGCTGTCACCGACTCAGCCTGCGCCATCGCCTCTGTCACTGGGGTGGACCCGAAAGAAGTTATCAGTTTATAGATTGCGGTATCGGCTGATTTTGACACATTTTTTGTGTCTAAAACCGTGCCGTCGACCGACAGTGTCACAGTTTGCGAGTCGGCGGTTTTTACGCCTGCCGACATGTTTACAACCACATTTGTTCCGCTGATGATGCCTGGCGTAGACATCGTAATTTCAAACTCTTTTGTGCTTGAGAAATCTTCGCCGAGGAAAAGTTTGCCTGAGCGGGTAGGGTTTACGATGTCGTTCTTGTGCCAAATCGACACCACGCCGTTCGAGCGCCATTCCTTGACGGAGGCAAGATTGCTTTCGTTGGTGTCGACGGTTTCAATATCGCGTGCGTCAAAATCCTCGCTGTCTGTAAGGAAGTAGTAAGAAGCGGGAGAGTAGGCGTTTTTTGAGATTGAGCGGTATATGTCGAAGTTGGTGGTGTAGTCAATGCTCCTTATTTCCTCGTATGTCAAGCCGTTGGCATAGAAGTATAATTTGTCGCCGGTGCGCATTGCCGGCACCTGCTCAAGGTCGTCGGTATAGTCTTTGTTGTAATTGTCGGTGGTCTGGATGCCTCCAGTGCCGAAAATCTTCACTTTTTTTGGGTCGGAGAATCCGAATTGCTTCAACTGTTCGCCGGTGATTTCATAGACGCCGGTTTCGCCGACTTTGATTTTAACCCATTTCCCTGATGAAAGGACGGAAGAGTCCTTGAATTTTGTCGCAGCCTGGCTGCTGAAAGAGGCGAGAACCGCGCCAACAGCCACAGCGATGATGTATTTAGTCATATCTCCTTGGTTATTTTATCTTTATGTTTATTGATTCAAAGTCGCCCAAACGAGCGGTTACACGGCTGTTGATTTCCGCATTGTGCCATTCGCCGTTTTCAATTAGTATCAAGTCTCCGATTTTCAGAGTGAAATACCGGCTTGCCGTTGCGATGCATTTGTCGAAGTCGGCAGCTGACGGCAACGTGAATTTTTCTGTATCTTCCCCGTTGATTTCCAGTGTTGCGGTGTTCTTGCCGAGCATTGCGATGTCGGTAGGAGTCATCTCGCCAACGATATGCGAAGCGTCAAATGATGTTGCCAACGCTCTCGGTTTGCCGTTGGCGTTGAGAGATTCGAGCAAGTCTTTTGCCTCAAACACAAGGCATAGCCCAGCCTCCTCGTAGTATCTGTTTGCAAACCGTTGCGCTATGTTTTTTCCGAGGCGGCACACGTGTACCGCGGCGGCTGCGCTGAATTGGAAGCGGCTTGCGAAGTCGGGCACAAAAAACGGTTTGCCGCTCTTTTGGATTGCAGAGTCGGGGATTACGTCGATTTCCAGTTTTTCAGGATTGTCGGTGTTTCGGAATTTTATGATTTTCATTTGTTCCCGTTGATTCTGTTGTACATTACTGCCAGGTGGGCATAGATGGAAGTGTTTTGGATAACCACATTGTCAGCCACCTTGATGCGGAACGGCGTGAAATTCCAGATGGCGCGCAGTCCGTTTGCCACAAGCAGGTCGGCCGACTCCTGGGCGTGTTCCACCGGTACGGCGAGGATGCCGATTTCAGCCTTGTATTGCTTCTCGCGTTCCGGAAGTTCGGAGATGTGGTAGATGGGAATGCCGCAGATTTCTGTGCCCACAACTTTCTCGTCAACATCGAAGCCTGCCACGATGTGCAGTCCGAACTGCATCAGTCCGGAGTCTTGAATCAGTGCGGAGCCGAGGCTTCCGGCGCCGATCATGAAAGCGGTGTGGTCGTTGTGGAATCCGAGGAAATTTGACAATTCGGTGGCGAGCGTCTCAACCTGATAGCCGATGCGTGTTTTTCCCTTGATGTTGAGAAACGACAAGTCTTTGGCAATCTGCGACGCGTCGACATTGATTTTGCGTGAAATCTGTGTCGACGAAACATATTCTATCTTCTGGGTGCGAAGCATATTGACGTATGCCAAGTACCACGGAAGCCTGCGCAATGTTGGCTCAGGCAATAGAATTTTTTGACCATCCTCGTTCATTGTAACTCTTAATTTATTAACTTCCTTACAAACTGCAAAATTAGTTTTTTTTGTCAAATTTTGCAAATGTGGATATCTGAATCGAAGAATCGAAGATTAAACAAGTAAGGGCAGAATTAATATATTCTGCTTGATATTCGCAGATATATGTTGTAAAGCATATTTCACGATTTTATTATTGTAAATGTAGCTTCACTAACAACATTTTTCATTATCTTTGCAATGTTTTGGAATAATGGAGAGCCATTGTTTTGAAACGACATATTTTTGAAAGGTGTTATTGAAATTATCTTCAACTGGCAAATTCTCGCAAAATTTGAACTACAAGAAGATGATTGGCAATAGCACCTGCATCGGTTGCCTATATGCTTGCCGAAAGGCATTGCTATATGCAAATATCGGTGTGGGGCTGTTGCTTTATCTATTGTAGTTGGGCGATGCGAGAAGCCTGTCAGTTTAGATAAAGCAGATGCAATCTCCACACCTTTTTGTGTTTAGTCATTAACGTTCTGTTCGGAGGTTGAAGAGCACAAAATTTATTTCTATGAATGAGAAAAATTATTTTGTTCAGTTCAAGTACAATGGTATGGTGTATCAAACACCTTTTTTAAGCCATTGTGATTATGAAAAAGTCAATGAGCTAATTTTAGAGGACATCGCATTTTATTCCGCCGATGAATACCTTAACTCAAAAGAGTTGAAAGTGGAAGGTGAAGTAATCGAAGAACTTACATTATTTGGGAAAGAAGGAAAAATATTGTTTCATAAAAGCATTGAAAAATGAAAAAGATAGTCATAAAAGTGTTGATGCTGACAGTATTGCTGTCGGTAAGCGTAAGTAGTTATGCCTACGACTTTGAGGTTGACGGGATATATTATAATAAAATAGATGGTGGACTTGAAGTAGCCAATGGCCCTCATGTACTTGACTACGATGGAAAAATTTCAATACCTCAGGAGGTAAATGGTATGTCTGTAATAGCAATTGGTGATGACGCTTTTAAAGAACGTACGGATCTTGTCGAAGTGACTATTCCAAACACAGTGGAGAGAATTGGAGATCGTGCATTTTATGGTTGTGAATACCTATATTCAGTGGAGATTCCAGATTTAGTAAAAACGATAGGAGACTCTGCTTTCCGTGGCTGTGGAATCTCCTACGTATCAATTGGTCAAAGTGTGCAGACGATAGGCAACTACGCATTTGCAGGCTGCGAATCTAAATCCATACGCATTCCTGACAATGTAACTCATATTGGTGATTATGCTTTTAGTTACGTCGATGCGCTTGTGATTAAGTTAGGAAGAGGCTTAAAGACAATGGGGGTAGGAGCTTTTTGCGGTTCCTCATTATCGTCTATAACAATTCCAGATGGTGTAAAAAAAATAAGCGTATCAGCATTTGAAGATTGTTCAGGGTTAACGTCTATCTCATTTGGTAATGGGGTGGAAGATATTGGAGACGACTCTTTCAATGCCACTGGGTTTATCACATTAGATATTCCAGACAATGTGAAGAGAATAGGAATTAGTACTTTTGGAAATTGCCATCAGCTAAAATCATTAACCTTAGGACGTGGCCTTGAAACGATTGAGGATGGCGCTTTTGAGTCTTGCGAGGATTTGGAAGAAATACGCTGTAAGTCATTAATACCACCCAAAGCGTACCTTCGCTCATTTGAATCTTACCTTATCACATTGTTTGTCCCAACTGAAGCAAAAAGAGATTACGAATCAACCGCACCGTGGTTCAATTTCGTGGATATCAGAGGTTGGGATTTTGGAGGAGTTAACAGTATTGAGAAAGGGACAGTAAATGCTTTTGTTTCAAATAATACTGTTGTTGTCAATGGGGCTAATGTCGGGGACTTGCTTGAGGTTTACGATGTTGCAGGTCGGCTTGTTTACAGCGGAACGGACACAACAATCAGTGTGCCGACAAAGGGCATCTACATTGTGAGAGTTGCAGGGCAGACTTTCAAAGTAGCTTTATAAGACGACAAGCTGTTATAAGGGAAAACGGCATCTAAGGTTGAACGGTCTTAGATGCTGTTTCTATTTTAGAAATTATTGCTGTTGCGCAAGATGGCTAACTTTGTTTCTGCCTATATTGATAAATTTTTTATTTATAAGTAGTAATCAAATAAAATTGGCAGCTAAATAGGTGTAATGGCGAAGCCATAGTGTCCAACAGCAAGTGCAAAATTAGCAAAAGTGTCTAAAAGATTTAACTTTCGGCAAGTCAAAGTTGATATTCTCTCTTGGCATTTATCTATTTGTTGCGCTTTTTTATTTGTTGGGGCTGCGATAATTATTAAATTTGCATATTTGTCATTGTAAAAGCTATTATTATGAACCGATTTTTGCGAATACTGCTGTATTTAACCATTCTATTGAATTGCATTCCCGACGCGTTTGCAGATCGATTCAGGGTGTCTGACGAATATGTGACAGTCTTTGCCGAACCCGAGAGGATAACTAACCTCGGACGCGCATACCGTGGCGAAGTCTATGAATCGGAGGGTACTGACGGGAGTATGTTTGTCTTCACGTTCCATGGCCGCAAGGCGTATATAGCCTCTTATTGCTGCGAAATGGTGGACGAAGGCAGCAGCGTCACTGCTGCCGGCGGAGACGGCAGTAGTCAACAAAGCCAGACTTCCGTCGCTCAGCGGCAGCCGGCGTCGGAGCCTGTTGCGGAAGGACGTGAAAGCGTAGAGCCGTTGCAGGGAAATAATATGGATAACCGCATCGAGTATGTCGAGGAATCGGGCGACGGCGCAGCCTCTGGCGCACACATGCCAGGATGGATTACGGGCATAATCTCGCTGATGATGCTGTTGGGCATTGCCGTGGGGCTGTGGTCGCTGTTTGGCCCTAAATCGTGCGAGAATTTCTTTGACTCTCTTGCGGGAACAAGGGTGACCTGGTGCTCGAAAGCCACCTATTTCCGGCCGCTTATTTTCGTGTTTGTCGTAGGCGCGGCGTTTGGCGTGACGCATAACTTCTACGTTGCATTCGCATTGCCGGTGGCGTATGAGATTATCTTGCTGTGCATGCGGGCAAAGAAACTTGGAGGACTTCGTCCGGCAGTGGTGGAGGCATTCTTTTTGTTATTCCACGGCATAGGGTATTTGATTTTTTGTTGGTTGTTTCTTGCCGCAGTGTTTCTTGCCGGCGGCTCGTCGAAAGGCTCTAACTCTAAAAAGCGCGACGTCAACCACCGCTGTGGGAGATGCTGCTATTATGTTGCCGGCACTCCCAGCGACCAATGCTCTTTTCATCGCCACACCGTCCATCCTGACGATTACTGCGAAACATTCAAAGGATAGGAGAAAAATAATCCGATGCGATTATTCCGAAGCCACAGCGATGCGTTGGGTGATCGACGCCTCGTCGCCGCCGTTGGTCGAGACCGTTGCGCGGTAGATGTAGATGCCGCGCTGCACGCGCATTCCGCTGCCGTCGGTCAAATCCCATGTTATAGGCATCGACTTATACATGTCGCTGCGTCCGGTCGACGATGTGCTCCAGACGCTGTGTCCCATCATGTCGTAGATGCTCAGCGTTACGTTGAGCACCGCGTCGGGGCGGTTGTGCTCGATGTAGAAGTCGGCCTTTGTCTTTGCCGGGTTGGCTGTTGAGTAGACTCTGAACAGCTGCGGCTTGATGCCGTTGACCACACTGAATGCGATTGTCTTTTCCGACATGTTGCCAAGCACGTCCCACACGCGGAACGTCAGTGTGTGCTGTCCCTCGGCGAGTTCTCCCATCTGGTAGTTTATGTGGCTCACGCCGTCGGTGTCCTGCGAGAAATAGTTCTCAAGACCGGAAACAACGGTTGTTCCGTCGATAGTCGCGGTTATGCCGTGTCCGATGTCGACTGGCGACAGGTTGATTCCCGACACATCGTAGACCGATGCCACGAGAAAAGGAGTCTCGTTCACCTTGTCGCCGTCTTTGAATGCCGTTGAGTTGAGTGCGAGCAGGCGTATCTCCGGTCCGTCGGTGTCGTCGGCTGGCGACTCGTCGAAACCGTAGATGTAGAAGTCCTCGTTCTTGCCTACGGCGTCGCCTTTGTTCTCGTCCTGAGCATACAGGTTGACAAGAGCCGGAGTGTAGTTGTTGATAATGCCCGTAGGCATACGGAATTTCATTTTGAACAGACCGTCCTTAACCTCTCCCGAACCAACAAACAGTCGGTTGGTGTGGTCTTGGTAGGTCACTTTGCACTTGTCATCGGTGTCGGTGCCGCCCTCGTAGTAGCCGTTGGTGGTTATCGACACTTCCGCGTCGTAGACGGTGGTTGTCAGCGTACCATTGTAATCGGTCATGGTAATCCCGTCGGCATCGACAACCTTTCCCTCGAGTTCCACTTCCTGTCGCGCCATAGTCTCCGGTTTCACCTCGCCGTCGACGCTTTCGCCGTTGACCGCTGTCAGCCGGATGTCGTATTTAGGGTATTTCAGGCGCAGTGCAGGGTCGCCGATGAGTGCGTATTTGAGGCTGTGCTCGGTGTTTTTTGTCAGTGTCGAAGAGTAGCGCGAGTGGGTGTACCAATAGTTGTTCTTGGCATTCATCACGATGTCGCCGAGGCGTGGCATCTCGCCGTTTGGCAGAGGCTTGAACGTCTCGGCGCCGACAGCGCGGCAGAGGTCGCCGTTGCCGCTTATCGACGTCACGCGCGAGCCTGTCAGCAGTCCGATGAATCCGCCGCGCGAGTTTAGAAACAACACTTCGCCTCCCGACACGGTAGGAGAGTCCCAGCGAGTGAACTCGCAAGTGCCGGTAAACACGAAAGGGGGATGGCTGTAGAAGAATTCGTTCTCAATGTCGGGCCAGCGCAGCAGTCCGTTGTGGGTCCACGATGTGGGGTTGGCATGGCCTACGTAGGAGGCAAACAGCACACCGTTCTTGAAGTTTTGAAGCATCTGGGTGCGCGCCTCCGGGAAAGAGTGGCCCGAACCGCTCGACGAGGCTTTGTAGGCATCGATAAACAGTCGTTGTATCAGATAATTGCCCGCTCCATTCGCTCGCAGACTGTCGATGGCATCATTGGAGTCTCTCATGTGGATTCCGCTGTCGCCGTCGTCGGCAATCATCATTATGCGCGTCTTCCAGTTGCCCATGTCGGGGTTGCTGATGTAGTCGCTGATTTTCTGCACAGTCTCGGTTGCTTCTGCCGCGCTTTTAACGGGGATGCGTCCGATGCCGATACACATTTTGCGCAGGCCCGTGCGTCCGGCGTCGCTGCCGTCCTCAAGGAAGCCGTACACGTCGTCGGTGTTGAAACTGCTGCTCTCGCTTGTGATGTCGGCCGACTCCCAAGTGAGCAGCGTCGGGTAGCCGAGGTTGCGTGCCGTCGAGGTGATGCGGCGGTTGTCAAACACCGCGCGTCCGAACAGCAGCAGGTAGCGGAATTTGTCGTTGCTGTATTGGTCGGCTGACGCAGTGCGGTCGTACCACATCTTCGCCACCTTGCGGTATGCCATTGCGTCGGGAGTTCCCGACGAGAATTCGTTGTAGATTTGTTCGTCGGTAAGCACGGTCACTGCCATGCCGTCGTTGGTGCGGTGCATGGCAGCAAGGCTCTCCGCCTGGTTTCTGAACGCCGCCGGCGTGATTATCAGCATCGTTGGCGGTGTCATGGCATGGATGTCCTGATTGCTCACGTTGCCCACCAACGATGGAGTGGGGAAGGAGGCAGCGGTGTTGAACGCCACGTATTCGCGCTTGCCATTTTCCGTTTGGCGGAACTGTGCCGAAGCGTTGTCGGCAAGGAAGTCAACTTTCAGCGGCGCATAGGTTGTGGTTACGTCCCATATCGCCGTCTTTTCATTTATGCCGCTGACGGCAAACACGCTGTCGCGGCAGTTTGCCGTGAAGCTGCGGAAGTCAATTTGCTTGTCGGCAAGGTTGAGGTTGCGCAGGTAGTTGACGGTGATGTAGTCAAGGTTGGCAAGGCGCACAGCCGTGCCGGTGGAAAACGACAGCTGCAGTGTCATTTTTTCGCCAGGATAGGACACAGTGCCGATAGATGAGGCAGTGGAGCAGATGTCGTATTCGTTGCTGCCGCTGAGCGAGCTGACGCTCACTTTCATCACTTCCTGTTTTCCGGAAGTCACGGTGAGCGCGCGCGCGGTGCCCGATGTGTGGTAGGCTGCGAATGCCACTTTCACCACCGGGTCGGTGTTGCTGACGATGCCGGGCAGGTTGAACTGAAAACTTTGTGTGCCTGCAGAGCGGAAATCCTCGCCGAGCAATGTGCGGCCGGTGGTTCCAGGGGCGGTAAGCTCTTTTTCGTGGTAAATGCGGGCAAGCGTGTTTGTTATCACTTTGTCGGACGCTTTCTCCGCTTTGGCAGTGGTCTGCATCTCAGCCACATCGATGTCGTTGCGGTCGGTGATGAAATAGTAGCCGGCGGTTGCATACGGGTTCTGTTGCTGCTGAAAGCGGATTTTGCCCGATGTCTCTGTCCACGACACGTTGCTTTGAGCGTAGAACAGGATCCTGTTGCCCGAGCGCATCACCGGCACTTGCGGCAGGTCGTCGATGTAGCCGTTGCCCATGATTTCAGAAATCATGGCGCCACCGTAGCCGAATATCTTCACTTTAGAGATGTCGCTGAAGCCCCAGCCCGACAATGTCGCTGCTGAAATCTGGTAGATGCCCGTGTCTTCAACTTTTATTTTTACCCATTTGCCGGTGTTGAGGGCGGAAGTCTCGGCGTATGACGCCGCATTGCCGCTTATTGCCGCAAGTAGGGCAAAAAAGAATAAAATATATCGTATAGCCTTGTGTTTCAACATAATCCGAATATCCAATCGTTTGCTGTAAGGAAAAGATTCCTTATCAATATATTAACGCAAACGGTTGGCGTTTATTGTAGCGTAGAGCATATTCGCCACGGAAATCGCTTTTTCTGTTTTCGCGGTGTACTGTTGCCATTCGCTGGCAGTGCCGTGCCACAGGTCAAGGTCGACATCGCTGTCGATGCCAGGGATGGATCCTTTGTGGCTGTACTGCCAGAAAGTCCAGTTTTTGCCGCGGTTGGGTTGGGTGAACGAGCAGAGCCATACGCCGCAGTCTGCAAACTCGTCGCGCACGTGGTTGTCGAATCCTTTTTTGTTGCTGTAGATAATCACTGGATAGCCGTAGGCGGTAAGCTCATCGACCATGTCATGGATTTTGCGGGTGACGATGTCGGCTGGGGTGTAGGGGTTGGTGTGCGATTCCACGTCGATGACCAACGGAAGCGACAGCGGGCGTCCGGCAATGGCTTTGAGCAGATTGTGCGCTTGCTTCACGCCGTCGACGTCGAATCGGAAAAAGTGGTAGACGCCGGTCTTCAGCCCGGCTTCGTGGGCTTTGCGCAGGTTGCTGTTCATCGCGCTGTCGCGGAACGTAGCACCTTCGGTGGCTTTGACAAAAACAAATTCGGTGCCCGCCGCACGGGCTTTTGCAAAGTCGATATTGCCGTTGTGGGCAGAAACGTCGATGCCTGATATCTTGTAGGCGTCGATGTCGAGCGACTCCGACGGCGATATGACGTTGCCGTTGAGAATGGAAATCGCAGCCGTTGCCATGCCGATGAAGGCAAGCAGCAGCGCCACAATCAGTAATATGTGACGTTTGCGCAGCGCCATACTATTTCTTTATTTTGAATCGCTTGCCGTCCCAATGGTATGTGATACCGCTGTTTACGAAAGGCATCACGGCAGCGGAATCCTCACGCGACAGGAATTCGCCGACCGTGAGACGCGCCTCCACATCGCCGTTTGGAAGAAAGCGGTAGTCGATGAGCGGGAAGTCGATTTTCGACTCTATCTCGCCGAGAGTCTTCTTGTCTTTGGCGGTGAGGAAGTCCCTGACTTTCGGCTCCTCAATCAGGCTTGCGCTTGGAGAACCCAAGGCATAGGTCTGGCTGAACGAGATGTGGCTGTCGGTGGCTGGCATCTTTACGCGGTTGATTACGCCGAAGAGCTTGTCGCCGTGGTTGTTGACATACATCTGCACCTCCGTTTCCGACACCGATGATGTGGAAACCTTCATGTAATGGTCGCCGGCGATTGAGTCGATTACGGCCTGTCCGCCAAGCCGTGTCGGCATGTGCTTGCGCATTCCGCTGGCGTAATAGTCGAGCATGTCCATCCTTACCGACTGTTCGATTGTGTTGAACTCGTCGGCAAAGAGAAAGAAGTCGGAAACCGACTCGATGCTCACTTCGGCGACAGAGTCTACTTCAGTGATGCTGTCGGTATCCTCATGCCAAGAGGCAGCCTGCGGCGATGGAAAAGTTCCGGCATACGCTGCCGATACAACGGCGATGCCGAGCACTGCATATATAGGTTTCATAGCACTTTATCGTTTGCTCTTTTTACTTTTTCTCTTGAATTTGCCGAAGCTGTCGTCGCCGTCGGCATGGCGGCCCTTGCTGTTCGACTTGCGCTCGGAGCTGTGGGCGTAGTCGCGGTTTGGGTCGGCAATCTCGGCATATAGGCGCTTGCCGAAGTAGCGGGCGTTTTTCAACGCCGACACGGTGCGGCGCGATTCGCCTTTTTTCACGTCAAACAATGCGTAGCCGGGGAACAGGTCGATGCGGCCAATCTCCACGCGTCCCTCCATGTTCTGGTTGAGGGTCTCTATCAGGCGCGCCGGGAAGAAACCGTCGTTCTTTCCAGCGTTCACGTAGATGCGCTCATATCCCTGCTCTGCGGTGCGGCGGTCTTTGTTCTGCCGCGAGCCGTTCTGCTGCTTGTCGCGCGGCTCTTTGTCGTCGCGTTTGGCTTTCCGGTCGCGCGGCTTGCGCTCTTCGTAGTCGATGGCTTCGGGCGCGTCCTTGTAGTATTCAAGCAGACGGTTGAATTCAAGCGACACGATGCGTTTCAGCAAGTCGTTTTCCGACAGCCATTCCAACTTTTTCACGATTCCCGGCAGATATTTTGCAATTTCGTCCTCGTTCACCTTTACGCGTTCTATGCGGTCGGCAAGGTTGTATAGTTGCTTTTCGATGATGCGTTGCGGTGTAGGCACCGAACCCTTCTCGAACGTTTTTCCGATTTTCTTCTCTATTGTGCGCAGGCGCGACTTCTCGCGCGAGTGGATGATGGCAACCGACACGCCGGTTTTGCCGGCACGTCCGGTGCGTCCGCTGCGGTGCGTGTATGTGGCTGGATCGTCGGGCAGGCCGTAGTTGATTACGTGGGTCAGATTGTCCACGTCAAGGCCGCGTGCTGCCACGTCGGTGGCAACGAGCAGCTGCAGGGTGCGTTCGCGGAATTTCTTCATCACCGTGTCGCGCTGCATCTGCGACAAGTCGCCGTGGAGGGCATCGACATTGTAGCCGTCGGCAATCAGATTGTCGGCAATCTCCTGAGTCTCGCGCCGGGTGCGGCAGAAGATGATTCCGTAGATGTTGGGATTGGAGTCGGCGATACGCTTGAGGGCAAGATACTTGTCCTTGGCGTTCACCATATAATATATGTGGCGCACATTCTCCGAGCCCTCGTTGCGTGTGCCGATTACAAACTCCTGAGGGTTGTGCATATAGTTTTTCGCTATTTTGGCGATCTCGTCGGGCATGGTGGCTGAGAACATCAGCATTTTGCGGTTGTCGGGCACGTTGTCGAGGATGGCGTTGATGTCGTCGAGGAAGCCCATGTTGAGCATCTCGTCGGCTTCGTCAAGAATCACGGTGTGCACGCCGCTGAGGTTCACCTCGCCGCGCTTTATCAGGTCGAGCAGTCGCCCAGGTGTGGCAACGATAATCTGCACACCCTTGCGCAGCGTGCGGATTTGGCTCTCGATGCTCGAGCCGCCATAAACCGGCAGCACACTGAGACCGGAAGTGTATTTCGAGAAATCGGCAAGGTCGCCGCCGATTTGCAGGCAGAGTTCGCGTGTCGGTGATATGATTAGAGCCTGCGGTTGACGTAGCGACGTGTCGGTGCGCTGTATTACGGGCAGTCCGAACGCCGCGGTTTTGCCGGTGCCGGTCTGTGCGAGAGCCACGACGTCGCCGTCTTCGTGGAGCAGGTGTGGGATTACTTTCTCCTGTACAGGCATTGGTTTTTCAAATCCCATATCCTTGATTGCGTGCAGCAGGTCTTCTCTTATTTCTAATTCTTCAAATGTCATCTGTTTTTTTCGTCTTAAATGTTTTCGTTCAGCGCGCTTTGCCCCAAATCTGCTGCAAAATTACGGAATTTTGGGCTATGATTGGCAAATACTTGTAAATTAATTTGGTGTGGCGGTGAAAAAGAGGTGGCGGAGGCGTTGTGCCCGATGGCTTATCGTTAACACATATTAAACTTTTGGCGGGTTGCCGATAATTTGGTGCTGGAAATGTGCTTTGTTATGAAAGTTGGCATAAAACTGACGGATTGAAACAAAATGGCAGCAAATTTAATTGCTATGGCTTGAATAAGTGGGCGAAGAAAACAAAAATTAAAATATGTTTTACAACATAGTTGCATAACAATGTTGTACGGGAATGTTTAATAAAATGAAATTTTACCGAAAATTAAAAAAATAACTCACAAACGTAAAATTTTGATTACAATTCTTGTAAATATTGAAAAATAACGCTTATTTTGTGGCTTAGAAATCGTTTGAGACAACGATGTACTAATATAAAACTATGTTTAATCTGAATCAAGTATGGACAAATTTGCTGAACGAAAAAAATTTACTTCATGTAAATTAGTTGCGGCTGCCGCAGTCGCAATGTGTTTGCTAGGCAGTGCGGGATTCGAGGCTAATGCCGCCCCCGCTCCGCAAGTTGTATCCGCTCAGAAAGCAACTCTAACCATTTCTGGTACAGTAAAAGACTCCAAGGGAGAGCCTGTCATTGGCGCCAACGTTATGGAGAAAGGTACCAATCGTGGTATAGTTACTGACTTGGACGGTAAGTTTACGCTTAAAGTAACCCCTGGAGCAACAATTACAGTTTCTTATTTGGGCTACAAGACACAGACCCTCAAGGCTGCGCCGACAATGAACGTTTCCTTGGAAGAGGACAACGCTCTTCTTGACGAAGTCGTTGTGGTAGGTTTCGGTACTCAGAAACGTGCCAACCTCACCGGTGCTGTCGCAACAGTCGATGTGTCGAAGGCAATGGACGCACGTCCAGTGGGCGATGTTACCAAAGCCCTTCAAGGTGCTGTTCCTGGTTTGACTATCACAACAGGTGACGGTGCGATCAACTCAGCCGCATCTATCAAAATCCGTGGTACGGGTACGTTGTCAAACGGACAGTCGTCAAGCCCGCTTATCGTTGTCGACGGTGTGCCTACCGACGACATCACTTTTGTCAACCCTGACGATATCGCAGAAATCTCAGTATTGAAAGATGCTGCCTCTTCTGCTGTATATGGTACTCGTGCAGCATTCGGTGTTGTATTGATTACTACAAAATCAGGACAGAAAGGCGACCGCGTTTCTGTAAAATATTCAAACAACTTTGGTTGGAGCAACGCAACTGTATTGCCAGACTACGGCTCAGTGCCTGAACAAATCGAGGCATTGCTTCAGACCAACTACCGTAAGGGTGCCGACCCAGAATTGTTCGGTATGTACCTCGACAAGATGCTTCCTTACGCAAAGGCTTGGTATGAGCAGAACGGTGGCAAGAAGAAAGGCTACAGCGAGATGTTGCCATACCAGAGCATGGACAACGTGGGCGACTTCTATCAAGACCCTGTGACAAAAGCCACTATGTACTATGCTGACTGGGATGTAAAGGATATTATGTATCGCACTGCTCCTTCTCAGAAGCACAACGTAAGCTTGGACGGCAGCTCGGGCAACACAACATATCGCGTTTCGTTCGGTTATGACAAGCGTGAAGGCTTGATGTCGTTTGTAGACAACTCTGTGAAGCGCTACAACGCAAGCGCCAACCTCTCAACTCAAATATTCTCATGGTTGAAAGCCGGTGCTCAGGTAAACTATTCGCAGAAAGACTATGACGGACAGAACATGTGGGGCCGTGGCGGTTACACATACTTCTGGCGTTGGGGTTCTTACTTCGGTCCTTACGGATACCGCAAGTATGACGGCGACGGCAAGTACTACGACGCTCAGCCGATCGCTGACCGTAAGCAGAGCGGTGAGCATGAGGATATTGCCCGCAACACTCGCTTGCAAGGTTGGATGGAGGCGAACCCAATCAAGGGCTTGAACATCCACGCCGACTTCACGTATGACATGACAGACATCAACGTGCGCAAGTCATATCTGCCTATCTATGGTTGGAACAACTGGTCCAATGCAACGACAGCTCCATCTTATATGGTGACACAAAGCAGCACTTACGCTCAACAGGAAAACACTCGTCAGAATGTGTGGACCGTAAACGCCTATGCAACATACGACTTTGATGTGGCTGAGAACAACCACTTCAAGGTTATGGTCGGTGGACAGGCAGACCGTAAGTATTACAACTACTTCTCTGCACGCAAGAACGTTCTTTCCGACAATGACAAGCCTTATCTTGGTTTGGCTACCGGTGGCGCCGACGGTACAAGTATGCTTATCAGCAACACTATTACCAAGCACGCAACCGCAGGTTTCTTCGGACGTATCAACTACGACTATAAAGGAATATACCTGTTGGAGGTCAACGGCCGCTACGACGGTTCTTCTTCATTCCCGGCAAATGACCAATGGGCATTCTTCCCATCGGCATCTGTCGGCTACCGTTTCTCTGAGGAAGCTTACTTCGAGAAGGCTAAACAATATGTAAGCAACGCTAAGTTCCGCGCTTCTTATGGACACATTGGAAACGAGGCTATTGGCGACTATATGTTCTTGGAGGCCATTACAAAGAAAGGAAACAACAATTCCACTGGATACTCATATTGGGTTAACGGAACAGGTACTCTTATCTCAATGATGAACACTCCGTCTTTGGTTTCTTCCACTTTGACTTGGGAACGCATTGCAACTACAGACATCGGTCTTGACCTCGGTTTCTTGAACAACCGCTTGAACGTTACGTTCGACTGGTTCCAGCGCGACACTAAGGACATGCTTGCTCCGGGTATGACTCTTCCTGCAACACTTGGTGCTTCTGCTCCGTATGCAAATAGCGGTTCGCTCCGCACCCGCGGATGGGAGCTTGGTATCAGCTGGAATCACCGCTTCGGTGATGTTGACGTTTTCGCAAGTGCCAACATCTATGACGGTAAGACTAAGGTTACTGAATACAACAACCCGAATAAGTTGATCAACCAATTCTACAGCGGTATGGAATATGGTGAAATTTGGGGCTTCGAGACTGACCGTTACTTCGAGGAATCAGACTTCAAGGGCAAGAACGCTGACGGTTCTTGGATCTATGCTGACGGCGTGGCAGACCAAACTGGCTTGGAACAAGGCACATTCGTATATGGTCCTGGCGACATCAAGTTCAAGGATTTGGACGGCAATGGCGTAATCAACGGTGGTGACCCGACAATGAAAGACGAAAAAGGCAACTTGATTCCTGTCGGCACGGTTCGCAACCATGGTGACTTGAAGAAGATTGGTAACTCAACTCCTCGCTATGAGTATTCATTCCGTGTTGGTGCAGCTTGGAAAGGCATTGATGTAGACTTGTTCTTCCAGGGCGTAGGCAAACGTGACATGTGGTATGTGAACGCATTCACAATGCCGTTCGCACGTGGAGCCGATGCTACTTACTCACACCAGAACTCTTACAACAAGATGATTTTTGACGATGCCCGCAACATCATCGGTTACGAGATTGACCAGAACAACGATTATCCTTGTATGTATGACGGTACAGCAAACGCTGGCGCTGTATCTGGTCTGTCTCAAGGTCGCTACAACTTCTATCCGCAATCGAAATACTTGCTCAATATGGCTTACCTTCGCCTGAAGACTGTGACTATCGGCTACACTCTTCCACAGGAGATTACAAAGAAGGCTATGATTCAGAAAGCACGTATCTACTTCACGGCTGAAAACCCATGCTTACTTTACAATGGCCTTGGCAAGAACCCGATCGACCCTGAAATCGGTAGCACTTGGACAACAGGCACTTCTTACGGCAATGGTACATTCGGACGTACAGACCCAATGATGCGTACTTACTCATTCGGTTTGCAGGTAACATTCTAATTCTCTAAATTTACGAAACAATGAAAACAAAGATAGCATTAGGCATTTTTGCACTCGCTGGGCTTTCGCTTGCAAGTTGTGACGATTTTCTCGACAACAACCGCTATCCGTTGACTTCGGAGGTGAGCAACCCTGAGTTCTGGAGCAATGAGTCGCTTGTTGAGCAGGAGTGCAACACTATGTATAATTTCTTCTCAGGTTATGGCAACGGAAACGGTCATGGTGATTTCTACTTCAGCACCCTTTCCGACGACCAAGCTGGAAACTCATTCACTGAATGGAACAACAAATCCGTTCCAAGTTCATCAAGCAACTATTCAGGTCCGTATGAGAACATCCGTCATTGCATGTCGATTATCGAAGGCGTGCGTGGCTCTAAACTTGAGGACTCAAAGCGCAACAACTTCGAGGGTCAGGCTCGCTTGAACCGCGCAATCCAATTCTTCACTTTGGTGAAACGCTATGGTGATGTGACTTGGGTTGACCACAAAGTTGATGTTACTGACAATGGTCTCCTGTATGGAGCCCGCACAAACCGCGATGTGGTTATGGACTCCGTGCTCCGCGACCTTGACTATGCGATTGCCACGATTTCTGCCCAAAACGGCAAACAGATTTGGAGCAAGGATCTCGCATTGGCAGTGAAGAGCGACATCTGCCTTTGGGAAGGCACATTCTGCAAATATCGCACAGCCGCCGAAAACGGCTATGCTGCCGATGAGACTCGTGCAAACAAATACTTGCAGGAATGCGTCAACGCTTCAGAGCAACTGTTGAGCAAATACCCAATTGGCGATAGCTATCGCGCACTTTATCAAAGTGTTCGCGATGACGCTTTGAAGAATGGTGAAATTATCTTTATGAAGGCTTACGACAAGGATAACTTCAAGCACTCGACTGTTTCCTACACTTGCTCCTCAACCAAGTTGAGCGGCATCACGAAGGATGCTTTCGACGCTTATCTCTTCAAAGATGGCAAGCCATTGGCATTGACTTCTGAGAACAAATCTGACCTTCCTGAATACAACGAGAAAGGTGAGTACTCAATTGAAAAGCTTCTCGCTGTCCGCGATGGACGTCTCGCCGAGACTACAGACCCTGTCGTATTCTATCAAGATATGACTTGGTCGCGTGCCGGAGCCATGGCGATGACTTCTTCTACAGGTTATGGCGTAAGCAAATTCGACAACACTTCGTTGCCTCTTGACGACCGTCAGAACACAGTGAAGAACTACACTACCGCTCCTCTCTACTGGGGTGCACTCATCTGCCTGAACTATGCTGAGGCTAAAGCTGAGCTCGGAACACTTACTGATGCCGATATGGCTCTTACCCTTAACAAGCTCTACAAACGCGCAGGTCTGCCTGACCAGACAGTCGCTTCATTGGAAGCAATGAACGACCCTGCTAACAATATGGGCGTGAGCAGCTTGATTTGGGAAGTTCGCCGTTGCCGTCGTTGCGAGTTGATTATGGACAAGGACTATCGTTATTGGGACTTGGTTCGTTGGCACAAACTCGACCTCCTCGACAGCTCAGTGCATCCAAACATTCTCTTAGGTGCGAATGCTTCTACAGCAACAGTTAAACCAGACATGAGCGGCAACTATGTAGACGGCTCATTCGGACACACTCGTCAGTTTGAGGCTCGCCAGTATCTGTATCCAATTCCTGGAGACCAGATTGCATTGACCAACTCTGCTGTTTCTCAGAACACACCTTGGAAATAAACAGTAGCAAATAATTGATATTGAAAGGGCGACCCCGGCGGGCCGCCCTTTCTTTTGGACAGCAACGGCTGTGGAAAAATGCGATTTGCCGATGTCGCATAAAATTCGTACCTTTGCACCCTGATTCAAGTAGGTATATATTAGGTAAATTATGATAGCTGTAAGCAATTTAGGAATGCAGTTTGGCAAGCGTGTGCTTTTTCAGGATGTGAATCTGAAATTCACGCAAGGAAACTGCTATGGAATTATCGGCGCAAACGGCGCCGGAAAGAGTACGTTGATGCGCATCCTCTCAGGTCAGTTGACGCCGACCCACGGCATGATTCAGCAAGGACCGGGCGAGCGTATGTCGGTGTTGAGCCAGGACCACTTTGAGTTTGATGAATTTTCGGTGATGGACACCGTGCTGCAAGGACACACCGTGCTTTGGGCTATCATGAAAGAGAAAGACGCCCTCTATGCAAAGGAAGACTTCAGCGATGCCGACGGCATCCGCGCCTCTGAGCTGGAGGAGAAGTTTGCCGAGCTCGACGGCTGGAACGCAGAGAGCGACGCTGCCGCATTGCTCAGCGGTCTGGGCATCAAGGAAGACAAGCACTACATGCTGATGAAGGACCTCAGCGGTAAGGAGAAAGTGCGCGTGCTTCTGGCGAAGGCGCTTTTCGGAAATCCCGACAACCTGCTTCTCGACGAGCCTACCAACGACCTTGACCTTGAGACCGTGGCTTGGCTTGAGAACTATCTGTCAAATTGCGAGAACACGGTGCTCGTTGTGAGCCACGACCGTCACTTCCTCGACGCCGTATCGACCCACACCCTCGACATCGACTACAACAAGATAACGCTGTTTGCCGGCAACTACAGTTTCTGGTATCAGTCGAGCCAGCTGGCTCTCCGCCAGCAGCAGCAAGCCAACAAGAAGGCAGAGGAAAAGCGCAAGGAGCTGATGGAGTTTATCCAGCGATTCAGCGCCAATGTGGCTAAGTCGAAGCAGACCACAAGCCGCAAGAAGATGCTCGAGAAACTCAATGTAGAGGAAATCCAGCCATCGTCGCGCCGCTATCCGGGAATCATTTTCACGCCCAACCGTGAGCCGGGCAACAAGATTCTTGAGGTGAAGGGCTTGAAAGCCACTCAAGACGGCGACTTGCTCTTCGACGACGTAAACTTCCAGATTGAGAAAAACGACAAGGTGGTGTTCCTTAGCCACGACCCGCGCGCCATGACCGCTTTGTTTGAAATCATCAACGGCAACCGCAAGGCCGACGCCGGCACTTACGACTGGGGACAGACAATCACTACGGCTTATCTGCCGCTCGACAACACCTCGTTCTTCAACACTGACTTGAACCTTGTTGACTGGTTGTGCCAGTACAGCAACGACTCGAGCGAAATCTATCTGAAAGGATTCCTCGGAAAAATGCTGTTCTCGGGCGAGGAGGTGCTGAAAAAGGCATCTGTGCTCTCCGGTGGCGAGAAGATGCGCTGTATGATTGCCAAGATGATGATGACCGACGCAAACACTCTTGTGCTCGACTCTCCGACAAACCATCTCGACCTTGAGTCGATCCAGGCGTTCAACAACACGCTGCAGGCATTCAAGGGCAACATCCTGATGTCGAGCCATGACCACGAGTTCATACAGACGGTCTGCAACCGTGTGATTGAGTTGACGCCAAACGGAATCATCGACAAGATTATGGACTTCGACGACTATCTCACCGACGAGAAAGTGCAGGCTACACGTGAAAGAATGTACAACACCAAATAAATATATACAACGATGGTAAAGCATATCGTAATGTTTAAACTCAAAGGCACGGCTGAAGAACGCCGCGCCGTGGCTTCTCAGTTCAAGGCCGCCCTGGAGGCGCTTCCTGAGAAAATCGACGTGCTCCGCTCGATAGAGGTGGGGCTCAATCAGAATCCGGCAGAAACGTGGGACGTGGTTCTCACCGCAGTTGTCGACAAAATGGCGGATGTGGAGGTCTATGCCAAGCATCCGGCGCATGTGGCTGCGGCAAGGCTGCTCGGTGAGCATAAGGATATGCGCGCCTGCGTTGACTACGAGCTGTAGGCTTTGTGCCTATGGGCAACAGACACAGGGCGGGGTAATCTCTTTTGAAGGGATGCCCCGCTTTTGCATTTTTTTGGGGCGTGGAAATTGTGTGGATTCCCAAAAAATAGCGTACTTTTGTATCAAGTAAGAACAAACCAGACATATAACTATTATGAAATTATTTAAACCAATTGCAGCCGTTTGCTTTACGCTTGTCGCTTCGGCATCGGCTTTTTCAACCCCATCCACTGTCGACCTGCAGGGCGAGACGTTTACCGTCGACACGCTGCGTCATTACAAATGCGGTCCGGGCATGACACGCACCGCGCTTGAATACCGCTCGACCACAGGAAACACGCGCATTCAGGCGTTTGTGATAAAAACAATGCTCCGCGAGGCAGAAAATGTGAAATTCAAGGTGGAGATTGGCAACGACTCCTGCCTTAACGCCGAAACGGTTACTTCGATGGGGCGGCGTCACTCAGTGGAGGGCGAACGCTATCTTACGGGTGTGAACGGCGACTTTTTCATCACCGGAAGTTTCGGCGGACCGTATTCGCAATACGGCATCGTAGGCTATCCAAACATGTCGAGCGCAAGCCGAGGAAAACTGATGTCGCCCGACGTTATCGACAGGGTGAGCCGTGAGAACGCCTTTATAATCGACAAGGACGGATATATGCGCATCGATGCCACCGACCTGTCGTACAGCGCGTCGATAGGCGGCGTGGAGATGCCGATTTCAAATGCTAATTTCCATCGGCTTGACGGAGAAACGGTGGTCTACAACTCTTATATGGGAAAATACACCAAGACGGCGGCAGGAGGCGTGGAAGTGGCTTTTACGCTCGCTCCCGGCGAAACTTGGGCATTGAACAAGAATCTGAAAATGGTGGTGAGCCAGGCGGCTTACGACGGCGGAAATATGGCGATACCTGCCGACGGAATAGTCATCTCGGCCGACAAGGCTGCTACGGCAAACATCGAGAAGCTGCGGTCTTTGAAACCGGGTGATGAAATTACTGTCAACTATTCGCTGTCGTTGCCGTCGTATGGTAATCTCAAGCCCGAGGGCGTGCAGGAGATTATAGGCGGCGATGTCAAAATCCTTCGCGAAGGCGAGACGGTGATGGAGGCAAACCGATGGATCAATCCTCGCGACGCGTTCAATCCACGCACGCTGATTGGCTATGACAAGGAGCGCACGATGCTCGTGATTTGCGCCATCGACGGACGCAGCACCATCAGCAGCGGCACAACCTATCCGCAGGGTGCCGACCTTATGCGCTCATACGGATGCTACGACGCTCTTGATTTCGACGGCGGCGGCTCTACATTGATGTGGGACGCGATGGAAGGCACAATCAACCGTCCGTGCGTGTCGCCAGAACGTGCGGTGGGCAACGGCATCTTTGCGGTGCTCCACGCTCCCGACGATGAGGAGGTGGCTGAGATACGTTTTGCCGACTATGCGGTGCGGATGCCTCGGTATGGCTCTTATCGTCCGGTTTTCTACGGTTATAACAAATATGGCAAACTCATCGATATGGATGTTGACGGCGTCACGCTTTCCTGCGACGGCGCGCTTGGCGAGATTGTGGCAGACGGATCCACTCTCTATGCCACCGGCAGCGGCTCACATGTGCTTACAGCTTCGCTGGGAGCAGTAAAAGCGGAGGTGACGGTGGCGATTGTCGCTGCCGACGATGTCAAGGCGGCTTATCCGGAAGTGGTTCTCGACAACTGCCGTGAATGGAAGATTGGCTTGAACGCTATTGTCGGAGGCAAGGAGATGACTGTCGAGCCGCGTGCGCTTGACTGGACATCAAGCGACGCATCGGTGGTGACTGTTGCCGACGGCGTGGCGAAGGGATTGAAAAACGGAACGGCGACGCTGACAGGTGTCAAGGATGGCATTACGTGCACTGTCGGCGTTACGGTGCAGTGCCCTACGGCGGAATTGATGCCTATTGAAGACGCATCGAATCCGGAGGCTTGGAAAATTGAGAGTTACAATGTGAAAGGTGATGCGGCGATAACTGCGCTCGCCGGAGGCGGTCTGGCAGTCGACTTCGCTCTGTCGGGCACTCGTGCGCCAAACCTTACGCTTGTCCCTGTTCAGCCGACGTATCTCTACAGCCTTCCTGACGAGCTGCGGCTTACGATGAAACTGACTGGCGGTGTGGCTGTCAAGAACTCGGTGGCGTCGTTCACGCTCGCCGACGGCAGCAATGTGTCGGCTAATCTGTCGGGATTTGAGTCGGGCGACGCTCAAGATTATACGGTTGACTTTGCGCAAATTGCCGATGTCGACAATGTGGGCATTTTCCCGATACGTCTCAATTCGTTGCGCCTCAATCTGTCGGGCGGAAAGAAAGACACTGCCTATCGTCTTGAAATCCCGTCGATTAAGACGCGCTATAAGCATTTCAACGACGCCGGCGTATATGATCTGACTGTCGACGACGCCGATGTTGCGCCTGTCTATTACAACCTGCAGGGCATGCGGATTGCAAAACCGCAGCCTGGAACTGTGGTAATCGTGAAACGCGGTGCGAGAGTGACAAAAGAGATTGTTGTGGAATAGTGATTGCTGTTTTGCAGTTGACAAAAAAACGGGAAGCCGCCAAGCCTCCCGTTTTTTTGTTGCCTGTTGTCAGTCTTCCTCTGGAGGAAACTTCGGAACGAGGCGCATAAGCCTCAGAATTTGCGAGCGGCGCTTCTTCATATATGACGAAGGATTGGCGGAGTCGAATCGCAGCGGATTGGGCAAAGTGGCGGCGATGAGTGCACATTGGCGGGCGGACAGCTGGTCGGCGGTGGTGTTGAAGTTTTGTTCAGCCACAGCCTCCACGCCGTAGAGTCCGTCGCCGGTCTCGATAGAGTTCAGATACACCTCCATGATGCGCTCCTTGCTCCACAGAGCCTCTATAAGCACAGTGAAATAAGCCTCGAAGCCTTTTCTCACCCACGATGACGACGGCCATAGAAACACGTTTTTAGCCGTCTGCTGGCTTATCGTGCTTGCACCGCGGTGACGGCCTCCGTTTTCAGCCTCGCGCACGGCTTTCTTGATTTCCACGAAATCGAATCCGTGGTGAGAGGCGAAGCGGTTGTCTTCAGAGGCGATTACAGCCATCGGCATGTGTCGCGACATCTCGTCGAGCGGCACCCATTTATGCTCGCAGCGCACCTTGCGTCCGTCGAGCATCTGCTCAACGCTGCGTATCGCCATCAGAGGCGTGTATCTGACAGGCGCCCATCGGTAGATGGCTACGCTGACCACCGACAGCAGCACAAAGCCGAGAATGATTTTGCCAAAGAGCATCATGAAGATGCCGAAAGTTAACTTTCTGACCATTTTGTTTGAGAAAAAAGCTGCATCAAAGCCTGCTTTACGCAAAGCGGGACAATGATGCAGCACATTGATAGCTTTTTCTATTTCTTCGCGCCTTCGACAATCGATTTCGTGTCGCAGGCAATCATATATTCCTCATCGGTCGGGATGACAACTACGCGCACCTTCGAGCCGGGACGTGTGATTTCAACCTCCTCGCCACGGCAGTTGTTGCGTTCTGGGTCGAAATCGATGCCGAGAAATTCCAGTTGCTTGCATACGCTCTCGCGCAGCTGAATCTGGTTTTCGCCTACACCGGCTGTAAACACAATCACGTCGACACCGCCAAGCGCTGCTGTGTATGCACCAACATATTTAACGATGCGGTATCTGTACATGTCGAGAGCCAGTCGCGCACGCTCGTTGCCGGCGGCAATGGCAGCGTCGATGTCGCGCATGTCGGAAGAGATGCCAGAGATGCCGGTCAGACCGCTCTGCTTGTTGATGAGTTTCTGCATTCCGGCATTGTCGAGATGCTCTTTCTCCTGGATGTAGAGCAGGGCAGCAGGGTCGACATCTCCGCAGCGGGTGCCCATCATCAAGCCTTCTACCGGAGTCAAACCCATCGAAGTGTCGATTGACTTGCCGTCTTTTACGGCGGTTATTGAGCCACCGTTGCCGATGTGGCAGGTGATGATGCGCTGCTGCTCGTAAGGCAACCCTAAAAATTCGCATGAACGGCGTGCCACGTAGCGGTGGCTTGTGCCGTGGAAGCCATAGCGGCGCACTCCGTATTTCTCATATACCTCATACGGGAGAGCGTACATATATGCGCGGGCAGGCATTGTCTGGTGAAAAGCAGTGTCGAACACACCCACCTGTGGCACGTCGGGCATAATCTCGCTGATAGCCTCGATGCCCACTATGTTGGCTGGGTTGTGGAGCGGAGCCAAGTCGTAGCATTCCTTCACCTTGGCGATAACCTCGTCGGTGATGAGCACGCTCGAATTGAATTTCTCGCCTCCGTGCACCACGCGGTGGCCTACGGCATCTATTTCTCCGAAATCCTTGATGCAGCCATATTTAGCGCTTGTCAGATTGTCGAGGATGATGCGGATAGCCACATTATGGTTTGGCATAGATGTGGTGATTGTCACCTTTTCGCCGTTGTATTTGAATTTCAGGAAAGAGTCGGGCAGACCCACTTTTTCCACGCCGCCCTCGGCGAGGACGTTTTGCGCGTTGTCGTCGAGTTCAATCAGCTTGTATTTCACCGATGAACTTCCGCAGTTGAGTACGAGGATTTTCATTATTTTTGATTTGCTATTATGCTTTGGTTGCAAGTGATGATAACAGTTTTATAGATGTCTTCCCAAGAGCATCCGCGCGACAGGTCGTTGACCGGCTTTGCCAAGCCTTGCAGGATAGGGCCCACTGCCTGTGCACCGCTGAGTCGCTGCACGAGTTTGTAGGTGATGTTGCCCACTTCGAGCGACGGGAACACAAGCACGTTGGCAGTGCCGGCGATGTCGCTTTGCGGAGCCTTGCTCTTGCCCACTGAAGGCACGATGGCTGCATCGGCCTGAAGTTCGCCGTCGAGAGCCAGTCCCGGAGCCATTTCTTTGGCAATCTTTGTAGCCTCGATAACTTTGTCTACCATCTCATGCTTTGCGCTGCCTTTGGTTGAGAAGCTGAGGATGGCAACACGTGGATCAAAGCCGCCGAGCACCTTGGCTGTCTCTGCCGCCGATACGGCGATCTGTGCCAATTCCGGTGCCGTAGGATTAGGCACTACGGCGCAGTCGGCAAACACCATCATGCCGTCAGTCCCGTAAGGAGAACCTTCGGGAAGCAGCATAAGGAACGCGCCGGAAACAACGCTGATGCCTTTCTTGGGCTTGATAATCTGGAAAGCGGCACGAAGCACGTCGCCTGTGGTGCTCAACGCACCAGAGACCTGACCGTCGGCATCGCCGTTCTTGATGAGCAGACAGCCCAGATAGAGCGGGTTGTGCACCTGTTTGTGCGCGCCCTCGAGCGTCATGCCCTTGGCTTTGCGCAGCTCATAGTAGAGTTGCGCATATTTCTCAGTAAACGCCTCGTCGGCAGGGTCGACGATTGTGGCATGCTCAATGTTTTTTAGACTCAATTCCGCTGCAAGTTGTTTGATTTCAGCGGGATTGCCGATTAGAGTGATGTCGCAGATGCCGTCGGCGATAAGATGGTCGGCAGCGGTAAGCGTTCGTTTTTCCGCACCTTCGGCGAGGACGATGCGTTGTTTGTTTGCTTTGGCTTGTTGGGTAAGTCGTTCAAATAGAGTCATAATCAGTATTGATTTTGTATTTTTTTTCTGACTACAAAATTACCAATAAAAATTGTTAACGAGGTATAAAAACTTGACTTAAACTTTCAACCAATGTGCAAAAAATCTTCACGAAACTTAACGAGCGTTTTCGTGCAGCAGACTGGAACAGAATGTGAATTTAGCGGTTCTGATTCATGGGTGATTCTTTCGCCTATTGAACAAAGCATCAAGCGAAAAATTGAAGCTGTGGGGACACCGCTCAAAGATTGGGATATAAACATCTATCGTGGTGTGCTTACTGGTTATAATGATGCTTTTATCATATCAACGGAAAAACGAGAAGAGATTCTTGCCAACTGCCAGTCCGAAGACGAGCGCAAGCGGACGGCTGAACTTATACGACCATTTTGACGAATCTGAAGTTACTTATATAGAAAGAGTCTGAACTATAATTGAGAATGGAGGTTATTTGCCTCCATTCTCAATATATATTATCTCATCCTTTGTTAAATGATAAAATTTGTAAATATCTAAGTCACTAATCTTATTTCCATTTATTGAAATTGAAATTGGAACGGGCAATTTTATCAAAGCATGCTTGTTATATTGGTAGCCATGTTCCCCAAGTTCAACACTTGAAAATATCTTTCGATATGCGACCTCAAACAATTTACAAGACAAAATCTGTTGTAAAAATTTAACCTTGTTTGAGATAAGCATAAAACATGTTTTATCAATTAAATAGCCATTTTCATCAAATGCGAAAAACGCCCCCATCGTAGTCTCTGGATAAATGATTTTTGGCTTAGAAAAATCCTCCAATATATTAGAACCTAAGCAGCCATTTCCATAAAGGAACGAGTTCTATATGGTATCCATCTTTTTCAACGAAACACTCTTCCTCCATGGTAACAACTATCATTTTGCTGATTGATTGAACAGAATCAAGCTTTATCAGGGCATCTGTTTCTCGCTTGAACGTGTCTGCATCTGCCATGGAATAGGACACCTGCACAGCCATTTTCTCTTCAGGAACGACAAAATCCACTTCAGCATTCTTACTATTCCAAAAATAACTTCCATCACCATATTTGCGCCTGAGAGTTATCGCTACAATATTTTCAAGCAAGGAAGTGTTGGCATCAACAAGGAAAAGATGCAGTAAGCCGTTATCCGTGAAATAATATTTGCGGATCGATTCCTTATCCTGCAACTTTCCATATAGATTCTCGTAGGGCAGTATGAGCCAAGTTTCAGTCATATATTCTACATAGTCTATCGCTGCGTCTGTACTTAATTTTTTGCCTGTACTACTGACAATGCTTGCAATTCTGTTATATGAAAGAGGTTGCTTTACACTCTCTGCCATCTTGCGTATCATCACCCGCAATGCGAAATCGTTGCGTATTCTGTATCTTGCAACTAAGTCGCCAAAGAATATTTTACTAAATAGATTGCTCATCCATGAACGAGGCTCTTTCATACCTACTGTTTCAGGCAAACCACCATGTTGAAAATAAGTGTTTGCCAACTTTACAATCTGTTTGCCGAATGTAAATAATGCGTTCTTTTCATGTATGTCAATACCATTGGCATTCAAATACTCTTGCAAGGAATAAGGATACACTTCATGTATCATATATCTGCCGCCAAGCGTAGTGGCAATCTCACTACTCAGCATTTTCGCATTGCTGCCAGTGATGTATACTTGATATTTTTGGTCTGCTAACCTACGGGCAAACTTTTCCCATCTATCAACCAATTGTATCTCATCCAAGAATAATATTGGACGAAAATCATACATCTCTTCATAGCACGTTTTTATCAAGTCAAGGTCTTTGACATCTAAAGAATCTATTCGGTCATCCTCAAAATTGAAATATAATATTTCCTCTTTCTTGTGCCCTTGCTCTATCAATTGTGCTATACGTTGGAACATCAAGTAAGATTTCCCAGCATGCCTCAATCCAACAAATACATAATTAAGTCCGTCCTCAAGTTCCACATTACGAGGAATGAGTTCTATTTGTGATACGTATGCTTGATATTCAGAGATAAGCAATTTTATCAAATCTTTTGTCATATTCTTTTCATGCTAATACTAGAAACTGTTGCAAAGATACTTATTTTATCGTTTATGAAAGACAGAATCTGTATAAAATCATCGTCCATGGAAGACAAAATATATGAAAAAGCCTCCATAATTCATAGACGTAGAACTTGGTTGTTGCTAATATCTTTCTTGTGTTCCCTTTTCTACATATTGTATTTCTTCATCATTTAATCCATACAAAGAATACACAATAGTATCTATTGTTTTCTCGTTTTTAATAGCCACATTGGTATCGATTTCTTTAAGAATTGAATCATCTAAGCATTGAGGAACAGGAAGCTGTTCTATGAACATTGGCTTGTATTCAAAATATCCACCATTGCGAGTTACACCAAGTTGTCGAATAAAGTAATCAGCCAGTTTTGAATTTAAGATGGCCAATAAATATCTACTTGCAGGTACTATCATTGGTGATGGAGCATTTATGAAACTATTGTCTTCAACAATTGCATAACTCGGTTTTAGATTCAAATTTCCCCAGACAATTTTTGGCTTAGAAAAATCCTCCAAATAAGCGCAATTCCTGAGGTTATATGGTGTTTCTCCTTTGTCGGCTCTCTTTGAAATTTTATCCCAATATTGATCAAGATGAGCTTTAACAGCAGGGTAATCCTCAATATGTATACGCTCTAACTTGCCTCGAATACCGTTGTGAGTATTAATTAGCCACAGGTTTGCCCAATTATATCCATATCTCTTGATATCTCTGCCTCGCAGAATCGGTCGTATAAGTTCAGCCGTCCGCTTGCGCTCGTCTCCGGACTGGCAGTTGGCAAGAATCTCTTCTCGTTTTTCCGTTGATATGATAAAAGCATCATTATAACCAGTAAGCACACCACGATAGATGTTTATATCCCAATCTTTGAGCGGTGTCCCCACAGCTTCAATTTTTCGCTTGATGCTTTGTTCAATAGGCGAAAGAATCACCCATGAATCAGAACCGCTAAATTCACATTCTGTTCCAGTCTGCTGCACGAAAACGCTCAGTTCTATTCAGACAAAAATTGCTTGATATAGCGGTCAAGGGTATTTCTGTCAACCTTACACAGCTTTGCAATTTTGCGCTTCGAAACATTCGCTATTAGTAGTTCTCGTATAAGTGTTTCTTTCCCATGCAACTTATATTTATCCGGAGCACTCTTTCGCCCTTTGGGTCTGCCAAGTGTAACACCTTCAGCTTTTTTACGCGCCAAAGCTTCTTTGGTTCGTTGACTTATAAGGTTACGCTCAATTTCGGCAGACAAGCCAAAAGCAAAGGCGAGCACTTTGCTTTGGATGTCATCACCAAGGCGATAGTTGTCCTTGGTAGTCCACACTCGACATTCCTTAGTCATGCAAATATTCAGAATCTCCATTATCATGAACAAGTTGCGACCAAGTCGGGAAAGCTCTGCACAAATGATAAGGTCATTCTTTTCTATGCGTTTTAGCAATTTGCCAAGCTCTCGCTTGTTATACGCTTTCGTTCCACTGATAGTTTCCTCTATCCATCCATCAATCACAAGCTTATTGCGATTACAGAAATTGTTGATCTCAAATCGTTGATTCTCTACCGTTTGCTTATCGCTGCTAACTCTAATGTATCCGTAAATCATTATTATTTATTTAAATGTTTTTATAATATAGAATTGACGCTTTTGGCGCGCCTTCTGGTGGCTTCGAAAAGAAAATATCGGTACGTGCAAAAAAATGCCATTTTTCTCTCACCTTGCACTATCTTTTGATAAGTTAGGACAACTTGTTGATAAAGGCTAATTAATGCTATTTAATGGTATTTAAAAGCATTTATTTTCAAGTGTTTTGCGCCTGGTGCATTATTCCTTTAGTTATCCTTAATCGTTCATAAGTAACAATAAATACCGAACAATTTTGTTACTCTGTTGTTACTCTTATAACCCACAAAAATAGAGTTATGAAACAGACAAAAGCCAAAGAACCCGTAACGATACGGGAAAGAAAGTTAAAAAACGGAAACATTAGTTTGTATTTGGATATTTACGTTAATGGTCAACGCAGTTATGAATTTTTGAAATTGTATTTAATTCCTGGAACAAGCCAGGAGGCGAAATTGCAAAACGCAAAAACAATTCAATCCGCAAACACCATCAAAGCAAGGCGGATTATTGAAATCGCAAACAATAAGGCTGGAATAACGCCAAACGACAAGGGAAAAAACGTTACCATTTCTGAATTATTGAATGCCTTTGGAGCAAAAAAAATTGAACACGGAGGGCATTTCAGCTCCGCCCGTTCCATTGGCTGTGTGTTGTCTTTCCTCAAACGAAACAAAATCCCAAATGTAACATTATGCTCGCTTTCGTTGTCCTGGTGCGAAAAGTTCGTAAACGCATTGAAAGCCTCAACGATGAAAACCACATCGCAAAAAACTTACTACGTTGTTTTGAGTTCATCGTTAAATGATGCCGTTCGTTGTGGCTTGATGCCTACAAACCCATTTAAAAGGCTTTCCCCTTATGAGAAAATCAAAGTAATTCCGCCCGTTAGGGAGTTTCTGACGATAGACGAGGTAAAAACCCTTATAAACGCCCCGTGCAAAAAGGAGATTGTAAAACAAGCATTTCTATTTTCGTGCTTTACGGGGTTGCGAATTAGCGATATACGCCATTTACATTGGAGGAATTTTGAAAATTATGACAAACTAAGAATCATAATGAAGAAAACGAAACAATATGTGGAAATACCGCTAAACGAGAATGCAAAAAAATGGATTCCGCAAAAGAATTTGGTAAATTCGGAAATGTTTAATAATCCGTGGCATCTCCGAAATACTGAAAGGATTGATAAAAAGCTAATGTTTCCAGGCTTGCCCAAACACGGGACGATAGAAAGCGATTTAACGAAATGGATTGCCTCAACGGGGATAAAAAAGCATATAACGTTTCACTCTGCCCGTCATACGTTCGCAACAATGCTAATAACGAAAGGCGTTGACCTTTATTCGGTCTGCAAATTGCTTGGGCATAAAGACATAAGAACCACACAGATTTACGCCAAATTGGTAGACAAAAAAAAGGTTGATGCGGTCAACCTTTTAGACGTAGAGTTTTGACGGATTCAAAATATCCCGTTTTTTTCGCCCGTGTTGCGTTTTCTCCGTTGAGGTGATAAAATACCCGTCCGAACAGAGAAAACGCAACAGACGGCAAAGAAAGTGGCAAATTCGGTGAATTATTCGGATTTCAGCACTTGCGGAATCTCGCTTTTGCTGATTTCGTCCAAATTTGCCCGTTTGAAGTCAAGTTCCACAAAACGTGTCAAGTCAAGTTCAAACGTTCCGTTGTCAAGGCGTTCAATTACGCCCCGTTTTTCGCCAGCTTCGCAAACACCGCAAATTCGCCCATCTGACAAACTTTCTGTTATCCGTTCAAATTCCCGTATTTCGGAAAACAGACTTTGCGCCCGTTGCAAATAGGCTTCTGAAATTGCATTCCGTTCTACAATCTCAGTGCAAAGCGAATGCACTGCGTTTTCATCAAAAGCGACTCTATCGCCCTGGAGGGTGATTGTGGCAAGTCTTACGCCTCGGTTGTACGGGAGCAATCCCAATGACAAACATTTCAGCTCACATTCCGTTTCCAACTCGGATGTGATTTTGTCGCATTCCGATAATCGCAACTGCAATTCTTCTCGCATTGCAGAAACTCCAAACACGCCATTGCCTTTTGCTTCGTCCGTGAATTTGGATTGCAAAGCCTCTTTCATCGGTTGTGGGTCAAAATCAATCAACCCCGTTACCATTTCTTGGGTCGGTTGCCCTATGATGCAGCCTACTTGCATCGCTTTGCTAATTGTTTGGTTTAGCAATCTGCAAAAACCTCTCAAATCTGAAATAATTTTAGCTTCTTTGGCTTCGTCTGTGAATGCCAAAAGAGCGTTGATGTTTTCCAATTTTTTTTTCATAAAACTTTTTTTAATTTTGAAAAATTCAAAGCACTTTTTGTGCTTTGTTTTTCTTCTTGTTCTTGTTCTTGTTCTTGTTCTTGTTCTTGTGGTCGGTGGGGGGTCTGCCAGGGGGTCTGCCAGGGGGTCTGCCAGGGGGTCTGCCAAACCGCCCCGTTTTGCCTATCTCAAATTACGCAATTATCAAGTTTGCCTAATCGTGCTATTTCGGCATTAATTTCGTCCAAAGTCATTTTGTTTTCTTCCTGGATTGCGTGCAATTCAAGGACGTTTATGCCTCCATTTTTCAGCCACCGCAAAAGCGTTATTTTTAGTTCTCTATTCAGCGGAATAACCCTTGCTCCTTTGTTGTCGTTCGTCTTGTCCTGGTTCATCGTCTTTTGTTATTTCGTCTATTATAAAATTCAATTGTTCATCACTCAAACTTTCCAAAGAAACGGATGCATCAACCGCTTGTTTTTTGGGAATAACATACTGCAATAGCTTCTCCAGGATTAGCAAACGTTCTTTTGGTTCTAATTGCTTCAAATCCCGTTCAATTTGCCGTCTGTTCTTATCCACAAGGGCGGTTAACCACTCTCTTGCGGTCTTTGTAACTTTGTTCGGAGTGCCTTTCGTGCGACCGCCCAACCGCCCTTTCCCATCATTTTTTTGCCTTGCCATAAACTAACCAAACTAAATTAAACTATTTTTGTTTGTCGTTGCCTCGCTTCGTTGATAGCTTCCCTTATTTCCTCCTCGCTTTTTGTTCCGTCAAACAAACCGATGAATTGCAAATATTCCCGTGCCGAAAGTCCGTATTTGTTCAGTGTCCGCCGAAAATCATTCACTTCTTCATCGTGAATGCTTTGTATTCGTTCACGTTCGGCTTTTTCCGCCTTTTCTGTGGCTTTGTTGGCGTTGAGGTTGATTCTCGGTGCTTGCTTCTTGTATTCCTCAACAACCCAAGACAAAACCGCCTTATAGTCGCTTTGGTACGTTTTGCCCGTTGAGGCTTTCCAATTGTCAAGTTTTTTTATCATCCATAGCGTGCCAGGTTCTCCGTATTCAGCCACCAACTTTGCATATTCGTCCTTTGTCAGATACACACAATCCCCATACTTGCCCTTTTCTGTTTTCGGTGCTTTCGGTGCTTTCCCTCCTTTTCCCGTATTCTCCGCACTTTTTAAGCCGTTGACAAAGCCAACAATTCCGCTTGTTATGTTCGGTTCAATAGCAGTCCAAATTATTCTACCGACTTTGCCGAATTTATCAATATTAGGTTTTTCCATAAGTAACGCATAACGGATTATGCCCATTAACAAATTATTTCTTTCTTCAGCCGTTGAAATGTCATCCGATTCAATTGTATTTAAAAAACTTCGGTAAAACGTAAATGCTTCACGTTCCTTTACGGGGATTGTGTATTGTTTTCCGTTGATAGTTAAATATTTATCCATATTTATTTAAACTCTTGATTAATAAAATAAACTTTATACCGCCCATCACCATCAACGTTTTTGCGCCACTCGTCCAGGATTGGGAAACCAAGTTTGCGTAACTTCCGAATATGCCCTCTTGGGTCGGAGTAATGCAGACGAATGCAAATGTCCGCCACACTCAGTTTCGCCCCCGTCATAAGCAATGTTATTAGAGCATCTTGTTTCTTTGTCAATTTCAAAACATCTTCCATTTGCTATAATTTATGCATCTATATAATCTTTTAAAACTCGTTGTTTATCTGCCATTACATCCGCCTTAACGGGTGTTGACAACAACCACTCCTCAACCTTTTCTCTATCAAAAAATAATTTCCGCCCACTCGGTTTGCCGTATGGGATTTTATGTTGTGCAACCAACTTGTAAAGGTAGGATTTGGAATAACCCGTCATCTCCATAACATCACGAAATGTTATAACTCGGTTTTTGTCTTTTAATTCACTGCTATTCATATTTTTTTACTTTTTAAGGTTAGTAATTTTCAGTCGCAAGATTACAACCATTTTCGTTACCAGGCAAATAGCGAAAACAATGTTTAACACTGCCGCCCCTTATTGAAATTCAACAAGTTACATAGCGAGTAACAAGTAAATAATATGCACTTTAGAAAAGGAACAAGGAAAAACAAAGCGTTTCACAAAACCTAACATTAAGTACCAGGTAAATAAGATGCGTTTTGCGCAAAAAACTAATACTTAACGAATTGCATTTTTTAACAATATTTAGCCGTATTACCTCAACGAAAACGATTCATCCCGTTTTTTTCGCCCGTGTTGCGTTTTCTCCGTTGAGGTGATTAAATACCCGTCCGAACAAAGAAAACGCAACAGACGGCAAAGAAAGTGGCAAATTCAGTGTTTATTCCGTCTTACTTTATTGTTTTGCATAGTGAGTTACCGCAAAAATGCTTTTCAGAAACTCCAGGTAATAAAACACTTCATCCGTGACCAAGTGAAATCGTTTCAAATCATCTTCGTTTAGCGAATCACCAAATGCTTCAAGGTGCGTGTTAATAGCTTCCTGGAACAACTGAATAATTTCAGTTTCTTGTAAAATGAAATGCATATAACTTACATTCTCATCAAGCATTTTTACCCGTGAGTCGCTAACATTGTTGTTTTGTTCTGTTGCCATAATCGTAAAATTTAGATTTATATTAATTCTGCTTGCAAAGTTAATATATAATCAAACAATATCCAAATATTAAATATACTTTTATCCGAATTATATACCCCAATCTTTCGTTATATGCGAATTTTTACTACCTTTGCACACAACCATAACCTAAAAATTAAACGATATGGAAACAAGAATTAAAGAAGTTTTGAAAGAGAAAGGAATGACAGCAAAAGACTTGGCAAACGCAATGGGTGTTTCCGAGTCTTCATTATCCCAAGCTATTAACGGAAATCCGACCATCGGCACGCTGGAAAAGATAGCAAACGCAATGGGTGTTCCCGTTGTTGAATTGCTTTGCACCACCACGGGAGTTATCGTTTGCCCCAACTGCAAAACAAAAATTCGGTTGGATGTGAACCAGGAATGAACCAAGAATGACCCCCCGTTGTTATATATGGCGAAACTTCGTTTTTAGATAGACGGATATTGCATTTCAAAACGGACTCTAATTTGTGGTTAGGCGGAATCCTCCAGGATTGAGGTAATCCGCCTTTTTTGCGCTCTGTTTGTTACTATTTTGTTACTTTTTGTTGGGGTGTATGTACTTATATGCTTGTGTGTCAACGTTATATAAAAAAAATATAAAATCTTTCTTTTGATAAGATAGGCTGCGGTTCGGGAAAGAAAATTGAGCAAGCTCTTTTCTTTCCACTCACCTTGCACTATCTTTGCAATATGAAAGAGAAACAATTCAGTTGGCGCAAGAGGGCTAAAAGTTTTGTATATGCTTTTCGTGGCATCGTTATGCTGCTGCGGGGGGAGCATAATGCGTGGATTCATTCTGCGGCGGCGGTGACGGCGGTGACGCTCGGGCTGTGGCTTGGCTTGTCGGCGTTGGAATGGGTGGCTGTGGCTATGTGCATCGGGGCTGTGCTTGCCGCTGAGGCGTTTAACTCGGCGATAGAGGTGCTTTCCGACCGTGTGTCGCCGGGCTACGACGAGGCGGTGCGCCGCACCAAGGACCTTGCTGCCGGGGGCGTGTTGCTGACGGCTGTGGCGGCTTTTGTGGTCGGACTGATTGTGTTTGTTCCTAAATTGATTGACTTGCTATGAAACGTGTATTTGTGATTATATTGGCGATTGCCGCCGCGGCTATGGGTTGCCGCGCGCAGGAGGTTGTGGAAATCAACAGCACCCGCCAGGCGGTGAAGCGCACCGGCGATGCTTTGCTTGTGGCTATGCCGCTGGCTACGCTGACGGCTGTGATTGTGGAGCGCGACTGGCAGGGTTTGAAGCAGGCTGCGTTTTCAACGGCCACCACTCTCGGAGCGTCGTATCTGTTGAAGTATACGGTGCACAAGATGCGCCCCGACCGCAGTGACAACCACGCATTTCCGTCGGCCCACACGGCGGTGATGTTTGCCAACGCCGCTTTTGTGCAGCGCCGCTACGGCTGGAAGTTTGGCGTGCCTGCCTATGTGCTTGCCACGTATGTGGGCTGGAGCCGCACCTATGCCAAGAAGCACGATTGGTGGGATGTGGTGACCGGCGCGGTGATAGGTGCCGGCAGCAGTTATATTTTTACCCGTCCGTTTGCCAAAAAGCATAATCTTGCCATGGCTCCCGTGAGCGACGGCGAGCATTTCGGCATTACGGCTTCGTTTAACTTTTAATCGACAAAGATGATAGTATACAATACGACTTTCCATGCTCATAATGATGCCGTGGAGCGCTTTCTTGAATGGCTCCGCGCGGAGTATATTCCCAGAGCCACCGTCGACGGGCGGTTGTCGGAGCCGCGGCTTACGCTTGTGCTCAACGCCGAGGAGAGCGACGGGCGCAACTATTCGTTGCAGTTCCGCGCCAGCGATGTCGACACGCTTCGTGCGTGGTATGAGGAGGTGGGCGACGACCTTGTCGAGGAGATGGCAAAACGCTTCGGACATCAGGTGGCTGGTTTCTCAACGCTTCTTGAGGAGGTGGATTTGTAGATGGAAAGACAGGCTGACTGGGACAAGATTATCATTGGCATAGACCCTGGCACAAACGTGATGGGGTATGGCATTCTCGGCGTGCGCCAGCGCAAGCCGGAGCTGATTGCCATGGGCGTGATTATGCTCAGCAAGTTTGACGACCGCTATATGCGTCTGCGCCGCATCGCCGAGCGTGTCACTGGCTTGGTAGAGCAGTATCTGCCTGACGAGATGGCGCTTGAGGCACCGTTCTATGGCAAGAATGTGCAGTCGATGCTCAAACTCGGACGCGCGCAGGGGGTGGCTATGGCTGCTGCTTTGGTTAAGGACATTCCGATTGCCGAATATGCGCCGCTGAAGGTGAAACAGGCGATTACGGGCAACGGCGCCGCCTCGAAGGAGCAGGTGGCTGAGATGTTGCGCCGCATTCTCAACATTCCGCGTGAGGCAATCGACCCGCATCTCGACGCCACCGACGCTCTTGGCGTGGCGTTGTGTCATTTCTACGAGTCGCAGCGGCCTGTAGCGCAGAAATCTTATTCTTCGTGGAAGGACTTTGTGGCGCGCAATGCCGACAAGGTGGCGAAGCATTAAAAAAGAGACCGTTTCCGTCGCGGAAATGGCCTCTTGAATAACTAATCACACTTTCAACACCGTAGGGAATTATAACTTATGCGTCGGCATCTCCGCCGATGAAAAAAACGAACTATCACACAAAACTAATGAGTCATTTCTTGAAATGCTGTCTTCTTTTTAGAGGCAACGTTTCAAGGGTGCCGAAGTGCGTTATCTCCATGTTTTGAAGCGACAACAATTGTGCCAATGCGCCGATGCGCCTCAAAATTGTTTGTAATCAATATGTTATAAACGAATCTTTGCGTAATCTGTTTCTCAAAGTGGGGAATTTTTCCACACGATGAGGTGTCGTAAATCCTCACTTTGTGTGGCGGAATATGTCAAAGTCCGTATTGCTTTATCTTGTTGTAGAGCGTTTTGCGGTCCACTCCAAGCAGTTGAGCCGCCTTGCTCTTGTTGTATTTTGTCTGTTGCAGGGCCTCGATGATGCGCTCCCGCTCCTCGTCGCTGTTGCGCAGATGCAGCGATGCCGGAGCCTGCGCTTGCGGAGCCGCCTCGTCGGCAGGTGCTGACGCCGGGGTAAGACCGTCGGCAAAATCCCGAGGATGAATCAACGTGTCGGCGGCAAGCAGAGTGGCGCGTTTCACGAGATTTTTCAACTGCCTCAGGTTGCCGGGCCATGCGTAGTCCGTCAGTATGCGCTGCGATTCAGCGTCGAAACCCTCCACGTTGCGGTCGAGCTCGCGGTTGGCTTGACGGAGGAAGAAGTTGGCGAAGAGCAGTATGTCGCCGCCACGCTCGTGGAGTGCCGGCATCTGCAGCGTGAACTCGTTCAGACGGTGGTACAGATCCTCGCGGAATGTGCCTTTGGCTATTGCAGCCTGAAGGTCTTCGTTGGTGGCGGTGACAAGACGCACGTCGACATCGATTTCCTTGGTAGCGCCTACAGGACGCACCTTGCGCTCCTGAAGCGCACGCAGCAACTGCACCTGCACCTCGTAGCTTAGGTTGCCCACCTCGTCAAGAAACAGTGTTCCGCCGTTAGCTTCCACAAAGGCACCTGTCTTGTCGGCAAGCGCGCCGGTAAACGAGCCTTTCACATGGCCGAAAAATTCAGATGCGGCAAGCTCTTTGGGTATTGAACCGCAGTCGATGGCGACAAACGGCTTGTCGGCCCTCTTGCTCTGACGGTGGATGCGGTGTGCTACATATTCCTTGCCTGTGCCGCTCGCGCCGTTGATAAGCACCGACATCTGGGTGGGAGCCACCAGCGACACCATGCTGTACAGTTTTCGTGCCGCCTCGCTCTCGCCCTCAAGAAAATCGGGGTCGGAGTCGTCGGCGCTGTCTGTGGACGGCTTTTCAGCCACGTCGTTGTCGGTGGTTGTGCCGTTAGCCAAGGCATCGTTTATTTTTTGCAGCAGCAAGTCGGGCTTTATGGGCTTCGACACATAGTCGCTCGCGCCTTCCTTCATTGCAAGCACTGCATTCTGGATGTCGGCGTAGCTTGTCATGATGATTAGCGGGGCGTCGATGCCTTGCTCCTTTTTCCATGGCAGCAGTGTGATGCCGTCATCGTCGGGCAGGCGGAGGTCGGACAAAATCAAGTCGAACGCAGTCTTTTCAAGCAGTCGTTTGGCGGCAGTCACGCTGCCTGCTGTCTCTGCTTGAAAACCCTTTTTCCCGAGCCATGTGCGCAGCATCGTTGAAAAAGTAATATCGTCTTCTACTATAAGTATTGATTGCATTGTCGTTGAGGTTTTGTCCTTGTTGATGATTTCACAAAGATAGTCAACCACGCGTTAAAAAGCAACTGTCTTGTGTTAATTGTTGTGATTTGTATGGGCGTTTGCGTATTGGTGGAAGATATTTGCAAGAAAAGAAAAAAAGTGCGATATTTCGGTTGAAATTGTAAGAAATGGACAAAATACTTGAAATATTGGAAAAAGAGGGTCTGACATCGTTGGAATTTGATTTGATGGTCAGTCCTGAATTATATGTACGCACGCGTATTGAGCGCGGCGGCAATCGAGGAAGGGCATACTATTTTGTGCGTAGTGGCGACACTGCCGAAAGGGGAGAGGGAGCGTGTCCCGACGAGGCGTTTGCCAAGATTTTAAAAGAGTTGGTGGATGCGGCGGTGTCGGGAGAGCCTGCCGCCACCAGCCATCGCCTTGCCGTCAACGACGGTGGGCAGACAAGCGCGCTGACTGCCGGGCAGCTGACAGCCGTGGCGGAGTCGTTGGCATGCCACGTCGACGAGCTTTCGCTCCTCGACAATTTCAAGCCTTATATACGCTGACGATTATCGATTATCGTTGCATGTCGGTCAGAGCTTCGAACGCACGCTCGATGATGGTGTCCACGCCTCGTTGACGGTCGGCATCGGTCATGTCTGTCTGACAGCCGTCGGTCGGTTGCACGCCAAACTCCGTGAGCTGTCGGGCGGCGTCGTAGATAGGCGCCGCGCTGAACCGCACGCTCCAGCCGTTAGGCAGTTCCGACGTGAACGGCATTCCGCATCCGCCACCTGTGGCATCGCCCACCACAACCACGTTGGGCAGACTCTTCATTATCGACACGAAATTGTTTGCGGCGCTGTAGGTTGAACGGTTTGTAAGCACGGCTATTGGCTTTCCGGTCCAATGCACCCTGCCTTTTGCCGGGTCGATGTAGTAAGCGTATGGCTCGGAGAAATCGTCGTGTCCGGAGCCGGTCTTGTGCGAGATGTATCCTGCGAGAATGCGCTTGTCGATGAACCGCGCCACGAGAGTCTCCGCATTGGTGATGATGCCTCCTCCGTTGTCGCGCACGTCGATGATCAGACCGTCGGCAAGGGCGAGCGTTGCCAGCACGTTGTCAAGGTTGCCTTCGCCGATGCTGTAGGAGAACGACGGGTAGCGCATATAGGCATAATTGTTGTCGAGGATGCGGTATGAGATTCCGCTTGTGCGTCGGTAGTCGAAGTGCAGATAGTGTTCCTCCACAAGCCGCTCGTCGTAGTTTTGCGGGTATTGCTCCCAAATCCAGTAGCGCGACGTGTCGAATGATGACGACAGGTTGGTGTGTCCGTCTTTAAGTTCTTTAAGCATCTCGGAGCATACGCGGAAAAGCTCTTCAGGGGTCATGCTGTTGCTGATTTTTGCGGCATATCGGTCGTGCACCTCCTGCCAGTCAACGTTTTTGTATTGAAAGAAGCAGTAATGGCGGTCGAGAGCCGACCACAGCGCCTCGAAATTGCCTGTCGGAGTGTCGGCAAACTGGGGCTCGTCGTGGCATGCCGTGAGGCTTGCAATCGACAGCAGCATAACCAATATGTTTAAGCAGACAGTTTTCATATTCAATAAGTTGCTGATATTATTTTTGCACGTTCAGGCATTGCTCGGCGCGTGTCAATCCGCAGCGATTCCCATTGAATTCCCACCACGAGGCTGTGTGTGGCGCGGCGTTGGCTGATGTTGTTTTCCCAAACCGTCGTAAACTCATTGCGGTATCCCAGGCGTAGCGACGACGTGCCGAAATGGAAGTCGAGGCATACGGTGTTGTCCATATCGAAACGGTTGTGCCAGAACCCGAAATTAATGGTGTTGCGATAGTTGCCGAGATACATCTCATAGAACGATTGGTCGTAGTCGGGAAGAAAGAAACCTCCAACCACCGGCAGCGTCGCCTGCCAGCGCACCGTCATAGGAAGTCTGCCGGCATTGAAGCGGTAAGCCGCCATGCCGCTTGCTCCGGCATAGAGGCGTATCAGCGGCGAGCACACATTGTTGGAATTGCGGGGATTGTAGGTCACGCCTCCGCGGAAACCGATGCCGGCGCCGGCATGCAGCGTAAGCCCCTGCGCCACGCGCCATCGGTGCAGCATGGCGAAATCCACATCTGCGATGATGGTGTGGAGCGAGTTGTTGCCGGCGGGGTTCGACGGATGGTCGTAGGTGAAACCCGCCTCAATTTTGTTTGTCCACCGCTCCGGGTTGAAGCGAGATGCGCGTTGCCTCTCAAATCCTATGCGCAGATGCATTCCGTCGTAGAACAGCGGGCTGAGATACGTGTCGAGGCTGTGTGTCGCGCCTGCGTCGATTGCCACAGTCACTGTGGCTGGACGCAGAACTGTGGAATCCTGCGGCTCCGCCTGTCCGCATATCGCAGCGGCAAGCAGCGTTGCCAATATCGACAGTCTCAGGCGCATCATTCCTCGGTTTCGTCGTCAAACAATCGTTGTTGTCCGGTCAATTCATCGCGCACGTCGTTCTGGTTGATAACGTCGTCGCCGTCCACGCTGTCCACATCGATATCGACAGCAGGAGCTTCAAGTTCTTCCTCTGGCATCTCGCGCGGCTCAATTTCCTTGATGCTGTCCATATTGAAGTTTGTGACGCGTTTGCCTTTTGCTTTGAAGCTCTTGGCGCCGATAAATTCTTCAGCGTCGATTATGAGAGGCTCGCGGAATTCGTCGGCACCGCCGAAGGTCACGCGGAAGCGCGGGTATCGCTTGTCGGACAGCGTAATCAGTGAAGAGTCGGGGTTGTCGCCGATGAAGCTTTGCTTCTTCGATGCTGCCTCAAACGTGAAACGCTTGATGTAGGGGTAGCCCTGGTCGGCATCGTTGAGCACGGCTGTCCACACCTTGCTCTCCTCGAATTTCTCGATGAGCAGGATGTTGTCCTCATAGTGGTTTCCGGCGTCGAACGAAGATGTGTAGAATTGTCCGTTCTTGAGCACGATCAGTATCTTGTCGTTGGCGTTGAACTCGCCGAGCGATGTGCCGCGGCCGTCGTAGTCCAGACGCAGCACGTCGGGGTCGAACCACACCTCGCGGCCGCCGAGCGTCGACACTCCGCGCTCTTTGAGCGATATGCGGTGCACCTCGTTTTTCGTCACCATGTTGCCCATCGCTTGCTTGCCCTTGATGGCAAGGTCGGCAAAGTTTATGTCGAACTGCAGCACCTTCAGGCGTGGTTTCTCTTTCAGAGTCACGCGCAGCGTCTCAGCCTCGCCGTTGGGGTTGGCGGAGAACCACCATATCTTAGTGCCTTTTGTGCCTTGTGTCATGTCGTATTCCTTGTCGCGCGTGATGCCTATCACGGCGAAACGCTTCATGTAGACCACGCCACCCTTGCCGTTCTGGTAAACAAGATTGTAGATTGTGCGCTGGTCGTTGCGCTTGAATACGTTGATATACAGTATGTTCTTGCCGACGTAAAGTTTGTCTGCCACTTTAGTCACTTTGTATTTACCATCCTTGTAGAAGATAATCACATCGTCGATGTCGGAGCAGTTGCACACAAACTCGTCTTTCTTCAGTCCGGTGCCAATGAATCCGTCTTCGCGGTTGATATACAATTTCTCATTGGCTTCGGCAACGCGCGTCGCCTCGATATTGTCGAAACTGCGTATCACGGTGCGGCGTGGATAATGGGCGCCGTATTTATCTATCAGATGCTTGTACCAGTCGATGGTAACTTCTACCATCCGTGTCAGCTTGTCGTTGATAACGTCGATATGGTCTTTCAGCGACTGAATGTAGGTGTCGGCGCTGTCGGCGTTGAATTTAAGGATGCGCTTCATCTTGATTTCAAGAAGTTTCAGGATGTCGTCGCGTGTCACATCGCGCACAAACGATGGCTTGAAAGGCTCCAGACGCTTGTCGATGTGTGCCACAGCCTCATCGACGCTTTTGCTCTGCTCATACTCCTTGTCCTTATAGATGCGCTCCTCGATGAATATTTTCTCGAGCGAGGCGTAGAGCAGGCTTTCACGCAGCTCTCCGCGCTGAATCTCGAGCTCGCGTTGCAGCAGGTGCTTGGTGGTGTCCACACTGTGGCGCAGCACGTCGCTCACCGACAGGAAATGCGGCTTGCGGTCGGAAATCACGCAGCAGTTTGGCGAAATGCTCACCTCGCAGTCTGTAAAGGCATAGAGCGCGTCGATAGTCCGGTCGCTCGACGTGCCAGGCAGCAGGTGCACGATGATGTCAGCGTGTTTCGCCGTGTTGTCGTCCACCCGTTTTATTTTGATTTTTCCCTTTTCCTGAGCTTTGATGATAGTCTCGATGACGCTTCCCGAAGTGCGTCCGAACGGCACGTCGGTGATTTCCAATGTCTTGTTGTCGATTTTTTCGATTTTTGCGCGCACGCGTACTGACCCTCCGCGCTCGCCGTCGTTATATTTCGACACGTCGATGAAACCTCCGGTAGGGAAGTCGGGATACAGGGCAAACTCCTCGCCGCGCAGATATGCTATCGCAGCGTCGAGAATCTCCACAAAGTTGTGTGGAAGGATTTTTGACGACAGGCCGACGGCGATTCCCTCCGCACCCTGTGCAAGCAGCAGCGGATATTTCACCGGCAACGTCACCGGCTCGGGCTTGCGTCCGTCGTAGCTCACGGTCCAGTCGGTGGTCTTGGGGTTGTAGACTGTCTCGATGGCGAATTCTGAAAGACGCGCCTCGATGTAACGTGGCGCTGCGGCGCTGTCGCCGGTGAGAATGTTACCCCAGTTTCCTTGCGTGTCGACAAGCAGTTCCTTCTGTCCGAGCTGCACGAGGGCGTCGCCGATTGAGGCGTCGCCGTGGGGGTGATACTGCATGGTGCTTCCCACGATGTTCGCCACTTTGTTGAAGCGACCGTCGTCGAGTTCCTTCATTGTGTGCAGGATGCGCCTCTGCACGGGTTTCAGACCGTCCTGGATGTGGGGCACGGCGCGTTCCAGAATCACGTATGACGCATAGTCGAGAAACCAGTTTTGGAACATTCCCGACAAATGCTTGCTTTTGTCTTTCGGAACCACATAAGTGGAGTGAGCCTCGGCGCCGGTTGAGGCGTCGTCGATTTTTTCAGAGATGTCGTCTATTTCGTCTTCTTTCATAGTTGGGTCAGTTTTTTAGGCTTCTGGAAATATGTTTTTGTCGTTAAAAAAGTAGGTTATTTACCAAATAAATACAATTTCAGAGGAAAGCCTCTGCAAAAATAAGAAGAAAATCGAGAAAATTTATTTACTTTGCACCTTAAAATAACGAAAAGGTGGTCAGCAGACCCCCTGAACATTGAATTTATTAGAAAAAACAAGATAAAAAATGGCACAAGAAGATTTGTTCAAGAAAATTGTGGCTCACGCCAAAGAGTATGGTTTTGTATTTCCGTCAAGTGAAATCTACGACGGTTTGTCGGCTGTTTACGACTACGGACAGAATGGCGTTGAGTTGAAAAACAACATCAAGCGCTATTGGTGGGACGCCATGACGCAGTTGAATGAGAATATCGTTGGTCTTGACTCAGCTATATTCATGCACCCGACAATCTGGAAGGCTTCCGGACACGTCGATGCGTTCAACGACCCGTTGATCGACAACCGCGACTCTAAGAAACGCTATCGTGCCGATGTGCTTATCGAGGACGAAATCGCAAAATTCGACGATAAAATCAACAAGGAAGTAGCAAAGGCTGCAAAGAAATTCGGAGAGGGTTTTGATGAGAAACTTTATCGTGAGACAAACCCGCGCGTGCTCGAGCACACTGCAAAGCGCAACGAGCTGCATGAGCGCTATGCCAAGGCGATGAACGACATGAACCTTGAGGAATTGCGTCAGATTATCCTTGACTACGGCATCGTATGCCCGATTTCAGGCACAAAGAACTGGACTGAGGTGCGTCAGTTCAACTTGATGTTCTCAACAGAGATGGGAAGCACTGCCGACGGCTCTATGCGCGTATATCTGCGTCCGGAAACGGCTCAGGGCATCTTCGTGAACTTCCTTAACGTACAGAAAACAGGACGTATGCGCATTCCGTTTGGTATCGCACAGATTGGCAAGGCTTTCCGTAACGAAATCGTTGCGCGTCAGTTCATCTTCCGTATGCGTGAGTTCGAGCAGATGGAAATGCAGTTCTTCGTGCGTCCAGGCGATGAGCTTGAATGGTTCAAGAAATGGAAGGAGACCCGCTTGAAATGGCACAAGGCTCTTGGTCTCGGCGATGAGAAGTATCGCTACCACGACCATGAGAAATTGGCTCACTACGCCAACGCCGCAACCGACATCGAGTTCCTTATGCCGTTTGGCTTCAAGGAGGTTGAGGGTATCCACTCGCGTACAAACTTCGACCTCAGCAACCACGAGAAATTCTCTGGCAAGAAGATTCAATATTTCGATCCGGAGCTCAACCAGAGCTACGTGCCTTATGTAATCGAGACATCAATAGGTGTGGACCGCATGTTCCTTTCAGTTTATGCTTCTTCTTATGAGGAGGAGAAACTCGAGAACGGCGAGACTCGCGTGGTGCTTCACCTGCCGGCTGCTTTGGCTCCGGTTAAGGCCGCTATCATGCCTTTGGTGCGCAAGGACGGACTTCCAGAAAAGGCTCAGGAAATCATCGACTCTCTGAAGTTTGATTTCAAGGTGCAATACGATGGCAAGGACTCTATCGGCAAACGCTACCGCCGTCAGGATGCAATCGGTACGCCGTACTGTATCACTGTCGACCATCAGACTCTTGAGGACAACACCGTGACCATCCGTCACCGCGACACGATGGAGCAGAGCCGTGTTGCCATTGCCGACATCGCCGGCATCCTCGACAAGGAGGTGACAATGAAGTCGTTGCTTAAGAAATTGCTCTAAGAGGATAACTAAACCAATAGATCGGTTATGAAGATAAAAACATTGTGGATTGTGCTTGCGGCAGTGGTTGTGCTGTTGCTGATTTTCGGCGGTTGCACTGTCGGCAAGTACAATACTCTTGTTGCTGACAGCAACGAGGTGGAGAACGCTTGGGGCAAGGTGCAGACTGCATATCAGCGCCGTGCCGACCTTGTGCCAAACTTGGTGAGCACGGTGAAGGGCGCCGCTGCCCATGAGGCAAACACGCTGCAGGCTGTGACCGACGCGCGCGCGAAGGTGGGAACGGTCAACATCACCGCCGACCAGCTGACCGAGGAGAACTTGAAGAAGTTCCAGCAGGCGCAAAATGAGCTGTCGGGCGCGTTGAAGTCGTTGCTCGCTGTTTCGGAGGCGTATCCAAACATCAAGGGCACGGAAAACTTCCGCGACCTTCAGACGCAGCTTGAAGGCACCGAAAACCGCATCTCAACGGCGCGTGTGGACTACACAAACGCTGTCAACAAATACAACAATTCCGTGATGAAATTCCCGGGCAACATAATTGCCGGAATGTTCGGATTTGAAAAGAAACCGCAGTTCCAAGCCGATGAAGCGGCTCAGACTGCTCCAAAAGTAGAATTTTAATGAAAAAATTTCCTTTATTGGCGTTGTTCCTTCTGGTGCTCTCGGCGTGCAAGCTCGATCCGGTGCGCGACGTGTGGGAGTACTATGAGGACTGGCGCAATGAAAACAATGCGTGGCTGGCACAGCAGGAGGCGCGCACAAATGCCGACGGCACACCTTACTATCAGAAGGTGGTACCTGAGTTTGACCGCAACGCCTATGTGCTGATTCATTACTTTACCGACCGTTCGGCGACGGAGGGCAACTTGTCGCCTCTGATTTCTTCGACTGTCGACGCGAAGTATAAGCTGCTTACGTGCAGAGGTGTCGGCGTTGACTCCACCTACTTGCTGACGTCGCCTGCCGACAGTGTTTACCGCTCTGTGTTGAGTGCCAACATCACCGGTTTCCAAATCGCGTTGATGGCTATGAACGTGGGCGATTCGTGCGAGGTGGTGATTCCTTACCAGCAGGCTTACAGCAACTCTGGCAAAGGCACGATTCTGCCTTACTCGCATCTGCATTATTTCTTGAAACTCAAGGATATATATAAGTATCAAAAGAAGTAACAGGCAATGAAGCGTTTGGTTGTTATCGCAGTGCTGTCGGCTCTGACATTGGCGGGTTGCAAGACAACGGAGAGCAACTATCGTGAATCGTATGAGGCGGCGGTGCGCAGCCGCAATGCAGCGGAGGCTGATCTCGACAGCGTTGTCGAGCCGACAATCCACAACAAAATAATGGAGGCTTCGCGTCCGTATGTGCAGACCGTCGACGGCTGCTCGGCATTGTATCTTGAAGGCAACGTGTGGCAGGCGTTTGACGACGATGTAAACAAGATGAAGCGCTACAGCGTGGTTGTGGGTGCGATGCGTCAGATGTTTAATGCAAAATCGTTTTGCACGCGCTTACGGCAGAACGGGGCGAAGGCTTACGTGATTCAGAACGGGGCGAAGGACTATTTCGTCGTTGCCGAAGGATTTGACACGTTTGCCGAGGCTGCCGACTATGTGAATCACATTGACAAACGGCTGAAGATAAAAATCCCTTTGAAGGAGCCGTTCGTTTATCGCACAATACGCCTGTGACGGACGAAAACAAATAGTGAAGCCTTCAATGCCGCGGCATTGAAGGCTTTTCGGACAAGAAAGTACATATAAAAAGTGTTTGAGAGAAGAATGAGGA
>ULYR01072192.1_pt1 | contig 105953 bp, 88 predicted proteins | sample 1962341 | NCBI WGS metagenome assembly ULYR01 (sample SAMEA4835868, study PRJEB28245) | human gut metagenome | biome: gut microbiome; material: fecal sample | place: Denmark | collected 2008 | reverse complement strand
TTTACATCAAGTCCTGCAATCTTACCGGCATCCTTTGTTGCCTGTCTCTGTGCATCTGAGAAGTAAGCAGGTACTGTGATAACGGCCTCTGTAACCTTCTCACCGAGATATCCTTCTGCATCGGATTTCAGTTTCTGAAGAATCATAGCTGAAATCTCTTCCGGTGAATACTTCTTGCCATCGATCTCTACTCTGTAATCTGTACCCATATGACGCTTGATGGATGAAATTGTCTTATCTGCATTTGTAACTGCCTGACGTTTTGCAGGCTCACCGACTACTCTCTCACCTGTCTTTAAGAAACCTACTACAGATGGTGTAGTTCTCATACCTTCTGTATTCGCAATAACAACAGGCTTACCACCTTCCATTACTGCTACACATGAATTTGTTGTACCTAAGTCAATACCAATTATCTTACCCATGATTATATTCCTCCTAAATAAAATTCTGTTTTCTTAATTTAATAAAATTTATATGCTATAGTCATTTGACTATTAGTTTGCAACCTTTACCATGCTGAATCGTAATACCTGATCCTTATACATGTAACCACGCTGCATCTCTTCGACGATCACATTCTCTCCGTAATTCTCATCCTCTACATGCATTACTGCATTGTGGAACGCCGGATCAAACTGTTCACCCTCGCAGTTCATCGGGGTAACGCCGATGGATTCCAGTGAAGTCATAAGTGATTTGTAGATTTTATCAACTCCTGCTTCAAACGGTCTGTCTTTATCCTCTTCCGGAATTGCTGCAATCGCTCTTTCAAAGTTGTCAACTACCGGAAGTAATTTTCCAAGAACATCCTTCGCTCCGAAATCATACATTTTGGATGACTCCTTTTCATTTCTCTGACGGATATTCTCGCACTCTGCAAGAAGACGTTTATATTTGTCTTCTGCATCCTGACAGCGCTCTTTCAATTTATCATTTTCTTCTCTTAAAGCCTTACTGCCGCGTCTGTTCTCTTTTGCAACCGGCTTCGGTTTTGCTGCTTCCGCCTGCTCTTCAGGGACATCCACAGTTTCTGTAACATTCACATCTGTAGTTGTTGTTTCTGCAGTATCTGTTGACTCTGCTGTAACTTCATCTACAATTGTTTCTGCTGCCTTTTCATCTGTCTTTACTTTCTTAGTATCTTTCTTGGTGTCTGCCATTATCGGACCCCCTATTCGTTATTATTAAATATATCATCCAATTCATCGGTCAGATTTTTTAACATCGTAACGACTTTCTTATAGTCCATACGTTTCGGACCGATGATACCTATAGTTCCTTTTGCGCCTTCCGGCATCTTATAAGTTGCCGTTACAAGGGAGCAATCTTTCAGATCCTCACTGGAATTCTCATCACCGATTCGGATCTCTATATCAGAGTTATCTTTATTGATAACTTCTTCTACATATTTTACAAATTCCTCTTTGTCTTCTATATCTTCAAAAGTTCCAAGCAGTTTTTCTGCTGTTGCCGAATCCATCAATTCAGGATACTTTAACATGTTGGTCGCTCCGCTTGTATAAACCTTCAGGTCATCCGCTTCATGAATAGCTTCCATGATCCCCTGAAAGATGTTTTCTAAGATATCCGCATATTCACCTGCCTGCATCTTCATCGTCTGTATCAGTTCCAGATTAATATCTTCTAATGCAGCTCCCTGAAGGAACGTGTTTAATAAAATATTGAATTTTAAAATCTCGTCATTCTTCAGATCGTACGTGGTATCGATCAGCTTATTCTTTACGATATTTCCATCCACCATGATCACCGCAAGAAGCTTTGACTCAGCAACCTTGGAAAGCTGTATAAACTTCACGGTATTATTATACTGAGGTGTGGTAACCAGTGTGGCATAATTCGTATTTGCCGCTAATACCCGGGCAACCTGCTTCAGCATCTTCTCCATTTTATCAACTCGTTCAAGAAGATTTCCCTTCTCTGTCTCAGCCTCTATCTTCTCATTCATAAGGCTGTCAACATAGAACCGATATCCTTTGTCCGTCGGAATTCTTCCTGCAGATGTATGCGGCTGACATATATAACCCATGTCCTCCAGATCAGACATCTCATTCCTGATCGTCGCCGAACTTAAGTTCAAATCTGTATACTTTGAAATTGTCCGCGATCCTACAGGTTCTCCGGTCTCTAAATAATTGGAAACGATAGCTTTCAGAATTTTGACTTTTCTTTCGTCAAGTTCCATCTGCTCATCCCTTTCATTTTTGTTAGCACTCAAATACTCCGAGTGCTAACCACTAAAATTAATCTAACACCCACTACCTTGTTTGTCAACATTTATTTTGAAAAAAATCAAGAAAATTTATAATTTTTGAGCTTTGAAAAAATGAATGCCGAGTCCTGTAGAAATCACGGCATATAAAAGACTGATGATAATCGCAGCTAACGCATCTGTTCCGTTAAATGTAAGGTCACTTGTCATACCGAGAAGCTGCACGATCCAGATGTTATCCGACCACGCCGGCAGATTAAACAGATCCACAAGGACACGAATTCCGGGTGTAAATAACAGCACCAAAAGGACCGCGGCAGTCATAGACAAAACCGAATGTCTGATCAGTGAAACCAACATAAATGCAAACATCGCGCAGGCTCCGATCATTATAAACTGCAGCACTATCGCAAGCATTGTTTTTCCAATCCGGGAAGCTTCTGAAGCTTCAGGGACATTTCTAAAAAACAAAGCAGCCGCAATCCCTGAAATCAGAATATATTCCAGTAAGATCCCCCATGCATAAGTAACTGCCGCCAGCACTCTGGCAATATAACAGGCCGCTCTGCTTTTACTTCTCTGCAGCTCGCAGCGTATGGTATTCTGTTCGTAGTCTTCGGATATATGAAGGATAACCGGAAACATCATAAGAAGGACCAGAAGCTCCGAGGCAGAAAAAGCCGATGCAATATAAGCGATTCCGCCCATCTGACCTTTGATCGCTGTAATCGTCTGTTCTGAAAAGCCTGCTGCCGACAGGAAGTCGCTGCTTACCCCTGCACTTACATAATGAAGAAAAGCTGCTACAAGAATCGCAAACGGAATCACCAGAATCATGATCATTCTGCCATAAAAGCTTTTGCCATATCGAAATACTTCTGCTCTGTAAACATTCATACTGTTGCCTACGCTCCCTCTAAATAAGAAATAACCGGATCTATCTCCTGTTTTTAATATACCCGTGAGTGGTTTTTTATATTACAGATAAATAATCCGGTCACAGACCTGTTCCAGATCTCCGGGTATGTGGCTGGTAAGAATAACCGCCATTCCTTGTTTTCTTCGTTTCTCCAGATAAGATAAAAACGATGCTCTCGTAAACGGATCAAGCCCGTTCAACGGTTCATCAAGCAACGCCAGTCTTGTCTCTTTATGGATCGCAAGACAAAGCGCAAGCTTCTGTTTATTGCCAAGTGACAGCTTAGATGCTTTGATCCGGTCAAATTCATGGATACCCAAAAGATCGATCAAAGCTTCATCCGTAAGCTGCTTATCTCCGTTCATATGCTCCATCATTTTTATATTATCACGCACGGAAAGGTCTGAAAAAAAAGAGGGTCTGTCGATCACACATGCCATATCTCTGCCGGATATATCTGTTACATTTATCTGTCCTGAGCAGCTGCCCTTTTTCCGGGGAATAAAGCTCGCCAACATACGAAGTAACGTGCTCTTTCCACTTCCATTTTGTCCCGCCAGTCCGACAATCTCGCCTTTACGCAGTACAAATGTCAGATTCTTCTCCCACAACGGCTGTTCTGTTCCAGGATAGGTATAATTCAGTTCATTTATTTCTATAATAATAGCAGTCTGCTGCTCATTCGTCTCTTTTATCATATCCGAACCTGTCCCCGACTATCATTTCATTTATCTTTATCCTGTAAAAAATCTACAAGAATCCTGTTACTTACATCGATTCCCTTTCTGGTAAAACATACCATCCCCTTTTCATCTTTCATATGTCCGCTTGCCACATACCCTCTTATAATATCCCCATAAGCATCATATAAGGAATGGCCGAATCGTTCATAGAAATCCGCCGCACTGATCCCTCTGGTCATTCTAAGCCCAAATATCACATACTCTTCCATCAATGTATCAATATCTACAGTTTCATCAATATGTCTGATTGAAAGCAGCTCCGGTATCCGGTACGCTTCATCGATCGAGCGTTTTTCAAATACTTCCTCCATCGTATCGACATACTGTTTTATATCTGACGTATTCGAATATCTTCTTCCGTTAAAAAAGGAAGCCGCACCTATACCGATCCCGATATATTCATCCATCGTCCAGTATACGATATTATGTCTGCATTCATATCCGGGCTTTGCATAATTTGAAATCTCATACCTTTTATATCCTGACATCTCGAGTACCTTTCCGGTTGCTTCATACATTTCACGGTCTGTTTCCTCATCCGGAAGCTTTGAAAGGAGTTTCTGATCCCCCGCAAGCGGTGTTCCATCTTCCACGATCAGGCTATATGAAGAGATATGCTCCGGTCTGCACTTCAATACACGCTCTAGTGTATCCAGGTAGGAATGAAGCGTCTGCCCCGGGATCGCAGAGATCAGATCGACATTGATATTTCTGAAGCCTGCGTCACGTGCTGTCTGATATGATGTCAGAAACTGTTCATATGTATGTATCCTGCCAAGCATGGCAAGCTCATCATTGTGTGCGGACTGCAGTCCGATACTCATACGATTGATCCCGGCCGCCAGATATTCCGCTGCTTTGATCGCAGTCAGGGTACCCGGATTCACCTCAATCGTAATCTCGGCTTCTTCGTCCACTTTAAAAATGCTTCTAAGGGTCGCCAATATATTCATGATCTCGCCCGGTAAAAGTATAGACGGAGTTCCTCCGCCTATAAATATCGTTTTTACAATATAGTCCTTTGATATGCTTTTATAGCTTAATAATTCTCTGCAAATGCTCTGGACATATGCCTTTCTGACCGCACCGCTCCGGTTGATCTGCGGGTCATCCGCACCAAAAGACAGGAAATCACAATATACACACTTCTTAACACAAAACGGAATATGTATATAAATGCTCAGTTTTTTTCTCATGTGTTTTTCCTGCCTTCTCGTTTTTTCTGTAAGCTGCTTTCTGCTTATATCAAAATCATTTTTGATTTATTTCATTCTAAATGTCCTGATTCAACCTGTAATTTTTTTATATTTATTCCTCATCAAGTTTTAATACGCTCATAAACGCCTGCTGCGGAATCTCTACATTTCCGATCTGACGCATACGTTTCTTACCTTCCTTCTGTTTCTCCAGAAGCTTCTTCTTACGGGAGATATCTCCACCGTAACATTTTGCAAGGACATCCTTTCTGACTGCTCTTACCGTCTCTCTGGCAATGACCTTGTTGCCGATCGCAGCCTGGATCGGAATCTCAAATAAATGTCTTGGGATCTCCTGCTTTAACTTCTCGCACATCTTTCTTCCGCGTTCGTAAGCAGTATCCTGATGAAGAATGAAGGATAACGCATCGACCTCTTCTTTATTGATCAGGATATCAAGTTTTACAAGCTCGCTCCGCACATAGCCCTTCATCTCATAGTCAAAGGACGCATAACCTCTGGATCTTGATTTTAATGCATCAAAGAAATCATAGATGATCTCATTTAACGGAAGGTCATACCGAAGCAGCGCTCTGGTTTCTTCCATATATTCCATTCCCTGATATACGCCACGGCGTTCCTGACAGAGCTGCATGATCGCACCTACATATTCTGTAGTGACCATGATCTCCGCGGATACAAACGGCTCTTCCATATATTCGATATTCGACGGATCCGGCAGATTGGACGGATTCGTCAGTTCGATCATCTTACCATCCGTTGTATGCACACGGTAAACAACGCCCGGCGCAGTCGTAACAAGATCCAGATTGAACTCACGCTCCAACCGCTCCTGTATGATCTCCAGATGCAGAAGTCCAAGGAAACCGCAACGGAAACCGAAACCAAGTGCGATCGATGTCTCCGGCTCAAAGCTTAAGGACGCATCATTTAACTGAAGCTTCTCCAATGCATCGCGAAGATCCGGGTATTTGGCTCCATCTGCCGGATAAAGTCCGCAGTAGACCATAGGCTGTGCCTTCTTATATCCCGGAAGCGCCTCTGCGCATGGATTGTCGTTATCTGTAACGGTATCACCGACTGTAGTATCTCTGACATTCTTTAAGCTGGCAGTGATATAGCCTACCATTCCTGCCGATAATTCATCACAAGGAACGAATCTGCCAGCCCCGAAGATTCCTACTTCTACTACCTCTGCAACAGCTCCGGTTGCCATCATGCGGATGGACGTCCCACGTTTTACCACACCGTCGAATAAACGGCAGAATATGATAACACCTTTATATGAATCGTAAATACTGTCAAATATAAGTGCCTGAAGCGGTTTTTCCGGATCTCCTGCTGGTGCCGGGATCTTCGTAACGATCTGCTCTAAGACCTGATCGATATTGATACCATTCTTTGCCGAAATTCTCGGAGCATCCTGCGCTTCGATTCCGATCACATCTTCAATCTCATTTACCACACGCTCAGGTTCGGCCGAAGGAAGATCGATCTTATTGATAACCGGCATAACATCCAGATCGTGATCGATCGCAAGATATACATTTGCAAGTGTCTGTGCCTCGATTCCCTGTGCTGCATCCACAACCAGGATCGCACCCTCGCAGGCAGCCAGACTTCTTGATACTTCATAATTAAAATCAACATGCCCCGGGGTATCGATCAGATTGAAGATATATTCTTCTCCATCCTGTGCTTTATAGATCGTACGAACGCACTGTGCCTTGATCGTGATTCCACGTTCCCGCTCCAGATCCATATTATCAAGCACCTGATTCTGCATCTCACGTTCAGTCAATAAGCCAGTCTTTTCTATAATCCTGTCCGCAAGTGTCGATTTACCATGATCGATATGCGCTATAATGCAAAAGTTTCGTATCTTTGACTGATCTATATGAGCCATCCTGTTTTCCTCCGGTATCTGAATTTCTTTTCTCTTTTTATTTTAAGCATGCATTTCTGCAGGCAAATAATTTCGTGTTCATTATCATAACACAATCTCACTTTCCGCTCAATACTTTGTAAAGAATTGCAGACAGCGGTTCCATGGCATTTTTTGCCTCTTCTACCGTATTCGTCTGGCTGCCGACCTCTACTAATAACGACCGGGGCTTCAGATCCAGATTATATCGATATCCCTTAACAAATATCTTTCTTACAAAGGACTCATAATTTGCCTGTGCCGTCAGATACATCTGCAGACTGAAGGCAAGATTTTCTGTTTTGTATGGATTTGCCAGATATGATATGTCTCCGTTCTTATTTAATCGGCTCACTCCGTTTAAAAACATAATCTGCGCAGTCTTTTTTCCCCCGATCTCCGTAATCAGATATGTATCCTCGGCTACACCGTCTCTGTGAATATCGATCACGACATCAATAGACGGGTATTCCGTAAGAATCTTCTGAACTCCCTCTCTTGCATAATCATATGCCGCGCTTCGATCCAGCTCCCCACCGGTCATATCGTAGGCTGTCGTATCGTGATAGACTGCCACCCCGTAATTCTCTTCGAGAAGCTGCGTCAGGTAATCACCAACGCCGATCACGGTATCCTCAACCTTGCCCGGCTCGGAATCTTTAAAGCTCTCCGTTCCGTGTGTATGATAGATCAGCACCTTATAGTTCTTATCCTCTGTATCGATCGTCAGATCCATAGAGGCAAGATCCTGCCCGTTTAATTCTTCCCTGGATACATTTGTCGTACTGTCGATCACATAGAAGTGATTTTTTATATAATCATAATCAGCAAGCTTTTCCTGCATATAACTGCGACATCCTGCCATCGCAGCTATCGATGCTGTCGCTTCTCTTTTCTCCCGCATGACATTTTTCGATAGATCCTTCCGAATGTCCGTCTCTGCAATATCCGTCTCCTGTTCTGATGCATAGGACACAAATGCACCTGCAAGGCAATATTCCTGCAAACAATCTTCTAAAAAACAGGATGCTTCTTCATGTTGCTTTCCCTCCTGCTGTATATTCGGCTTCTGATCCGACGATATTGTTCCTATCAGAAGCTGTCGCAGCATATCCGTCTTTGTCTCATCATCACATTTTACAAACCATATTGCAAAAAAGGCTATGACCAGAAAAAAACAATAACGCATTCTTCTTTTTTCGCATCTTGTCTGACAGTTTCTCATTCCGGATAAACTCATTACTTTTTATTATTTATCAGTATATGAGTCCTTCCTGAAAATAATACCATTTATTGCTTCGGATATTGTGAAGCTAATTCGTCTTACCAGTTCATCAATATTTTTTGGAGTAACAAACATATCCGCAAGCTCCGGTTCTACCAGATGATATGCGATCTGATATCTCTGCTGCTCGGACAATTCTTTCACCAGCTTCTTCCCATGTATCTGATCAAATGCATCGGCGATCTCATCAAGAGAATCATCAATGATAGACGGAACCGATATAACTGTCGGAACTCCAAGTGCGATGACCTTTGTTTTTATATTATCTGAGTTGATCTCCATCCGGTTATTTCCGACGCCGGAGCCCGGACTGATCCCGGTATCCGTAAGCTGCACAGTCTTGTTCAACCGCTTACTGCTTCTGGCCGCAAGAGCATCAATTACAAGAACCGCATCTACCTTGATATTCCCACAGATTCCTTTTATGATCTCCACCGTTTCAATTCCTGTCTGTGCCATAACGCCCGGACAGATCGCCGATATATCATATTCCTGTCTGCCCGATACAGGGATCTTCTCGATTCCCAGATGTCTGGTTATAAAAAGATGATCAACAACCAGCGGACCGAGTGAATCCGGTGTCACCTCACGGTTTCCGAGACCTACGACCAGAACGGAGCTTGCATCTCCCAGTAATTTTTTAAGATTATTTGATAGTTCACGGCACAACGGCTCATGGACCGTTTCATCAAATTCCCGGATCTCCGGACATTCGATCGTAATATAAGTTCCAAGAGGCTTGCCAAGTGTCTCTGCCCCTTTCTCATTTGTTACATTGATCGTCGTTGTCCTGATACCCTGCCGGTGGATCTTTGTCGCAATCTGTATTCCATCCAATTCTCCGCGATCTTTTATATCTTCTCGTAATTCTATCGCAAGGTCTGTCCGAATCGTTCGTTCCATAGTCGTTCCCCATTTCTGTCTATTCTCTCTCCAGCAGAAAATCGTAGTTTCAGCCGGTATGCTCTGGTATATAAAATGCCCCGAATGAATATTTCTATTCACCGGGGCAATGCCTGTTCCACATTATCTTACATAATCTTTTTAATTATCCGGTTTATTACCTCAGGATATCCGCAGATCGTCATAACCGGTGGGTTCCATTTTACAAATGCCGTATCCTTAAAACAGGTAGATACACCAACCTCTATTCCTCCCTCCATCTCGGAAGAACGGACGATCCGTTTAAATTTGCTCTTGTCTTTTACAAGGCTCCATGCGGCTTTACCGATCGTGAAATCCACAATCGGATAGCCGCCCTCATAACCGGTTACAACTGCATCTTCAATAAATGAGTATTCTTCTTTCCATGTAGCAACTGCATCTTCAATCGATTCAAACATAGTGTCTGTATTCCTTTCTTTTTTATTCTGACTTTTATGCTTATTCATATCGTATTTTTTACATATAATACAAGTATAGCACACAGTTTTTTAAAATGCCTTAATTTTATTTCAGAAATGATTTTATACTTTATTATTATGTAAATCTCTGCTATAATGAGTTGTATTTATGATCGAACTTAATTTAAGGAGGATTTTCCATGGATTTTAGCAAAAAGGGCGTGGAAAAGAAACAGAAAGCTCTTGTTTCTAAACTACCCCGAAATAAAAAGAAACTGACGGTTTCTCTGTTCAAGGCAATGCTTGTCTTATTTCTGGCGATCATTGTTCTTGGTATCGGAGCCGGCTTCGGTGCACTAAAGGGTATTCTGGATGATACACCGGAGGTAAATGCAAAGGATCTGATCCCGAAAGGATATCAGACAACCCTGTACGATCAGGACGGCAAGGAACTCAAAGTTCTTGCAAGCTTCGATGCTAATCGTGAATATGTTTACTATGACGATATCCCTGAGAATCTTGTAAATGCGTTTATCTCTATCGAGGATCAGCGGTTCTGGGAACATAACGGTATCGACGTTCAAGGTATCATGCGTGCATTTGCCCATGGTCTTCAGTCAGGTGACTTCGATCAGGGTGCAAGTACATTGACACAGCAGCTGATCAAGAACCAGATCTTCAATGTCGGTCTGGATGAGAAAACCATGTTTGACAAGATCGAACGTAAGGTTCAGGAACAGTATCTCGCTGTTGAGATTGAAAAAGTCCTGCCAAAGAAAAGTATCGCTGAATACTATCTGAATACTATCTACCTTGGTCAGGGACGATACGGAGTAGAAACCGCATCCCAGTATTATTTTAATAAACAGTTAAAAGACCTGACGATCTCCGAGTGTGCGGTTCTCGCTGCAATCCCTCAGAACCCAAGCAAATTTGATCCGGTTGTATTTCCGGAAGAAAATGCAAAAAGACGTCTGATGGTTTTGGATAAAATGTCAGAGCTGAACATGATCTCCCAGTCAGATTATGATACAGCAATTGCCGATGATGTATATGCTGAGATCAAAAAGGTATCATCCATAAAGAAATCATCACCGACAAAGATAAACTCCTATTACATCGATGAAGTAATTAACCAGCTGGAAGATGACTTCATGGCAATGGGATATTCCAAATCAGAAGCAGACAGTATGATCTACTCCGGCGGTCTGGAAGTTCATACCTGTCAGGATACAGAGATTCAGAATATCTGTGATACTGTATTAAATGATGAGGACAACTATCCATCTGACAGTTACCAGCTCTCCTATGCACTGACTCTCGTAGATGACAATGGTGAACAGTATAACTACAGTCAGAACATGATGGTAACATGGTTCCAGGAAGAAAAAGGACAGTCTTCTTTCGACCTGATCTTCTCAAGTGAGGATGACGCAAGAGCTGCCGCTGATGAATACAAAGCACATCTGATTGCTGAGACCGGATACAAAGAACAGCTCGAAAGCTATAAAGTAACCGTTGAACCACAGATTTCCTTCACATTGACGGATCAGGAAACCGGTCAGGTAAAAGCGATCGTCGGTGGCCGTGGTGAAAAGACAGAAGATCGTTCCTTTAACCGTGCAACCGAAGCAACCAGACAGCCCGGTTCTACATTCAAAGTCGTTGCCGCTTTCCTCCCTGCACTGGACGGATGTGGTATGAGCCTTGCAACAGTATACAAAGATGAACCATACACCTATACAAATGGCGGCGAAGTCAGGAACTGGTACAGTGGCTACCGTGGTCCAAGCACGATCCGACAGGCTATTCAGAATTCCATGAATATTATTGCTGTTAAGACGATCACCGATGTTACACCGGAGCTTGCCTACGAGTATCTGTTAAAGCTTGGATTTACAACTCTTGTAAAGAACCGTACAAATTCAAGTGGCGGTATTGAATCTGATATCAACCAGTCTCTCGCTCTTGGCGGTCTGACAGATGGTATCACAAATCTTGAGATCACAGCTGCATATGCTACGATCGCAAACGAAGGTAATTATATCAAGCCTGTCTTCTATACAGAAGTATATGACCATGACGGAAACCTGCTGATCGATAACCGGAAGCCGGAGGAATCCGCAGTTATTTCACCTCAGAATGCATGGTTATTAACAAGTGCAATGCATGATGTAGTAACGATCGGTACCGGTACTGCCGCAAACCTTTCATGTGGCCTTTATACCGCTGGTAAGACAGGTACAACTTCCAGTAACTATGATGCATGGTTCTGTGGATACACTCCATACTATACCGCATCTATCTGGATAGGATTCGATGTGAATACAAACTTTGCCGCAGGAAACTATCATAAGAATATGTGGCGTAAGATCATGGATGAAATTACAGAAGTCAAAGGCTTAGATACTTCAAAGACATTCGAAATGCCGGATGGAATTGTTCGTGCAACCGTTTGTAAGGATACCGGTCTTCTTCCGGTAGAAGGCTGCGATACAGTTACAGATTATTTTGCAAAGGGAACTGTTCCAAAAAAGAAATGTGGTGGTAATAAAAAGATTGTGATCTGTAATGAATCTCATAAGCCTGCAACAAACACATGTAAAGAAACAACCACTTATTATTATACAGTTGATGACGATGGCAAGATTGAGATCCTTGATGCCGACTTCGAATACGATCAGAATATTTTAAAGGAAAAATGTCCACTTCATCCTGAGGAAGAAGAAACGGAGGATACCACAGAGGAAGATAAGAAAGAGTACAAGATCTCCTCATCTTCAGAAGGCGGCGGTTCGATCTCACCGACAACAACCGTTAAAAAGGGCAAATCAACAACCTTCTATATCACACCTGATAAGGGATATACCATTTCAGATGTAATCGTAGATGGAAGCTCCGTCGGTGCTGTAACCTCTTACAAATTCTCGAAGGTAAAGGGAAATCATACGATCAAGGCTGTCTTCAAGAAGAAAGACAAGCCTACGACAGAGGAACCTACCACAGAACCTCCGACACCGGAGCCTACTACAGAACCTACTACGGAACCTCCGACACCGGAGCCTACTACAGAACCTACTACAAATCCTACAGCAGAGCCTGAAACAAGCTCGGACGGTGAGTAATAGAGAATAAGAGTAATACACATAAAAGAGAACGCTGGTGTTTATCTGTTATGTAGCAAGCCTATCCACTCTGTGTAACTTCGAACTAACCTCAGCATTGCTTCGCTAAGGTCTCAGTTACTCGTGTCGGCACTTCGACAGCGTATTTTGCTGTCCTATGTGCCGTTACACCGAGGATAGAACGAAAGTGTCTTGCGTAATAATAAGATAAACATCAGCGTTCTTTCTTTTATGTGGATTAATTCTATTTCGTCATCTTTGGTTTAAATATCAGTGAGGCTATATAGGAAAAGATCAATGCCGCGGAGGTTCCCACTGCCGCCATTTTAAAGCCTCCCCGGAACAGCCCTATGAATCCATCCTGATCTACCGCTTCTTTGATTCCCTTCCAGAGGTTATATCCAAATCCCGATAAGGGAACGGATGCTCCACAGCCTGCAAATTCTAAAAATGGTTCATACACCCCTATCGCACCGAGAACCGCTCCCATACAGACAAGAAGTACCATTATGCGTCCCGGCAACAGCTTTGTATTATCCATAAGGATCTGAACCAGAACACAGATCAATCCACCAATAATAAATGCTTTTATATAATCCATATACTATCTCTACTCCCTTTCTATTATTACACCATGTGCAATACCCGGTATATTCTGACCTTCGTTGTAACTGACCGTAGACAGAAGGGCTCCCGTAGGCACGAAAAGTACCCTTTTCCATGAACCCTCACGAAGCTGTTTTAATATATACCCTGCAAGTGTGATCGCCGAACAGCCGCATCCCGAGCCGCCTGAATGTGTATCCTGTTCTTCATTATCAAATATCTCAATTCCACAATCCATATGCTGTCTGCTGATATCTACACCATTATCTTTTAGCAGATCAATCAAAATTTTCCGACCGATCTTTCCCAGATCGCCGGTAATGATCCGATCATAATATGTCGGTTTCACATCAAAATCCTGTAGATTCTGATAGATCAAATCTGCCGCAGCAGGGGCCATACATGCTCCCATATTAAAGGAATCTTTTACACCATAATCAACGATCTTCCCTGTCGTAACTCCTTTGATCCTGACAGATACAGGTGCATCATCATCTTTTTTACTTCCTATTACAAATGCTCCGCTTCCGGTTACCGTCCATGTCGCGGACAACGGACGCTGATTTCCGTATTCCAGTGGAAACCGGAACTGTTTCTCCGCACTTCCATAATGACTGGAGGTTGCCGAGACAGCATAATCTGCATATCCTGCCGCAACTGTCATCGCCGCAAGTGATAAACCCTCACCGCAGGTCGAACAGGCTCCATATAAACCAAAGATCGGTATATCCATATCCTTGACACCGAAGGTTGTCGCGATCAGCTGCCCCAGCAGATCTCCTGCGAACAGATAACGGATATCAGATTTCTCTTTACCTGCCTTTTTGATCGCAAGCTCCACTGCTTGCTTTACCATCTCGCTCTCTCCTTCTTCCCATGAATCCTTTCCAAATGTCGGATCTTCCGATACGATATCAAAATATCCCGCAAGCGGTCCGTCTGCTTCTTTCGGTCCGCAGACAGATGCCTCTCCCAATATATATGGGGGATCCGTAAAACTAACACTCTGTTTTCCTATCATCCTGTTCATGTTATGTGTATCCTTTCTTTTTACATTGTAATAATATTTATTCATTTGTAATTTGCAGGTAATTTATACATGCAGAATATGCGCTGGACAAATTCTTCATTTCGGAGTAATCTTAAACAGATGCAAATTATCGACTGCATATAAGATCAGATATCCGGTATGCAGATTTTAAAAGAAAATCTGAAATGGAGTTAATTATGCTTTTTACAAAAGAATATTGGTTAAACTGTATTGATCGAATAAAACGATATATTAAAACATTTATAAAATGGATAATATGTTCTATTATAATCGGAACAACCTGTGGTGCTGTCGGAACAGCCTTCCACTACAGCGTTGAATATGTTACAAAATATCGGGACAGTCATTCATGGATCATATATCTTCTGCCTCTTGCCGGTCTGGTCATCATCTTCTTATACAGAAGCTGCGGACTTAAGCACGACAAAGGTACAAATCTGGTCATCGGTTCAATCCGAAATTCAGAGTATAATGTTCCATTTCGAATGGCTCCGTTAATATTTATCTCAACCGCTATCACTCATCTTTTCGGGGGATCCGCCGGTCGTGAAGGAGCTGCTTTGCAGATTGGCGGAAGCATCGGCGCGTCAATCGGAAAACTGGTAAAAATGAATGATAACGATAAGCACATTATGACGCTATGTGGCATGAGTGCTGTATTTGCTGCTTTATTCGGAACACCGGTCACCGCTGCCTTATTCAGCGTTGAGGTTATCAGTATCGGTATTCTCTACTACAGTGCTCTGGTGCCTTGTATCCTGTCAGCAACCATTGCATATGCGATCACTGAAAAATTTCATATAACTCCAACTTACTTTATACTAAATCAGGTTCCCGATATGTCCCTGGCAACCGGTATTCGTGTTGTTATCCTCGCAGTTGTCGTTGCGATAGTCAGTATATTATTCTGCCTGTCTATGCAGGCAACAGGAAAAGCCTTTAAGAAATTTTTCAAAAATCAATATGTACGGATCTTCGTTGGTGGTGTCCTTGTGGTTCTGCTCACTATATTAGTTCGTTCCAATGATTACAACGGAGCAGGTATGAATATCATCGAGCAGGCAATTCATGGAGAAGCAAAACCGGAAGCTTTCCTGCTCAAACTGATCTTTACCTGTATTACCATCGGCTGTGGCTTCCGTGGCGGTGAGATCGTTCCTTCTTTCTTTATCGGTGCTACAGTCGGTTGTACCGTAGGTGGCTGGATCGGACTTGATCCCGGCTTTGGAGCCGCTATGGGGCTTGTATGTCTGTTCTGTGGCGTTGTAAACTGTCCACTGGCATCTTTAGTCCTCAGTATTGAATTATTCGGTGCAAGCGGCATTCTGCTCTTTGCTATCGGAGCCAGTGTCAGCTATATGTTATCCGGCTACTACAGCCTGTACAGTGAACAGAAGATCATCTATTCGAAGCTTCGTCCTCATTATGTAAACCTTTATACAAACCAGGAAGTGAAGACGATCGAGCATGATGAATAGCTCTATTGTATAGAACAAAAGAAAAAGAAGACATTTGTCTTATATAATGTCTTACTGCGGTTTCTGTTCGATGCATATGCCTGATTCGTAAATACTCCTGTGCCAACTCGCTCTTCGAGCTCAAACAGGCACCCGTATTTACTGGCACTATGCATCTCTCAACGAAATCCTCGTAAGGTCACTACATAAGACAAATGTCTTCTTTTTCTTTCTGCCATATATATTATTTTCTTTATAAGCTTTTATATATTATTTTATTCTGCTTTGTCCGTTTCTTCTGTTGTCTTATCGTCGGACTTGTCTGTTTTTGTATCATCTTTTTTTTCCGACTTTTTGTCTGACTTTTTATCCGATTTCTTATCGTCTTTCTTTTCGGAATCTTTCTTCTCCTCAGTTGTCTCTTTCTCTTTTGTTCCTCGAAGAATGACTTTGTTACGTTTGTCATAGACACTGACGGATTCCGGTTCGGATGATATCTTCTCACCATTTTCATCATATACGGTACGATAGGTCTGAACCTTAAGTCCGGTGATACCTGTTACGGAGACTTTTTCTTCTCCTTCTTCCAGTGTATCATCGTCCTCATACTCTGTCTCATAATCATATGTTGCAACAACTTCACTGGATAATGACACCTTAAAATCTTTTAACTTTGTGCCATAGAGCACACAGGTAACAACACCTCCGCCATAAGATGATACGATCTTGATCGGATATTCAGTATTATTTGTAAATCTGTAATCCGGACCGCCCCAGGATACTGTTGCATCAAATCCTGTATCTACATAGGCAGACGGATGTGGATGACAGTGTCTTTCGTTGATCTGAAGATTCGCATACAGACATGCATCATACAGTGTAGACGATACCTGACAGATTCCTCCTCCAACTTCATCCACGGATTCACCATTAACATAAGAAGGTGCTGCGCTGAAACCATTTTCAATCGTTCTCTGTCCTACAACATTGTTAAACGAGAACTGCTCACCCGGCATAAGAATCGTTCCATTACAATTCTCAGCGGCCTTTGCAACATTAGACTTTCTCGCTTCTGTCCCTCCAACATTCGTGCTGAACGAACTTAAGGTATCACGGAACAGATAGGACTGTAAAGTCTCCTTTGACAATTCAGGTTCTGTATATACCAGATCTATACTGACCTCTTCACCATCCTTGGCTGCCTCTAATTTCTTTGCAGCTGCATCTTTATCAAAGCTGACACCGGTTACAGAATCTGTTACACTATAATCATTTTCAGGATCAAGTGTAGCATCTGCGGGTTCAACATAGACCTCATTATAGATCAGATCAAGATCTACATCTCCATATGTAAGCGGACATTCGATCGACTCTGCATAGTTACCGGCCGTGATCAGCTCAGCCATCCGGTCAACCAGCGCATCGGTATCTACAACATAACCGCCTCTACCCTTTGTTACGATAATCTTATCTTTTTCTACCGTATAATACTTATCTTCAAGCCCTTCTAACTTATTAAGCTCAGACTGCTTAACTGCCGTATATAACAGCTTCTTATCCTTCAATGAAGGTTTTGCCTGAATCTCCTGATCTCCGAACAAGGCAGCTACAAAATTCCATCCTCTTGCAAGGAAGGAATGCTTCTCATCATTTGCCTTTTTTACTGCATCCGTAACATCCAGATCAAGTGCATCTTCAATCACGATACAGTATTTCTTATCCTTAACCGTTACGTCAATGGATGCATTGCTGTATTCCGTCCGGAACTGCTCTTTTACTTCCTCTGCCGCCTGTGCCACTGTCATACTGCTGACATCAATTCCGTTAATGCTTGTATTCGGGAAAAATTTTTTATTTCCGATACATGCACATGCGATCAGATAAAACACACCTAATGCAACAATAACACATATCGTTGTAGTAATACTTCTTTTTGCTTTTTTCATGATGTATCTCCATTTTACTACATTTGAGGATATACGCATCAAACTGATGGTTAAAATCCCCTACATTAATATATTCAACCATTTGTTAAAGTTATCATAGGAATTTTTATATGTCAATACGGATTCCAAAGGAAAGAAATATTTCACAAAAGCTATATTCTTTCATAAAAAATATGTAACAATTTTGGAACAAACACATACCGGCAGGGTTATACCCAGCCGGCAAGTTTACAGATCCAATAAATGACTCCGAGTCCCCATGACACGAAAATTCCATACATGATAACAGGTCCTGCGATCGTGAAACATTTCACACCTTTTCCAAACACCTCACCTTCGGTCTGAAATTCTATGACCGGGGCACAGACGCCATTTGCAAAACCAGTGATCGGAACAAGTGCACCCGCCCCACCGTATTTGGCTATCTTCTTATAAAGATTAAACCCTGTCAGGATAACGCTGATCAAAACAAGAATAACAGACACATAGGAAGAACTGTCGTTCTTATTCCATCCAAAATACTGTAACAGGTTAAACAAACCCTGCCCGATCGTACAGATGAGTCCTCCAACCAGAAATGCCCAAAGACAGTTTCTGAATGAATTCGATGTCGGAGTTACTGTTTCTACATACTGATTATATTCCTTTTCTTTTGGTTCATATTTCATACCGTACACCTCTGTTTCTTTCATTTTTATACGTTTTCTTTGTTTTGTCTGTCAGACCAGTCCGGTAGAGATCAGTCCTATTATCGATCCTACAAGTTTACCTGCAGCCACCGCATAGATCACATAGGGAATATACCGTCTGACGGAAAACCGCCTTGAAATGATCGGGAACACATTTAACACTTCTGCCAGAGCTCCAACCAGACAGCCGGTAAATATACCGCCGAACAAAGTGACAAATGCCAGACCGGGAAGTAAAAGCGGAATTCTGATATTAAACAGATAAATGACATTACCCACAACTGCACCATAGGCAAGCAGACATTCAATCAACATATAGTGCCTGTCACCTTTTACCTTTTCCGCAAGCTTCGGAAATACACCGATCAGGGAAATAAATGCAAAATATCCACTGGATATTGCTGCACCGCCAATAAATGCAACAGCCGCATAACAGATAAGTCTAATCAGCATCCCGGACATCCTTCTTTCTTGTAGCATCCGTTATGATCGTCTGGTTCACTTCCTGTTCATATTGGCGCATCTGGACCTGAAGCGGTGTCGGATCATCCGTGAATTTCTTATTGGTTCCGTGATTAAAGAATATGATGATTCCGATAAACAACCCGATTGAATAGGAGACGGCTCCTATCGCAGCCCCGGACTCACTTCCCCCGGTAAATACATTTTGCAGCAGGTCAAGCTGTCCAAGCAGGTTTACATCGGAATTATAAGATATGATAGAAAATCCCGCCCCAAAGAATGCGATCAGACAGAGCAGAATAAACTTAAATGTCTGCTTGATCCGGTCTGACGGATCAAATGCTTTGTAATATACAACCACATTTGGCTGGCCAAGATTTGTAATGCTGACTTCCTCGTCGCAATTCTTCTTGATCTCCTCAATGATATCCAGAATCGATATGACCTGCTGCCCTTTTGAACCGGTTGAAAAATTCATAAGCACAAGCTTTTCGATTTTGTTCTTCAGATCCGGATTATCCGCTACAACCTTTGATACATCCTTTATCCGAACCTTCCGCTGTTCGGCAAGAACATTTTCAGCCAGCTGCAGATAAACCATATATGCCATTTTTCATCACCCGCTTTATTCCATATTCCTATAGAAAATAGGATGTCAGCATTTGTTATATTTTATACATATTCTTTGAGCTTCTCTAAAATTTTTTTCTCCTTCCTGCTTACCTGAACCTGACTGAGTCCAAGCGCCTTTCCTGTCTCTGTCTGTGTACGGTCTTCAAAATATCGAAGTCTGATCAGCATCTGTTCGTCCGGATCAAGCCGATCCAACAGCTGTGACAACGTAATATGATCCACAATATCCTGACTGTATTCCTCAGTCTTTGATAGGACTCCGGGCGTATCTAAAGATTCAATCTCCATCGACGCTTCCATCGCCATTACAATATCTCCGGCATCAAAGGACAGTGCAGCAGCTATCTCCGTAATCTCCGGTTCATAACCTTTTTCTTTCTTTATCTTCTGTCTGTACTGTTCTACCTTCATATTCATTTCTTTCAGGCTTCTGCTCACCTTGATCGCACCGGAATCCCGTAGAAAACGTCTGATCTCTCCCTGAATCAGCGGTACTGCATATGTGGAAAATTTTACATCATACTCAAAGCTGAACTTGTCAATACATTTGATCAGTCCTATACATCCGATCTGAAACAAATCCTCGATGTCATATCCTCGTCCTGTAAATCTTCTTGCTACACTCCATACAAGCCCAAGATTCTGTTCAATCAGTTTCTCTTTTGCATGGTCATCCCCATTTTTCGCCTGTAAAAGAAGATCCAGATTATTTTCCATTTACATCGCACATCCTGTCCCTATTTTTTTCGTCATCTTTACTACTGTTCCGACTCCCGGCTCCGATTCCACCGTCAGTTCATCCATAAACGCTTCCATAAATGAAAATCCCATTCCTGATCTTCCATCTGTTCCGGTTGTATACATCGGTTCCATAGCTTTATCAACATCTTCGATTCCGCATCCATGATCTGTGATCTCTATGTACAGGATTCTGTTTGCAATACGGGATACAATTTCGATCACACCATCTTCTCCTTTATATCCATGGATGATTGAATTCGTAACAGCCTCTGATACCGCTGTTTTTACATCTGCCACTTCTTCTAATGTCGGATTTGTTCTTGTCATAAATGATGCAACAACAACTCTTGCAAAGCTCTCATTTCTTGGATCACTTCCAAATTCTATTTTCATTTCATTTCTGTCCATTTCCGTCTTCTCCTTTTCTTCTATGAGGTATGTACAGTCCGATACGCTTCCTCAAAATTTCCTGCTTTTGTTACGATCTTAAATATTCCGGACATCGTAAGCAGCCGTTCCATTCTGTCATTACTGTTTATGACAAATGCCTGTCCGCCTCGGTCATAGACATTACGAAACCGCCTAGTTATAAATCCAATTCCGGAGCTGTCCATCATATTTGTGTGCTTAAAGTCAAAGACCACATAACGAACCCTGGAATCAGAAAAAGCATCTTCCGTTTCTTCTACCAATCCGGCTGCACGATAATCGTCTACTTCCTCAGGAAGTTCGATCAGTATAGTATCCCCAATCTTTTCATAATTATTCATATTTCCCTCCTTTTTTCATACATGTATTTTTGTATATATATTACTGTCTGATATTGCATGATTAATTCCACAAAAAAAGACAAACAGGCGTGTCTATCTCCTATTTGTCTTTTGTATTTTATAATATTTATTTTTTTACACATCTATTACTCATTCAAAGGATCCGGTCCAGGCTCTGTGGTTCCCGTCTCTTGCGTTGTTCCTTCCTCTTGAGTGGTTTCCTCGGTAGTAGTATCAACAGTGCTTTCCCCGTCTCCCGCATCTTCACTTGTCTTAACGCCGGATAATGAAACCGCAACTGTATAGTAGATAGAATCCGGACATTTATCAAGGAAGGTTTCAAATGCCGTCTTTGCTTTATCTTCATCCTCTGTACCAAGGTAACAAAGTGCTTTGTAATATAACGCAACATCATAATCCGGGCTGGTCTCCAATACTTTATCAAGCTCTGTCATAGCTTTATCATACTGTGTATCGTTATAATATTTGAGTGCCAGCTGCATAGATACTTTATCTGCATCTGCTAACTCTGCCTTACTTTTCTTCTCATACTCCGACACCTGTTTTGCCAATGTATCATTCTTTGTCGTAAGCGTATCAAGCTGATCCTGCAATGACGAAATCTTGGTATTTTTATCTGCCAGATCTTCACTGTAAGCGATCTTCACATCCCGACTCTCGTTATCCGCATTCTTGCTATGTTGCGGCATTACAAGGAACCACATAACCGCCAGTCCGAGCAGAAGTCCCGCAAATACATATGCAAGTGAATATTTGTAAAAATTAATATCCTTATATCTGCCAACCGGAACCGGTTTTCCTTCATAATCAACCGAGTCAGTATCTACATATGCCCGTGGCTGGTCTTCCACAAATAAAAGATCTGCGTCATAATCATCATCCGGATAATCACGAAAACTCATGATCTCCTCATCCGTATGTCCCATCTCGTTAAAATAACGGACAGCCAGCGGGTTCGTTCTGTCGATCTTGATAACACGTTTTAATGCTTTTCTTGCCTTATCATATTTGTTATCATCGATCAGAAGAAGTGCCATCAACAAATATCCGTTTACAAACTTCGGATTATCCGACAAGACTTTTCTAAGCTGGATAAAGGCAAGATCCTTACTGCCCTGTCTGGCATAGTTTACTGCCTGATTGTATTTTCTCGCCGCATTATTCGTCGTCTCAAGCTTATGGGGATTTCCCTTTACTTCTTTGATGTAGCGTTTTGCAACATTACGTCCGCTGAAATAATTCACACTGATGACCCAGTGGCTTAATGCCAGAACAACTTCACCGGTTTCATAATATACAAGTCCCAGAAGATTTCTGGCATCAATGTTCATTTTATCATATTTAAGAGAGATCTTTAATGCTTCCTCTGCACCGCTCATATCACGGACTCTGGCTTTATCCAGACCGATATTATAATAATATTTGGATGTGTTCAGTGCTTTATTTACAAACTCACTCTTTAATCCGCACTGGCTGCAATATCCGGTAACAAGGATCTTACCGCCACAATGCTTACAATTCAGTACATCTGCCATCTTATTTCTCCGTTTCCTTTGCTACACGAAGCATCTCCTGCATAATATCCGAGATATCCTTCAGATCATTATTATAAATGGCATCTTCTGCCTGATCTACTTCCAGAGTCGGTCTGAATTTTTTTACTTCTTCATCAAAGTTTATCATGATATTCCTCCATATTTGCAGATTGCTCTTTTATCCCTGAAAGCCATCGTTTAACTTCACCAACCAGATAAAGAGAACCCACACAATAGACTGCTGAATCTGTAATCTGTTCTTTATAACGGATAGCGGCATTCATTGCTTCTGCAATATCCTCATATGCCTCCACCGCATGTCCTGTGTATTTTCGAAATCTGTCAGCGATCAATGCAACAGGTGCTTTCCGTTTATTATCAACACTCGTAACTATGATCTTCTCAAATGAAAGTTCTTCTGTCAGATCCCGTATCATCGTATCATAATCCTTGTCCTTTACTGCTGCAAAGACCAGGATCTTCTTTTTCTTCGTATAAAGCGTCCGAAGTGTTCTGCAATAACATTCGACCGCTTCCGGATTATGCGCACCATCTACAAACAGATCAGGTGCAATCTCCTCCATCCTGCCTTCCCATGAAAAATCAAGCAATCCGCTTCTGACTGCCTGCTCTATCCTGACATCAGCACCTGCATTTTTCTCGTATTCCATATCCCTGATCTGCATCAGGATATCAAAGGATGCAACTGCAAGGCAGGTATTTTCGACCTGATAAAGAGACGTTTTCGGTATCCTCAAATGGTCATAATTATAATACCGATTATGAAATGAAAAATCAATGGTTTTATCATCTATTTCATTTATTATATAGTTTGATTTTTCGACCGCTGTTACGGCAGAATCCAATTCTTTTGCACGAGTCTCTATGATTCCAGACGAAACCGCATCCCGCTTGAAATATACGACCGGAACTGACGGTTTGATGATCCCTGCTTTCTCTCCTGCGATCTTAGCGATCGTATCTCCAAGATATTCCATATGATCAAGTCCTACCGATGTGATGATGCAAAGCTCCGGTCTTACGACATTAGTTGCATCCAGCCTGCCACCCATTCCGGTCTCATAAATCACATAATCCGGCTGCTTCCTCTCATAATAAACAGCCGCCATCGCAAACATCACTTCAAAGAAAGACGGATGAACGATGAACTTCTTCCGCACCTGTTCAAACGCCCATGTAAAATCCTCATCCGATATCATTTCATCATCATATCGGATCCGCTCATTGATCGAGACAAGATGCGGTGATGTAAACAATCCTACATGAAAGCCTGCATGCATCAGTATCGTAGCAAGCGCCTTTGCCGTTGATCCCTTACCGTTTGTTCCTGCTATATGGATCACTTTACTCTTATCCTGCGGATTCCCTAAACGTTCAAGAAGACTGGCAAGATTCTCTGTGCCAATCTTCTGTGCGAACAGTGGAATGCTTAGGATATACTCAACTGTTTCCCTGTAATTCATCTGACATTCCGCCTATCTGTTATCTATCTTTTCCGGATACAGGTCATGATTTGACATTCTGTTCCATGCAACTTCTTCCCATTTTGTTCCCGGTCTTCCGTAATTACAATATGGATCGATCGAGATACCGCCTCTCGGAGTGAATTTGCCCCAGACTTCAATATATTTCGGATCCATCAATTTGATCAGATCCTTCATGATAATGTTCATGCAGTCCTCATGGAAATCTCCGTGATTTCTGAAACTGAACAAATATAATTTTAAAGACTTGCTCTCTACCATCTTCACATCCGGAACATAGGATATATATACGGTTGCAAAATCCGGCTGTCCCGTGATCGGACATAAGCTGGTAAATTCCGGACAATTGAACTTGACAAAATAATCATTGTCCTGATGTTTATTGATAAAGGTCTGTAACATCTCCGGTGCATAGTCCATGCTGTATTTTACATTCTTATTGCCGAGAAGTGTTACATCTTCCATTTCTTCTGCGGTTCTTCCCATCTTCTGTTACCTCCTTATGCATCTGCTTCTTCTGCTGCCTTTGACACACATTTGATCAGGATCTGAACAGCCTTATCGCACTGTTCCTTTGTTACGATCAGTGGCGGTGCCATACGGATCACATTTGGTCTTACCGCTGTGATCAACAGTCTGTTCTCAACAGCCAGATGCTTTACTTCGTTTGCGATCGGTTTGGTGAATTCAACGCCAACCAGAAGTCCGCGTCCGCGTACTTCCTTCACATACGGAAGGGAATAAAGCTGTTCTGCAAAATAAGCTCCTGTCTCTTTTGCATTCTCTGCAAGATGATTGTCTAAGATCTCATCGATCTCTGCAAGTGCGGCTGCACAGCATACAGGATTGGCTGCATAAGTAGAACCGTGTGCCCCTGGGGTAAATGCACTTGCAAGCTCTGCTGATGTACAAAGTGCGCCGATCGGCATACCGCCGCCGATCGCTTTTGCCATAGATACCATATCAGGCTTCACTCCATAGGTCATAAATGCCATCGTATCTCCGCATCTGCCCCATCCGGTCTGTACCTCATCGAATAACAACAGGATGCCGGTCTCGTCACAGTAAGCACGAAGTCCTTTTAAGAATTCCTCCGTTGCCGGATATACACCACCCTCGCCCTGAACAGGCTCTACCATGATTGCAACTGTGTCTTTGGTACATTTGCTCTTGAAATCCTCAAGATTATTGAACTCTGCATATGTGAAGCCCGGAAGCATCGGCTTGAAACCGATCTGACATGCATTGTCCGGCTGTCCGGTTGCTGATAACGCTCCATAGGTTCTGCCATGGAAGCTGTTAATGGCTGTAACGATATGATAATGCTCCGGTCCGTAATGATCGGTTCCGTATTTTCTTGCCATCTTGATCATTGCTTCATTTGTCTCTGTTCCTGAATTCTGGAACAGAACCTTCTCCATACCGATCGTCTCACAAATCTTCTTTGCAAGCAGGATCATAGGAAGTGTATATGCGTAATTGGATGCATGGATCACATTCTGGCACTGGTCTGCGATTGCTGCCGCAACTTTCTTGTTACAGTTACCGGTACTGTTTACTGCGATGCCGCCGAAGAAGTCAAGATATTCATTTCCTTCCTCATCGTACACATACATGCCGTCTCCCTTTTCTTCAATAAAATTCCATCTTCTGGACTGCTCGGCGAGGTATTTGTCTACTATGTCAAGTAATTCGTCTTTTGTATATCCGCTTTCACTAACTTTCATCTTCCTGTCTCCTTTATATAAATACAAATTTTTAGTTCCTACTAATGTGCAAACTGTGAATTGTAAAGGGTGTAATAGAATCCTTTCTGTGCTAAAAGTGATTCATGATTACCCTGCTCTATGATATGTCCATCCTTCATAACCAGTATAATATCAGATTCTTTGATCGTTGACAAACGATGCGCTACGACAAAGCTCGTTCTTCCCTTCATCATCTTCGCAAATGCACGCTGGATCCGGATCTCGGTTCTTGTATCGATCGATGATGTTGCTTCATCAAGGATCAGCATCGGTGGCAGATCAAGCATAACTCTGGTAATACATAAGAGCTGTTTCTGTCCCTGTGACAGTCCGCCGCCATCCTCTGATATCATGGTATCATACCCCTCCGGCAAACGCTTGATAAAGCTGTGTGCGTGGGACTGTTTTGCTGCTTCTATAATCTCCTCATCCGTCGCATCCGGTCTTCCGTATGCGATATTCTCCTTGATCGTTCCGGTCTTTAACCAGGTCTCCTGAAGAACCATACCATAGTTATCACGAAGGCTCTCTCTCGTTACCTGACGGATATCATGGCCATCTACAGAAATGGCTCCGGCATCTACATCATAGAACCGCATTAAAAGATTGATAACGGTACTCTTACCACATCCGGTCGGTCCGACGATCGCTACACGCTTACCCGATTCAACCTTCAGATTCAGATTCTTGATCAGTTCTACATCTTTATTATAAGAGAAATCCACATGAGACAGATCCACCTGTCCATCTGCTTTCTCGATCACATAGGCATCCGCAGGCTCCGCGATCTCCGGTTCTTCATCGATCAGCTCAAATACTCTGGCTGCGGATGCAAGTGCATTCTGAAGCTCCGTTACGACGCCTGAGATCTCATTAAATGGCTTTGTATACTGGTTTGCATAGCTTAAAAAGCTGGTAAGCTGACCAACGGATATTCTTCCCTTGATCGCCATGACCGCACCGATGATGCCAACGCCGGTATATACTAAGCTGTTTACAAAACGGGTACACGGATTGGTAATGGATGAGAAGAAGGTCGCATCCAGTCCGGCCTTATTCAATCTCTTATTTACTTCGTTAAAGCTGCCATTTACATTTTCTTCCATGGAAAAGGCTGTTACAACCTTCTGGTTTTCTACCATCTCGTTAACAAGTGATGTCATCTCACCCTTGATCTCTGCCTGCTTTCTGAACATATGGTAGGTTTTCTTTGCGATAAATGCCGCAACAAACAGAGAAACCGGAGTGATCACAACAACCGCAACCGTGATCACAGCGTTAATCGATAACATGAAACAAAGCGTTCCAACGATAGTCATAACACCGGTAAATAACTGTGTAAAGCCCATCAGCAGACCATCTGAAAACTGGTCTACATCTGCGATCACACGGCTTACGATATCACCATGGGTGTGAGAATCCACATAGGATAACGGAAGCTGTTCTAACTTCTTATATGCAGATGTACGGACATCATTTACAACATGATAGGTAACTTTATTATTCAATATATTCATGATCCACTGGCAGACTGCCGTAACCGCAACTACGATCACAAAACGGATTGCCAGTGTCTTTAATGCTCCGAAATCAACGGCTCCTTTTCCGACGATCTTATCTACCATATGTCCGGTAATGATCGGTGCATATAAGGTCAGAACAACGGATATCGCTGCACAGATCAGGGAAAGGACAACTAAGAAACTGTATCGTTTGATATACTTTAATATTCTGCCAAGTGTTTTCTTATTGACAGACGTACTTTTTTCTTTTTTACTCATCGTCGCTTCCTCCTTCCTATGCCATTGCATTTCCGGCAGAAGTCTTTTTACCGGATACTTCATTTGCCGATAACTGTGACTGACATATCTCCTGATATACCTCACAGGACTGTAACAATTCTTCGTGGGTTCCGATACCTGCAACCTGTCCATCATCTAATACAATGATCTGATCGGCTCCCATGATCGTCGATGCTCGTTGGGAAACGATAAATACGGTCATACCCTTTGTCTGCTCTTTGATCGCACGCCGAAGAGCTGCGTCTGTTGCAAAGTCAAGTGCCGACGCACTGTCATCCATGATCAGGATCTCAGGCTTTCTTACAACTGCTCTTGCGATCGTAAGACGCTGCTTCTGCCCACCGGATAAGTTCTTGCCACCCTGTGTAATCTTAAAGTTCATGCCATCTGTTTTCTGATCAACGAATTCTTTTGCCTGTGCGATCGTAAGTGCCTCGTTGATCTCTTCTTCCGTTGCGTCATTTTTACCCCAGCGGATATTCTCGGCGATCGTGCCCTGGAACAGAACTGCCTTCTGCGGAACTACACCTACCTTCATTCGAAGGGAACGGAGATCATAGTCCTTTACATCCACACCATCGATCTTAACCGCACCACCGGTGGCATCATAGAATCTCGGGATCAGGTTGACCAGAGAACTCTTACCGGAACCCGTACCACCGATAATACCGATCGTTTCTCCCGCTTTTGCCGTAAAGGATATACCGGTCAGTGAATCTTCCGATGCTTTACCATACCGTAAGGCTACGTTGTCAAATACCACCTTAGGAACATCCTGTCCGGCTGCCTTCTGTGCTTCTGATAAAGCAGAACCTTCTGCAACCTCTGTGATCGATGGCTTCGTATCAAACACAACATTGATTCTCTTTGCACATGCGATCGACTTTGTGATGTTAATGATCAGATTGGCAAGCTTTACAAGCTCAACTAAGATCTGTGACATGTAGTTGATCAGTGCAACAACCTTACCTTGTGACAGGATACCGATATCGGTCTGTCCGGCTGCGATCCAGATGATCGCAACAGTTGCAAGATTGATGATCACATATGTGACAGGATTTAAGAATGCCGAGATTCTTCCGACATACAACTGAATATCCATCAGATCATCGGTTGACTTATCGAATTCATCAACCTCTTTTTGCTGTCTGTTAAATGCCCGGATCACACGGGCACCTTCCAGATTCTCTCGGGTCAGAAGCATGACCTTATCCAGTCTTGCCTGTACCTTCTTAAACAATGGAATGCTGACAAGCATAATTCCGAATACAACGATCGACAATGCCGGTATTGTAACCACAAAGGTCATGGCTGATTTGACATCGATCGTAAATGACATGATCATCGCACCGAATACGATAAACGGAGAACGTAGGAACAAACGGAGCACCAGATTGACACCTGTCTGGATCTGGTTGATATCACTGGTCATTCGAGTAAGCAGTGTCGATATTCCGATCGTATCGATCTCATTATAAGAAAGACTTGTGATATGACGGAACAGATCACTTCGAAGTGCCGTTCCGAATCCGGTTGCTGCTTTTGCGGAAAAATATTGTGCTGTCAGAGAACAGCTCAGGCCGATGATACCAAGTGCGATCATAACGAGACACATCCGAAGAACATATCCCATGTCCTGATTCTTAATACCGGTATCAATAATATGTGCCATTACGATCGGGATCAGCAGTTCGAAACAGGCTTCCAGCATTTTAAATAATGGTGCCAGAACCGATTCTTTTTTATAGTCCCGTAAATATCTTAATATTCCCTTCATTCTACGCTCCTACTCTTGTTGTAAAATGTATATATGCTCTCTGCATTTGTTTTTAACATACCATATGCCAGGCGTGCTGCCAAACGGCTTTCTGCCGTCCTGCTGCCTGCCTGGCATACATATATGGTAGAATCTCCACACCCCCTTACATAAAATTGCATGTGGATTCTGTGAAAATTCTTTCATGCACAAATGGCATGAACGATATAATTATTCCTCATCCGGAAGATTTGCATTGTGATATACGGCCTGTACATCATCATCTTCATCTAAGAGATCCAGAATTCTTGTAAACTTCTTTACAACCTCAGGATCTGTCAGATCTACATAGTTCTGTGGGATCATGGTAAGCTCTGCTTCTGCCATCTTGATTCCCTCTTTTTCAAGAGCCTCTCTGACTGCTGAGAAATCATCCGGTGTTGTGATGATCTCAAAGCTGTCTTCCTCTTCACTGAAATCCTCAGCTCCGGCATCCAGTGCCATCATCATAAGATCATCTGCATCCATATCACATTCTTCTTTATCGATAATGATCTGTCCTTTATTATCAAACATATAAGATACACAACCGGTCGTTCCTACGTTTCCGCCGCCCTTTGTAAATGCATTTCTTACATTTGCAGCCGTTCTGTTCTTATTATCTGTAAGAGTATCAACGATGATCGCTGTACCGTTCGGACCATATCCTTCGTATGTATTAGCAACATAATTTACTGAGTTTGCATCACCTGCTGCTCTGTCGATACCACGCTTGATCGTATCGTTTGGCATATTGTTTGCCTTTGCCTTTGCGATTACATCACGAAGCTTACTGTTGTTATCAGGGTTTGCACCACCTTCTTTTACAGCGATTGCAATTTCCTTACCGATAATGGTAAAGATCTTACCCTTTGCAGCATCGTTCTTTTCTTTCTTATGTTTAATATTTGCAAATTTTGAATGTCCTGACATTTTTTTACTCCTTAACTCTGTAATTCTATCTTTTGAATATCCATTTTCGGATATCGGTTTCTTTTTTGAAGCTTTATAAGCCCAACTGGTTCATAATATCATACCTGATTTTCATTTTCAACCTTGGTTATCCGCACCTTATCGATCATCTTATCCTTGATCCCAATGGTCTCAAAATTATATCCCTTATATGTAATATCTATTTTTTCGTTCTCATAAGGGAGCCTTCCCAGTTCATACAGCATAAACCCGTTCAGTGTCTGAAAATCCTCATCCGGAAACTCAATTCCCAGATGTTCCGACAATTCATCCAGTTCTGCTCTGCCGCCCACGATATATCCATGACCCGCAAGTGCAATATCATCTTCATCATCGTCGTATTCATCAAAAATATTGCCGACAATTTCTTCCAGAATATCTTCCATCGCTATGATGCCTTCTGTCTGACCATACTCATCCACCACAATAACCATATGGATTTTCTCTTTCTGCATCCGTTTGAATAATTCCGATATATTCTTAGTCGGATGCACAAATGTCGGCTCAACCATGATCTGTTCGATCGTCTGGTTCTTATCCTGCAGATACGCTTTTACAAAATCTTTAAAATAAAGGATTCCGACTATATTGTCCAGATCATCATCAAACACCGGATATCTGGAATAATTATTCTCCAGCATGATCTTGATCGTTTCATCCATTGTGGTATGTTTGTCGATTCCAACTACATCGGAACGCGGAGTCATAACATCCCGGACTTCTTTCTCACTGAATTCAAAAATATTTGTGATCATCTCTACTTCGTCATCATGAATGAGTCCCTGTTCATTTCCCTCGTTGACCATGGAAATAATCTCTTCCTCAACTTTTTCTTCATCAGCTTTTCTGTTATTAAATAATTTCATATACCAGACAGTCTCTGTCTACAAATCACCTCTCCTGTTCGTTTCATTCTGCATTCATTCTTAATCCCATACGAATGCAAATATAATGGAAATATATCATTAATTCCAACATTCGTCAATTTTTTCATATGAGAATCTGCATAATCCGTATTCATATGGAAATCTATATAACTGTATGATTATACAATGTCTGTAATTACCATGCCACAAAGATCAATACAGATCCAGACTGATCTTTAATGCAATATCTACCTTTTTCAGAATGTCATCTCCCATATGGCATACTTTTTCTTTTAATCTCTGTTTATCGATCGTACGCACCTGTTCCAACAGCACAACCGAATCCTTTGCCAGATCATACCGACTGGAATCAATCTCAACATGTGTAGGCAGCTTCGCCTTGTTCATCTTGCTGGTGATCGCTGCACAGATCACCGTAGAACTGTGTTTATTTCCCGCTTCATTCTGTATGATAAGTACCGGTCTGACTCCTCCCTGTTCCGAACCAACGACAGGTCGTAAATCAGCATAAAATATATCGCCTCTTCTGATTACCAATTCTTTTCACTCCATTTATTTATTAATATCTTCTGTTGTGAAAAGTATTTCCAATTCTATTCTATGATATTCAGTTCCGGCGTAGATAATTCACTTCCCCGACTTCTTTTCCATCCCTAATATAGACTCTTGGTACACGTCTTCCGATATTACAGATCAGTTCATAGTTGAAGCTGTTTGCCGGTTCCGCAACTTCTTCCACCGTGATCTCTTTATCTCCGCATTTTCCGATCAGAACAACTGTATCACCGACTGCCGTCTCCGGTATATCACTTACATCGATCATAAACTGATCCATACAGACACGTCCGGTGATTGGTGCATACTTACCATGAATGATCACACGTCCGATATTGGACTGTGCTCTTGGATATCCGTCAGCATAACCGGCAGACACGGTTGCTATTCTCATATCATGCGGTGCGACAAATGTCCATCCATAGCCGATACCTGTTCCTGCTTTCACATCCTTCACATGAACTACCTTGGCAAGTAGTTCCATTGCCGGCTTAAGTGCCGCGATCGAATGATCGACTTCATCCGATGGATATAGTCCGTATGTTACGATACCGGATCTTACCATATCAAAGCCTTCATTATCCATCTCCATGATTCCTGCGCTGTTTGATATATGCTTTACAGGAATCGATATACCCCGTTCTTCTAATCTGCCGATCACAGACCGGAATAACGCAAGCTGTCCATTTGCAGCTGTTTTATCGTATTCGTCCGCCTTTGAATAATGTGTAAATATTCCCTCGACCTCAATTCCCGGCATATGCGCGATCTCCACGATATCATTGATACCTGCATCATCACACTGAAAGCCGATCCGGCTCATACCGGTATCCATCTTGATATGGATCTTTGCTTTTGTTCCTTTCTTTACCGCATCATCTGAGAGAATGGCACATTCAGCTTTATCATACATAGCAGGTCTTACATCGTATGTGATCAGTTCATCATACTCTGATGGGTCTGTATATCCAAGTATCAACAATGGCTTCTCACATCCTGCATGACGAAGCTCTACCGCCTCATCAATACAGGCAATGGCATAAAAGTCTGCCAGATCAGAAAGGGCTCTTGAAACCTCTACTGCTCCGTGGCCATAGGCATCTGCTTTGATCACGGCAAGCATCTTCATACTCTCCGGCACACATGCCTTCATCATTTTTATATTTTCTCTGATATTATCCAGATTGATATCTGCTTCTATTCTTCTATATTTATTCATTTGTCTGCGCCTCTGCCTATTATATTTTATACATAAGAACTCATGACCGGACCGATCTCATCGATCAGACTGCCGGCGGTCATAGCCGCCTTTCCATACCGTTTCTTTGCACGATCCCCTGCCAGTCCGTGTATATACACCCCAAGTCTTGCTGCCTCTGCTGGAGATATTCCACCGGCGGATAGCCCTGCGATCATTCCTGCAAGGACATCACCTGATCCTGCTGTTGCCATGCCATCATTACCCGAAGTGTTCATGTAAGTATGCACACCTCCTGCACTGACACAGGTTCTTGCATCTTTTAATACACACACAAGTGTTTCTGCTTCCGCAAATGTCCTGCACTCACGAACCGGTGCTTCTTTTAATTCAGCCACTGTCTTTCCTGTCAGTCTGGACATTTCCTTTATATGTGGTGTAATAACAAGTGATATATTTCCCGTCTGTCTGCTTATCTCTCCTGCCGTAAGCAAATCTTTATGAGCTGATAAAAGATTAAGGCCATCGGCATCAACAACGATCGTTCCTTTGAACTCCTCCAACACTGTCTTAAGCATACATTCCGCTTCTTTTCCGGTTCCGATACCCGGTCCGATCAGTATAACATCTGCCCATGCACATGCATCCTCTGCACAGAGGACAGCCGTTTTCTCATCCTGATATGTCTTCATCAATGCTTCCGGTAGATATCCGCCTACGATCACTCTGTTATCCTTATGGGTATATACCTTTACCATACCACTTCCAACCCGATAGGCTGCCGATGCCGCAAGACAGGCTGCTCCCGATATCTCCTGACTACCGGCTATGACTGCTACTTTCCCAAATGTACCTTTATTTCCGTCTTCTGCTCTTTTTGGAAGACGCATCAAGTCTTTTTCTTCGTATGTATATATTTCCGGCATTACTATATCGACTGCTTTTCCCGGAAATCCTATATCTTTTACAAGGATTTCTCCGCAACAAGCACATCCCGGATAAAGTACCATTCCGACCTTCATTAATCCCATTGTTACTGTAAGATCCGCCTTTACTGCAACATTCATCACCTGCCCGGTAGTTGCCGACACCCCGGATGGAATATCTATCGATACAACATATGCCGGAGTATCATTGATCTTCTCAATAATTTTTTGATGAATACCCCTGATATCCCGTTTTAATCCTACACCAAATATCGCATCAACGATAATATCATACTTCTGATCAGGATATTCATCAAGAAGCTTTATACCGAGCTGCTCTAAAATATTCTGCTGAACAGCAAAGCTCTCCGTTGCTTTCCGGATCTGCCCTATGCAATATACATCCGTCTGATAACCCTTTTCTGACAAGATCCGCGCTACTGCCAATCCATCGCCGCCATTATTTCCCTTTTCAACAATAATCAGAACCTTAATATCTGCCATGGTTTCTACACATTGTCCGCTTCTCTGATCAATCGGAAATCTATTTTCAATTTCTCCTGCTACAGCCATAGCCGCTCGCTCCATTAATACGATTCCCGGGATTCCGATCTGATCGATCGAGTTACGATCAATCTCCTGCATCTCATTCCCTGTTGCAAGAAATTTCATAAAACTGCTACCTCCTTCCGTTGGTATATACAAATGCCATGGCTATTACGCCATGGCATTTGTATATATCTGATTGCATTTCTGCTATTTATCTTTTCTTTAAAAACTCAGGTATTCTGATACTGTCATTTGCCTGTGCTGCAGGTCTTGCCGGCTTTGGTGTCGGTGCACTGACATGTGGTTCAACCGGTGTCGTTGTTCTTGTTGTGTTCGGAACTACCGGCTTTACTGTCTGTGCGGAAGAAGCCTCTGACAGGAATGTAGGTCTGATCGATGAACTGCTAAGTGCCTGTCCACCATAAGTAGGTGTCGTTGTCTTTCTTGTCTCACTAAATGAAGCTGTTGTATTCACACTGTCAAGCTTTGGAGCAGCGGTTCCCGCAAATCTGCTTACAGGCGCAGCTGTCTCAGCTTTCTCAAGTCCTGTTGCGATAATCGTGATACTGATCTCCTCACCCATATTATCATTATCAACCGTACCAAAGATGATGTTTACACCATCGCCAGCCTGTTCGGTAAGATAAGTAACTGCATCGTACGCTTCTACGATGCCAATATTTCCTGAGAAGTTTACAATAATATCGGTTGCACCTGATACGGTTGTCTCCAGTAATGGTGAATCCATAGCCTCTTTGATCGCATCAACTGCTTTATTCTCACCGCTTGCTGAACCGATACCGATATGTGCAATACCCTTATCTCTCATAACTGTCTGGATATCAGCAAAGTCAAGGTTGATAAGACCCGGTTTATTGATCAGATCTGTTACACCCTGAACACCCTGCTGAAGAACCTGATCTGCTTTCTTTAACGCATCAGGAATACTTGTTCTCTTATCACAAATCTGCAGTAACTTATCATTTGGAATAACAATCAGGGTATCCACATTCTCTTTTAATCTTGCAATACCATCCATCGCATTCTTCATACGTGGCTTTCCTTCAAAACCAAAAGGCTTTGTTACTACACCAACGGTCAGTATACCAAGATTTCTTGCCATCTCGGCTACAACCGGTGCAGCACCTGTTCCGGTTCCACCACCCATACCACAGGTTACAAATACCATGTTGGCATCCTTTATAATATCAACAATTTCTTCTCTATTCTCCTCAACTGCACTGGCACCGATCTCAGGCTTTGCACCTGCACCAAGTCCCTTTGTCAGCTTCTCACCAATCTGAATCTTAGTTGTGGCTCTGCTTAATGAAAGTGCCTGCTTATCGGTATTGATCGCTATCAGCTCAACACCCTCTACATTTTCATCAATCATTCTGTTTACCGCATTGTTACCTGCGCCACCCACTCCAATTACCAGTATTCTAGCTGGTGTTCTCTCATCGTTAGACTTTATTTCGAGCAAGGTTATTTCCTCCTTCTATATATTTCTTTTATTTCTTGTACGTACGCTCCTACCCCCAGTTTTCTATTCTGTCATAAAATACTTCTCCGCGAAAATATTATCCGCGTGGCAAAAGTATGAGGAGTGTACATCTATATAATCGCATTAATATCTTAATAATACGATTTTTTTATAAATAACGCAACAACTTTTTATCGTAAATTTTACTTATTTTCCTTAAATATTGCATTTCCTGTGCCTGCCGTATAGTCTGTCAGGTCCAATGTTCCGCTTTTTCCTTCAAGTTTTGCAAGAATACTTTCCAGATTCATCAGCTTGTCCTCAAGACCGGTCCCGCTTCCAAGTTCAATCTTTATCTTATCCTTATACAAGACAATCTCGTTATCACTGTTGAACCGGATCTCATCGATCAGGAGCTCGTTCTTATCAATCAACTGTGTCATGGTAAGAATCTCCTGAAACATCGCATCATTGGTTACCGGGAGCTTCTCTCCTACAACGATACGATCAAATTTGAGTCCCTGTATACATGGCACATCAGGAAGCTTCTCAGCCGAAGTCTCAAGCACACGGCCGTCATTATCAAAATAAATATACTGATCCATATAAATCACACAGCCTGCCATGGATTTCTCATATACTGTGATAGTCACTGTATGCTTACCGATCACCTCTAGCTGAAACTTATCAACAAACGTTACATCCTCTACCGGATGAAGTTTGTTTTCAATATAGAAAAATAATGTATTGTCTGCTTTCTTTCCTTTTGTAACAATGTCGATCACTTCATCCTTTGTGTAATGGACATTTCCGGACACCTGTATCTTCGTCAGGCTATAGGACTTTATAACATAAATGTATGCACCCATGCACAGCAACAATAATGCAGCCAAAATGATCAAAAATATCTTTCCGGCTTTCTTCTTTTTCTTCTGTTCAGATTTTTGCACATTCTGTTCTTTCTGCATATCTACATTCATCCTATACTACATCTTCTATCTTCCCGGTTTTATCTGCCTTGCAACTGCAAACATCAGTCCCATTTCAAGTAACAGGAAGAAAATCGAACTGCCACCGTAACTGATAAACGGAAGCGGCACACCTGTCGGAGGTATCGTATTTGTAACAACACTGATATTGATCAATACCTGTACTGCAATATGTGCCATGACCCCAACCGCTATCAATCCTCCAAATCGATCACCTGAATTGATAGCAAGCACTGTACATCTGTAGATCAGTAAAATAAACATTATGATCGTAAGCACAGCTCCAAATAAGCCCAGTTCCTCACATATAACAGAAAATATCATATCATTATGTGATTCCGGAATAAATCCCATCTTCTGAATACTGTTTCCAAGCCCTCTGCCAAAGAATCCACCGGAACCAATCGCGTATAGCGACTGCATGGTCTGGTATCCATCATCGTATTTCTCCGGAGCAAGCCAGATACGGATACGATCTGCACGGTATCCTGCTGTAGCGATAAATACCACACACATCAGGATTCCCAGAACGCCCATCAATATAAAATGCCAGTTCTTCGGGCTCGCTACAAATACAATGATCATCACGATCCCAAAACAGATGATCGCCGTACTCAAGTTCTCGATCGCGATCAACACGATCGTTATGAGCGGAAGCAGGAGCATCTTTGCAAGTCCCTTGATCGTATTCAGGCTTCGGGGTTTTCTGGTACAAATATCTGCTGTATAAACGATCAGTGCCAGCTTTGCAAATTCGGATGGCTGAAAGCCAAATGCTCCGATATATATCCATCTGGTCGAACCATGACTCGCACTTCCTATAATGTACACCAGCACCAGAAGTGCTATTGCCACATACAGAAAATATTTGGAGTATCTCGCATATCTGCGATAATCAATCTTGGATACCAGAAACATTCCAACCAGTGCAACAAGTTCAAAAACAAGCTGTCGTTTTGCAAAATATGTACTGTCGTCATACAATTCATCCGCCCGGTATGAGCTGGTACTGTATACCATAACCAGCCCGAACAGGACAAGCCCCAATACAATTCCAAACAGCGGATAGTCGAAGTAGCGTCCGCTGTACCATAACGGCTGTTTTCTGCTATCTATCTCATTTGTATCTGTTTTCCTGTTTCTGTCATTCAAATATTTCACTCCTTAAAATCGCGGACATATTCTTTGAACATTCTTCCTCGCTGTTCATAATTGTCGAACATTCCCCAGCTTGCACATGCCGGAGAAAGGAGAACTGCTTCCCCATCTTTTGCATTTTCATGACAATATTTTACTGCTTCTAACAGATCGTCTTCAAATACAATATTATGGAATCCGTGTTTTTTGGCAGTCTCTGCAATCTTCTTCGCTGTCTGACCGATCAGAACAAGGCATCTGACTTTTCCGTCAAATGCATCAATCCACTCATCATAAGTAGAGCCTTTATCATAACCTCCACCGATCAGATAGGTTGGTTTTACCATTGCCTGAATTCCCTTGATGGCTGCATCCGGGTTCGTTCCCTTGGAATCATTATAATAATCCACGCCAGCTACAGTCTTTACATACTCTATTCTATGCTCTACAGCCTTAAAGCTTACTGCAACATCACGAATAATATTAACCGGCACTCCCATATAATATGAGATACCGACAGCTGCAAGTACATTTTCAACATTATGTGCCCCAAGCAGGATCAGATCCTTTAACGCAAGAACATCAATCTTTTCTCCGTTTGCTTCAATCTTGATATGACCATCCTCTACATATACACCTCCGGCAGGCTTCTCCAGTCTGCTGAAATATACAACTCTCGGACGAATCCCCTCTGCCATTGCTCTTGTATGTTCATCATCATAGTTTAATACAACCACATCTTCTTCTGTCTGATTTTTTGTAATCGATTTCTTGACATTTCCGTAATTCTCAAATGTATAATGACGATTCAGGTGATCCGGTGTAAGATTTAAGACAGCACTGACATTTGGATGAAAATCCACGATCGTTTCTAACTGAAAGCTGCTGATCTCCGCTACTGTCGCACTGTCGTCATCTGTTGTATCGCAAAGCTCTGTATATGGGATACCGATATTTCCGACTACGATAGTCTTTGGATTCCATGCTTTGACGATCTCTCCGACAAGTGCAGTTGTGGTTGTCTTGCCATTGGTTCCTGTGATCGCAGCGATCTTACCTTTACCGAAATAATATGCAAGTTCAATCTCACTCCATACCGGAATACCTGCTTTTTTTACTTCTTCTACAAAAGCAGAATCAACCGGAATACCGGGGCTTATAACCATAATATCTGTCTGCTTCAATACTTCATCTGTTAATTTCCCAAGAAGGATCGTAACAAGCTCCGACCGGGAAAGCTTCTCCATCAGATCATTCTTATCTCTTTTTTCGTTTTCATCAAACAACGTAACCTTTACGCCGTGCGCGATCAGAAGCTTTGCCGCACTGATTCCGCTCTTACCTGTACCTGCCACTAAAGCATTTTTAAAATTCATTTTTCATATCCTCCGTATTAAACAGCCAGTAAACCTACAACACAAAGCACGGCTGTTACTATCGCAAATATTGATACAACCTTTGTCTCAGGCCATCCGGAAAGCTCAAAATGATGATGGATCGGTGCCATTTTGAACACTCGTTTTCCGGTCAGCTTGAATGAAACTACCTGAATGATAACCGATAATACTTCTATAAAATAAATGAATGCCACGATCAGAATAAATAACGGCATCTTAAGCATATATGCGATCGATGCTACAAATCCTCCAAGCGCAAGTGAGCCGGTATCACCCATGAACACTCTTGCCGGGTATACGTTATAAACAAGGAATCCTAATAAACTTCCCGTAGCTGCACAGGAGATCGGTGCAAGTCCTGAACCGGTTCCGATTGCAACAACTGTAAAGAATGTAGCGATCAGCGCTGTTACAGATGATGCAAGGCCATCTAATCCGTCTGTAAAATTTGCTCCGTTTACAGTTCCAAGTACTACAAAGAACAGTAATACGATGTAAAACCACTTATTAAGAACAACTGTCTTCCCGATAAACGGAATAATGATCTCATTGTTGATCTCGGTATATTTCTCAATATAATATGCAAATATGGTAGTTACAACGAACTGTCCCAACATCTTCTGCCAAGCACGAAGCCCCATGGAACGTTTCATCACTACCTTAATGTAGTCATCGAGAAATCCAATCAATCCAAAACCAAGTGTTACAAATAACACCGGCAGAATATCCGGATAATCTTTCATATAAAATAACGAGGTGATCACCAAACTGAGCAGAATGATCAAACCACCCATCGTCGGGGTTCCTGACTTCTTCAAATGCGTTTCCGGGCCATCATCTCGTACAAACTGTCCAAATTTCAGTTTCTTTAAAAACGGAATTACGATCGGGCTTAACACCACACTGATTCCAAATGCTATAAGTATCGGTAAAATAATTGAAAAATCCAAGTTCATTTTTTGTACTCCTTACCTGCCATTTTTTATGAAACGGCTATATTTTTTCCTCATGTATGAGGTAACTTTCTTATTCTTCCTTCTGTATTCCCAAGTATGGCAGAATATTGGAAAAAACTTCCTGTACAACCGGAGCTGCAATAGTACCGCCATAATATATGCCCATCGGTTCATCGATCATAACAAATGCCATTATCTGCGGATCATACGCCGGTGCAAAACCTATGAACGATGATATGTATTTTCCCGTTCCTCTGGGATATTTCTCACTGGTTGCTGTCTTGCCACCGATCCTGTAGCCTTCAACCTGGGCTTTACTTCCACCGCCTTCCGCTACTACCGATTCCAACAGATCCCGCATCAATGCTGATGTTTCACTGCTGACTGCCTGTTCTGTGACCGGATATTCCAGATTTGTTGTCACCTGATTATCTGCATCCGTCACCTTCATACCGATATGCGGTGTAATCTTATTTCCACCATTTATAACAGTAGCTGCTGCTGTCACAAACTGGATCGGTGATATCTGAATCGATTGTCCGAATGACATTGTTGCCAGTTCCACCGGCCCGATATCGGAAAGCTTATGCATAATGGAATTTGCCTCACCCGGAAGATCAATCCCGGTTTTCTGAAACAAGCCAAGCTTCTGATAGGTCTGATACAGATTCGTGGCTCCTGTTTGTTCCCCGATCGTCATAAATGCCGGATTACAGGAATTCATCAGTGCATGCCGGAAGTCTTCCGAACCATGCCCCGTCGTCTTATGACATCGAATCCGTCGATCCTCTACGATCTTATATCCCGGACAGTAAAAGGTATCGGATAAGGACACTGTTCCTGCCTCCAATGCCGCCGTCGCTGTTACAATCTTAAATGTCGATCCCGGTTCATAAGTATCACTGACTGTAAAATTACGCCACATATTATTCAGCGCATCCATCTTCTGCGCTTCCGTCATACTCTCATAACCGTCAATCCCTGTATTTAACTGAAACGGATGGTTCAGATCATACTCCGGAACATCAACCATGGCATATATCTCGCCATTTTTCGGATTCATGATAATCATCGCCACACGTTTTGCCTGCTTTTCTTCCATAACAGCAAGCGCTGCCTGTGTTGCATATTTTTGTATTGTCAAGTCCATTGAAAGTACCAGATTATCTCCCGGTACAGGACTTACTCTCGTTTCCTTTACATTTGGTAATTCGATTCCTTTTGCATCCGTTACTGTACGGATGCTGCCATCTTCTCCTGCCAATATCGCATTATACCATACCTCAAGACCGACAATACCCTGATTGTCAGATCCTGTGAATCCAAGGACCTTGGAAGCAAGACTTCCATAAGGATAATACCTTTTATAGTCCTCGTCAACCTTAATTCCGGCAACATTCAATTCTCTTATGGCATCTCCGGTTGTTTTATCTATATTGGCTGCTATCAATTCTCTCGATGAAACCTTTTTCACCTTTTTGCGGATATCCGCTTCAGCCTTATCCAGACGTTCATTTAAGACACGGATAACTTCTTCCTCATCTTCAATCTGGCTGTGGATAACAGATACAGAACAGACTGCCTTGTTATCAGCCAGAATGTTGCCATTTCTGTCATATATCTTTCCTCTCGGCGCCTTGATGCTTCGCTCTCTTTCGTGAAGTTGTGTCGCTGCGCTGTCATAATAGTCTGCTTTTGCAACCATCAGATATGCGAGTCTTCCCATCAGCAATACCGCTGCCATTACCAGTGCGATACACATAAAATATATCTTACGTCGGTTAAAACTATATAGCTTCATGCTGACCGCCGCGTTTGTTTATCCTTATATCTTATTACTTTTCCCGGACAAATATGCCACCGGCGATAATGTCCCGGATATTTCCATTTTTATTCATCTGTAACCTTGGCTTCTGTCGTACCCTCTGTTGTGTCCTCGGATGACGCTGTTGTATCATCCTCTGTGGTATCGTCTTCTGCTGTACTTTCTTCTGTAGAAGAAGCTTCTCCTGTCGAATCTTCTACATCACCTTCAAATGGAGAACTGATCGGTTCATCTTTACCATTATAGGTTACATCTTCATCACTGCTCTGATATACATTCATATACGGAAGCAGATCTTCCATGATTGCATGAAATAAAAGTGCTCCGGCACCTGATGTAGACTGACTCTCTACATCCGGCTCATCTACTGCTACATAGAGCATGATCTGTGGATTCTCTACAGGTGAAAATCCTATAAATGATAATACATAATTTCCCTTATTTCTCGGGATCTTTTCTGCTGTACCTGTCTTACCGCCGATCGTATAGCCTTCAACCGCTGCTCTGGAACCGGTACCCTCAGTAACTACGCCGGCCATATACTGCTTCATCAGATTCGATGTGCTCTTTGATACTGTCTTACGAACAAGTTCCGGTTCATTGTTCTCTATGATGCTTCCATCCTCATCTACAATCTGTCTGACCGTATGAGGTGTATAATAATTACCACCGTTGATCAATGAACAAAAGGCCGCTGCCATCTGGATCATTGTTACATTGATACCCTGTCCAAAGGATGAAGTAGCAAGCTCAACCGGATTCAGATTTTCTTCCGAATATACAAGTCCGCTTCCCTCACCGGAAAGATCGATACCTGTCTGGCTTCCAAAATTAAATATATCCTGATACTTGGAAAAGGTTTCTTTTCCTTCTGACTTTGCAATCTGCATTAATGCCACGTTACAGGACTGTTCTAATGCCTGCTTTAATGTAAGTGTACCGTCACCAGTTCGGTTATGACAATAGATCGGATCTGTACCATCCGCTACGATCTCGTAACCCTTACAATAAAATGTATCTCCGTCTTTGACCACACCATCTTCAATCGCTCCTGCAATCGTAAACGGTTTAAATGTAGAACCCGGCTCTAAGATATCACTGATACAGTAATTTCTCCAAACCGCATCTAAGGCTTCATATGTCTGATCACTTGTCAGATCATCGATCGTCTTCTTAAATTCATCATCTGTCATGGATGAAAAATCATATGTGATCTTTTCCGGATCTTTCGGTTCTTCCGTTGTTGCATCTGTAGTGTCCTCAGAAGATCCTTCTTCACTGCTGTCTTCCGTCGCAGCCTCTGTACTCTCTGTAACAGTAACTTTCATATTACGAAGCGCATCTGTATCCATCGGCTCATTCGGATCATAGCTGTAAGATGTACTCATACCGAGAACCTCTGCTGTATCCGGATCCATCGCAATAACACCGATCTTCTTTGCGCCGGTCGTTTTCATGTATTCTTCTATATTATCTTCAATGATCTTCTGAATATTCAGATCGATAGTCGATACTACCGTATATCCATTCTGCGCGGGCACCGTAACCGATTCTACGGTATTATCATTTGTCAGATATCCGTAGGTCTTACCGTTTACGCCATTCAGATAGCTGTTATAGTAGCCTTCGATTCCACCCTGTCCGACATTTCCGCTTACTGTATAACCAAGCAAATGGCAGGCAAGACTGCCATTTGGATATTTTCTTTTATATTCCTCTTCAAAGCGCACACCGATCACATCTGCGCCGTCTTTTGTACTGCAAAATTCCTGAAAGGCTTTCACATCTGTATAAGCAAGTCCCTTCATGGCGACACTGTAAAAGGAATCCGTATTCTGCATACACTCATCGAACTTCGATTCTTCCATGTTGAAATATTTTATCAGCGCAGCCTTTGTTGCTTTCTTGCCTGCTTCTGTCCGCAGAATATTTTTTGGCTCAAGTATAAGATTATATACCTTCTCGCTTGTTGCAAGAACATTTCCGTTTCGGTCTACGATATCTCCCCGTTCAAATGGTATATCAAGACTATCATAAGATTTCTGATCCAGCACTTCCTCCTGATACTCCTGACCTTTTGCAACACTGATATAAATAACTCTTGCAACTAATACCGCAAAGAATATTACTGCCGCGAAAAAAATGATAAGCAGTCTTGTCTTCATTCTTTTTAAGAACTGTTTTCCTTTTATTGACATATAGTTCCACCTTTATAAAATATTTTTCTGTTATGCTGTTCTTCCTGCTCCTGCATAACGCAAAATTTCCTGAGGCTTATTTAGTCTCAGGAATGTTCTTGTACTGTACAACATAATCATCGCTGTTTTGTGAATAATAAACAGTTTGTCCCGGCTTTGAATATGTCATACCAAGTTCTGTTGTAGCGATCTTATATATTTCATCCAGATCTGTCATGCTGTCCAGACCTGAGCTGTATTCTGCATTTGCATTCAGCTGTTCATTCAGCTGGCTCTGAAGGCTTGTAACCTCTTTCTTGCTTTCTTTTACATCTGCAGATAATTTCAGTACAATAAAACATAATCCTACTGCACATATTACCGCAAATGTCAAGAACAGTCCATGCCTTAATTCATCTACCCATCTTCTGTCTCTCTGTCTGACAGCCGGTGCCTGTTTTGTTCTTACCTGTTTCTTTCTCTGTGGCATCTGCTTTCTTGCAGGTGCTGCTGTCTGTCTCTCCGGTCTTCTTCCGGCAGGATGACGTTCCGGCATCTCAGTTTTCCTTACAGGTTCATATTCTCTTCTGACCGGTTCTGCTGAATAATCCAGCTTTCGAACCGTACTTCCGTCTATGTAGTAGTGATTCCGTCTTTCTGACATTTTAAAACACCCCTTTTATATATTCATACCTTTTTCAAACACCCTGAGTTTTGCACTTTTGGATCTTGAATTTATTTCCATTTCTTCTTCTGTTGGAAGAATCGGTTTTCTTGTTATCACTTTTCCTTTTGATTTTCTTCCGCATGTGCACACCGGAAAATTCGGTGGACAAATGCACGGGTTTTCATTTTTACGAAATGCATTTTTCACAATCCTGTCTTCTAACGAATGGAATGTGATGATACATAATCTTCCGCCCGGTTTTAAACAGTCGATCATTCCATCAATGGAATTCGTCAGTACTTCAAGCTCATGATTCAATTCGATGCGAATCGCCTGAAATGTCTGCTTTGAAGGATGTCCCTGAGCATTTCTTACTTTTGCGGGAATCGATCCACGGATGATATCGTTTAATTCTTCTGTCGTTTCTATCTCTTTATTCTCACGATATTTCACAATATGATATGCAATGCTTTTTGCAAATCGTTCTTCGCCATATTCCTTAAGTATATGAAAGAGCTCCTGCTCGGTATATCCATTTACGATATCCTTCGCAGTCTTTGTCTGGCGATCATCCATACGCATATCAAGGGGAGCATCAACCCGATATGTGAATCCTCTATCCGCATTATCGAGTTGATATGAAGATACGCCGAGATCCAGCAGTATCCCGTCCACCTGACTTATATTTAGCTCGTCTAGTATGCTTTTAAAATTCTGATAGTTATCTCTTACGACTGTGATACGATCACCGTACTCTGCCAGTCGTTCTTTCGCTGTCGCGATCGCCTCACCATCCTGATCGATGCCGATCAGATGACCATCCGATCCAAGTCTTTTCGCTATTTCTCTCGAATGTCCGGCTCCCCCAAGGGTTCCATCCATATAAACACCATTCGGTTTGATATTCAAATTTTCAATGGTTTCATCCAGTAAAACCGATGTATGTTTAAATTCCATAACTACCACTTCTGTCCTTATATTCTGAAATCCAGTTCGTCCAGCTTGTCTGCAATCTCATCCATATTCAGGGATTCTTCATTATTGATCTCATCCCATGCTTCCTTATTCCAGATTTCTGCTTTTTCTCCGTTACCTATGATGACAACATCTTTTTCGATATTGGCAAATGTACGAAGTGTCTGTGGAATGATCACTCGACCCTGTGCATCCGTTTCGCACTTTACTGCTCCTGAGTTGAAGAAACGCTTGAACTGTCTCGCACTCTTATTCGTCATCGGGAGCTGGTTCAGCTTGTCCGCAAACTGCTGCCATTCATCATTCGGATAAACATACAGACAATTGTCCAGACCTTTTGTGATCATGAAGGTGCAGCCGAGTTCCTCTCTAAGCTTGGATGGCATGATAAGTCGCCCTTTGGTATCTAATCTGTGTTCATATTCACCTGTTAAACACTTGGACACTCATTCCACCTTCTTTCGACTCATTTCCTCCACTTTGTGGCACCAATCCACCACTTCACTCCACTTATAGGGTAATTCTATACTACTTAACTAAAAAAAGCAACCACAAATATGAAAATTTCACATTTGTAGCTGCCTTAATTTTTTGTGCATCGTAGTTTCGTAGTTGCCCCTGCAATCTCCTGTATAATAAGTATTGACATTTGCGTAGTCTCGTTTATGAGACTTGCACTAGCTGTCAGCACCAAGCCCTTGTTTGAACCCATAAGGGTGAGTTAGGGCGACTGCTGACAAATCGGCGTGCGAGTCGAATAGAAACTTAGCAAGTCAGGCTTATTATACAGGAGGCTGCAGGGGCAACTACAGAACTACGATACACAAAAAAGGACATCCACGCCATTGTGGATGTCCCGTTTGTATGTTTGTATGTGTTTTTACACCTGAGTGTACGTTCCGGTGGAGGATGATCCCATTTTTAGAAACACGCAACTTTGTACATATTCTTTCTACTGATCACACCGATGTCTTCCAGTGTGTTCACCATCCTGTATACCGTTGCGATTCCTATACTGTCATCTCTCTTGACAGCCTTGTAATATATTTCCTTACAAGAAGAACAGTCTTCATCCAGAATAATATCTAACAGAATGCATCTCTGTTTTGTAATGCGAAATCCCTGTTTTCTAAGCTTCTCGATCACTGCATCCTTCCGGTTTGGTTCTCCCTGATATCTTACATAACCAAACACATTGTCATTACGGATTTCCTGAACAATCATTTTATTCCTCCATTTTTATATCAATAAATATAACTACTACGTTCTTATGTTAGTTAGTATATTCTAACATTCGTTAGTTGTCAATAATCATTTATATATTTTGTGAACAAATAACTGTTTTTTTCAAATCCCGGTGACTACTGTTCAATATCTATGTCTTCTGCGGCTTCTGTCTGATCCACATCCTGATCTTCCTGTGGTTCTTTACAGTATGCAAATGTAATCACAGCCTTAAACAGATCTCCATCGATCACGATGTTAAAATCCGCATGTTGAAGCTGACACAGGCTTCTTGTAATGGATAAACCGAGTCCGCTTCCCTCTGTATTTCTGGAACTGTCACCTCTTACAAAGCGTTCCATCAGTTCATCACTTGAAATATTCAGGGGTGCTTCTGATATGTTCTTGAACTCTATGCATACCTTTGCAGGCTCTTTGATACTCTTTTTAAGATCACGGATCACCGATCCATCTTCATCGGTTATATAAGTATTTACATATAACCGAGTCCCCGGCATTGTATATTTGAATGCATTATTTAACAGATTATCAAATACTCTCCAGAGGTGTCTGCCATCTGCTTCGATCCCTGCACGATCCTTTGCGAGATTCGTTACCAGCGTGATATTCTTCTGCATCAATTTGTCAATATATTCACCGGATGCCTGTTCTGCAATCATATTCGCATCCATGTTTACAAGCTCTACCTTTACATTTCCGGTCGATGCCTTAGAAGCATCCACAAGATCCACGATCAGTTTTTTTAACCTTGCTGACTGCCTTGCTATTACTTCTATATAAGAAGCCTCAGGTTCTTTTTCAATATCCTCCTTCTGAAGCAGATCGACATAGTTAATAATAGAAGTAAGCGGTGTCTTGATATCATGCGATACATTCGTGATAAGCTCCGTCTTCATCCGTTCACTTTTCATCCGGTCATCTACCGCAAGCTGGACACCTTCATTGATATGATTCAGATTCTCGCCATGTTCTTTGAACTTTCCAAACATGAATCTTGTATTTACCTTATGACCATACTCGCCCTTTGCAAGCTTGTCTCCACCCTGGAAAAGCTCCTGCATCATACAGACAAATGCCATATAGGCAATTGCACAGATGATCTTCAACAGCATTAATACAATAAATCCAGCTTCATTTATATATACAGCATTAAAAACAAGCAATGCTACTATAATTTCAACGATCGTAATTACGATATACAAAAGGATCGCTTTTATTATAAATGGAACCTTGCTGAATACATACCGGAAAAATGCGGTTATCTTTCCCGATTTTCCAAACAACTTACGACCCAGTCTGACAATCCATGATGTATTAAGCAAATTCGACTGTTTGACTCTTGCGATCAGATTGTTGATCAGTAAAAGTCCGACCGTACAGATACAACCCAAACCGATCAGACATACAATAGTCTCAATATCATGTCCTGTAATACTGCTATCAATAAAATAATGAAGCCGGTCTGTACTGCTGTAACTATAATAAGCATATGATAAGGAATAACATATATTCTGTGCAAAAGCAATCAACAGACTTATCAAAACGACTATTCCAGCCAATATAATTTCAACCGGAACCTTTTCTGTTTTTCTTACAACACCGTCTTTACCGGATAATACCATACTTGTGATCATGAATATGATACACAAAACAAAATCAAGTCCAAAGAAGAGCAGGATTCTGTTCTTTCCCGAAGCAGCTTTGCTGATCGCCTGTAGGCTCTTATTCATACGTGAAGAAACGTCAGATGTGCCGTCGATATATAAATTACCGGAAGCATATATCGTAATATCGTCTCCTGCATAATTGCCAACGATTACGGTATATCCATCTTTTATGATCGGATAATACATATCATCCTCCGCATAATACTCGTACTGCTTTGTCGTTCCGTTTGCTGTGATCGCTATCTGATTTCTATTATAAGAAATCGTTACTCCCTCCGGCGTATTGTATGAACCGGAACTCTCTATTTCCTCCTCCATTGTTGTTGAATCTTCTGATGTTGCAGACTCTTCCGATATTCCTGAATTCTTGGTTTCGGCTTCCGTCTCTGCTTCCGTATCTGTGGTATTTTCCTCCAGATCACTCAGATCAATTCCATAATCATCAGACACCTCTGACCTGGAAAGAGCTGCTTCATCCGGCATACGCAGGTTAACATAATTATAATTGTTTCCTTCTTTTTCCACACCGATACTCTGTGCTTCCTTATAGGTATCATATCTCAGAATCTTTCCTGTAGGAATACCGGTCGTCGTACTGACAACTGCTTTCTCTCCTAAAACTCCATATACTAATGCTTTTTCCGGCAGATTATCTGTCTGCGCCAGCATAATGGAATTTGATTCACCCGTTTTTGAAGAATCCCAATCATCACCAACACTCACATACAGATCTGTTTTCGCATATCCATATGTTTTCTCCAAATCCTCTTTATAGGTACGATCATATTTATCAAATGCATTTTCCTTTTCCGACAACAGCATCAGAAAATCACTTGCATCGACAACATTATCATGATTCATATCCTTTTTCTGCAAAGCATCGGGATCGTATTCATAGTCTCCCCATTCATCATCACTGTAACTGATATCCAGAGTATTTCTAATATACTCGGCACCACGATTCACACAGGTAGTCAACATCTCGCTCTGATAATCCGCTTCCAGTTCTGCCCGCAGCTCCGATTCCGATCTGCCCTGAAATATTCCGGCTTCATACATATCAAGCAGTACATAACCCAATATAAATCCAACGCTACAGGTGATAAAAAATAACGTATAAATCAGTAATTTAAAAGGATTGTTATTTTTTAACTTATTCATGTTTCGCATTCTCCATTCCTGTCAGACTGTATAGAGGTTTACTGATATTCCATCTTATAACCTCTGCCCCAGATCACCTTGATATATCTTGGTTCTCCGGGATTGATCTCTATCTTTTCACGCAAATGACGGATATGGACAGCTACCGAACCTTCGGCTCCGAGCGGTGTTTCTTTCCAGACTTCCTTGTAAATATCTCTCGGTGAAAATACCTGTCCCGGATGTTCCATCAGAAGCCTTAAAATATCATATTCTGTCGGTGTCAGACTGACCAGTTCGCCATCGACCGTAACCTGTTTGGAATTATCATTCAACTCAATTTCCCCGATCACGATCGCATCTTTCTTGATTTGTCCGCTTCCAAGCTGCATATATCTTCGAAGCTGCGATTTCACTCTGGCGATCACCTCTACCGGATTAAACGGCTTGGTAATGTAATCATCTGCACCCACTTCCAGTCCAAGGATCTTATCTGTATCTTCACTCTTTGCGGTCAGAAGGATAACCGGCAGATTCGTCTCCTCGCGGATCTTTAACATCGCTGTGATCCCATCCATCTCCGGCATCATGATATCCATTAACACCAAATGGATGTCATGCTCTTTGATCTGCTCTAACGCTTCTTTTCCGTTGTAAGCTTCATAAATATTGTAGCCGGATGTTTTCAGGTAAATCTTTAAAGCTGATACGATATCTTTCTCATCATCGCAAATTAATATATTATACATTTTTCTCTCCTCGTCTGAAAATATAATCGTTGTCTGTATCTTTCCGGTACGTGTGCGCACCACGCATTCCTTTTTAGGATACAGCAAACCGCTGATATTTTCCATATCTTTCTTTGACGGTATCATTGTAAGGCTTTCTACCATTAAGATACAATTTGGGATATCCTTAAGATTTATTAAGATGTGTCTATAAATAACCGAACGATAGAAGTATGAAATGATATATCTTCATTTCGAAAATCTATCAAGCAAATTTTTGAATCAAAATGAAAGATACATTACATATTATTCCGTAAGACGCTTCCGCTCGTATCTTCGTGCAGCGGTACATAAAGTTGCAAAAGACGCAACTTAAGTACCGGCCTCAGATAATGCTTACTACATAATAGTAATGATATCTTTCATTTTTCCTTAAAGCATTGACACACAGATAGATTTTCCGCATGAAATATATCATTTCAGACTTCTATCTGTATATTGGTATGGCAATATACTTATTACACATTTGTTTTTACAAATCTAAATATCATTGTTAACCATGTGAAATATTAAAAGTTATAGATGTCAATTCTTGTCTTTGTTTTTTTTAGGTGATACACTTATTAGGCTTATTTAAGATTTTTCAAATGCATAGAATGCATAAAACACATAATGCACTATTAAAGTTTTTATAAAGGAGTTTGATACATATGACAAAGAAAGAGGTTCTGGAAATCCGGCATCAGTTTGCGCAGGCTACCTGTTCGATCGATAAGATCTGCGGCTGCTATGTGGATGGTGACAGACGTAAAATTGCGACAATGAAGGAAGCGTTTCTCTCTCTGCCGGAGGAGGAAGCTTTTAAATATTTTGAGATTTTTAAGAAGAACTTGTCCGGCTCGATCGGAAAGAATCTGATCACGATGCCGTTTCCCACAGATTCGGAATTTGACGGCGGTACGCAGGAATTTCTGTTAAAGCTGCGCAACAGCAAATTAGAGGATGATGAACTGATCGACCAGTTCTATGATAAGGTAATCGAGAATTATGACTATACCGGAAACTATCTGATCCTGCTGATCCATGATACATATGACGTACCCGGAAAGACCACAGACGGACTGACAATGGATGATGCCTCGGATGAGATCTACGAATACATCATGTGCTGTATCTGCCATGTTAATCTGTCAAAGGCAGGACTTAGTTATTTTGATTCGGAGAACACCTTCCACAACCGTATCCGCGACTGGATCGTGGATGTTCCCGATATCGGTTTCCTGTTCCCTGCATTTATCGACCGGACAGCCGATATCCATAATGTCCTCTACTATACGAAGAAGCCGGAGGAAATCCATGAGGAATTTATCCGCTATATTCTCGGAACGGGAATGCCTGTAACTGCCGGTAATCAGAAAGAGGCGTTCCAGACGATCATCACTGATACACTCGGAATGGACTGTGATTATGAAGTGATACGAAATATCCATGAGAATCTGAATGAAATGATCGAGGAACAAAAGGATAGTCCGGAACCACTGACCTTATCCAGGAATTCATTAAAGAATCTTCTGGAAACCTCGGGAGTATCCGAAGAAAAAATGCAGACCTTTGATGCAAACTTTGATCGCGCCGCTGCTGCTTCCGTGAACCAGCGTCCGGTTGCCGAAGGTTCCGAAGAGACTCTGCCTGCACCGGCTCCGGGAAAAGTACAGCTCTATGCAAATAATATCGCCAGTACAAAATCATTTGAGGTAAAGACTCCGGAGGTTGTGATCAAGGTCAATCCTGACCGCGCCGATCTCGTAGAGACCCGTGAGATCGATGGACGGAAATGTATCGTAATCGAGATCACAGATGAAGTATCCGTAAACGGAATTCCTGTAAAATATTAAAAAATGCCCCACTGATCATACAAATGCCTGTAAGCAGATATCTTCCTATGATCAGTGGGGTATATTTTTTTACACCTGTATCTCCACATGACTGCCGCCCTGATGATCCTTAGTAACCAGGATCTGGCGGTCGATACGATGCTTCAGCTCTTCCACATGAGATATGATACCAACCAGATGATCGGACTCGGACAACTCAGCCAGTACATTTAATGCCTGCTCCAGAATATCAGAATCCAGAGAGCCAAAGCCTTCATCGATAAATAATGTATCAATTCTTACACCTGCCGCATTTGCAGATACAATATCGGCAAGTCCAAGTGCCATAGACAGAGATGCTACAAATGCTTCCCCGCCGGACAGCGTTTTGACATCTCTTTCTTTTCCTGTCCGATGATCCAGCACGAACAAATCAAGGCCTCTGTTTCCTGCAGTCTTCTGTCCGCGTTTCAGCTCAAACTGGTTGCATACGATCTGGCGCAGTCTGTGATTCGCACTGTCTATAATGCGGTCAAAATAGACCTCCTGTATATAGGTTTCCAGCTTATAATTACCAAGTGCAGCCTGTGAAAGATCCTGAAGCTTACTGTATCTCTTATAGATATTCAGATATGCTCCATAATCCTTCTTTAATTTGCTGTATGCTGCCTTATTCTTAACTAATCGTTCCGCGATCGCATCATGCCTGATGGCAACACTGTTTTTCTTCCGAATCGAGCGTTCTATCTGCCCGGATATCTGTTCAAGCAGAACCGTTGATGCCGTACAGAAATGTGTATAACATTCTCCGTAGCCGCCTGCCTGCTTTTCCAGTTCCTGTTCATCTGCAAAATCATTTTCTTGATTGCTGTCAGGAAGCTTCTGTATCACACTTTCGTCATTTACAGATGTGTTCATTTCTCCACTGTCCGTTTCAAGTGCAGAAAGAACATCTTTCTCCAACTGCCATTCCTGTCTGTATTGCATATTCTGATCTTCTGCATCACGTTTCAAATTTGTTTCAAGTGCAGAGAGTTCCTTTGCAAGTTTATTATAAGTATCTCTTGCCTCTGTCTTCTTCCGGTTCACCTCGGCAATCTCATTTCTCACCTGTTGCAGTTGCTTCAGGATATCCGACTCATCCCCCCGGATCTCCTGTCGCATCTGTGCCGCGGCTGCCTGCTTTGCCGTGTAACTCCGGTCTGCCTCCTGATATTCCTCTGTTACCCGCACTTCCGTTTCTTCCAGTTCTTTTATCTGCAAACGAAGCTCGCCAAGCTGCCTTTTATGTTCCTGATAACTTCTGTGCTCTTTCTCAAGTGTCCGCAGTCTGGCTTCTGTTTCCTCTGTCCTTTTCTCCCAGATTACATGCAGTTTTCTGACCTCATCTATCAGAACATCAGCCTGTGCTGTCTGATCCGGTATGGTAAAGGCTGCCATCTCCATAACCGCTGCTGTTGTCTGATTCCGTTTTTCTTCCAGACGACCATTCAGGCTTCCAAGCTCATTTTCTTTTCGTCTGAATGAAGCATCCGCCTGATCAAATGCAGCACGAAGCTTCTTTACCATTTCTTCTGTTACAACAGCTCCGTCACAATGTGCCTTTTCCGGATGTGTCTTACTTCCACAGACCGGACACGGTGTTCCCTCCTGTAGGTTCGCTGCCAGTTCTCCACAGATCTGATCATTCCGATTTCTGATAGCTTCCTCGTAATTCGCATTTGCCTGATTCCGCTTCTCAAATGCACTCCGATTATCAACCACCATCTGCTGTTTCTTAATTTCCAGATGATCAATCTCCAGACATTCTTTTTCAAGCTCCTGTAACCGCTGCATACGTTCTGCAATCTGCTTCTTTTCTGTCTGAACCTTCTCAAGCTTCACCTGTGAAGTGTCACCCGGATTCACGATCTGTTCCAGCTCCTCGGTCTGCTTCTGAAGTTTCTTCTTTGTTTCAAGAATATCCTGTCTTTTCTTTCCTGCCTGATGGCATACCTGCTCCACAAGCAGCAGTTCTTTCTCCATCTCATTTAACCGCACAAAAGAATCTGCCTGTTTCTGAAGCTCTGCCTGTCTCAGCATAAGCGGTTCTGTAGACTGTGCTTCCATACTATGATTCTGTGCTTCTGCACTGACAAATTCCTGCTTCACCTGTCTGTATGCATCGAGATGTGCCACATAGCCATCATAGGTCTGACCAATGATTCTCTTATTTTTCTCGATTGCTGTATACCAGTTGTCATATTGGTTATTGGTCTGTGTATAACTCTCAATCTGATGATGCAGATCTTTCGCCTGCTTTTCTTCGATCTGATTCAGGCTGTGCAGCTCTTCCAGAATATCATCAAATGCCAGATGACGATTTTCCAGATGCTCCGGCAGATCCTGAAGCCCTGTTTTATAAAGCTCCGTTTCATCCGGCAGCTCTACTCCCTCTATCGTACGATCTACCTTTGCAACAAGCTCTGTATAGACCCCCTCTGCCTCTTTACAGTCCTGTGCGATCCTGTTCTGGATATATTCATAAATCTTCGTATCAAATATCGTCTTAAAGATATCGCTTCGGGTCTTCGTATCCGCAACTAACAGCTTCTTAAAATCTCCCTGTGCGATCATCGCAACCTGTCGGAACTGATCGGCCGTAAGTCCCAACACCTCTCTTACCCTGCCGATCACCCCTGCTGTCCGCTTACCATCAATATCTGCCGCTTTCAGCTCTGTCTCCTGTCCATCCTCCATCCAGCGCACTTCTGCCTGCTTCATGGATTTGTATCCCGGTCTCTCATACGCCGGACTTCGCCAGACCTTATATTCATGACCGCCGCTTTCAAATAACAGCTCTACATAAGTAAGCTGCTTTGGATCTGCAAAATCACTTCGGAGCATTTCACCGTTTCGTCCGGTGTTATTCTTCCCGCTTCCTGCGCTGGTCTCTCCGTAAAGGGCATACATGATTCCGTCAAATATCGTTGTCTTTCCCGATCCGGTATCTCCCGAGATCAGAAAAAGTCCCTGTTTCCCAAATTTTCGAAAGTCAATCTCCGTTTTTTCTATATACGTTCCAAACGCTTCCATTGTAAGTACCAGTGGCCGCATCATCTTCACCCCTGTCTCTGTTCATAATAATCCCGGATCAACTGTCTGATATAAACCGCATTTTCATCGGACAGCTCCCTTTTCATCTTTCTGTTATAGAAATCCGCAAATGCCTCATCAGGTGCAAGATTCTTCACATCCTCAAGTGTCCGTTCCTGTTCCGGTCTGCTGCCATCTGCCATCTGGAATTCTACTGACATCAGGTTCTTATACACGGTCCGAAGTCTCGCCTGAACATCAATGATCGTTTCCTTATCCGTTAGCACAATTCTCGCATAATCTTCATTTGCTTCCCGGCTCATGGCTTCATCAAGTGTACCCGTAAAATTGTACCACGCATGAAGCTGGTGCAGGGGCAGTTCACGGATCGAAAGCTTTCCTTTTTCTCCAAGTTCTACCACTGTGACAGATTTCTGATCGTCGGCTTCCGACATAGAATAGATAACCGGTGTGCCACAGTACCGAATCTCCGGCTTTCCGATCTGCTGTGGAGAATGAAGATGTCCAAGTGCCACATAGTCAAATATATCAAATACCGTACGGTCAATATTATCCAGTCCACCGATCGATATTGTCTCCGAATCCGACCGCCGGTTCACTCCACTATTTGTTACGTTCTGATGGGCGATCAGTACATTCCTTTTCCCCGGATCAACTTGCATGGCTGCAACTGCCTGCTGCATGGCTTCTGTATATGTTAAGGCTGCTGACTCTTTCTCCGGTTCTTCTGTTAAATCCGATAATGTATTTTTTACGTTTGACGGCTTTACAAACGGCATCAGATAAAAATTCACATCTCCCCATTTATCCTGCATCGTCACCTTCATGGCTTCTCCACCATAGGTTCCTTTCATATATATATTCTGCTTTTTCATGATACTGCTGGCAAAATCCAGACGTTCTGCCGAATCATGATTGCCACTGATAATGAGGATGATCGTTCCGCTGTCTGCAAGTTCAGTCAGGAATTCATCAAATTCTGTTACTGCTTTTGCGGATGGAACTGCTTTGTCATAGATATCTCCTGCGATCATCACGGCATCCGGCTGTTCTTCTCTTACATATGCAAGGATCTGGTCAAACACATAGCGCTGGTCTTCCCACATCTCATATCCATTTACGATCTTGCCAATGTGCAGATCCGACAAATGAAACAGCTTCATCGTTGTTGTCTCCTTTCCCACGTTTCCCAAACGAAAGTTTCTATCCTTAGTAACTTATTACGCAAATCGCTCTCGCTCTGTTTTCATGCAGCGGTTCTAAGGAGATAGAAACTTTCTGTCTTTGAAATGAATGTTGGTTTTTAAATAAGTTAAGTTTAGCATTATGAGGCAAGAGGGTCAACATTCTTCGAACTTTCGAAATCGCTTCTCACATGCGCATTCCGGACTATCGTCCTTCATGCTTATGTGTCACCCTCCCTCTACCTGTAAAAATAATACGATTTCTCCGTTCTTCGAACTTTCGAAATCGCTTCACACATGCGCATTCCGGACTATCGTCCTTCATGCTTATGTGTGTTTATCCGTCAAATAAATAAACAGCGTTGTCTGTACACAGACACGCTGCTTATTTGCTTGACGGATTTATTTTTACATCTTGAACATTTTCTTTTTCTTGAGGATTAGGGCTATGATAATACAGATCAGAATGATGATGCCACATACAATGTAGAAGCCGTATGGGGTTTCTGCGAGAGGCATCCACTTACCTGATACGTTCATTCCATAGATACCGGATATGATCGTCGGGATCGCCATTACGATGGTGATAGCCGCTAAGAACTTCATGATATTGTTCAGGCGGTTATTGATGATCGTCGTCATCAGTTCTCTTGTACCGCTTATGATATCTCGATAGATTCCGGTCATCTCGATAGCCTGTTTGTTCTCGACCATAACATCATCCAGGAGCTCCTGATCCTCCGGGTACTGCTTGATACTGCTGTATCTTGCAAGCTTATCTAATACAACTCCGTTTGCACGAAGTGATGTTGCAAAGTATACAAGGTTAGATTCCAGTTCGTGAAGATCAATCAGATCCGCATCCTCTGTCTCATCCTGGATCCGTTGCTCGATCAGATTTCTTCTGCGATCCATAACTCGCAGATAATACTGATAGGTCATGCAGTTTCTATATAAAATCTGGTACATGAAGCGCATCCGTTTCTTTGTACTGAATTCCTTTACCTTTGACTCAATAAATGCATCCAGAACAGGCGTATCCTCCGCGCATACCGTGATCAGAATGTCCTTTACGAGGATAATACCCAAAGGAATAGTTGTATATGCTTCGCGTTCATTTCTCATCTCGATCGACGGAATATCGACAAGGATCAGTGTATAACCATCTTCGACCTCCACACGGGAGCTCTCCTCATCATCCAATGCAGCTCTGACATCTGCCAGATCAATCTCAAAATCTTCTGCAATCAGTTTGGTCTCATCTACTGTAGGTTTCGTCATACAAACCCACATATTGTCTTCATATTCTGTTATCTCTGACAAAACCTTATGATCTGTTCTGTAGAACTTTATCATGCCAAACTACCCACTTTCATATATGGTTTCTTCCATATGAGGATTTCTAACCGAATTTATATTAACACAAAAGCCCACCATGTTCAATCTCAAACCTTATTTTTTACATTCTGTCTGCCGCAGCAAATAGAAAACTGCTCCAAAAGAAACGGTTGTTTTTCCTTTCTGAGATGTATATAATGATGGCATTGAGATTTTATGAAATGAGGTTTTTCTATGGATGCCTATACAAGCTTCGCGCAGGTATACGATGAGCTGATGGATAACATTCCTTATGACGAATGGATATCTTATATCACCAGCCTGCTCCATGAATACAATATCACCGAAGGTCTGGTTGCCGAGCTTGGTTGCGGAACGGGAACGATCACGGAAGGACTTGCAGCCGCAGGCTATGATATGATCGGAATTGATGTGTCTTCCGATATGTTGGAGATTGCAAATGAAAAAAAGATTGCGAATGGTTTCTCATCCATTATGTATCTCCAACAGGATATGTGTTCCTTTGAATTATATGGAACAGTAAATGCCATTGTATGCGTCTGTGACAGCATCAACTATCTGTCAAATACAGATCAGATCACTACCGTTTTTTCTCTTGCAAATAATTATCTGGAAGCAGGGGGTATCTTTATCTGTGATTTTAAGACCAAACACTATTTCCGGGATGTCGTTGCAGATTCAGTGATTGCTGAGGATCGGGATGATGTCAGCTTCATTTGGGATAATTATTATGATGAGGAACAAAATGTCAACGAGCTTGCACTCAGCCTGTTTCTGAAAGAGGAGGACGACCTGTACCGAAAAACGCAGGAATTCCATTACCAGATCGGACTGACCTGTGAGGACATGATTCGTTGTGTAGAACAGGCAGGTATGGAGCTTCTTGCCATGTATGATGCATTTACGCACACGCCAGCAACCGATGACAGTGAACGTGTCTATGTGATAGCCAGAGAAAAACATCACGAAGGCAAATTATATATCTGATCTCCTGCCCGTAGTGATTTTAGTCATCAATTTTTTATTAAGCACTACTTTTATAAGTACAAGCATTATTTTGTTATTAATCAGCACTTTATAAATGCAGGTATTATTTTTAAAAAGGCACCTTAAAAGTGCAATATTTTACGTTATATATAGAAAGAACGAGGAATAACATATGAGTGATTATATTATCAGAGGTATGGCGGCAGATGGACAGGTTCGTTTCTTTGCCGGCACCACAAAGGAAATCGTTGAAACAGCAAGAAGTATTCACAATACCAGTCCGGTTGCTACTGCTGCCCTCGGTCGTCTGCTAACCGCAGGTGCATTGATGGGGGCTACATGTAAGAATGACTCCGATCTGCTAACGCTCCAGATCCAGTGCAGCGGTCCGATCGGCGGACTGACAGTGACTGCTGATGCGCACTGCAATGTCAAAGGCTATGTCAACAATCCGGAGGTTATCCTGCATGCAAATGATAAGGGAAAACTGGATGTCGCTAAAGCTCTTGATATGGGCGTGCTCTCCGTGATCAAGGATATCGGTTTAAAAGAGCCTTATATCGGTCAGACCCAGCTTGTTTCAGGTGAGATTGCAGAAGACCTGACGTATTATTTTGCAACCTCAGAACAGATTCCAACTTCTGTAGCTTTAGGTGTTCTGATGGAGAAGAACAACACAGTAAAACAAGCCGGGGGCTTTATCATTCAGCTTATGCCATTTGCATCCGAGGAACTGATCTCTGATCTAGAAAAACGTCTGGGTGAATTCACATCCATTACCGCTCTCCTCGACCAGGGTATGGAACCGCTTGATATCGTGAAGCAGATCTTTGAAGGCTATAATGTAGAAGTTACCGATACCATTCCTACGAAGTGGCACTGCAACTGCAGCAAGGAACGTTTCTCACAGGCCGTTATCAGTCTCGGTAAAAAGGAGATTGCAAATCTGCTCGCAGACAATAAGCCGATCGAGGTAAACTGCCAGTTCTGCAACTCGTCTTACACCTTCTCACCGGAGGAACTGGAAAATATGTTACTTGGCAAATAAAACAGAAAACGCTGATCTGTTCCTATGTGAGTGAATATTACAAAAAGAGTTTATCGGTAATATGAATATGCACACCTATTATTACGCAAGACGCTTGCACTCTATTTCAACGCAACGGTACTAAGTTCTTCGCCTATGGCGACTCACTAAGAACCGGCGTTAAAACAGGCTTGCTTCATAATAGTATACATGTTCACATTGCCGATAAACTCTTTTATAATTCACTTAATTCGTATAGAAACAGATCAGCGTTTTCTATATTCTTGAATTGTCTCTATTATTTATCACTTCTTATTATGGTAACGAGTGATGTCAGCAGCAAGAACATCGGATAAAAAAGCTTCGGAATGATCTGAAAAGCAGAAATGGAATCACCCAGTTCTCCTACCGCGGCAATTGCAACTAACATCTGCGCACCATATGGGATTATTCCTTGAAAGATACAGGAAAAAGTATCAAGCAAAGAGGCAGTCTTCTTCGGAGAGATTCCATATTCCTGTGCCATTTCTCCGGCAATCGGATTTGCCATAACGATTGCTACCGTATTGTTTGCAGTTGCAATATCCATTGTTCCGACTAGCAACCCCATTCCGAGCTGTCCGCCTTTCTTTCCTCGAAAGATCCTGTGTATCCAACTGAGAAGTGCATCGAAACCGCCATATTCCCGGATCAGTGCACATAACGCTGCAACTAATATTGCTACCATACAGGTTTCAAACATTCCGGAAACACCGGAGCCCATATTTGTCAGAAGATCAACAGGTGCAGTATGTCCCCATATCAGCATAATAAATGCTCCGGATACAATCCCCGTAAGTAATACGATAAATACATTCAGCCCTATAATTCCACCGATCAGCACCAGAACATACGGTATGATCTGCACCAGATTATAAGACTGGCTGACCTGCCCCCGTATGTCGGTCTGAAATGAAAGTACAAGAATTAATATCAGCGTTATAACCGCTGCCGGAAACGCGATCCAGAAATTCTCCCGGAATTTGTCTTTCATCTCACATCCCTGTCCATTACATGCCGCAATCGTCGTATCTGAGATAAAAGAAAGATTATCTCCAAACATTGCTCCACCCATAACCGATGCAACACAAAATGCCATATCAAAGCCAGATGCCCTCGACACTGCAACAGCAATCGGCGTTAACAATGTGATCGTTCCAACTGAAGTTCCCATAGCAACTGATACAAAGCAGGCAACAACAAACAAAACCGCTACTGAAAATCTTGCCGGAATCAGTGTCAGCATAAAATATGCTACACTCTCTGCGCTGCTTCTTCCGACTACCCCGACAAATGAACCCGCTGCCAGGAAGATCAACAGCATCGTTATAATATTCTTATCCCCAACTCCCTGTGCCATAATCTCAAGCTTCTTATCAAATACCAATTCCCGGTTCTGGATACATGCGACCAGAATAGCTGCAAGAAATGCCACGATGATAGGCACATTATAAAAGCCCATCGGAATTTTCATCACATATTCAAATATAATCCCAAGTCCCAGATACAATACCAGAAATACACCGATCGGCAACAGTGCGATCGCTCTGCCCTTTTTCTCATTCATTTTAATACCTCTCCAAATCACTTATTTAGCAGGAACCGTTCCCGCCTGTCATACTTTCTAATAATAACATATTTTTGTACAGTTCGGCGCATTTTACCGAATATTTTGGTGTAATTTTCGGCTATCATTTCCATTGAAATGCTTTTTTTCGTATGCTAGAATGGTAAACGTTGTATTGTAAGTAATTTTAATATCATAAAGAAAGAGTGAAAAAAATGAAGATTACCAGAGATGATATCAGAAATGTTGCGATTATTGCCCATGTTGACCATGGCAAAACAACATTAGTGGATGAACTTTTGAAACAGAGTGGTGTATTCCGTGATAATCAGGAAGTTACCGAACGTGTCATGGACTCAAATGATATTGAACGTGAACGTGGTATCACGATTCTTTCCAAGAACACTGCCGTCCGTTATGGTAAGACAAAGATCAACATTATCGACACTCCGGGACATGCTGATTTCGGTGGTGAAGTAGAACGTGTCCTGAAGATGGTAAATGGTGTTATTCTTGTTGTTGATGCTTTCGAAGGTGCCATGCCACAGACCAAATTCGTTCTGAAGAAAGCATTGGAGCTGAACCTCAGTGTTATTGTATGTGTAAACAAATGTGACCGTCCTGAAGCTCGTCCTAAAGAGGTTGTAGATGAAGTTCTTGAGCTTCTGATCGAATTGGATGCAAATGACGATCAGCTTGACTGCCCATTTGTATTTGCATCAGCAAAGACAGGTGTTGCTTCTCTTGATCCAGATGAACCGGGTACAGATATGAAGCCACTGTTTGATACCATCGTTGATTATATTCCTGCTCCTACCGGTGATCCGGATGCAGGTACACAGGTTCTGATCAGCACAATCGACTACAATGAATATGTAGGCCGTATCGGTGTTGGCAAGGTTGACAACGGTAAGGTCGTTGTAAATGAGCCTGTTGTTATTGTAAATGAACATGACCCTGACAGAATGTTAAAGGTTAAGATCGGTAAGCTCTATGTTTACGAGGGTCTGAATAAAGTAGAAGTAAATGAAGCAGACATCGGATCGATCGTAGCCATCTCCGGTATTGCAGATGTTAATATCGGTGATACGATCTGTTCTCCTGAAAATCCGGACCCAATCCCATTCCAGAAAATTTCAGAGCCAACTATTTCCATGACATTCATGGTAAATGATTCTCCTTTCGCCGGTAAGGAAGGAAAGTTTGTAACCTCCAGACATTTACGTGACAGATTGTTCCGTGAATTAAATACAGATGTCAGTCTCCGTGTAGAAGAAACAGAGACAACAGAAGCTTTCAAGGTATCCGGTCGTGGCGAACTTCACTTATCCGTCCTGATCGAGAACATGAGACGTGAAGGATATGAATTTGCAGTCAGCAAAGCCGAAGTTATCTATAAGACAGACGAACGCGGTAAGAAGCTTGAACCATTCGAGATTGCATATATCGATGTTCCGGATGAATTTACTGGAACAGTTATTAATATGTTAAATTCCAGAAAGGGTGAGCTTCAGGGTATGGCTCCTACCGGAAATGGTACAACCAGACTGGAGTTCCTTGTACCTTCCCGTGGACTGATCGGTTTCCGTGGTGACTTCATGACCGCTACAAAGGGAAATGGTGTTATCAATACGATCTTTGATGAATATCTCCCATATAAGGGTGATATGAACTATCGTTCACAGGGTTCTCTGATCGCATATGAGACCGGTACTTCTATCACTTATGGTCTGTTCAATGCACAGGAAAGAGGTACACTGTTCATCGGACCAGGTGAACCTGTATATGCCGGAATGGTTATCGGTGAAAATGGACGTACCGATGATATCGAAGTAAATGTCTGCAAGAAGAAACAGTTGACCAACACCCGTTCTTCCGGTGCTGATGATGCATTAAAGCTGACACCTCCTAAGGTACTCAGTCTGGAGCAGGCACTTGACTTCATCGATACAGATGAGCTTCTTGAGATCACTCCTAAGAGCTTCCGTATCCGTAAGAAGATCCTTGATCCTACACTTCGTTTCCGTGCTAAGAGAGATGCCGGAAATAAATAAGCATTTATGTTATAATAATAAATATTACAGTAAGACCGCAGGCAGCCTGATCGCTACCTGCGGTCTTTATTTGTAGGATAACAAGAAAAGCCCTGTATTTTCATACAGAGCTTTTCTTATCAGATTTATTAATCCTCCCATGGGCGGATTCTGTATTTTGCACCGATCGAATCACAGATTCTCCGGCATTCTTCCTCTTCCTCTTTTGTAATCGTGGTATCTACAGTCGTCATAACTACATTTGTTACATACTTTGTAGAACTTCTTGCAAAGTCAAGCATCGCATCAAAGGATTTATCTCCAAACTTACTTCTGACCAGTTCATGATACCGATCTGCATTCGGCGTATTCAAGCTGATCGATACCGTGTCGATCAGGCCTTCCATCTCCGGTGTGATATCTCTGCCATTTACAAGATTTCCCAGCCCATTCGTATTCAAACGTATCGGCATATGATAAGTCTCCTTTACAAATGCCGCAACCTTCTTCAACACCTCAAAGGCTTCCGTCGGTTCTCCGAATCCACAGAACACAACCTCATTAAACCGGCTCATATCGAATTTTGCAAATTCAGCAATCACTTCTTCTGCTGATGGTTCCCGCTCTAACCACAGATTCTTTGATTCACCAACATGATCCATGTTCTGTCTGAGACAGAATGTACATGCACATGGGCATTTATTTGTCAGATTTACATACAGATTATTATGAACTTTATATAATATCTCCATACTATTCGCCTCCTGTTATCTGGCAAGCTTGTACAGACATTCCTCAAAACACACTCCATCGGTCAATGGAAGCTCCATCTCAACGGAACGTTTGATACATTCTTTAATAAATACACTTGCCTTCTTAACTGATTCTGTAAAATCTACATTATTTACGGCATCCGCCGCAAGAATCGCCGAAAAGACATCTCCGGTACCGGAGCGCGACTCTCCGATCTTCTTCGTCTTCACAACGGTTACTTTTTCATTTTCATAGCAGAAGTTAGCAAGGAAGCTTCCCCGCCTGATTCCTGTTATCACAACTTTTGCCTGTCTGCTCTCTGACTGTGCTACCAGCTTCTCCGCCATAGCTTTCAATTCATCCATATGCCAGCCATCCTTATATGGTGTATCCGTCAGAACACATGCCTCTGTGGTATTTGGAGTAAGGATATCAGCAAACCGCACCAGCTTTTTCATCTGCTGGCACAGTTCGTCTGTATAGGTCGGATATGGTTTGCCATAGTCACCCATTACCGGATCCACGATCACCTTTGTCTCCGGTCTTTTAAAATCCGCAAGGAACCGTTCCACTATACTGATCTGTTCACTGGAACCCAGAAATCCGGTACAGACACCGGAAAACTGCAGATCCAGCTTCTTCCATTCATCGATATACCTCTGCATATGATCTGTAAAATCTTCATAATAGAAGCTGTCAAACCCCGTATGATTGGAAAAAATCGACGTCGGAACCGGACAGCACTGAACCTTCATTACAGAAATGATCGGCATTGCTACTGCTATAGAGCAGCGTCCAAATCCTGAGTAATCATTTATAACTGCTATCTTTTTCTGGTTATTATGCGAGCCCTGCATATCTTATGCACCTTTCTAACATAAAATCTTGAGTGTATATCAAAATAATCTTCTATCCGGTAATCTATACATAAATACCTGATTTTCTCTGTTACTGTCTTACCTTGATATGAACCTCACGGAGCTGCTGCTCTGTAACCTCACCAGGGGCGCCACACATCAGATCCTGTGCATTTCCGTTCATAGGGAACGGAATGATCTCACGAATATTTTCTTCATTACGAAGGAGCATGATCATACGATCAACACCGGGAGCCATACCGGCATGTGGTGGTGCACCGAACTGGAATGCATTGTAAAGTGCTCCAAACTTTGTCTTCAGATCTTCTTCTGTGTATCCTGCGATCTCAAATGCTTTTACCATGATCTGCATGTCGTGATTTCTGACAGCACCGGATGAAAGCTCGATACCATTACATACGATATCATACTGGTATGCCAGAACATCTAACGGATTCTTCTCATTTAAAGCTTCCAGACCACCCTGTGGCATGGAGAACGGATTATGTGTAAAGATGATCTTCTTTGTTTCCTTATCGTACTCGTACATAGGGAAATCGTTAATATAGCAGAATCTGTATGCATTCTTCTCGATCATATCAAGTCTTGCACCGATCTCATTACGAAGCTGTCCTGCAAAGGAAGCTGCCAGTTCTTCTACATCGGCAATGAAGAAGATAGTATCTCCTGCTTTCAGATTTGCAAGCTCTGCGATCTCACTCTTCATATCATCCGGAATGAACTTATCGATCGGTCCCTTGTATGTCATATCGTCCAGAACTTCCAGATATCCAAGGCCTCCCATACCGATAGACTGAGCATACTTTAAGAGCTTCTCATGCTGTCCCTTTGACAGTTTCTTCGGTACATTGATCGCACGTACAGTCTTGCCATGGAATGGCTTAAATGTACATCTCTGGAAGAAATCTGTCAGATCGATGATACGAAGCGGATTACGAAGATCCGGCTTATCCGTACCGAATTCTAACATTGCCTGCTTATAGCTGATAATCGGATAAGGAGCCTGTGTTACAACAGAGCCTTCCGGTGCGAATTTCTCAAATGTTGCTGAGAGAACTTCCTCTCCTACTTTAAATACATCTTCCTGTGTTGCAAAGCTCATCTCAAAATCGAGCTGATAGAACTCACCCGGTGAACGGTCTGCTCTTGCATCCTCGTCACGGAAGCATGGTGCGATCTGGAAATATTTGTCAAATCCTGCAACCATCAGCAGCTGCTTGTACTGCTGTGGAGCCTGTGGCAGAGCATAGAACTTGCCTTTAAATTTTCTGGATGGAACAATATAGTCTCTTGCACCTTCCGGTGATGAAGCACACAGAATCGGTGTCTGGATCTCTAAGAATCCCATCTCTGTCATCTTCTGACGAAGGAAGCTGATCACCTGTGAACGGAAGATCATATTATCCTTTACTTTTTTATTTCTAAGATCCAGATATCTGTATTTGAGTCGGACATCTTCTCTTGTCTCCTTGGATGTCATGATCTCAAACGGAACCTGCTTGTATACTCTTCCAAGCACTTCTACGGAATGTGCCTCCAGTTCGATCGTTCCTGTCGGGATCTTTGGATTGTATGTCTCCTCATCTCTGTGCTCGATCACACCTGAGATGGATACACAATCCTCTTTTGTAAGTCCATCTAATAATGAAGTGTCTCTCATAACTACCTGAAGAACACCATACATATCTCTCAGGTCGATGAAGGATACACCACCATGGTCACGGATGTTCTCGATCCATCCTGCCACCTTCAGCTCTGCGCCAACGTCGCCTTCGCTGATCTCATTTAAGGTTCTGTTACGATAAATGTTTGAAATGGTCATTGTCTGCATTATCTCCTTTGACTGATTTTTATATTTCACAGGTTGCATAAAAAAAGAACTATGCCTGCCCTGCATCCAGGACGAACATAATTCATATCCGCGGTACCACCTGATTTACTGTCTCTTATCTGACAGTCCCTTTCCTTGTTTCACGCACAATTGCGGCGCACCTACTACTGTGAGGTTCATTTCGCAGAACAACCATCTCGCATTTTCCGGTCATCTCTGCAAATGTCTTCTTCACGGGTTCAGCTTGCAGCTGTTAGAGTGTTATTCACGCTTATTCATTCTGCCGGATTCTCACCACCGCCGGCTCTCTGTGAGCGATAAAAAGCGCTACTTCTCTCCGTCTTCGCCTTTTCAATGTGTCAATTATATAGCAGGGAAAATGGCTTGTCAACGGACTTTTCTTAAAAATACAACCCCATTCATAAAAAAATACTTGCCACATAAAAACAATTATGCTAGTATTGCTTTAAACCGTTGAAGGAGAGTAAGTACATGATGCGACAAACATCCCAGAGAGCTGCCGCCGGTGGAAGGCAGTATGTTTTCCATGATGGAATGGACTCCCGAGGGCAAGCTGAACGATGTGATACGATTCCTGTATATGCATTCTGTATGTAAGCCGGAGATGATACTCCGTTAAGAACGAGATATCTGTAATGTATGTATTTGCAGACAATGAGCGGGCGTATCTGATACGTCAAGCCGGGTGGCACCGCAGGAAACAATTTCTAATGAACAATCTCCTGTCCCAGCATTTTTATACTGGGGCAGTTTTTTATGTCTTAATATCTATCACAAATCCATGCAAAATTCTTTGCCCACAAGGATGATGATTTTGCAAAATGCATGACATTATAAAATTCCCCGGAACATATTTATATATCCCATCAAAGATAACCGGGATAACTGAAACTATTTATAAAAATGAATCAAGCATTGGAGGGTTATGATTATGAAAAAAGATGCAAACATTCCTTACAAAATCTATTTAAGTGAGAACGAGATCCCAAAAGAGTGGTATAACGTACGTGCCGATATGAAGAACAAGCCAGCACCTCTGTTAAATCCGGGAACACTTCAGCCAATGACAGCCGATGATCTTCGTCCTGTATTCTGTGACGAACTGATCGCGCAGGAGCTGGATGACACCACTCCATACATCCCGATTCCACAGGAAATTCAGGACTTCTATAAAATGTACCGTCCTGCTCCACTGGTTCGTGCATACTGTCTGGAAGAAAAACTGCAGACACCAGCTAAGATCTACTACAAATTTGAAGGAAACAACACAAGCGGCAGCCACAAATTAAACTCCGCTATCGCTCAGGCTTATTATGCTAAGCAGCAGGGTTTAAAGGGTGTTACAACCGAGACCGGTGCCGGTCAGTGGGGAACCGCCCTCTCTATGGCATGCTCCTACTTTGGTCTGGACTGTCAGGTATATATGGTTAAGGTTTCCTATGAACAGAAGCCATTCCGTCGTGAAGTTATGCGTACCTACGGTGCAACCGTAACTCCATCTCCTAGTACCACAACAGAGGTTGGCCGTAAGATCCTTGCTGAGCATCCTGGAACAACCGGAAGCCTTGGCTGTGCCATCTCAGAAGCTGTTGAAGCAGAGTCCAAGCAGGAGGGCTATCGTTATGTACTCGGAAGTGTACTGAATCAGGTATTACTTCACCAGACTGTTATCGGTCTTGAAACAAAAGCAGCACTTGACAAATATAACATCACACCGGATATCATCATCGGATGTGCCGGCGGCGGTTCAAACCTCGGTGGTCTGATCTCCCCATTTGCAGGCGAGGTTCTCCGTGGCGAGAAGAACTACCAGATCATCGCTGTAGAACCGGCATCCTGCCCAAGTCTGACAAGGGGTGTCTATGCCTATGATTTCTGTGATACCGGCAAGGTATGTCCACTGGCAAAGATGTACACCCTCGGAAGCGGATTCATTCCTTCACCAAACCATGCAGGCGGACTTCGTTATCACGGTATGAGCCCTGTTGTATCCCAGCTCTATCATGATGGCATCATCGAAGCCAGAAGTGTTGAACAGACGGCAGTATTTGAAGCAGCAACCCAATTTGCAAGAGTGGAAGGTATTCTTCCTGCTCCTGAAAGCAGCCACGCGATCCGTGTTGCTATCGACGAGGCACTGAAATGTAAAGAAACCGGGGAAGAAAAGACGATCGTCTTTGGTCTGACCGGAACCGGATATTTCGATATGGTTGCTTATGGCAAATATAACGATGGTGAGATGAGCGATTATATTCCTACCGACGACGATCTGAAGGCAGGTTTTGACGGCATCCCTCATTTTCCCGGAAATGAATTCTAAATCGGCCCTATAAAAAAAGGAAGCTGACAATACATATTATTACGCAAGACGCTTTCGCTCTATTTCTCATGTAGCGGTACTAAAGTTCTCCACTTCGTGGCTCACTAAGTACCGACATTCGAAAAGGCTTGCTCCATAATAGTATTGTCAGCTTCCTTTTTCTAGTATTCAACTTATAGGCTATGTTTGCAACAGCTTCCGGACTTCGGTGTTGTAGGTATCCGGATCGTTGGCTTTGCGGATCTTTTTTAATATCTTCTGCTGGTCGGGAGCTTCAAAAAGACATTCCATAAACGACCACAACTCTTTCATCTTAAACATGACATTTCTCGCCCCAAGCCCTGCTTCCATATAACCGGCAAACAGTTCATCGTGGAATGCCAGAAGGATTCCTGCGTTATAGCAGCACCTCTGTTCTGCAATCTCCTGTGGAAGAAACGGATTTCCTATGATCCCACGTCCGATCATGATCTTATCAACCTGTGGATATCGTTTCTGAATATTTTTATAGCCGGCAGCATCGGTAATATCACCATTATAGCAAAGGACACTTTCTGTCTGCTCTCCGTATCGTTCTACTGCCAGATCGAACATAGCAAGATCTACGCTGCCACCATAATAATCTTCTCTGGTTCTTGGATGAATGATCACTTCGGTAAATGGATATTTCATTAATACATCCAGTATATCCGGGAATTCATCTGCAAATTTCATTCCCAGTCTGGTCTTTACCGATATTTTGCAGATATCGGCTGCAAATATCTCCTCAAGGAAATGGTCCAGCTTTGTGGGATCTGCCAACATCCCTGAACCTTTTCCTTTTGAAACAACCGTACCGGAAGGACAACCCATGTTTATATTGATCTCATCATATCCCATATCAGTTAAAGCTTTTGCCGCTTTTATAAAGCCTTCTGAATGATTCGTCAGAATCTGTGGGATCACCATTATGCCCGTATTATGTTCAGGGCGAACATCCGCCAGCTCACGATGTCTGAACGGTTTCCCCTTTGCAGGAGCTATAAAAGGCGTAAAATACCGATCGATTCCTCCAAAATATTTCTGGTATGCATTTCTGTATATATATCCGGTTATCCCCTCTAAAGGTGCCAGATAAAGCATCTTAATTCTCCTTCCAATTATTAAAACATATGTCATCATGATAATCGCAGACACAGACTTCTTATACTTTTATGTCATCACAGCAGTCGCCAAACTCAGTACTCAAATATAGCCAGTGATATATGTTATCTGCATATTCTCACCGGCTATATTCTAACTTATATTTCTATTATACTGTTATTACTCTACGCTGTAGTTTGGAGCTTCCTTTGTGATATGAATATCATGTGGATGGCTCTCTTTTAATGATGCTGCTGAGATCTTAACAAACTCTGCTTTCTCATGTAATTCAGGAATGTTGTGAGCTCCACAGTATCCCATACCGGAACGAAGTCCGCCGATCAACTGGAATACAGTATCTTCAACAGAACCCTTGTATGCAACACGTCCTTCTACACCTTCCGGAACAAGCTTCTTTGCATTCTCCTGGAAGTATCTGTCCTTGCTTCCATTCTCCATAGCTGCGATAGAACCCATACCTCTGTATACCTTGTACTTACGTCCCTGATATAATTCGAAGTCACCAGGAGCTTCATCTGTACCTGCAAATAAGCTACCCATCATACATACATTTGCACCTGCTGCAATTGCCTTTGTGATATCTCCTGAGTACTTGATACCACCATCAGCGATAACAGGAATACCTGCATTCATAGCTGCATCATATGCTTCCATAATAGCTGTGATCTGTGGTACACCGATACCTGCAACAACACGGGTCGTACAGATAGAACCAGGTCCGATACCGATCTTAACTGCATCTACGCCCATATCGATCATTGCCTGTGTACCAGCCTTAGTAGCTACGTTACCGGCGATAACCTGAAGATCCGGATACTTCTCCTTTACCATCTTGAAAGTACGAAGTACGTTTGCTGAATGTCCATGTGCTGTATCAATAACGATCGCATCAACCTTTGCTGATACAAGTTCAGCAACACGATCCAGAATATTTGCTGTACATCCAACGGCTGCTGCACAGAGAAGTCTTCCCTGTGGATCCTTAGCAGAATGTGGATATTTGATCGTCTTTTCAATATCCTTAATTGTGATAAGTCCTTTTAATCTGAAATCATCGTCAACGATCGGAAGCTTTTCTTTGCGAGCCTTTGCAAGGATCTTCTTTGCTTCCGGTAATGTAATGCCTTCCTTTGCTGTGATCAGACCTTCTGAAGTCATTGACTCGCTGATCTTCTTGGAATAATCTTCTTCAAACATCAGGTCACGGTTTGTAATGATACCGACTAATTTGCCATCCTCTGTGATAGGCACACCTGAAATTCTGAACTTTGCCATAAGTGCATTTGCATCGGCAAGTGTATGCTCAGGAGATAAATAAAATGGATCAGAAATTACACCATTCTCAGAACGCTTAACCTTATCTACTTCCTCTGCCTGCTCCTCGATTGACATATTTTTGTGAATAACACCGATACCACCCTGACGAGCCATAGCGATAGCCATTCTGTGCTCTGTTACGGTATCCATACCGGCACTCATAAGAGGAATCTGAAGCTGTATTTTCTTTGTTAAGTTAGTTGTTAAATCCACGTCATTTGGAAGCACCTCAGAATATGCAGGTACTAATAATACGTCATCAAATGTAATTCCTTCGCCTATGATCTTACCCATTTTTTCTCTCACTTTCTTTTTTTTATTTGTAAGTTGATATAACAGGAGCATTCAAACGAACGCTCCTGTTATATCCAAAATATATGATGCTATGCTATCAAATAACCTATTTAATGTCAAGATTATTTATTACCAAAAAATTTCTTTTTTATGAGGAATTATCAGTTATCTTTAATTTTCTGCTACCGGAGCCTGATAAATAAACGCTTCCGACTTTCCGATATCAATGCTGTCATCACCAACCTGAGCAACATAGACTTCCTCACCATCGTCAAACGTGATATCAGGAATAAACAGAGTATTCCGGTCTATATAGATTGTTTCCTTCTTGAATCCGTTGTTGATCCAAACAAAACTGCATTCATTGAAATTCTCACCCTTGATATAATATCCATGGAGCTGCTCCGGTGCTTTCTCCGGGTCATCGGACACTTTCTGATAATCGCCTTCTTTTATATCCGTAATATAGATTGGTTCTACACCATACTGCATATCGGTAGGCTCATATGGCCAGCCATCCGGATACATATATCGCTTACCGTATAACATATCATATTCTACATTCCACATTACATCGCTGTATTCAGGATCATCTTCGCTGTAAAGTGTATGCACCTTCTGCATGGCACTCTTTTCAAGTCCGATCACATCAAACAGCTTCGTACTCAGATCATAAGCCGGAATGTCTTCATCTTTATCAATGAAATGCTTCATATTGCTCCACACGAAATATTCCGTCTGGTACAGATTTCCATTCTCTACATCATCATTTGTCAGTTCAAATCCCGGTAAATGATCACCATACATTACCAGTACTACATCTTCATCATAATTCTTCAGTTCTTCAATTAAATCCTTGATAAATTCATCCATCTCATGAAGCTGATTGCAATAATATGTCCATTCATTGTCCAGTTCTTCACTTCCCGTACCTGTTACTTTTACCGGATAGGAATAATTCTCATAATCTAATTCACTCGGATATCTTCCATGTCCCTGAACGCTGACCGTGAAGATAAAATCCTTGTCCTCTGTAGATTTCAGGGTCTTCATGATCTCTCCGGTCAGTACATTATCCTTTTCCCAGTTTTTCTGAGTATGCTCTACGTCATACATGTATTCTATAGGGGTAAATGTATCAAAGCCAAGATTCTTATATACGATATAACGGTCATAGAATGTACCGTCATGGTTATGCATCGCATGAGTAGAATAACCAAGCTTTTTAAACTGTGTCGCCATCGTCTCACAGGTTGTACTTCCAAGTACCGTCTTATATGGATATTCACCGGCACCGAAGTATGCCACATCAAATCCGGAAAGCACCTCAAATTCCGAATTTGCCGTTCCCGCTCCGATTGCAGGCATCGTAAGGAAACCTGACGAACATTCTTCTTTTAATTTTGTGAAATTCGGAATCGGATTCATATTAAAAGATAATTCTTTTACATATGATGGATCCATGAAAGATTCCAACTGAACTACAATTACGTTTGGCTTTCTCTTTGCAAATTTTGCTCCCGAAGCTTTCACCGTATCCAGTTCATCCTTGATCTCAAGCATCTTTTCTTCACTGTAATCTGACGGCTCACTGATTCCGACATCCACTACACTGTTTGAAAAGCAATATACAAAACCATATTTATCGTATGCTGTTGCCAGATTTGCAAAGTTATCCGAGATTGCCTGTGCATTTAATGCAATCTTTGTAAATAGCATAACCATACAGAAAGATGCAACGATCAGAACCGTTGTACGGATCCTGTAAATATTTCCCTGGATTGTCGGGGACTTTAAGAACAATATGATAACCGCTGCCAATGCAACAAATAACGCTACACCGATGAATACAATCTGCCATACTGAAAAATACTTATCAATGATGGTGATCGTATTTCTCGCCATCAGCATATCGATCGCTGAAAACGGAGTGATACGAAAGCCTAAAACAATACAGTTCGTTACACCACAAAGCAGCCATGCAAATGAAATAATACCATAACCAAACACTCTCTTACGCATCAGCAGTGCCAATGTCAGAGTAAAGAAGATAATGGAACAGTTATACAGGAACACCAAGGGTTCATTCACAATATATTTCATCGTATTGATAAATGAGTGTCTTCCCAATATCTCCAAAATAATATCCAGCACAATTGCAATCGCAACACACTGGAATATAGCTGTACTACACAATTTCTTCAATTTGTCTTTCATCTAAAACTCCATTCTGCCGTGATTCGGCAACCACTAACCAAATACTTAATGCAATCCTGTTATCTTATTCATAAACCGGTAATTTCAGAATAAGATTAAATCGGTTTCATTATAGCATTCCTTTCTTTTTATTCAATCCGCAAATTTTACAAATAATTACCTCATTTTTTCATTTTTTGCGTAATTTTTACTTACTTTTCTTCTATCTATATCTTTGGGAATGCTTTATATGATGGGAAAATATCATATTTCGGAGGAAACTACAATAAAACAATTATTAAATCTTCTTTAGGATTCTTAAGATGATTAAGACTTTGAGCCCAAATGAGCCACTGCCATTTATCGTAAAACACGCATGACTCTCCTCCTTTCGATTCCGATCCGATCTGCATGGAACGCCGGGCACGATAAATTCGTTGTGCCCGGTGTTCCAGCATCGGATCATCGAAAGTCAGTCGTCTATGCTACTGTTTTTCTGATAAATGGCAGTGGCTCATATTGTTGGTTTCAAAACCTTTGCTACATAAAAATAGGAAGTCTTAAATAAGACTTCCTATAAAATAATAAGAGCGCGAGACGGGGATCGAACCCGCGACCCCCTCCTTGGCAAGGAGGTGCTCCACCGCTGAGCCACTCGCGCATTTTCCATTGTTGTGATTTGTTTGCCTCACAACAATGGATATGTTATCATAAGACGTTGTATCTGTCAACAACTTTTTTCAACTTTTTTAAATATTTTTTTCACGCAATGAATTACCGCATTGAGCCTAGTTGTTTTCATCCTCTGAAGGCGCCTGAACAGACTCATTTTCAATGGTCTGCAACTGCCCTTTTGCTCTGCGAACATAACCAACGATGAGCACAACTGCACCAACTAAAAAGCATGCAAATCCAAGAAGCTGTGATACACGGATACCGGAATTGCCGATCATTAAGGAATCTGTACGAAGTCCTTCAATGATACATCTTCCGAGTCCATAGCCTGCTACATAGATAAATGCGAATTCACCTGTAAACTTCTGATGCTTTCTATATATAAGAAGAAAAATCAGCAACATCAGATTCCAGAGTGACTCATACAGGAACGTAGGATGTACTGTTATACATTCCACACCATGAAGTGTCTGTGTATTTGCAAGCATGGTATCTGAGATCACTCCACTGCTGATCAGACTGTTTAGTGTTCCTTCATGTCTGTAATAATCAAGAGGGATTCCCATCGCAAATACAGAATCTGTATACGCACCAAACGCCTCCCTGTTGAAGAAATTGCCCCAGCGTCCAAGGATCTGTCCGATCAGCAGACCAAACGTTGCTGTGTCGGCAAGCCGAAGCACATTTACCTTCCGCTTCTTCGCAAAGATGCATCCGGTAATAATACCAGCAATTACACCACCATAGATTGCAAGTCCGCCACCTCTGATATTTAACATACCAAGGATGGTTTCTTTTACATTTCCCGCCACTATATACTGATCCAGCCGGAACAATATATAATAAATTCTTGCGCCTAAGATTACCGGAATGATCAGGATCAGGATAAAGTCCAGATACATTTCCGGATCCTGTCCTGTTCGTTTCGCTTCATTTGTCACAAGGAAGTAGGCAAGGATAAATCCACACATAATGATGATACCATAAAACCGGATCTCAAAGCTGCCAATGGATATATGATCACCTACATGCTTCAGGAAGATTCCCAAATGCGGAAAGATAATACTGTTAAAATATTCTGAAATTGTTTCCATTTTCTTGTTATCTCCTAAAGGAAGCTGTTTTATACGTTGAACTTAAAGAGGATGACATCTCCGTCCTCTACCACATATTCTTTACCTTCCTGTCTTACCAGACCTTTTTCTTTGGCAGCTACCATATTGCCACATTCCATAAGATCTTTATAGCTTACAACCTCTGCCTTGATGAATCCACGCTCAAAATCAGAATGGATCTTGCCGGCTGCTCCCGGTGCTTTTGTTCCCTTCTTGATCGTCCATGCTCTGGATTCTGTCTCACCGGCTGTCAGATAACTGATCAGTCCAAGCAGTGAATAGCTTGCCTTTATCAGTTTATCAAGACCGGATTCTTTTACTCCAAGATCTTCCAAAAACATTTTCTTTTCTTCGTCATCCAGTTCTGCCAGCTCCTGCTCGATCTGTGCACAGACAACAAATACTTCTGAATCAAATTCTTTTGCATATTCTTTTACTTTCTGAACATGCTCATTTGATGCTCCATCATCTGCTACATCGTCTTCGCTTACATTTGCTGCGAAAATAACCGGTTTCCATGTAAGAAGGTTGTATTCCTCGATCCAACCCTGTTCGTCCTCATCTGTTACTTCAAGAGTCTTTGCAAGCTTGCCTTCCTCCAAATGCGCTTTGATACGCTGCTGGAAATCCAGCTCCTTTGCAAGCATCTTATCATTTCTTGCACCTCGTATCGTCTTTGCTATTCTACGATCCAGAACTTCGATATCGGAAAAGATCAGCTCCAGATTGATTGTTTCAATATCACGGATCGGATCAACCGAACCATCTACATGAATAACATTTGTATCTTCAAAGCATCTGACAACATGAACGATCGCATCTACCTCTCTGATATTTGCAAGGAACTGGTTTCCCAGACCTTCGCCTTTGGATGCGCCCTTTACGAGTCCTGCGATATCTACGAATTCAATAACTGCAGGAGTGGTCTTTGCTGAGTGATACATCTCTGTCAGCTTGTCTAACCTCTCATCCGGTACTGCAACGACACCTACATTTGGGTCGATGGTACAGAATGGATAGTTTGCTGATTCTGCACCTGCTTTTGTCAGAGAGTTAAATAATGTACTTTTTCCAACATTGGGAAGTCCAACTATGCCGAGCTTCATGGTTATAATTCCTCCTTAAAACCTTGATTTATAAGGTCATACAACTCATACCATTCAGCCATATTACGTTATGTCAGATGGCCGTTCAAAGTTGATGCCACAAGGTAATTTTTCTCTGTATTCTTGTTCTTTACCTGTATAATGGCGCAAAAAAGCCCCAAAATAGCACGATGATTATACTACATTGGGGCATAAAATTCAATGATTATCAGCCGGTTGCCGTCAAATTACTGTCAAATTCCAAGACACATTCTCAGAATTCCCAATATCAGAAGATGCACCGGATAAAACAAATAGTTCACAAGCTTATTCTGCTTTCCACGCTTTCCATTATAAGTAAGCATCAGGCCAAAGCCCAGAAGTGCCCATGGTTCCTTATACATCGATGCAAAATTAAACGGAATAGCAATAATCGGTCTGTCATGAAAAAGATACAGAAAATAACCGATCAACACCGCATGGGAATCATAATCCAGACTCAGATTCATGGCTATCAGACAAGTTACTGCTACAATTATAAAAGATACAAGATACCACAAGAACTTGGGCAGTGTCTGCATCTTCTTTTTCAGGGCATCAATAATCCAGATCATCGCCAACACCAGCGCAAGCGTAAACATGATATTATTCCAGTTTGGTTCAAAAAATACATTAGATGTACACATATCAAACGGAACCTCTGATATAATTCCAAATACCAGGAGTGTTCCCAAATATCTCCATCGATTTCTCGTTTTAAAATATCACTCCACCAACAGGGAAATAAAGATAGGAAATGCGATCCTGCCTAATATATCAAACAGTTCACTCATAACTATTAAAGCCTTGCTGTTAAAATATATGAAAAATGTTTTATTAACATGATCGATCAACATTGAAGCAAATGCTATATATTTCAGTTGTGCACCGGATAATAATTTTATCTTTTCTTTCATCTTTAATAACGTTCCTCTCCTACTTAAAAATAACTCTGTCTCTCGTCAATAGCGTAACAACCTCTGTATGCTCAGTAAATGGGAAGAGATCAAATGGTGTGATCTTTAACACCTGATAGCCATGTGTGGTCAGATACTTCAGATCTCTCGCAAGGGTATCCGGTCCACAGGAAATATAAACTACCTTACGCGGAGACAAAGTTACAACGGAAGAAAGAAATTCTTCCGTGCTTCCTGAACGAGGCGGATCCATAAACACAACATCAATATGCTCATCTGCGTCTGCCAGTTCTACCATAAACCTGCCTGCATCATTTGCATAGAACTCGATATTTTCTATCTTGTTCATCCGGCTGTTAATCTTCGCATCACGGATTGCTTCTGCATTCAGTTCCACACCAATCACTCGTTTTGCCCGGTCGCTTGCAACGATACCGATCGTTCCGATTCCGCAGTATGCATCTATCACCGTCTCTTTCTTTTTCAGATCCGCATATTTGATCGCCTTGTTATATAATTTCTCCGTCTGAACAGAATTGATCTGGTAAAAGCTTCCCGGCGACAGACGAAACCGTTTGCCACAGAGAACATCTTCTATATAGCCTTTGCCATAGATGACCTGATTCCGGTCACCTAACACCATATTCGTATCCTTTATATTTATATTCTGAACGATCGTTGTGATCTCCGGATGAAGCTTCAAAAGTGCATTTGCAAAATTCTTCTTCGACGGAAATACCGGAGATGCCGTCACAATGATCACCATGATCTGTCCGGTCTGATGTGCTGTCCGGATCAGCACATGACGGATCAGTCCATATCCGCTGTCTTCATTATAGATCATCATTTTAAATGACCGAAACAGCCCTGTGATATCCTGAATGATCGCATCCGCCCGCTGATCTTCGATCTTGCAGCCTTTTGTCTCTATGACATTATGAGTACCCTCCTGATATCGGCCGGAGATGATCGTACCATTCTTCAGTTTTCTGAATTCCGCACATACTTTGTTCCTGTAATAATACGGATTTTCCATTCCCACGATTGGATCGACCGGTGCAAATCCTGAAAGCAGCTTTTCCATCTCTGCCTGCTTCTTTACAAGTAATCTCCGATATTCTTCGTCTGTATATTCGTATGCCACGGGGTTGGGTTTCTTATTTGGAGACTGGACTTTTCTGCCATCCGGTTTTCTATTTCCCGGCTGTCCCTTTATATTTTCTTTCATATTTTATTTCCTTTCAAATCTCTCGTCTAAACATAGCAAAAACCAAACACATGGTCAACAACATTTCCCTGAATGTATATGACTTATGGCCTGGTTTTTTCTTTGCTCTATGCTTCACCTATCAGGACGACTTTTGTCATATCGTGTCCGACCGCATCCAGATATGATCCGAATACATCTGCCGTGCGCATCCGCAGACTGGATGTATTCACACATGGGTGGCAGCCAAGATACTCGCCTTTTAATATGTCTTCATCCACCAACAGCCGTACATGATGCTCCGTATCATTCATCAGTCCCATGACACTGACAGCCCCCGGTTCGATATCCAGATATTTCTCCATGTCCTCAGCCGATGCAAATGACAGTCTTGCGCTCCCGATCTGTGAAGTGATCTCCTTCGTTTTAAACGGCTTGTCTCCCGGCATCATCAACAGATAAAACTGTGTCTTCTGACGATTGCACAGGAAAAGATTCTTACAGATTGTCGCCTGCAACATCTTATCAATCTCCTCACATACTTCCATCGTAAATGCCGGTTCATGGTCGACTCTCTTATATTCTATTCCAAGATGGTCAAGAAAATCATATACCCGAATCTCCTTCTCCAGTCTTCCTTTCGTATTCTCCGGTCTTCCATCCAAAAGTTCCAACAGTACTTTGTCCTCCCGTTCCTTATATCTACCTCTGCTGCTCTGTCTGCTGTTCATCCAACATATGCTCAAACTCCGGAATCGGAACAGGCTTGGAAAAATAAAATCCCTGAGATACACTACATCCATTATCATAAAGGAAATCTGCCGTTCCTCGATTCTCTACGCCTTCTGCTATAATACTTAGACCCAAATCATTTGACATGGATATCACATGAGAAATGATCGTCTTACCCTGTTTACTGTCCAAACATTCATCCAAAAACTGCCGATCCATCTTCAATACGTCAAATGGTGTATTCTTCAACATACAAAGGGAAGAATAACCTGATCCGAAATCATCCATTAACAATGTAAATCCCGCCTGTTTCAAACTATTGATATAAGACAATGATTCTGCATTCTCCGTTGTCTCCGTAATCTCTAACTGGAACAGCTCCATCGGAATCTGATATTTGTCGATCAGATTCTTGATATATCCTGCAACATCTTCTTTCTGAAGATAGGTTCTCGACACATTCACCGAGATTGGAAGTGGTTGCCTTCCGGTATCCAGCCATCTTCTGATAACTTTACATACCATCTCCCACATGAAACAGTCTAATTTGTATATAAATCCATTTGCCTCAAATACCGGAATAAATTCCATCGGCGACTTGCATTTTCCATTTGCATCAATCCAGCGCACAAGCGCCTCTGCTCCGACGATCTTCGCATGGCTTCTGTCATACTGGTACTTCGGCTGAAGATAAACCTGAAATTCTTCCCGTCTCAGAGCCTCCTCCTCAACTTCCTCGATCGCTCCCGTCTGTTTCACATGATTCATCAGCGTATCCTCATAGAATACAACCTTATTCAAAATCGTCCGCTTACCCTCTGCACGGGCAAGTCCTGCTTCATCTCCATGCTTGCGATATGCCGTTGAGCTGCCCGGTACGATATTCACTCCATATGTAATGCTTAACTTGATATCACCATATCTCCGAATCTTTTCATCAAGTTTATCAATAAATTCCATGATTTCTTCTCTGGAATTATAATAGGTCACGATCTGGAATACATCCGCTGACAATCTACAATGCAGATGTTCCTTATCACACATCACATCCAGCGTGTCATATATATACCGAAGAATATCATCTCCTGTATCCCTGCCATACTTCTCATTGATATACTTAAATCTACGGACATCAAACTGAATATATGCATACTCCCGCTCCGGATGCTCTGCCTGAAAACGCGCAATCTTCTTGAGAAAGAATGCCGGATTCTTATCATTGCTAAACGATGTCACAATCTCCCGATTCTCTAATTCCTGTTTGCGCATGATCCGTATCATGCCCACATACTCCCGAATCAATCCTTTTTCATCTTTCTCAAGATAACAAAGGACTGCCATCAGAACTTTCTTCCCGAATCTGGTCTCAAGATGCACCCATGTCTCCAAATCATCCATCTTGATCGGCTCTTTTGTTCCCTGCTCAATCTGTCTATACAAATTGCACATTTTATTCTTCTCTGTTTCTTCTATACATGTACAGTTGCAAAATGCTTTTAGTAAATTTTTATCATCCGGATTCAACTCATCAGGCAGAATATCATTTTCCTCAATCGTGTAAAACCGCTCTCGCAGATTCGCGTAAAAATATATGGCGTCGCGGTGATTTTTCCTTATTCTGTTAATCTCTCTCCATGATTCAAATGCCATAATAATATCTTCTCCCAACAATGAATACTTACCTAATTTTACATGTTCTGTTCCCACAGGAACTCGCTATTATATATATTAACATGTTCTTTAGCAAAAAGAAAGTTCGCATCCAACTTAATTATTCGGAAATCAAGTGAAATTTTGGTTAATCAATTACTTAATTTCTTGTTAATTGTCAACCAGTCAAGAAACGCCTGACAGCCTTCTACAACATCTTCATAAGTCTCCCGAAAATTCCCACTGTACCACGGATCTCTGACATCTGCATCCCGCCCGGCAAACTCCAGCATCTTATAGATCTTATCCCCACGTCTGTGTCCGGTCATTCGTTCAATATTTCTCATATTCATAGAATCCATACCGATCAGATAATCGTAATGATCATAATCTGAGGCTGTAAGCTGCACCGCCCGTTTGCCTTTGCAGCTTATCCCATGTCTGGCAAGCTCTTCTCTTGCCGGCGGATACACCGGATTCCCAACACCATTCCAAATCTCTTCTGTGCTGGTGGCTGCCGATGCGATCTCAAACTGATCGGCAATACCACGTTTTGTTACTATATCTTTTAATATGAATTCTGCCATGGGGGAACGGCAGATGTTGCCGTGGCAGATAAAGAGCACGCGAATACTCATGTTTTTTCCTCCTAAAAAGCCTTATTTTGCCGTAATTTGCCGTGTTTTGCCACTTTCAAAAATGTACAAAGTATTGTTACAATGCCAAGCGACATTGATTTTTCGTACATATCTTGACATATCGTGGCAATATAAGGCAAATCGATACACTCATTCGTAGTAGAAACGTAGTCAAAATAAAGTGTGTTACTACTCTGATTTTGGTGGGTGCATTTGAAACCATTGAGCCATTTTAGGGGGTTCATTTTTGCACCCAGGGGGTCAAATCTAACGAAAGGGTGTGCAGGACACACCCTTGTTGGATAACTATTTTATTAATTGGTCGCAAAATGGTAAGAGTTCCGCCATTTAATTCTGCATAATATCTAGCAATAAGTTCTTCCTGACTTGGGAACTTATCTAATTCAATCAATGTCTCTTTTCCAGTTAAGAAATCATGCTCATAAAAAGTGTCACCATTTGATGCATACGCAAAAGGCAAGTCCATCATCTGAGCATAAGTCATTGCCTGTTGCAAGCCGTGAGAAACCGAATGATTGTTGTCCTTTGCCTCTACAACAGCAATCGGCTTACCATCATTCAAATAAAGCATATAATCGGCAAATTTAGGCTTACTACGTGCCACAATGTTGCCTTTAATATTGATACGACCATCTGTTATCTTGGTCTCCATTGTGATATGACCTTGCCAGTTTGGTTGAATCGCTGGTGTTATAAAGTTTAACTTAATGTCTTCTTCTGACATTTGCTTTTTACTTAATACTGCCATATCTATTTACCCCCTTTACAGGTACTTTTTCTCGGATCCGTTGGTTTCTTGGCATCTTCTGGAACAAGCCACATATTTCCCTTATGTACAGCACCTTCTATACGCCCCTCTATACATAAGGTTGTTACTCTTCTTCTCGAAACATTCCATTTTTCTGCAATTTCTGAAGTTGATAATAATTCCATATAATGCCTCCAATATTACAAATACCTTAAGTTAATCTACCTTTAATTAAAAAATGATGAAACAATAGCAGAAACTATTCCTGCTACAATGATGCACCAGAATATATTACTTTTAGTTTTCGACTTCTTTTCAACACTTTTTATATTTTCACCTAAGTAAAAAACGATAGCAGGAAAATATTGCTTTATTATCCATGACAGTGCCGCACTAATCAACAGCATAATCACTACTCCAACTGTGACGGCAGCTACTATAGTTGAATTAGACATCGTTCCATCATCTGTTTTATGTGTAATTAATACGTTCAAGTTCGAAATAAAACTTAAACCCCACAACAAAATACAGATGTGCATTAAAGTGAATTTAGATGCTGCCGTGTACATAAATGATTGTTTATGCTTATCACAAAGGTCATTTACTTTTCTTTTTATTTCCTCTGATTTGTCATTATTTTCAACTTCAAAACCCATTTCTAACGTAGATTTATATCCATTAATGAATGCCATTGATGGTTCAATCCTAATATAGTTTCCTATTCCAAATCCAATTCTCATTGTCTTTATAGCACGGTTAGAAAAATTGTCATATGATATTAATTCTGAAACAGATTCAAACTCAACCTCATCACCATTTATAAGTTGTGCAGAATATTTAGGTTTTTCAAAATATTCTCTTAATAATTCATCTATGTCCTTAAAAAATACATCATTCACAATAATTGCAGATTTATATGATAATTTTCCACTTACTTTCATATACCAACACCTCTTTTCATTTGCATGAATATCTCATTTTTATTATATTCCCACGGAGGAATAGTTTCAACAAAAAGATACTTTTAACGATTACTTCAATCTTTTAACGATTGCCCTAACAATTTAACGATATATCACAACATTTTAACGATTACTCCTAACTCACCAATGCCTAGAAATGCACTGATTTGCCATGTTTTGCTACCTATCTTGTATCTATATCAGAGAATCTTTTAACGATAAGAAGCTCCGGCAAAATGCCAGAGCTCATAACTATTTAACGAAACATACTACAGATATTCCAAAAATTTCTGGATGAAGAGCATCCTGATTTGTTGACTTGCAAGGAGCAACGGGGAAATCTGATAGAGATGGAGGGGCAGAAGGTGGATTTGCTTGAAATTGAAAACTTATAATACCTAAAAGAGGCTTACATCTTATAAACCGATGTAAACCTCTTTTTTCATCCAAATTCTATATAGTTCTTTCTATAACTCTATCTGATACCTTGAACCACCATTAATATCTGTTATAATAAAATACTTATCTCCAACATCCTTCGTCCAATTTTTTAATGGTGCAATTCTGTGCATAATACAAACACCATGTCCATGTTTACCACTCAAATACTCTTCATGAACTTCCGGTGGCAAAACTTTTCCTATGCAACCTTCTATATGATAATCAATTGCTCGTATTTTTTCTGGTGAAAATGTATATGCCTCTTTATACTCAAGTAAAATATTTTGTGCCTCAATTATCACTCTACGATAATCCCCTTCATACAGCAAGTATGCTAATTCGATAACTGCAGGTTTCTCAAATCCCTCTAAGACTAATGTTGCCGGATAATTAAACTTGATTGTTATTTGATAAAGTTTTGTATCAAAATCCATAGTTATAGTCAAAGCAATAAATCTTTTGTCCTCATTTTCCTGATCAAATGTAAGTCCTTTCGCCTTATTATATGCATTTGGTAAAAAGCAAAGATTTTCTATGCAACAATTAGTACTATTATTATCCATATGATCAATAACAAAATCCTGTTCTTTCATGCTTTGACAAACATCTTCGCCATACCACTTTTTCATTATATAAGCATGAAGATACCCTAGTTTCTGATTATAAAGGTATCTTCCGTTATTCAAGCCCCAAGTAGCATTCTGTATTTCTTCTTCATAATCGTCCCTTACCGTAGCACATGCCATATAATTCCATTCAGGTCTTGTTATATATATTTTATCCCCTGATATGCTAAAAGTATTTTTACTCATTGCATCATCCTTTCCATTTATACATTTAACTTACTAAAAACTCTTAGACACATACTCATGCACTATGCCAGCTTAAATTTCTCAATAAGCGGAAAGATAATATTTACATATAATTCAATACTTTGATCTATTTTCTTCTCATCTAACCATCCATGCATTAAATTGTTTAAAGGACAAAACTGTAAAGTTGATATATATTTCAGAAATGCCTCATTATTTATTTTCTCTTTATAATCTATAGCATACATCTCACAAATTGAACGTAAACCAAAATAATTATATAGAATACCTAAAGCAGATTTCAATGTTTCTAAGTTTGCCGGAAAGTCTTTTCGTTCAAACAAATCAATAGCATGTTGCTGTCTTTCATCGATATATTGCTTTACACTCTTTTTGCCAGAAATCGTATTTATTATCGAATCCATAGAAAAAGTGAAAGAATCATCCATATTTTCAACATTTAGTAAATGCATCAATTCTACTTGTGATGCATGATATTCTGTAAAGCCAGACAAACCCGCATATCTTACTTTATCGCCTTTAACATATCTATACGAATCGTATATATGTGTAAACTCATGAAATATTACATGTTTAGATAATTTAAGATTTGTACTGACAACAAGCGTATGTTTATTTGTTTGAGTTTGATAAGCAGCAAAAGCAACACTATCAAATCCGTAATTATCTGCAACATTCAAAGATACCTCTTTAAACTGCAACTCATATTTGGGGAACTGATTAGTTCCCATAAATTTTTTGTATTCCTCTTCATAAAGAGCAAGCTGTTGTTCTATTAATTTCAATATGTGCCTCCATTAATTAGTTTCTTGTACATATTTTTACACACTTACAACTTCTTCAAATACTCTTCCACATTCAGATAAGCCACATCTTCCAATGTCTCCACTCCTGCCTGAACAAGTGATGTTGTAGCACCACGATAAATCACGTATTTTCCGGTAATTGTACCGTATCTAAATTCAGTATCCTTACATTTTTGTTTATCTAACAAATGCTTGCACTGCTGTGGAACAACTTCTTTACTATGTTTAATTTCATAGATTTCACAAGTTCCCTCATCCGGATTAAACACCACCATATCGAATTCGCCAATTGCAAACTGCAAGCGGAACACTTCACAATTCTTTTTAGAAAGCTTCGTTTCCAAAAGAACAATATCCTCCATCATTCTGCCTTTGATTTCATCTATTATTCTTTCAGTTACTCGCTTTCGCTCTTCAAAGGATAAACCTCTAAACATATCATCCTGCATAAGCGATTTGATAAGTGCCTCTGCTTGGGAATAACGCATACCAGGCTGCGAAAATGCTGTTCTGGATTCTCTTCGATTATAATCAGACATCCATCTGCTTTCTATTTCCACAGTTAAGTCAAGCAAATCCAAGTATTCTTTTATTTCGTAACGATGTGAATCTTGGATTTCAACCTTTTGTTCTTCCTTATCCTTGATTTCCAGCAAAGATTTCAGCATTTCATTCACTTTAAGAATATCAATACGATCGAGAATATCTGTCGGTCCTTCCCGATTCTTTCGTAAATTGCTTGCTGAAATTCTTAAATCATTTGATTTAAAATCTCTGGTCAATACCTCCATAGTGAATCGATGGTTCATATCCTCCACAATTCTGTTAATTGCGTTGGTTAATTCATTTTTCTCATATAAATCCCGCAATGAACGGAAATGACCTTCATACTTATAATTTTTTAAGGAATGCTGAATATTTCTCGCAATGGCACTGTCAACGTACTCGTCGGTACTCTTCTTAGTGGCAAAAATCATGGCATTATCATTATACTGCTTTCCACCAAGACTCATCGTTCCGCCATATCGAATGAAATCATCAATACCAACAATTCCCAGCACTCTTTCAAACTCGCGATATGGAATGAATGTTGTATGACACATAATGCATCTGTCATATAGCTCCTCATCCTCTGTAAACATAAAACCTAAGGAATCTGTACCGGAAAGTACAATCTTCATGCCACTTGCCGCAAACACATCAGAAAACAATGCGGCACCTTCGATAAAATCGTTCAGCAGTGTAACCTCATCGATAAACACATATCGATAGCCTTTTTCTTCCAGAATCTTTAAATCTTGATTCACGTCATCCAAGGTCTTACTATCCTGTATTTGAATGAACACTGCTTTACTTCTCATTGATGCATCCATTTCAGATATCAACTGACGAATCAGTGTTGTTTTACCTGTTCTCCTAAGACCATACAGAATATACACTCTATCATGTATATCTCCATAAACATAATCATGAAGTTGCTGATAACATTCACGTTTCACCCACTTTGTCACTGGTTTTACAAAACGCTCTAGGTCCTCACCAATTCTTACCGTACATCGAAACAAAGAAGCTGGCTTTTCTTCATTTACTTCCTGATTATCTATGTCTTTTATTAAATGTTGAAGTTCTTTTCTTCTCTCAATTTGTCTGGAAAGTTGTTCTAACTCTTCATCTTTTGTCCTTCTGGTACGTTGCTTTCCATCCTCGCGCCATTGGTAATAAGCATACTCTTTTCCACTTATCTTTTTATAAGTAATACCGCCTGTTGGCAATGTTTCAATCTCGGCAATAATCTTGCTATATTCTTCGTTAGTCATAAGCAACCCTCCTTACACGTCTATTTTAACTTTTTTAACTTTATTTGTAAAGTTAAAAGTTAAGATTATGATTTTTTCATATTATTGGCGAATTTATCCTACAATGATATAATGATTTTTGTTAAGAAATCTGCGAGGTTTGAACCACAATATGGGTCAAACCTCACTCAATCTTATCGAATACGAACACTTCTTTCATAACTTCTGTCTTTGTCCACATTCTGTAATTTCATCTCCGCCTTAATACAAGCATCCCGAAATCCATACTCAGAAAAATCTTTTCCATGCATATCTTTCAAAATAGCCTTCGCCTTTTTCTCTGCTATATCATCTACCTGTTTATTATTGCCGAATCCTTCACTGTTTAAGACACCTTCTGCACCTCTAAACAACTGTGCATACTCTAGAGTGATTCCTTCACATTCTTCTTTAATGCTACGATTACGCTCCGCCAAGGTATTACACAGACTCCAGTTCTTGTCATAAGCCTGCTGCTTTGCGTAAAGCTCACTTTCCGAACGGCAACCGGCTTTATCCAATATCCGCTCGTTTTCTTCCTCTATACGTTTTACCTCTATAGTAGCAGCTTCAATCTGCTCCTTATACATCATCTTCAAATCTTTTTGAAACAAGCCACATTTAGCTAATTCCTCTGTCCATTGATTGATATATAAAGACTTATCCACAATCCGTAATAAATTAGATTGATAAGTAATATATTCCGGATTCCTGTAACGATGCTCATAATCAAGATCCGAAATCTTATCCAGATTGTATTGAAATTCATATTGTAAGCATATGAATCGTGATTGTAATTCTGCCAGTTCTTCCGTATAGTCAGGTTCTGATGATGTTGAAGTTTCATAAACCAATTTGCTTTCTCCTGCAACGAGATTCTCATCTTCCAAAATCGCTTCAAACATTTCCGCTGCAGGTTCTTCCACCTCAACGATTTTCTCAAGTTCCTCTGCAGCAGTCGCTTCCACCGGTATCGCCACAAACGCTTGCTCCTTTGTAATCTCAAGCGTTTCCTCACGCATTGTCTCCTGCTCTGCCCTAAGTTTTTCTTCCTTGAGAGCAATAATTTCCGCGATCCGATTTTCCAATGCATCCTTATCATACCTCTCACCCAGAGACTTCCCACGAATGGACTTCTTCATATGTGGCATCCTAAAGGATATGGTTTTATTGGTCTCACGAATCTGCCAATCTTCCACATGCTCCAGATAGTATATCATATGGTCCAAAGATTCTGCATGTTGTATCAACGCATCCAACCTTTCCCGAATCATATCTTTATCTGTCTTAAAATCAGGTTCTGCCTCCTTTCCACGCTTCTCTACCCAATAATCGTTACCATCAGAGCGAGCCAGCAAATTTACCTGATTGTAACCTTTTAGCATACACTCCCGCATTACCCAACGCTTTGCTGCGCGCATAAACTTGCCGGTGCTTTTATGTTTGCATCCCTGCCTGTATTCGCATGGCTTATCCTGCCAGCGTTCTTTTTTGCCCTCATACTTTCTGACGGAATTAATTACAATGTGACCATGAACATTCCCGGTGCCGTTATGACCGTCGGGATGCACCGACAGAATTGCCTGATGACCCGGCAGAAACTTCTCCACATATTGTTTTCCAAAATCCATCGCCTCCTGCATGGTAATATTGTCTTCCGGTGCAAAACTGATGATATAATGATGAGCTTTTACATCCTTTATAGCATTGTTTTTGCCATAATACCGATTGACCTCAATACATTCTGCACCGAAGGTATCAACCTCGCAATTGATACCCTCGATTAAGAAATTATCACGCATTATCATTCGTCCCTTGACATCCACCAAAGGCTTCATAGTATGCTCATCAAATTTGCAGGTGAGATACTCCACCGCTGCAGAATAATATCTGTTCTTTACCGGTATGTGCTTGATAATCGCCATTATGCACTCCTCCTGTGATGATATTTACCACAGCAGACATCTTCTACCTGTTTCAGCATCCGAAAACGCATATCATTCCAATCCTTTATCACTTCCTGCAAATCATAATATACCGAATAAACACTACCGCCAACATTCAGATGATGTGCTATCTGATTTAGATTGGAACCAATCTTACCAAGCTCAGCCGAAATTTCCCTTAATATTGCCACATCTCCATACTGTGGTATTTTCCTGCCAAGCGCACACCTTCTGATATACTCTGACATACTGATGCCTGCCTTATTTGCTTTTTCTTGAATTTTAGCTTTCTCTTCTTGTGAAAGCCACATATTAAATTGAACTCCGTTTCTCGCCATATAAATCCTCCTCTAAATCTGCTTTATCTATCTTGTGCCGGATACGGCACTTGTCTTTCGCCGTCGCTTACGCTCCTCCCTCCGGTTATATGCTCACTCCCCTAAGGTCGTTCACGAATACGCTCCATTTAAGTCGCGAATAGTAGAGCAAGTTCCGCCCCGTGTAAACACGAGGCAGAACTTGTTGGGGATTTGACATCCCCAAACCCCTGCTTCCATATGAAATTTACTACTCACTTATGCAACACCGTCTGATAGTTCTTCAACTGCTTCCGGTGGTGCCATGCCAACATCTGCTTCTACCGTTTCATCAGCACCTGCAACAGTTCTCGTCACCGCTACTAGACCACCTTTACGCACAGTTGCATCCAACATGTTCTGCATCCGCTCCATTATATTGTCTGCTGTAATGCGGGCACATTCCTGTATTCGATTGTCCCAGTCCACAATTCTGTCCGGCTCTGTCTTTTCCCGATAAAGGCTTTTTATTCCTTCCCGGAAAATGTCAGTTTCCGTTGCATACTCACCTGATGCCAGCAAATAATCAAACATCCGGATTACTTCCTTCTGCGAATAATCCTTATTGCTTAGTCTGATGGTCCAGCGATATCCGTCCTTTGTTCTCTGCATTATGCCGACCTACCTTTTATTCATCTGATGAGCTGCTAGAAGCTCATAACCCTTGGCATTCAGTCTGATATCCTCAAGATAAGCTGCATTTTCTCTTGCGTTTCCAAATCTTCTCATAATGGTTGCTCCGCCACCCACATAAAGAATGTTAGAATAAGCAAGGTCAAATCCGCTCTCATCAAGCATACCTTCTATATCCGTTGTAAATGCTTTCATTTTTGATACGATAATCTTCTCTACCTCCTCAGGAATTACCACATCCTTACCAAGTATGAAATTCTGTACCACACTTTCGGGAATCCTTCCGCCTGTTGCCTCCGCAACATCTGCGTTGATTTCCTGAAATAGTGTAATTATGGAATTGGGTATAGTGACGCATTTATCCGGTTGTACCTTTCTCTCATCAATACAGATGATATCCTTGGTCCAGGAACCGATATCCGCCACAACATATCGCCCATGCATATTGCCAATACGGTCTGCCACCGCCGCAAAACACTGCGGAAAACAATATACATCTTCAATGGTTATTACATAATCCTCCTCTTCAAACTCGATAAAATGTGGACCCCTACGCTTCAGATATGCTACCAGCTTCGCCTGCTCCTTTCCAAATCGTTTAAAAGGAACTCCCACACCCAGCACCACACGCAAAGTGCGTGGCAATTCTCTGGTTTTAATTTCCTTGGCAACAGCTAACAGCGTCAAAAGGAAGAAATCCTCATCCGCCGTCTTATCCTCGTGAACTTTCTTACGCTCTCCACCGATGCAATAGTAACTGCCATCATAATAAAAACTGTTCTCTGCTACCGGCGGTCTGCCATTACACCTCACTATGCCGTTGCTAAAAATGTGATGCTTGGTTTTCATAAGTGAAAACCCGTGGTCAATGCCGATTACAACCGGCTTGTCCTGTGAATTGTTTTCTTCGTACATACTCTGTACCTGCCTTTCTGCCCATCGGGCGTTTTATTTTGTAGGTATAGAATAAGAAAAATCCACCCAACCTACATTGAATGTAAATTGAGTGGAAATTGAGAGAAATGTAAAACCTGTTTAATTGAGTTTATGTTTTTTATTAATTAACTGTCCGGAAGCTATTCTAACCGCATCAAAATCACGATGTATAATACAGTTATTTTCATCTGTAACTTCATGAATCAAATACTTCACACCTTGCTCATCGCTGTATTTATATACAATTGACTTTCCCCTTTCAGTAGAAGCACGTGAAGTCATAGTTTCTCTTTTTAGTAGTGAAAAATCTTCTTTATGTGCCTCTATCCTACCAATCTCATCTATTGTAGATTTCAAAGCATAATATTTATTATTGTGCCTTTCCAAGTCCCTCAGATAGAAGACTGTGCTTACTAACTTTTCATACTTTCTCATATAAAGTCCCTGCCTTTCTTTTCCGCCCGAAAGGCTGGCAGCAGGGATACAAAAAGAGCCAACGTGGTGATGTACGCCGACTCTGATACCGAAAATGGGCATGACAAAGCACGGTGGGTACATCTTTGGTCAGTCCACGGCTATACCGTGAACAAACTCTTGATGTATCCGCCGCCTTAAGGTCGACCACTTCGGGCATTGGAATATTTTTCTGACAATCTCTTGTTGTCGATTGTCATGGTTATTGTAAATCTAAAAAAATTTTCATGACCAACTCAGTGAGTTGGCCGAAAATACCCATAATATCGCCATTTTCCGTTTTTGTGCATAAAAAAAGACCCCTTTCGGGGTCCAAATCCAACTCAGTGGGTTATCAAAATTTATTCATTTTCTTTTACAGTGCTACCTAATTCGTTGACACCAGCTCTTTTACAGATACTATTAAAATCCTGTACTGAAATACCAGGCATATTCTCCATAATACGAATATAGGTTTTGTCCGGGTCATGATAGTAGTCCAACTTGTTCTTTGACTTTTCAAAAACCTTTTCAGTAATGCGAAGACTTAACTTTAAACCAACACAAATTGCCATAAGGACATCTGTTCCCATATTGTTATATTTATCATTTTTTATCTTGCCATGATAATTTTTGTGGAGTCCTGTTTTATCATTGAACACTTCCGGATAGTTCCATTTTCTGTTCTCCATCAAATACCATAGGCATTGACAAAGTGTACTGGTAGGGTCACCCAATCTTTTCATCAGTTCTATTTCCTCGGCTTCATCATAAACGGAAATATACTCATGAAACGCATCGTAAACATCATCGGGTTCATAATCAAAATTAGTTTGGAATTTAGGATGAAATGTTAATATCCGCTGGTCAATACCTTCAACACGATGCAGCACAGAAAAACCAAGCAAATCCTTCGACACATTTCTGTATGCAGTGAACTTATGTTCACGGATATTAATAACACATTGAGCCAGTTTCTTTTTTGCCTTTGCAGTTAAATGCAGCTCGCCTTCTTTTATCAAGACATATTGCTGCTCTGCAAGAACAAAATAACCATCTGCATACACAAAACGTCCACCATTCACCCATTCTCTCAAGGATGAATCTTCGGACAAAAGTTGGTAAGCTTCAAGCGGAGTCAATGCAACCAACTCTTTGCTTTCGGTTATTTCTGCAAATACGGCATCAAAATCATTGAAATCACGTAGCCTATCAAGCAACCCGACCTCAATCAAACGGTATTTTACAGAAACACGAGACACAATAAAAAAGGTACTTAAATCTTCAATTAATGTATCGCAGGATGGTAAAATATCGTTCTGAGGATTTTTATAACTGGCTATCAATTCAAGAGTCTTCTGCTTGAACATTTCAAAAGGCATCAAAACTCTCGGAGCCAATCTGTGTGCCTGCCACTCCAGCCATTTTACTTCATTTTCCTTTGTCTTTTTACCTTCTGGAGGTTCAAAAAATGTTTCAGACTGACGGCACATAATTGGATATAGTTTTTCTGATGCAGCGGCATTCTTCAAAGCCAAAATTTCAAAATACATCTTATCCTTTTCCCAATGCAGAGCCTCATGTATAAGAGTATTTCGCTTTGCACCCTCGCCGTAAACTGCCTCTGAATCAGGGTCAATCAATATCGTTCCTGCTGGAAAACTTACAGAACGAGATGTTCCGTTGTCGGAATCGTATACATCAACTTCTCCATCCAAAAGCAAACAACAGCCAAATATATCGAGATTTCTCGAAAGTGATACTTCCTTGACTGTAAGTTGTACTTCTTCAAGAATCTTCTCAACGGGAAGCGGCATCGGAGTCAAAAGAGCCTCTTTGCAATGTTTAGTCAGATATTTAGTTGCATAATCATCCAGACGATTCTTACCAAGAATCAAGGCTCCTGTTTTTCTGTTGATATCATAGATATCGCTCGATGTCAGCTTCTTCGTCATCTATATCCGATCCTCCTTTTTCCATGTAATCAAGTGGCATGGTTGCTAACAGCTTCTTTGCTTCTCTCCATGTCGGGCAATATTGCTCCACCAAAGTGTGGAATCTGTGCGTATGGTTTTTTTCCAATAAATGCACTAATTCGTGAACTACCACATATTCAAGGCACTCCACAGGTTTCTTCGCAAGCTGCAAATTAATCCAAATCCTGCGTTTATCGATATTACATGTTCCCCAACGAGTTCTCATATTCTTAATGCGAACTTCACTTGCATGAACATCCATTTTCTTTTCGCAGCTTGACACAACGGTATCCAGGACACGGCTCAATTCTTGCCTATACCACTCAATAAATGCTTTTTCTTTTGTTTCCGTGGATGTTCCTTCCGGCACAGTCATCACAATTTTAGTTGGTGTTTTTATAATTTTGTGTTGCCTACCCTCATAGATGACCTGCAAACGATACGGTCTGCCCCATAAATAATGGGACTCCCCAGATACATATTCTCTTTTGCTTTGGCGCTCTTGAGCCACCATTCTGTCTCGAACCTTCGTTATCTCTGGTAACTTTTTAAGGATAAACAATCTTATATCCTCATCTTTCAGTTCCATCGGAGAACTAACGGTTACATCACCTTCCGGCGGGTTGACTCTGATGTACAGATTTTTGAGGTTTCTTTTTCGGACAATTTCAATTGTCAACCCGCCGATTTCTATTTCTTCTTTACGCATCGTATTCTTCCTGCCTTTGTGCAATATCGAAGACATTATTGGTTTCTTCGGTCGCTTTGTCTTCGGTATAGTTATGAAGCAATAATTTTTGATAAATAGCAAGTCTTATACGCTGCTGCTTTTGGAAATTTCTTTTCCATTCAGGTCGAATCGATACTCGGATTGCTCCATCGACATCAATCGTCAATTCAACATTCTGTTCAAAGTAATCATACAACGCACGTCTTGCGGCACTATCCTTAACCTCGTCAGGATAACTGCCACTGGTTTCCGGATGCAGAATTGCTTCTGCCAACTCCACAACCTGCCGGAGATATTCCTCGTAACTCATTGCCTCTATCTTACGTTGCATGATGATTTTCTTTAGCATCTCGGACAGCTTGCCATAGTAGACGCTATTGGAACTCATCTTCTTAACAATTTCGTGCTGCAGGTTGTTATCAATAGTCTCTGCCTTCGCTTCATTATTACCAGGTAGGTCTTTTACCAAATCAGCAGGAGTGGTTGTCTTACCCTGAAGGAGAAGTTCCACCAGAGACATATTTCCAAGCTCGCTCACTACCTTTGTATCCTCCGCACGGATATAAGTGTCCAAAATGTATCGCATATCCGCCTCATATGGTTTAAGGTCGATATAGTCACAGCTTGCTAACTTAATCATTTCTTTGACTTTGTTATAGCCTGAGATTTCACCACGCAGGTGATTTACATCGTCCTCGGTGTAACCATAATCGGAAACCAATCTGTCACAGCAATTTGCAAAGGAACGAGAAAGAGCCGCTGTTAAAGCGTACAGAGTATCTCTCCTTGCAGTATTTTCATCACTTTCACTGTCATCACCGCAGAAATAATCGATAAAGTCGGTATCAGCTTGTGGCATGGGAACATTCTCGATCAATGCCTCAAGGGAAGTAAGTGTTCCTTCCAGTTCAGACTTTGCTTCATCGTAACGATTCTTAATGAGACCCTCAACATCTTCCTTATCGTATCCGTCAAAAGCCTCGGTCGTGTAATCTGCAACAGCAAGCTGCACATTACGGAACAAATCCATGTAGTCCACAATATATCCGTAATCCTTGTCTTCGCCATCGGGTCTGTTGACACGACAGATAGCCTGGAACAAGTCATGGTCACGCATGGACTTATCGATATAAAGATAGGTTGCACTCGGAGCGTCAAAGCCAGTCAGCAGTTTATCAACCACAATAAGCAGTTTCATCTGCGCCGGCTCATGCTTAAAGCGTTCCTTTGCTTCCTTTTCAAATTCAGCGAGTTTCTTTCCGCCAAGCATACGCTCATAAATAGCCTTCTTGTACTCGTCCTCACTTGCCTGGTTAGGATCAGTTGTTGCCGTTCTTACACTCTGCGTGGTAGGCTCATAAGAAGTCACCACCGCACACTTGGTGAACCCCATACTCATGAAGATTTCCCAATATCGGCATGCTTCATAAATACTGTTAGCCACAAGCATAGCCGTACCACGATCCTCTTTGAGTCTTGGTTTCAAACTCATATCGAAGACGATGTCGGAAGCAATTTTCTCCAAACGCTGCTTGGAACTATACAGTTTATTGATGGACGTCCAACTTTGTTTCAACTGAAGTTTAGCACGTTCAGTCAATCCGTGCGTTTTGTTTTCAAACCACAAATCAACCTTATCCTGGCTGGACAAATCCTGATCAACATCCCTTGCTTCATAACGAAGGTCAAGAACTACGCCATCTTCGACACCTTCATCGAATTTATAGGTATGAATGTATGTACCGAAAGTTTCCAGGCTTGTCTGCTTGTCTGTTTTTAAAAGAGGAGTACCTGTAAAACCAATCAAGACCGCATTCGGCATCAGCACTTTTACGGCCTCATGAAGTTTGCCGGAGTTGGTACGATGACACTCATCGATAAATGCTACGATATTTCCCTTTGCAACGAAGTCCTTCGGAAGGTCTTTCAGTAATTCTTTTCTGTACTGGTCAATATCAGACTGACTTCCGGCATTATGCCCGTACTTGTGAATCAGCGAACAGACGATGGCATCCTCGTTTTTATCCAATATGGAACGCAAATCAGCACAGCTTTTGGCTCTGCGAACCTTTTCATCCACATCAATGAAGAGGCTCTCAATTTGGTCATCCAACTCATCACGGTCTGTAATAATAACAACACGGCTGTCCGTGACATTTTCGATAATCCACTTGGTAAGCCATACCATAATGAGTGATTTGCCAGAACCCTGGGTATTCCAAATGATTCCACCTTCATTATCAAGAATACGCTTTCTTGCCGCGATATTAGCGAAATACTGATTGTGTCTTGTGACCTTTTTAATACCCGCATCGTAAATCACAAAATCATGGATAAGTGACAAAAAGCGTTCCTTATGACAAAGAGAAATCACACCGTCTCTCAGACGGTTAACTTCCTTGACTTGCAGCAGTTTTACGTCAGCAGACAATTTATCCGTTGCTTTCTTGTCTTCTTTCCATTTCAGATAATATTTTTCAGGCGTATCAGTTGTTCCATAGAAAAGTCCTTCCGCCTCATTGCCCGCAAACAGGAACTGCGCCGTACTGAAGAAATTCAGAATGTTTTCACGCTTCTGATTCTGTAGCATCTGACGAATACCTTTTCCGGCACTGACATAAGAACTCTTCAGTTCAAATACGCCAAGTGCGATTCCATTGATATACAACACCACATCTGGACGTTTTCTCGTTACCCTATCATATCGTAGAACGGACACTTCTTCTGCTACATAAAAATCATTTTCGTCAATTTTATCCGCATCCCACTCGATATAATGAACAGTCTCCCGCCGCCCATATTCATCTTTTACACCTTGGCGGCCATAACGGAGCAGTGAATACACACTGCGATTGATTTGATAAAGGGTATCAACCTGGTTGTTAACCTTGCTCAAAAGTTCACTGATGGCAGTTTTAATCTGGTCATCACTGTATCCTCGTTTTTTGAGGTTTGCTTTCAGCAAATCTTCCTTGACAGGAGTATTATCAATGTCTTCCAGGTTGCCAAGGTAAGTGTAGCCGAGGTCATCAACCAACCAGTGTAGAACTCTTTTCTGCAATTTTTTCTCTGCATCTACAGTTGCCATCTTGCGCCTCCTTACTTAGTCAAACGGACGCGACCTGTCAGCAGGTCATCCATTGCGCCCTCTCTAATCTGGATCATTTTTTTTCGCTCTGTTTCCAGATCTCGTATTTCTTCGTCCATTGCTGTCAATACCGCAGCAATAGCTTCTTGTTCTTTCATATCAACAGGTATCTCAAAATCAAATTTCTTCAAGTCCTTTTGATACAGATGCTTAATCGTAGAACCTGCAGACAACGTATCAATAAATTCCCTGAAAACCGAGGACTGCAATACACGGAAAAGAAATGCTGGAACAAGGCGGGAGTTTGTCCTAAATACAAACACGCCACTATTCAATGTGGCAGGTTTGTTAAGTTCAGGAACTATAGCCACTTTACCAATAGTACCATCCTTGGTTACCAGAACATCATTTTCAGAAACCTGGATGTTAGTATCCATATCATAGCGTTCCTTGGAAACATACGAAATATTATCCAAGCTTACCGTTCCGTTGTTGAAATCTGTACCACCAATCAAATAACTATAGCCGCTTCTCAGATACTCATGTTTCTTCAATCCCTGCCATCCGATTCTTGCCTTCGGAGTGATAACTTGATTGAAAGTTACTGGTGTCCAATCATCAGCAAATCCATTCAATCGAGTCTTTTTCGTGATTAAATCCTCCAACGCGCCATCACGAATGCCCTTTTTCTTCTCAATCAGTTCTGCAAGATCATCAATATAGGTGTCAAACTGCGAGAGGGTACAAGCAATTTCTTCTTGCTCGGCTTTTTCAGGTAAAGGAAGCTGAAATTCTGTAAATTCCTCTTTTGTTATAGTTTTTATTGTACTCCCTCTTGCTGCTTTCTTCTCTTCGGAGAAAACCCTATACAATTGATACAAAAAATATTTTTTATCAACATTATTAGCTAAGTCTTGAAAAACAGCTACAGTTCGATCTATATATGAATCGTATTGTGTTATTGCTACTCGACCTATGCTTCCTTGCAAACTAATCACTACCGTCCCTTTTGGAACAAAAACACTTTTAGGTTGTGCCTTTACTGATATTGTCTTATTTGTTTTTTCATTAAGTATCATATTGTCAGAAATATCAGCAACTTGAACAAATGGCATAGCACCCACTCCACCATACCACTCAGGGTTATCATATGGCTGTGGAAATGAACCACGCCTATATTTTGCAATCTCACCTATTTTTTTATAAATCTCGCTGTTATTTAAATAGCAACCATGTTTCTCTGAGTCTGGATAAGTTACCATTTGTATCCCATCCTTTCCAGAGCCGATACTACTGCTGCTCTTGATTTCGCAGTTCTGTCCTCAATCTCACCAAGGGTGTGTTCATAGCGTTTTGCAATCAACAGCACCTTAGAGGACAGTGTATTCAGAACCTGTTCGATTTCATCGCAAACATCCGCCACAAGTTTTGCCATCCACTTCATGTCAAAAAGGAGATGCTTGATTTCATCATCGGTCAATTCTGCATATTTTGCGACCAGTTTTTCATCAAGTGCCTTGCGTGCAGTTTTATATGCCTTATCTACAGTATCCATCTCGGCATACTTCTGTGAATACAGGGTCAGTGCCGCATATTCGTCTGCATAGATTTCCGGCACAACAGCAGTCTCAGCAGCCACCTTCAGTGCGGCCTTCAGCTTCGCTTTACCAAAAGTTCCATTCTTATTACGGATATCAAACTCGCCCAATTCCGGCACTTCTCGGATAAGAGCCTCCATCTCAACAGTCTTATTTTCATCAAACAGAGCCACAAGCTGTGTCATGGCATCCATAACGGCAGAGGTCTTCTTGGCATCCAATTCCTTGATGCGCTTGTTCAGATTTGCCTTTGGAATGCTGTCACCCTTTTCATTGAGCGCCTCTTTCAGAAGCCCCTCATCTCCAGATTCTTCTTCACGCATTTCGTCCAGTTCCGCCTCAAGGGCTGCGGACTGTTCCATCAATGTGGTAAGCTCTGCGAGTTCCTCCGCAAAAAAAACTTCCTCCATAATTTCCTTCGGAATTAACGCACCTTCAAAGGATTTCACCTTGGTAGTATCATCGACCTCTACGGTTTCTCCGCTTTCGTCCTTTTGCTTTTTCTTTGCATATTCGTAGTCAATTTCTCTTGCAACCGCATATCCGCCCGCCTTGATAGCATACACATCATCCTGCAGCTTTGCATTCCAGTAATTCAGCAGACAATCATAAACATCATAGTTGTCAAGCAGTCTTGCCTGCTCATATGCCACACGAAGCATTGCAGCAATCATGCGGATGAGTTCCTTCGGATTGGTGTCAGCATCAATACCAAGGAGAATATCCTTAACTTCCGCTTTCCACTGTTCAAAAATCACCTTGGTTTCATGCTGTTTTTCGGCTAAGATGCTTTCATCCTGGCTGATAACACCCTCAATCTCGCCGGATGCAAGAGCAAGTGTATAAATGTTATGAACCTCATCAATACAAGTAAAAATCTCCTGCTTGAGTGCAGGTGCGATAGACCACAATTTCTTGAGAGAATCAACATCTGTTCCAGGAATACCACCCTTTAAGTGAGCCGCAATATTCTGAGGAAGGGTATCGTCAATTTTCTGGATATATCGAGGAATATTCAGATTGCCACCATTCTTCTCCAACACATCACTGTATTTCACAAAACAGGAGTATCCAGGAATCTCTTCTCGGTTAATGAAGGTTTGGACGATTTTCTCAATATCCTGTTCACGAAGTCTATTTTTACTGCCGTCTTTCTTAAATCCACGACTGGCATCAATCAGGAATATACCTTCTCTTGTTTCAGCGTCTTCTTTATCGATAATGATAATACAAGCAGGGATGCCAGTGCCATAGAAAAGGTTCTGCGGTAAGCTAACAATCCCTTTGATGTATTTCTTTTTTAGCACCTCGATACGGATTGTTTCTTCTGCATTACCTCTGAAAAGAACACCATGAGGCATAACAATACCTGCCTTACCATTGCTGTCCAATGATTTCAGAACATGCAAAAACCAAGCATAGTCACCGTTCTTTTCAGGCGGAATGCTATATCCATCAAATCTCTTGTATTTATCTTCACTTGGTTTAATTCCATCCGTCCAGGATTTATCTGAGAATGGAGGATTCATTACTATAAAGTCAAACTTCTTCAGTTCGTTAAATTCATCCAAATACTGTGGTGTGGAGAGTGTATTACCACTTTTGATTTCGCCAGTACCTTTATTATGCAAAATAAAGTTCATCTTTGCCAAACCAGCAGTGTCAGGATATTTTTCCTGTCCGAAGATGGTTACGATGGAGTCACCATTTTCATCTACAGGAGCTTCATCAGCAGCCCTGATAAGAAGGCTACCACTACCTGCCGCAGGATCATACAGCGTCCATTTCTTAGTTGGCATCTGTTTAATATCTCCAATGCCAATCAAACGAGCAATGATGCGGGACACTTCACTCGGTGTATAGAACTGACCCTTGCTCTTGCCGGATTCCTGTGCGAATTTCATCATGAAATACTCATAGGCATCGCCGATAATATCATCACCGCTTGCACGGTTATTTTTAAAGTCAATCGCCGGATTCTGGAACACGGCAATCAAGCCGGAAACCTTATCTACGAGTTCTTTACCGGAACCCAATTCTTCCGGATTGTTAAAGCTGACATCAGGAAGAGAACCCTGTAGACGGTTATCCTCAAGGAACTTCTGGATAATCTTGTCCACACGCTCGCCTACATCACTCTTGCCCTTTGCATCAATCAAATCTTCAAAGGATGCGCCTTTGCTGATAGTAAATTCAGCAAACGGTTGTCCCTTATACCTATCAGATACATATTTAAAAAACAGCAGAACCAATACGTAATCTTTATAACGTGACGGTTCAACGCCGCCCCTCAGCTTATTACAAGCCTCCCAGAGCATTGAATATAATTCAGATTTCTTCACAGCCATAGCCCTCTTTTATCTCCATTCTAACTATTCTTTGTTCCTTACCACTCAGGCTATCATTCGATAGCACTTTTTCCACTTTTGACCCATGCATCTAATTCGGAAAGCTTGAATTTCCACTTCTTGCCAATTTTGTGAGCAGGAATTCCTGTATCTTTTTTTATCCAGTCTCTAACTGTAATAGGCTTAATGCCTAAATATTCTGCGGCCTCTTCAATGCCTATCCATTTATCGTTCATCATCTCATTCACTATTTTCATCTCGTCAAATGTTGATGGATACAAAATACCACTTTTATTGTATCTTGCTTCCACTTTTTTTTCAACAATATATGTAATATTTCTTAATGTTTCTTAATGTTTGTTAATACTTAACTATTGTTTTAATTAAATCATTTTTCCTAAAACCAAAAAGCAAAAGCAAAGGGTTCGAAGAATGCTTCTGACTCTCGACTTTTGCTATTAATTCAACTCATTCCACACATCCACATAATCCTGCAATCCGCTCGGACGCATCGCCATGCCTACATATCCTGCTGGCTCTTCTCTTGCGAACCTGGCAAGGATTCCTGCATCCTCAGGCTCATCAAATACCACCTGCGTCTCTGCTTTTTTACAATCAATTACCAGTTGCTTTCCATCCATGTCCGTTACCACAACTGCATCTCTTTCACTGTCGTAAAAATATATGTTATACATCATTTTCACCGCTCCTTATTTAACTTGGCAAATATTTATCTACCATGTGATTTTTTATCATAGCCCGGCTTCCATTTTCACTTAAAAAATCATCCGAAATTGGTGTCGTAAACCTGTCGTAATGCAAATTCACTATACAAAAAACTCAGTATTTATAAGGCTTTGCGGAGCAAGGAAGGTAATGCCGTGGCAGATGAAAAGTATTTTTATCATTGTTTTGTTTCTCCTTGATTTGCCCGGAAATGCCCTGTTTTGCGAGGTTTTTCGGATGATTTATATTTGCTCTGAAATGACGGAATGTGGCAAATCAGAGCAAGATTTAGCAAGTTATTACTACCGCTTAGTAGTAAAATTAGTAGTAAAACGGGGTTGGGTTACTACTAAAAAACTGGTGCATCACAGTAATTGTAATGCGCCAGTTTTAATCATCTGATCTCTACTAGTTAGAACACAATGCTAGCAATTTCCTTTGAGACATTATTCAAAGCATCTCCTTGCATATTGTTCTTTCTGATATTAGAAATAGCATTACGAACAGAATAACGATTGATAAAATAATATCCCTGAAAATAAGCCTCATAATCTGTGTTCTTCTCAACAATATTAAACAATGCCATTTTAACAAGATTATCACGACATTCCTTCGGCATATTTGGTGCTATATCTGAACCATCAGGATTTTTCAAAGATCCCACATATGTATATGAGTATATCTTATTCCTTAACCATATTCTAGAAGACACGCCACTCGTAACTGCCCCAAGATATTTTACATCTCCATGTTCTGTAGTTACAATTCCATCACGTGGTCCCAAAATATTTCCGCTCAAAATATTGTTACATACATCGTTTCTATCATACTTGCGATACTCTGGATACATAGGCACACTTACATTACTCTGAATTAAATTTGCAAAATCAGCTTTTATCTGATTGTAAATTGCTTCAACAAAACTATTATGTTCAACCATCTTATTTACCATGTCCTTAAGATTTTCAAACACGATAAGTTCATATAAATGATAATCTGCTGACTCATAATCCGGTTTTCCATCATTTTGTACTAATGTAGTTGAATTTGGATAAATATAGCGTAAATCCTCATTATTATACACTTTATAATTGTAATTAAAATCAACTCCATTAATCTTACCAATATCAAACATCTCAAGCAATCTATAACACTGCAAGTAAGTATTAGGGAATTCTTTAAATCCCTTTTCATTTCCTTTCTTAGCAGACTGTAGAAAATCTCGAACATTCTCTACTGTAACATTTTTTTCATCTATTCCATACTTAAAATCGTACAATGTGGAAACTGAATCCGGGCGTGTCATAATAAAAACTGGTACTGACTCAAACGCACTTTTGTAAGCATTCTTGTACCATTTTATCGTATCTGCAAAAGGAGCTGCTGTTCCTAATAGTAAAACTGCATCAATTCCATCAATTCCCAATTCCTGCATTGTTCTTGATTGCACTTTAGTTGCTTCTTCTGGATCTATATCCAAAAGACCACGTGTATCACGTAATACTAAAGAAACGGTTTTCTCATCAAAGAATTGTGCAAATTCTTCAACAGGTGGTACAACCACCTTGATTCTGCGTAAAAATCTATTACTAAGTCTGTTCTTAATGAGTTTTGCCAAACCTTCTTCATCACAGCTATTTACATAACTCATAATAGCATTTAGCACATACTGTTCAAGTTCACTACCCGATAAATTCTCCTGCTTTTCAAGCCCAAAAATATCTTGTAAATATTTACCTTCCTCACTATCCAAGACTTCTGAAAATTTCTCACAGCTTATCCTTTCTTTAAAGTCAGTACCAAACACCCCCTGATAATTTAGCAAAATTTCTTTCAAAGCAATATCATTTGCCCTAGTGTCATAAGTCCAATCCACTGTAACCTCAGTTCTACAATTACTCAACGAAGCCATTTTAGCTCTGTACTTTGGATTACATAATGCCATTGCGATTGTTGTCTTTCCACCTTTTGTTAAGGCCGCCATTAATAATACTAATTCTTTTCTTTTCATAAGTTTTCCTTTCTGCTAACAAGCATAAAAAAAGATCATACAGTTACGTATGATCGACTTACCTTAACAATATTCCTAATATATCCGGATATCATCACGAAAGCGATCACACCAATAGCAAGAACGAAAGCTCTTTACCATCTTATATCAGTTTATCACGCAAAAAATTTTTGTCAACGATTTTTTAAATCTTTTTGATATTTGATATTTTCTAATTTCCAAAAAAAGAACGCCCCAGCCAAGCCGGAGCGTTATCCATCTTCTGTATCAAATTACCTTAAACATCTTCTGCGACATTGTTTTCTCCTTCTTCTGTTCAACCTCCGCCTGTGCCTTCCTAAACTCTTCCATCCGTTTCAATTCTTCCTCAGCATCATCAAATCCGATATGTGTGTACACATTCATTGTGACTGATATATCCGAATGCCCCATGAGGTACTGCAATGTCTTAGGATTCATTCCCGATTTTGCCATATTACTACAATAGGTATGTCGGCATACATGAG
>ULYR01068644.1_pt1 | contig 109102 bp, 115 predicted proteins | sample 1962341 | NCBI WGS metagenome assembly ULYR01 (sample SAMEA4835868, study PRJEB28245) | human gut metagenome | biome: gut microbiome; material: fecal sample | place: Denmark | collected 2008 | reverse complement strand
CAGCGGGGGTCGTCGCCGCCGCGGAACAGCATCTGCGACGGCGACACGTTGCTGAGCGCAACCCGTCCTTCCTCGCCGAAGTCAATGCGCTGGAAGCAGCACCCGGAGATGAGAAATTCTTCCATCAGACGGCTGTCGAGCTCGCCCACAAGGTTGCCGTGCAAAGGCTCCGCAGGTGCGGGTTCGGCGGCGAGACGGCTGCGGAACCGCCCCACCACGCTCTTGACCAGCTGGCGGATAAGGTTGTTGGTCAGCGGATCTTTGCCGTTGTCGCGCAGATGCTGCCACTCGCTGACGCGCCGACCGTGCTCGTCGGTCATCATGTCGCACCACTGGTTGCCATAAGTGAAATTCTTGTTGCGCTCGCGTTTTCCTCTCAGCGGACGCATCCGCTCCCATGCCCTGTGTGCTTCGGCAAGCAGGCGCATGGCTTGGCTTGTATTCTCTGTGTTTTCCATAGTTTTCTTTTTTGGGCAAAAATACACCTATAACAATACAATCTGTCGCAAAAAAGAGACAAAAAAAACAAACTTTTTTCATCGTCTTATTGTTGTCTACATATAAAAAAATGAGAATTTTTTTTTTATTTGAAAAAAAATAAGGCTTTATCAAAAAACAAACGTATATTTGCAGAAAGAATATACAAATTCAAAATCATCAATAACTATGAACAAAAAAATCAGTTTGTATGTATTGGTCGGTGCTGTTGCATTGACTGGATGTAACAAGAAAATGCAGGACTTCGCTGCCGAGCATTTCACCACCAACCCTAACCCACTCGAAGTTGTGGGCGACAACGTTCCTGGCACAGTAACTGCCAATGTCCCTCAAAAGTTCTTCAAAAAGAACGCCGAGGTTACCGTAACTCCTTACCTTTCTTATGGTATGGACAACAAGGCCACTTCTCAGTCTTACACTTTCCAGGGCGAGAAGGTTAAGGGCAACAATCCTGTTATCAACTACAAAGAAGGCGGTACAGTGACAATCCCTGTAAACTTTGTCTACACTCCGGAGATGATGAAGAGCGACCTCTACCTTGACTTCAACGTGGTTCAAGGCAAGAAAGTCTACACTCTCCCTGCTGTGAAAGTTGGCGAAGGCGTTGTAGCCACTTCTACTTTGGCTGACGCTACTACTGTCACTCCTTCTGCTGCTGCCGACAAATATCAGCGCGTAATCAACGAAATCTGCGACGCTAACCTTATGTTCCTTATCAACCAGGCCAACGTTCGCGCTTCTGAGTTGAAGAAAGGCACAAGCGTTTCTAACTTCAACGAAACTGTTGCCGAGGCTTCTAAGGCTGACAACAAAGAAATTGAAGGCATCCACGTTTCTTCTTTCGCTTCTCCTGAAGGTGGTGTGAAATTCAACGCCAAACTGTCTGAAAAGCGTGAGCACTCTACTGTTAACTACTTGAACAAGAACCTCAAGAAAGAAAAAGTTGACAACTACGGCGACATCACGTCTGAGTTCACTGCTCAGGACTGGGACGGTTTCCAGAAACTCGTTTCCGAGAGCAACATCCAGGATAAAGACCTTATCCTCAGCGTTCTCTCTATGTACAGCGACCCTGAACAGCGTGAGAAAGAAATCCGCAACCTCTCTTCTGTATTCGATCAGTTGGCTAAGGAAATCCTTCCGCAACTCCGCTACTCTCGCATCTCTGCTTCGATCAACACTATCGGTCGCAGCGACGAGGAAATCGCAGCTCAGTACAAAGCAGATCCTACTCAGCTCTCTATCGACGAGCTCCTTTACGCTGCCACTAAGACTGACAACGTTAACGAGAAAGAGGACATCTACAAAACTGCCGTTAAGCAATATCCTAATGACTACCGCGCTTACAACAACCTCGGTATGGCTCAGTATGTAAAGGGCAACTACAACGATGCTAAGGCTAACTTCGAGAAGGCTGCTTCTCTCAACCCTAACAGCGACGAGGCTAAGATGAACCTTGGTCTTATCAAGATGATGAACAAGGACTACAACGGTGCTCGCGAAGCTTTCGGTAACGCTGCTAACGCTGAAGGTATCAACGAGGCTATGGGTGTTTACTACCTCCGCCAGGGTGACTACCAGACTGCTGCCAAAGCTTTCGGCGACAGCAAGTCGAACAACGCAGCTCTCGCTCAAATCCTCAACAAGGACTACAGCGCCGCTCAAAGCACTCTCGAGGCTGTAAAGGCTCCTAACGCTACTACTTACTATATGATGGCTGTCGTTGCTGCCCGCACTAACAACGAACAGGCTGTATACGCAAACCTCCGCAAGGCTGCAGCTCTTGATGCTTCTATCAAGGACCGCGCTGCCATCGACAAAGAGTTTGCAAACTACAACGTAGCAAACCTCTAATCTGAGCGTTACAACAATTCATAGAAAAGGCGGCTGTCATGACAGCCGCCTTTTCGCTTTTCATCATCACCACATCCTGACATTATGAACCGAATCAAAACCTTTCTGCTCCTAATGATTGCCGCGGCTATCCACTGCAATGCCGCAAATTATCTGCGTGTGAACCAAATCGGATACCTTGTCGACGACGTGAAAGTTGCCGTGATTATGATGGAACACGGCGACGCCCCGACCTCGTTCTGCGTGGTCAACGCCGACTCCGGAAAGAAGACCGTGATGCACACGGTGAAACCTACGGGCGAGTTTGCTGGCTTCGCTCAGACGGCACGGCTCGACTTCTCAAAAGTAAAGACTCCTGGCACATACTACATTACTGCGTCAGGGGCAAAATCCTCATCTTTCCGCATTGCCGACGATGCCTATGCCGGCGCACAGGAGGTGCCGCTGAACTATATGCGGCAGCAACGCTGCGGATGGAATCCGCTGATGCGCGACTCCTGCCACCGATACGACGGACGCCTGCAGCTGTGCGGCGACCGCGACGGTGAACACGTCGACGTGCGCGGTGGATGGCACGACGCAAGCGACTATCTGCAATATCTCACCACTTCTGCCAACGCTGTCTACCAAATGCTGTTTGCCTACTCGCAGAATCCGTCGGTGTGGGCGGACAACTTCCAGGCCGACGGCACTGAGGGCGCAAACGGAATCCCCGACATACTCGACGAGGCTCGCTGGGGTCTGGAATGGATGCTGAAAATGAATCCTGACGACAACACGTTCCTAAACCAGATTGCCGACGACCGCGACCACCGCTCGCCGGGACTGCCCAACGAGCAGATGGCCGACTATGGATGGGGTGCGGGGAAAGACCGACCCGTATACCCGTGCATCGGCAGCCCGGCAGGACTGAGAGAATACAAGAACCGCAGCCGCGGACTGGCTTCTTCGGTGGCGAAATTCAGCTCGTCGTTCGCTCTCGGCGCAAAGGTGTTTGAAACGCTCGACCCTGCTTTTGCCTCTACGCTGCTTAGAAAGTCTGGCGTGGCTTACGATGTGGCGAAGGCAAACCCGGGCAACTGCCAGACGGTATGCACCGTGTCGCCTTATTTCTACGAGGAGGACAACTGGACCGACGACCTTGAGCTGGCGGCGGCGACAATAGCGGCTTGCTCTGGCTCGGAAAAGATGATGTCGGAGGCGGTTGATTGGGAACGTCAGGAACCCGTGACTCCGTGGATGGGTGCCGACAGCGCCCGACACTATCAATGGTATCCGTTTGTCAACATCGGACACGCATTGGTTGCAATGCACGGCAACGAGCGACAGCGCGCCGAGGCACTGCGCAACATGCGCTGCGGCTTGCAGCGCGTGGCCGACAGAGCCGCCGATGTAAATCCTGCATTCATGCACGGCATTCCTTTCATCTGGTGCAGCAACAACCTTACAGTGGCATTTGTGACGCAGGCGATGCTCTACCGCAAGCTGTCGGGCGACTGCCAGTTCCAAGAAATCGAGACAGCCATGCGCGACTGGCTCTTCGGTGTGAATCCGTGGGGTAAATGCATGGTCGTGGGGCTGCCCGAGAATGGCGACTATCCGCGCGACCCACATTCAATGATAAGTCACGGACACGACTATAAAATCACCGGCGGACTTGTCGACGGCCCTGTCTACACTGCCATCTTCAAGTCGTTGCGCGGCGTGGTGCTGAGCCACGACGACGGATATGCCAAGTTTCAAGGCGGCGCGGCGGTCTATCACGACGACTATTGCGACTACAGCACCAACGAGCCTACGATGGACGGAACGGCCTCAATGACGTGGTTCCTCGGAGAGCTGGCGAAAGCCGCCCGCAGATAATCCTTCCGCGGCACTCTTACAAAGGCGTGCATCAATCAGCATATCATTCCTTCATCAACTTATCATATAATGGCCATATCGCCCATTATATGATAAGTTGATTTTATTTGGAAGCTACCCCTCATATAAAATAATCTGAATTCACTGCTCGCCGACACTTATTGCAACTTGTCTGCCGCCGCCAATTATTTGCCGATGCGTATGTGTACATCGTTGGTTATCAATAGTATAGCACTCTAAAAGGCACAACCAGCAGATTGGCAAATATCTGATAATGTGTAAGTTAGTGATTTTTAGCATCATTCTCAGCTTGTACCTCCATTTTGGAAAGTAAAAGTAAGTGTAATTTCCTGAATATCAAAATGTGCGGTACAAAAACTTGTGAAAAATGCCGTTTTTTGATGAGAAAAGGTACAAAAATGGCCCTGAAACCGAAGCGGAAGTCAGAGCCATTTTTGCATTAAATATTATTCTTCATCTTCATCATAAGTGTCAGACCTAAATTCAAAAATTAATTCAGAGGAGGGAATATTACATTCTTCAAATAAACCATGCAGAATATTTATCTTTGTCTGTGTACTATTATCAGTCCATAAGTACATATTGGGGCCAAGCTCTCTTCTCCAAGATTCTGGGGTTGTTGAAAATCCAGATTTTTCATTTGCGCATAACCACTCAATAGTAGAGCGCCTTTTCAATAAAATGTGATTGCATACCTGAATCAACATGTCTTTCCAAGTGTTTACCGTGTATCGAACTCCATACAGTATATATGCTTGTAATTTTTTACCAGTAAATTCAAAATCATCATCTTCTAATGATGCAGATTCTGCCTCTTGCTTAGTAGGCTTGAATGTGGTTGACGGCATCGGCCATAATTTCATAAAAACGCTCAATAGTTCCTTTTGCCTTTCTTTCAGTTCATCCTCAGTCCATTTATTACAAGATTTGAGATAATTGTTTAATCTGAAAGCACTCTCTTTAAACCCTTTCTCCATATCTCTCTTCTCAAGGAATGTAAGGTTACTGTATTGTGAGTTATAGGCTGTTAGTGTAAGGTTAGCCATAGTGTGAAGATATGTATCGTGTATGCGTTCCCATTCTGGGCCTAAATCTTTTTTCCATTGATCCGAAAGCGTCTGAGGCATTATGTGCTCAATGGAAATTTTCTTCTCTGAAAGTCCTTTTACAACATCATGACGTTCGTTATTATCCCTGTTTTCCAAACGTTCCAATATGAACATTCGTGCATTTGCCGGAATCTTGTACACTTGGCGTGTGGCAAAGTCCGTTTTAACATCCTCGTCACTGGGGAAAATAGACGAACGTCCCTTCTTGAGCAGGATATATGTCAAGACATCAATATAAGCAAGTTTGTTGTCACTTACAACTTTACCTATATAGCTTAATACGTCTCTATGTAAAGTGGCAAATACTTTGTTTAAGGCATTTGACGGAAGGTTACATATTATGCGGCGTGCCCAATAGGTTTCAATCACATCTATGACCCTGCAAATTTCGCTTTCAGGCAAATTGTTTTTTGAAGCATAATCAAAAAAAGCCATAAAGAAAGGATATGCAATTGTTGAATCAAGTGTTCGTAATTGACTTAGCTTTTGATTCAATTTATCGGTTCCGGCTTTTGCATTATTTATTTGACTATATATTTTAGCATAATGGTGCATATCCTCAAGCAAATCGGCTCTTGCCATTTTGTTCCCTTCTGCATACTCCTTAAATATAAAATAAATTTTATCTATACGACCTATTTTACCTTGCTTCATCGTAAGATAATCACGAACAAATGAAGAAGGATCATACTTTGTAAACACTTCTATCGGATTCCAAAAAAGGTTATAGAGATTATCTTGTTCTGTTGGGGATAGAGACATTAATAAGTAATTGCGTATCTTATCAGCTTCACTTAGATCAAGTCCTGTTGAGTTGAGACTTTCAAAAATCAATTGAGGATCGTCATCTGCATCTAGACGAATATTTATGACTTCCAATTTCTTAATTGTTTCAAACAACTCGTCAATTGTAAGTCCGGAACGTATGACCCTATCATAGAAAAAGTCATAATTTCGCGTAACATTAGATTCTTTAATGTATTGTTCTTTTGATTTATATAGCAAAGCATCAAATGCTTCCATATCCTTTTTGATCGGTTTGAGTTTTACCTTGCGTTCGTCTTCTTGATACTCATCCACAAGGTATCGCTTGAATATTTTTTCAACCAATTTGGAATCTACCGCCTCTATCAATCCCTCTTTTTTTGCATTGACCATAGCAGTCAGCAACAACGAAACGGTGGTAATACGTTGTTGCCCATCAATGATATACCTGTCTTCGGTTCCAGGTTGAATACTTGATACAATGCTTCCAAAGAAATGGCTTTTCCTGTTACTCTCATGTAGATTTAGCAAATCATTAAATAGTTGTTCGCAGTTTTCTTCCTTCCAATCATAATTTCTTTGATAGAGAGGTATTATGAATCTTTTATCTGAGCCATCAAAAAATTTGATTAATGGTTGAGCATCACCTTTCATAATAAGTTATTTATGTTGTTTATACTATTCGTTGTAATATCAAAAACAGATTTAATGTAGTTTATCAATTCCATATTGTTGCAATTGGGAATTTCTAAACTTTTACCTCCCTTAAATCCATGTTGCAATAAATCAGATTCTGTCAATCGAGAACGATTTGATTCTGCAAGCAATTCCAGTTTGTAAGTTTTATCATCAGGAGCCTTTTCTATCCAAAACTCCTTATCCTCACGTTTGCAGTTCTCTGCTGTTACAATCATTTTGAAACGGACATAACGTTCATCGGACATAAACAGATACACTATATCGCCTATGGCGAAACGAGCTCTCCCCATTCTCCAAGAAATAAATCCTAAGGTATTTATAGCATCAGCATGCCTACATCTTTTCTTATTGGCGAAAGCAATCCAAGTACGGTTACACTTATTCATAGTCTTATTATTTTGCGAAATATTCAGTCTTTAGCCAATAGGCATAAATCGGGTCCTGAAACGAGATTTCACCAGCCTTATTATCCAATATATCATTCTTGATAAGGGCAGCCTTTGAGCGGGATATTGAGGTCGTTGAAGAGATTTGATAGCGATGCATCACTTCAGTTGAACTGATGGCCTTTTCTCCAGCTATAAGAGCCTTAAGGTAGTTCAATTGCTGTGTGGTCAATGTTTCGGTGATTGTTACAAACAGCAGACTTAACTGTTCCACCAATGCTGTATGCGCCTCACGTACGATTTCAACGGTACATACATCCTTTGTCCTAAGCCATGAAAGCTGTGCCAGCTGCTGTGCGTAGTATGGATGATTATCTACGAGCTTTGCAATTAAATGGCTTGCTTCATCGTCAATACTCTTGCCAGTATCAGCGAAACGACTCTTGAAAAATTCCACAAGGCAAGACGTGTCAATCTTATTGAGAAACATCAGGTTGCCGAACTTGTAGAATGGTTTGGATGAGTCTGTAAACACTTCCATCATCATGTGGCGCTTGCTGCCATAAAGACAATAAGCCACACTCTGGTGCAGTTGCCAATGTGAACGCAACTTTTTCTGGAAATAGTCCGGGTCTGTAAATTCAGCGATATTTTGGAACTCATCTACGCAAATCACGATTTTCAGGCCCTTCTTTCTGGCAATCTTTTCAGCAAGATTGAGCACTTCTTCAGGGTTGCGCTTTACCTCCTCCCAATCAAAGTCGATTGAAACCTCATTAGTGAGGTCTGTACCGATTGAAATCTTGGGAACAAGATGCGAAAAGAAACTCTTCGCACTCTCAATTGCCTCCTCCCATTTTGTGGAAGTGGCGGCAATAACCTTTTGGGCGAGCAGCGAATAGAAATGCTCCTCACTACGCACATTGAACAGGTCGATATGACAGATGCGGAGGTTACTATCCTGCGCCATCGCCAACCTTGCAGCCTTATTTACAAGCGAACTTTTACCCCAACGGCGAGGAGAGATAATAATCGTGTTGATTAATGACGTAAAGTTCTGAACCAAGTCGGCTGTTTCTTTCTCACGGTCGGTAAAATTTTTCTCAGTAGCAATCTTTCCAAATATGAACGGAGTTTCCATAACGCTTTATTTTTAATTTGATGTACAAATATAATACATAAAATGTAACTACAAGAATTGTTGTTACAAAAATCGTACATACATTTATTGTAGTATTTTACTAATTTGTGTCTTCTTTGTATAAATATCAGGGTAAAAGTTGTACAATCATAATGAGTCTCGCTTTCCATTAAGAAACAATATATTATTTGTTATAGGCGAGATACGAACTATACGAATAATATAATAGCATTTAATGTCTTAACGTCCAATGATGTGGTCAAGCAGATTACGGTAAGAGTAAATTCGAAAATTTATTCCTGTTACACATCATAAAATAAAGTAAAACCGCTATATTTGTATATTATATAATATGTTGAACTATGACAAAAAGTACGATGGGTACCAAGTTGCCAAGAAAATTAAATTAAAAAAATGAAAATTGTGGGAGAACAGGTCAGTCTAGCTAGACTACGCAGAAATCTTAGTGTTACTTAGATTCCGAACATGTCATGTGTTTGCTTTCTATAGTTTCACACATAAATATTACTTTGTTGCTATCGGCCAACTTTACATGAAACCGGAGCGATTAACGTATGAAGTTATACAAATCCTAAACGTGTCTTCTTAAAGATAAAAACCAATCTTAGATATTTGCTGTGACTAAATACTAATTTCAACGCCGGAATCATTTGATTTAATATTTAATTTGTCCAGATTTTTAACTGGATGCAAATGATGTTTAATATGAAAAGACAAGTGTTTTTTAGTTTTCACTACAATCGTGATGCATGGAGAGCTTCTCAAATTCGCAACATGGGAAAAGTCGATGGACTGTCTACTTTTTGTGATAATGACTGGGAAGAGGTTCGCTATAAGTCAGATACAAAGATACGAGAATGGATAGATAAACAACTTTCTATGCGTTCTTGTCTAGTTGTATTAGTAGGTTACGAAACATCTGAGAGGAAGTGGGTAAAATATGAAATTGAAAAAGCAATGGAATTGCACAAAGGTATTGTTGGTATTCGCATTGACCGACTCAAAAACAGTCAGGGTAATCAAGATAATGAAGGTTGTAATCCGTTTTTCAACGTTATCACCCCATCTGGACATAGGTTATCAAACTATGTTACTCTATTCAAATCTATCTATAGTTCAAGTGAATATGTTTATAATGACATAAAAGATCATATAGAAGATTTGATTGAAGACGCTATAGACAATAGATGGAATTATTAAATACGCTTTTATATGCTAAATTATGACGCACAAGATCTCCAATATCTTCAGATGATGCAGGAGAACATTACTAGAATGGCTGAGAATAGTGCTAATGCCAAAACTTGGTTAGTTACTATTGTTACAGGCTTTTTTGCTATTGGTTGTAGTATTAAGGATTTAGATTGGTGGTTGCTTCTAGCAATAATCCCAATAATTATGTTCTGGTATATAGATGCTTATTATCTTCGTTTAGAGCGTGCCTTGCGTAATAGAGAACAGAAATATATCAATCTCATGAATTCATTAGAGGACACAGGAGATAATTCAACAGAAGAAAAAAGGGATGCTCTTTTTGACTTTCGACCATTGTTTATGGACAATGAAGATAACAATGCAAAACTAAAAAGAACAAAGTATATGATGTTAAACAAGTCTGTATATCCTGTCTATTTAATTATGCTATTCATGATTATAGTTGCTACAGTTGTTATAAATATATGTAACTAATACCCTTCTATTATGGCAAGAAACGTATTCGTATCCTACAAATATGCAGATGAAAATGTACAACACTTGTTTGGGCATTTTCCTACCAAAGCACGTCATTATGTGGACGAGATAGAAAAACTATTAGTTGCAGAGGATCATATATTCTTTGGAGAGCATGATGGAGAAGATTTGTCTGATTGGTCAGAAGATGAAATTTGGCAAGAGTTAAAGGACAGAATCTTTCCCACGACTATTACTATTGTCCTAATTTCCCCAAATATGAAAGAGTATGGAAAGTATGATAAATCGCAATGGATTCCATGGGAAATTTATTATTCATTAAGAGAAACGGTTCGTAGTGACAGAAAGAGTCATAGAAATGCAATACTCGCAGTTGTTTTACCTGATAAACAAGGGAATTATGAATATGCATTAAAGTCAAATACATGCTGCGAAACAGGTTGTACAACATATATCAAAGATTGGATGTTTACAATAATAAAAGAGAATTTATTTAATCAAAAATATCCGGATATTGTTGATTGTCAAAATAATACTAGAATTTGGTATGGCGAATATAGCTATATCCCTATGGTTAGATGGGATTACTTTAAATATCATGTTACCTCATTAATAGAACGTGCAGAACGGATTAAAGATGATTATGAGAAAAATAATTCTTATAAACTACATATTAGCGTTAATAAATAAGCATTTTAATATATGTCCATCTACTACCGCAAGCAGAATTATCGAGATATGATTTTCAAGAAGAACCTACATCTAAAGCATATTTCTGAAAAGTTGTTTGAGGTTATGCCAAAGAATTTCTCTTTTAAGGATTTCTTGTCTGCATTTAAAGAGTGCTATCCGTGTCAATGGGAGGATATTGTACGTTATTGTAAGGAAAAGAAAAATGATTTTTATCGAAGAAGCCGTAAAGGACTTCGTACAGTCCCATATTATACTCCTGAGCAGTATTTAAAACATACGGTTCATATGCGCTCTTTATCTAAATATTTGAATGAACAGGATAGGAATAACAAGTATGCATCTTTAGTTTTTAAAGGGCAAGAGAAGAAAAGGCGGCGTAATGATAAGCTCGCTTCAAATCTTGTTTTTGTTCAGGAGGTTTGCCCTCCATACATCAAACAACTGATCAAATCATATTTCAAAACGCGTAAGACTTCTCCTCTTGACATCAATGCACGTTACCTAATACTCCTAGAGGCAACTCAGTTCCGATGTGATGAAACGATAGAATTCTTGAATAAGATAAATGCTTGCGAAAAAAATAATGATCTTAGAGAAATGGCCTTTTATTCCCTTCAGAGACTAGGAGAAAATCCATGGTTGTCAAAGAAACGTAAAGGTAAAAGGCGTCTCTCTATGCTAAAACCAATTGATGTACAGAAAAATCCTACAGAACTAATTCAACTTATATACTCCAATCAACATATGTTGTATCAGGAATATGATGTTTTTCTTTCTCATAGTTCACTTGATGCTAATGAGCTTTTACAACTTAAAGTTCTCCTTAATCAGCAAGGAAAGACTGTATATATTGATTGGGTAAATGATAGAGTAATGCTGAATCGTCAAAATCAAAATCATGATACATGGAAAGCTCTAGAACTAAGAATGGATCAATCCAAGACGTTACTTTATGTGATGACGGATAATAGCATTAAATCGCCATGTACAGAAAGAGAGGTTATGTATTTTAAGAACGCATCTAAAAGCGTGAATGTATACAAGCCACATCCTGTTTCATTGCCTACTCCTAGTTATTTAGATGGATGTGATTTTATAACAGAAAAACAGTTACATAACCTTTGAATGCGTTTAAGAAAAGGAAGAGTTGCTGTTGGCAATGCAGTTTCATTATATATTTTGAATGATAAAACGGTTGGTCTTTCGAGAATTTACAACCGTCTTATAGGTTGTTGTAAGTAATAATTTAAAGCATATATCAAGAAATAAAGCTGAATCTTTTTTGATAATGTCCCATTGTCGAAGTCAGGAGGGTTTTTCTTTCAAATCGGATTACCTTGATTACTCCATTGCGGATATAGCGATATATAGAAGTACGCCCAATGTTTAATAACACGGCGACTTCTGACGGAGTAAGATACTCCTTGTTCAAATTAGCCGAGATTCAATAACGAAGCAAAATTTTCGTACTGAATAGCCACCACATTTTTGACGCACGAGACTTAATGGCGGATTGGGGATGGGGCTTCACAAACCCACAGCCCCTCCCCAATCCGATATTAAGTCGCGCAAAAGGTAACTTTCAACTTGCAATACAAAAAAAGGAGACCGAAGTCTCCCTGAGATTAACTAATTTTGTGTTGCATATGTATAAACAATTAACCTCGGAGCAAAGGTCGCAAATTTTCGTCTTGCTCCAAAAGAAAATCAAGAGAAAAGAAATCGCCCTTCTTGTAGGGTGCAGTCAGTCAACGCTCAGCCGTGAGATCAGGCGTAATTCAACAGATAATGGCAACTATCTGTGAGATAAGGCTCACGCAAAGGCAATGGATCGCCGTAAGCGTACCACAGCCAACCATGCAAAAGATCCCGCAATCGTTTGGGAAGCCCTGGATCTGCTGAAGGAGGATTACTGGTCGCCCGAACAGATATCGGCGGATATGAAAAGCCGTGGCAAGAATATATCCCACGAGCTGATATATCGTCATATCCGTGCCGACCAAAGCGGAGAACTCGCCTCTTACTGTAGGCACAAGATGAAATACAACCGTCAAGTACGACCCAACAGGACTACCAAAGTAAAGAATATCCCTGACCGCGTAAGCATCCACCAACGCCCGGCAGAAGCCGACGGGACACGTTTCGGAGACTGGGAGATGGACACCATAGTTGGCAAGGACGGCAAAGGGGTCATCTTGACCCTTGCCGAGAGAAGCACCAACATGATACTCATGGAGAGGCTGCCCGAAGGCAAGCATCCCGAGCCGCTGGCTAAAGTGGTGGTCAGGCTGCTGTTCCCTTATAGAAAAACCATACGCTCCATAACAACCGACAACGGTTCTGAGTTCTGTGCACATAAGCTGATCTCCAAGGGATTGGCGCCAAAGGGCGCGAAGGATCCTAACCTCGTGTTCTTTGCCGATTCATATTGTTCATGGCAGAAAGGTTCAATTGAGAATGCAAATAAACTTATACGGCAGTACATTCCAAAAGGCACTGACTTTTCAACCCTGACGGATGCCTTTATTCGCAAGATTCAGCACAAAATCAACCGCAGGCACGTAAAAAACTAAATTTTGAAACCCCAAAGGATGTTTTCTTCCGACAAATTAATAATTTTGCAGTTGCCGGTTGAGAGTAGGCTCAGCTGCCAAGAGAAATAAAGCCGATTTTAATCTTGAATTATCGACTCCCGACGGCTATAATTTCACTATCAATGCCGACCACGATAATTATGTCTGTGTCGGAGTTTCGGATGATGATGTGAGATCCGGATTAAAGACCAAATCCAAGGCATTCTTTAAGGAAAATGAAGCCGCTCTTAATCTTAAAAATTGTGAGAACTGGCCCTTCTACAAATTTATAGACTTTTCAAATTCAGACGGCCTAAATTTGGCAGATTTCAGCGATGAGCTTACTTTTAGTCTCGTTTCTGAAAAATGCAGAGAGGAAATTGTTGGTATTATTCTCAAGCAGACACAAGAACTACTAAGACAGTATAAGCGGTCATTGAAATAATCAAAGGCGTGACAGTTTAGATTCTGCTAAATATTCTGCCCTTATTCCTATAGTTTTCATAATGTGTGAATATGATTTTCATACATTATGATTAACTTTGCAGTCAGATAAAGAAATTTGTATGGCAGACTCAACACTTCGCAAATATATCTGGCTCATAAACACCATTCTTGACGCCAGAAAAATAACTTTCAAAGAAATAAGTGACAAGTGGGACATCTCAACCCTTAACTATAAGGGGACTGAGTTGTCCAAACGCACCTTTCATAATCACCGACAGGCTATTCTCACGGAGTTGGGCGTTGACATACAATGCTCTTCAATGAGAGAGAACAGTCAGTATTTCATAGCCAATCAGGAAGAACTTGAAAATAATGAAGTGTTGAACTGGCTTACAGACAGTATGGCAACCGAGTCATTATTGCTTGAAAACAAGGCTATCTCTGACAAAATAGTTTTGGAACCCGTACCCGGAGGTCGGGAATGGCTCCCCGTTCTATCACAGGCTTTGAGAGATAATCTGCGCATAGTATTTCAATACACATCATTTCACTCAACCAAGAATAATTTGAGTGATAGGATATTGGAGCCGTTGTGCTTAAAGTTGTTCAAAAGGAGGTGGTATATGCTCGGCCAAACCGTGGATAGCGGCAAGCGGTTGATATTTGCTTTAGATCGCATCACTAAACTCGAACTATCATCAGAGCAATTTACCTATCCCAAAGATTTTTCTGCAAAAGACTTCTTCGCAAACTTCTATGGGATTTGTTCTGACGGATATTCTACTCCTACTCGGGTTATCCTGAAATGCTATCGAGAATTTCCCAAATATGTAAAATCATTACCACTACATCCCTCGCAAGAGGAACTTGAACACGGGGATGGTTTTATTACCTTTGGATACTATATGTCACCAGCATACGACTTTATTCAGGAAATAATGAGTCATGGCGATGATATTGAGGTTCTTACTCCAATATGGCTCCGGAATCTTATAAAAGAGAAATCAGACTCTCTGGCAGCGCTCTACAAGTAGTCTCAAATTTTTCTGCAAATCGTTTTCATATATGAAACGATTTTTCATACGTCCTCTATAACTTTGCCGATGAAAAGAAACAAGAGGACATTGAAAACATCGGTCAGACCTTTGCCATCTGTCTGCTGAATCCGGCAGACTTCGTTCCGAATTATCGGAGCGCACCCCAAAGTTTATTACTCGGCATCGACCCTGCACGCTGTTCACTCCGGTCGTGCATGTTTCATCACCTTCGCTTTGCTCTCGGTGATGTGATATGTTTCATCACCTTCGCTTCGCTCTCGGTGATGTGAAATGCACTCCCTCGTTCACAGCGCACATTGCCGAAGCCTCGACCATCCGGCACACACGAAAGTAAGACCGATGTTTTCACTGCTCTCGCAAACTGACAAAACTATGCGAGACCAAATTGCAGAATATCTCAAAGACGTGACCATCAGTAACCGAAAGGAGTTATTTGATGTGTTGAATTTCATTGCACCGCTTATTGACGGTTGGAGTCTGGCCGAACCCAAGTCCGGCAGACAGATAATGCGATTTGCGTCAGCCAACGCAAGAAAGTCCGCCTATGTCGATTTTACGATACCCAAGGAGTCAGGTGGACAAAGAAAAATCAGCGCTCCTGTCAAACCGTTGAAGGCTATCCAAACAGCACTAAATATAGTTCTGCAATCCATATTCGTTCCCGATGAACACGCCACCGGTTTTGTATTAGAGAAAAGTGTCAAGGATAACGCCATGATACACGTGGGTCAAACCTGCATATTTAATACAGACCTCGAAAATTTCTTTCCGAGCATAACAAAACTCATGGTTCGTCGGGCTCTCCATCGAGAGCTTGGTGATAGACTGCAAAGCAATGAAGTAATCAATATTATATGTAAAATTTGCACCGTTCCTGACAGTTCGGGTATCGAGGTGCTACCACAGGGCGCACCGACATCGCCTGTTCTGTCTAACATTGTGCTGAAGAGCCTTGATAAAGATATGTCAAAGCTTGCTGAAAGAATGGAATGTAAATATTCGCGCTATGCCGATGATATTACATTCAGTCATAGTAAATCAATTCGCAGGATGAGTCCTTTCTGGCAATCAAGGATTTATAATATCATTGCGAAGTATGGGCTCAAAGTGAATGAAAAGAAGACAAGGACATTTGTACCGGGTACACGTCGAGAGGTTACCGGAGTCGTTGTAAGCGATAAAATCAACGTTTCCCGTTCTTATATAAAACAGTTGCGGGTGCTTCTTCACTTGTGGGAGAAATATGGCTATGCACAAGCACAAATCATCTTTACAAGAGATTTCTACAAGGGTATCGAAAAGAGTCTTGTCAATGTAATCGACGGTAAAATTAACTATCTTGAAATGATCAAGGGCAAAGAAGACTCTACTTATCGTAAGTTCAAAAGCAGGTTCAAACGTCTTCAGTGGGAAGAAAAACAAAGTACTAACCAAATACAAAAGGCTATATGAATATAATTTATTTACACGGACTTTCCTCGTCGGGACAGTCCAACACCGCAAAAAAACTTCGGGAGTTACTTCCGGATGATAATGTTGTCACACCTGACATTCCGGTCAGCCCAATAAAGGCTCTTCAGTTGTTACTGAGTCTTGCCGGAGAGTATGGAGCTGATGATACAATCGTAATAGGCACATCTATGGGTGCGATGTATGCCTCTCAGATGAAAGGTTATCGCCGAATCCTTGTCAATCCCGCGTTTCACGTCTCAGACCTCCTGAAAGAAAACAAGGGTGAGAGACTACAATTCTTCTCAGAGAGAGAAGATGGCAGTGAATACTTTGAGGTCTCGGAAATCTTGATCCAAGAGTTTGAAGAAATGGAGGCCAACCTGTTTTATGTCGATGACATTACTCCGGAATCGGTAATAGGACTCTTTGGTGATAAAGACGACGTATGCAACTGTCTTGACGAGTACCGCGAAAGTTATTCCTACTGGTCATCTTTCAAAGGTGGTCATCGACTTACTGAAGATGTTATTACGAACACCTTGCTCCCGGTAATCAAATGGTTGAAGCATCCGGACTACACTTTTGGTAGAACCTATTTGCCGTTTGATGATATAACTCTCGGCGACACTGGCTACATCGGCGAAATGGATAACGATGAGAATGCCTTCAAAATATATAAGAAAGGTTTAGGAGGTAAGTGGTATGAAGAAATTGTGCGTGAGTATCAGGGCACAAAACATTACGATGGGCGCGAAATCAACTTACATTTTCCGTCCCTCCCCGAAGGCGTAAACGAAGAATCGGTAGAACTTGTGTACGGCAATCGTTTCTGTCATCTCCCTTCGATTGAAATCTATGGAGAGCATGGTGTTCAAGTTACCAACGGAGACTTCATTATCAATGAAAGTATTAGTGTCCACAGAAAGTAATGGCAGAAATCCGAAATAGAATCACGGCAATATTGTCGCGAATGAAGCATGACACCTTCGAGCGCGATGAGGCTCTCGCACTTAGCTTGCTCAGTGCTCTTGCCGGGGAGAGTATATTTCTCCTCGGCTTGCCCGGTGTCGGCAAATCCATGATTGCCCGCCGATTAAAACTTGCATTCGATAATGCTACCGTCTTTGAATACTTGATGTCGCGATTCTCGACACCCGATGAGATTTTCGGGCCCGTCAGCATCTCCAAGCTTAAAGATGAAGATTGCTATGAACGTGTCACATCCGGATTCCTACCCGAAGCAGAGGTCGTTTTCCTTGATGAGATATGGAAAGCCGGTCCCGCTATTCAGAACGCCCTTCTTACTGTTCTGAACGAAAAAATCTATCTCAACGGCAATCAAGAGCTTAAGTTGCCAATCAAAGGGATAATAGCAGCCTCAAATGAACTTCCGGCTAAAAATGAAGGTCTCGAAGCATTGTGGGATCGTTTCCTACTGCGATATGTTGTCAATCCCATTGAACAGAAACAGAATTTTTTTAGATTGCTTTCTGCGCAGACTTCTGAATCGACAACAGAAGAATTTGGCCCACTGACCCATGACGATTTTATTTCAGTGCAGTCAGAAAGTCGTAAGGTAACTATACCCGAGTCAGTTCTTGAAATCCTTTACACAATAAGAGGGAAACTTAACGAAAAGATAAACGCTAAAGACGTGGTTACGGGTGAGCCTGACCCTGAGAACCTAAAATATTACGTTTCTGACAGACGTTGGAAAAAGGCTGTCGGAGTCATGAAAATGTCGGCATTTCTTAATGGAAGAGATGAGATAGGTCTTTCTGACCTGCTTCTATTGTCGCACATGCTTTGGAATGATGAGCCGTCAATCCCGGTTGTCAAACAGATTATTGCCGAAACTGTTGTCGCGTCATTGTTCAGTGACATATTGGAGCAATATAAAAGTTATAAACGCCATGCTAATGTTGAGAATAATGACACACGTCTATACTCTCCGGACCAAGAACACTATATCATTCAATGCGATGATTCCCCTCTGAAGATTAAAATCAAGGATTATCAACGTATGCAGTCCTCTCCTGATGAGGTTTTCTTTGGTTCAGAGACTACAGACAGTACCCTGATGCTTCGTTCTCGGGGACAGTTCGTGATGAGGTTTGTAAAAGATGGTGTGATTTGTATCAATAACTACAACTATTTTCTCCGGACAGAATCTGATAATCAACTTAGTAAAGACTTTATTGCAGAGATCGGGGATACAATTGACGGCATTGCTAACAAACTATATGTTGAAATGAATCATAATCTTTTCATTGCAAATTCCGATTTATATACACCCATAAAAGAAGTTGTCGCGGTCTATAGAGCAAGAATAGATTTGATGTGATGAGAAAGCAACATCTGACATATCTGCGCAGAGCCATTGGCATAGCCTCTTCCATAAAGGGAGGAGCGAGAATGCTTGAAATAGTTGGCAAAATTAGGGCTGGAAAGACCCCTGTTTATCAGATGATACGGGATATTGTCTGCGACTCGCGTTTTTACTGCGTTGTGGAGGATGACCTGTTCTGGAAAAAATACGCAACGGCAGACATTCGCCATTTTATTGATTCTCTTTCATCGGAAGACTGGGAAAACGAAGAGCGAAGAACCGGGAAAAAGGAAGATTTCCTGAACGCATGGCTATCCAAACACTTCTTTCCACTAAGCGTTGAAGAGAAAAGAATAATTGCAGAATCCATGCAACTTACCGCCGGTAATTCCGGCAAACCAGTTCCTCTTGGTAGCAGTGGAAATAAAGGAAACCAGGACTCTGACGGATATGACATTCAGATAGAATCAGGTATTACAGATAAATCCAATAGTCCGGATAAGATGGGCTACTCACTACCTACAGATATTGCAAACTATGCAGAATCTTCAAAAGGAAGTTCTCCCGGCCTTGAGGTTGATAGCCACGAGGCTGAAGCTGAATATCTTCAACTACTTAATCCGACAATCGTTGAACTTGCCAAGCAGATAGGTCGGAGTGGAGGCACGAGTCACGAAGTAACCGGTAAATTTCAATCTGCTTCACGAAGTGACATAAGCGGTATCACTATCGGTAATGACCTCAATTGTCTGTTGCCTTCAGAACTTGCTCTGTTAGGAGCAAAATCTACTGAAAACCTGTTTTATCAGCGATATGTTCAGAATCGTCTTCAACTGTTTTCATCCGCATCCCACTCTTTTGAGGTTGCCAATGATAAATCAGGTCCAATCTATATATGCGTTGACACAAGCGGCTCTATGAAAGGAGAACCGGAAGTGACGGCAAAAACGTTGGCTCTTGCTGTTGCTATTGTGGCTCAGAGAGATAGAAGACCGATCTGCATGATAAACTACTCCCATAATCTTTCATTTTTTATCCTCACAAATTTGCACCGTCAGCGCAAAAAATTTCTTGCATTCCTGTCTCATTCTTACGATGGCGGTAACGATGAAGACAAACTTTTTTATTTTATTTTCAAGAAGTTGCCATCTATTCCCAAGTATAAGCTCTTTGCCGACGCATTCAAAGGGGCCGACATACTCATAATATCCGATTTTATCTGGAGTTATATTTCCAATGAAAACATGGAACTGATTCAAAAGGCTCGTAGTGAGGGGATGATATTTTACGGCTTGGGGATTGATGTCAGAGAACATCAACTCGATATGTTGGATGACCCGGAAAAACATGACGACGAAATCTGCGATGGTTATAATTTCCTAAAGCAATGCGATTATCGTTATCTGTACGAAAATGGTTCAGTTTTTGAGTATATTGAAAAGCCTTTGGTTCTATGAGACTTAAAATGAGACTTGAAGATGCGATGGTCTATGTACTGGCTACCGCCGGATATGGAATGACAACACAACGGATAGCGGAAGTTATCAATAATGAGAAACTCCACATTCGTGTTGATGGCAACCCTGTTACCGATAAACAAGTATATGCCGCTGTCTGCCGTCACCCGGAAACCTTTGTCAAAGAAGGTGGTCGCATTTTGCTTTCAATGTAGAATTTTTTATCCTGTACCGCTAAATGCGTCATGTCGATATTTACTTTGCAGCAAAAACATCGACACATGATTTATCAGGACTATTTTCGCAATTCAGATTTTGAGGATATATGGGTAATCCTCAATGGCTTCTATCTTGAACACGAGGACATAAAGCCAATGTATGCCTCTTTGGTTAATGAGATTAAAGCATTGCCCATTGAGGAAAAGTATTCGGACTCAACAATTCAGATGTGTCTTGACAGCTATAATGAGATTATGGTAAAAGGCGCGCCTGACCCTCAGGAGTGGCTCGTCGGTCGAGAAGTAAAGATTGATTTCTCGTCATGGAAAGATAATATTGATGAAGAAACTATCAACGATTCTCCCGGTATAAAAACGTTTGATATGCTCTCCGGTAAGGAGAAACGCGAACTGGCTCGTCAAAGCGACAGTAAATCAATTGATGGCACCCTCATTAAAAGACATATTGAAAATCAGACTTGGTTCTATTCTGAATGGAAGCAAGACCCTACGGTATACGGAATGTTGACCATGCTTTTTGGCAATAATCAGAATGATTCTTCAGATAATATTTTCGATATATTTGGTCATGATAAAGAAACGCTGACGAAATATTGGAAGTTGCTAACTTCTAACAATATAGAGCAATCCCCAATAATGTTTAATCATACCATCATTGGCTCTGAAGAGCTGCCCCTTTCTGATGATTTATATATCAAAATGAATGCTCGTGGCAAACCACTCACAAATTTCGAAAATTTCAAGGCAGAGGTAATAAAATGGGTATCTGAGAACGTATCAAAAGAGGAATCGATTAGAGTCGCGTCTAAATTTGATAACGAATGGACTGATATCTTCTGGGAAAATGGTTTAGGTAAATCGGTTCATAATGTTGATGAGCTTTTCTTTGCCTTTTTTAATCGCATCTATTATCAATATGTTGTGACAGAAAGAAATAGCGAAGAATTTGTATTATCAGAAAAAAATTCTGATAAGAATTCGGAATATAGACTATTCAGCGGAAGCAAGAATAAACATGAGAAAAATTCAGGTGATAAATTTGTCACTTTTCAATCTTTAGAGCCTTATACTTCTCGATTAAAGAAAGTTCTTACTTCTCTCGAAACAATATTTCAAGGAATAAGGCAAATCGACTTGTCAACTTTACAACCTTATTGGAAAAAGGACTTTTATTTCATCCCGAGGTATATTCTTGACAAAGATATCCCTAAACAGCTTACAGATGAGATTTTAGACTTTACGACAATCAACCAGCAGGAAAGGGTTGCGTTCTATGCGATATGTAAATATTTTCTCAGCCCATCCCACGATGATGACGAAAAAGAGAGCTTGTCACACTGGATGCGTTTCGTCTGGAATTTAATATCAGATAAAGACAGCGGGGGCGCTGATACAATTCGTAGCGTTTCAGCCATTCAACAAGCCGTTGCTCTAATTGATATGATTGAAAATCCACGAAGGGTTTACGGTGAACTTTATGAAAAATCCTCAGAATACCGACAAAAATTAAAAAACAATACAGTACTGGAGCATCGGTTTATTGAAGAAATTGAAAAAGTCATTCAGATTCTTCATCCTGACTGCAACGTTATGCTTCCCTCATGGGCAAAGGACTGGGAGCAGGCAATAATTGAAGCTGAGAAGTTCCGTCTGTTCAATGGATCTATTGGTGTGCTTTTCCACAATGAAGATGGCGAAATTGATTGGTCTCATTTTGAATTGAAATTCAAAAATGCTAAAGAATATTTTAAGACACCGGATAATCCAAACGCAATAAGCCGCATGGGTCCTTCTCTCTCAGACGAGGATATTTTATTCATTTTCAACAACTATTATCTACACTATAAGGATGATAATGTCAGTGAGATGTTAAGGCGACACCCCAGATGCTTTCATAAATTTCTCATGGGAAAAGCGAACTCCGATTCTTTAACTCATTTACAAACAGATATTACTTCTCTATGTAAGAAGACTTTGGATTTCTGGATTCATCCAAATTGGGTTGACAACAAGCACGTATTGTCTAGTTATTCAACCAAAAGTGGATATTACGAATCCAATTCCTATTTTATAGATACGGATTATATTGAAAAACGATATGCGTTTTTGAGTAAAGCGCAGGCAAACGTGAATGATATTCAGCTCATTATTAACAAAGAATATTCTTATCCGTATAAAGGCCTCTATATAGATTTTACCTGCATTTATAAGGAAAGACATTATAAATTCAGATGGACTGGTGCAGATTGGATTGATATGTATGATAAAGATACAAATCTTTGGAGAGAGGGCCTCCATTCTAAGTTCAATGGTTATGATGTTGATTATCACTTCAATGATATACCAACATTTTGGGAAGAAATACGAAGATGTATAACGTGCTATATATCAAAACGGAGCAATAGCTAAAGAGTTTCGGTAAATGAACAAATATGCAGCTGTATTACAATTTTTCAGTAGAAAGGAATCAATTCTTATATAAACGTCATTTGATGGGGTCGGAGCAGTATTGTCGGCGACCGCAGCGGGTACAGTGCTCGCCTCGCCACACGCTGTCAAACTGCTCACAGGCGGCATCTATCAAGGTCGGCTCATCGGTCAGGATTCCGGCCTCGAAGTTGCGGCGGTTACTGCTCTTCATACCTATTCCGGCTCCTGTCAGGTTGGCAGAGCCAATGTAGGCAGTCTCAAAGTCAAATATAATCATCTTGAAATGGACTCGCGGACATAGTATCCGCTCCAGTCCTGATTTTAGAATCGGGTATCGGTCAAAATCCTCACGGAAAGCCGGACCCGGTTCTTTTGCATGGATAAGTCTGACCTCTACACCTCGTTTGAGTAGCTTTGCAAGTACGGCAAGGAACGGCTCCGATGAATTGCCGGCTTTAACGTGAAGGTCTTTAATGTCGGCTGTACCAATCCAGAGCGACTTCCTCACGGAAGCCATTCTTGCCACAATCTTATCGTAATGGTCTTTGCCAGAGATAAATTCAACTGCCATACTGGTGCAAAGTTACTTATTTTTCGTGAGATAGAGGTAATAGTTGTAGTATGGGGACATCGCTATATCATCTTTTGCTTTTACCATCTTTGAATCCTCGCCGATGAGTGTGGAAAGAAAGGTCCAAAATGATTTGCGATGATGCTTGTACTTGTAATGCGCCATTTCATGAAGTATTACACCGTCAGTCCATTCCTGTTTGAATATAACGAGAAACGGTTGTAAGGTAATGTGATTGCTGAACGTGCAATAGCCGAGAACATTCTTCCGAAGGCGCTTGACTGTAACGCCGGAGCCATGCAACCCCTTCATATTTTCCCAATACTTTACTCTGGCAGGCAGTACAACTTTTGCAATCCGAAGTATGGTATCGCGCATAAGTTCCCTAAGCCATTTCTGTATCTTCTTGGTCTCAAAGTCAGTGGAGTCATGGTAAATCATATCCAAGATACCGTCGTGGTATTGAACAAGCAACTCGACGGCGTTCTTATCCTGAAACACGAATTGGTCGGGTATCTTCATCGTTGCCTCACATTCTATCGTGAACTTATCGACACAATGCCAGACCACTGACAAGTGCTTTGTAGTAAGCCGGAATCGAGGATTTATCTTAAATGTTGGTTCTTTCATACCTCCCATATTTTATCCATTATGTGTCTATAACCCTTAACTCCGTAATGTCCTATCTTCAATCCATAGAAACGAGTGCCGAGAGTCTTTTCCTTGTCTATTTTCTCTATTGTGGAGGGATTGGGAACAGGAAACTCAAAGTCTGAGATAATGAGAACATCTGCCATCTCGTATGTTCCTTTCTGAAGAACGTGAATAGCCTCGGCAAGCATTTGTTCACCATCAGTGCCACCACTATAACTATGCTCCAAAAAATTGTCAATCATACGCCAATTTCGCGGTTTAGCAAGGTCAATAGACTTTGACCTGACAGAGAAGCTGATCAGATAGCAAGGGCGTTTCTGTTTCTTTGCCATCCTGAGCAACTGTTTGAGCAACGAGAAAGCAATCCCTTGAGGTTGTCCCGACATCGAACCACTGGTGTCGATGCTTACAATAATCGGTCCTTTTGTCAGTCGTGGGTCTTTGCGATGTTCCTCTATCTTTTTCGGTTTGTCTTTGCCGGGACTTGAAAACTGCTGAAGCTCCTTGATTGCATATCTCTTAAAAAACAGGTCTTCCGGCATAGAAAGTTCCACGGGTAGAATGCGCTCCAGATTATCACCGGACTCAACTCTGTCAATCTCTTCGACCGAGCTGTTTTTAGCCACGGTAGTAGGCATAAAGCGATATACTACCGTATCTTTCTCTTCTTTAGACGGATCCTTGTCACGACCGATCATATCCACAATTTCTCTCAGTTGCGGATAGCGATGGACATATTTCTCCACCTTCTTTCTGTCTTCATAATCGCCTGTTCCTGCATCACGACAAAATTGTTCAAACCTCATTTTCGCACGATTCAACATCTGACGCTCTTTTCGATCGAGCTTAGCCTTACAAGCATTTTCCCAATCGCTTGTCATTGCCGAAAATACAGCACCCTTGTCGTCTGTCTTGAACTGCGCCGTATATCCTGAAAGATTTACATCATATTTCGAGTAGCCGGCTTCAATTGTGCCACATACTTCCTGCCACATCTCGCGTTTCTCCTCAATGGTCGCTTCTCTGAAACGAGTAATCATGGCAAGTTCTTTCATTGCTTCAATCTGCATTGCCCGGAACTGTTCCAGCAAAGCAGTGAAGAAAGAAATCAAGTCTTCTTTCAGCACCTCAACCCATGTTGAGTCCGAGCCGTCGATCTGAGGATTATTGTCAATGACCTCCTGCATATAACCGGCGAGGCAATCATCTGGCGGCATGGTCGGAGGCATCTCGCCACATTCCATATAGAAGTCAAAAGCCTCGCTGTATTCCTCCAGCTTGGCGTCAATGTCGGTATAGTCAATCATTTTATCAACATAACTACGTTTTTGAGTTTGACCTCTATGGCCTTTATCTGTTCACTGACATCCTTCAGCATCTTGTTAACCAGTGCAAGATCATTGGGAGAAAGGAATATATTATCACAATCGGTCCAGTTTGATGATACCGACTTCTCCCATTCTTCGACACAAGTCCTGAATAAGTCCTGAATCAAATATACACGCTGATATACAGGCGATGTCTGTAAAGACTCCGAACTTATTGCTGATTGAGCAGCCTTCTTGCGGAAAGCGTATGGAGTGCCGTCGATTATCGCACCATTCTGACACCTCTGAATCTTTACCTTTGTCAGATTCGAAGCATTCTGTGATTTTGCTTCAAACGGTCTTCCCGGAACGATTGTGTGAATGATGATTTTCTTGCGTTTGCTGTCATAATATCTCACCCCGTCACGAGTCTGATTTGATAACGCGGCATAGTCCCATTTTGAAAAATAGGTATCTCCATCCGGATAATTTTCGACGAGATAGTAGAAATAATCATACTCAGCGAAATCATTCCCGTCTGTGTTTAATCGTGACTGTGTTGATTGTTGTGCGGTTTGTTGCTGTGGAGTCATAAGTTGGCGAATAGATTTATCAATCTTCGCCAACCCTTTCAGCACCGCATCTGAGATACTTGAAGTAAAAGCATTAAGCACATTGGGAATACACTCCACATCATTCCAGAAACTATGTATAAGCAATAGATAGTCTGAAAGATTTATCTCCATGCGACCATTCAGAAAGGCTGAGGTCTGCATCAGCTTGTACGCTTTTCGCCAACGTCGATCAGAGATATAATATCGTAATTGATTTCCGTCCTCCTTCTCCAGAGCAGTAAGACTCTTCCGAATGTTTTTTATGGCACTGACAACCGAATCCTGAATGCCTACGGTCTTTGATTCGTTTTGCCAGTTGGAATATGTTTCATCGGTAATGTATAACGATTCCGATAATTCCGACATATCAACACCGGCACCCTTTATCATTTTGAAGAAGGAGGTATCACTCTCTATGCAGTTTGAAACCATCCGCACAAGGAAGCGATCCCACAACGCTTCGAGACCTTCATCTTTCGCCGGAAGTTCGTTAGAGGCAGCAATAAGCACTTTCATTGGCGTGCGCATTATTTGTCCTCCATTATGGAAGATATGTTCGTTTATTACAGTCAGAAGGGTGTTCTGGATAGACGGCCCCGCTTTCCATATTTCATCGAGGAACACAACATCAGCCTCTGGCAAATATCCTGCGGTCAGTCGTTCATAACGGTCGTCGTTCTTTAATCGTGAAATTGATATGGGTCCGAATATTTCATCAGGAGTGCTGAATCGAGACATCAGGTAATCAAATGACTTGCCATCCTTGAATACCATTTTCAAACGACTAGAAACCATACTTTTGGCTGTTCCGGGAGGGCCGAGAAGGAACATATTTTCTCCAGCCACAGCGCACAGCAGTGCCATGGCTATAATCTGTTCCTTTTCATAGACTCCCTGCGACATCCATTCGACAAGCTGACGAATGTGCTTTTTCGGAGTTGACGGAAATAGTGATTTAGTTCTAACTTTCTTTGCCATAATAAAAAACGGGGCCAATAATGCTCACCGCAAAATTAGCTCCGACATGTAGCAGATTTAGATACAGGTTATCCTTTTCTTATATTTTGGTCAAAAAATCATCCGATGCTTTCATTAACTCTTTCAATACGGGGCGCATATACTTGTGCTGGAGAGCAAACCCGATTACAACACCGATATTTGCTTTAATCAAGGCTGAATGAGGTGGCCCGATAAAGCAGGCTATGCCCCCAATATGCCGGGGAGTATGGCGAATTTGAGTAGTGCCAACTGTTTCTGAATTACTTTATCCATTCTCCAGTTCCTTTTCAGCAGCAAGTATCGTGACTTTGACCTCGTCATCTTTCATACTTTCATCGGGATAGACTGCCCAAATGGCATAAACGCTTTCCGGCAATTCACTAATGATATCGGTCAGTGCAGTCATTTCTTGCATTACCAATGGCAGTTCCCCTTCCTTATTGAAATACAGAAAAATCGAAAGGCGTTCTATTTTATCGAGCTTAGATGAAGACAATGCTCTTTTAATGTCACCAATCGCTTCTGCGACACGCTCATTACCACACCGTGTTACTGACTTTAGGAGGAAATGCTTTGCGTCAGTTAGAGTGGTTTGCAAATCGTTAAAGTCATAGGCAATCATACCTTGTGTTACTATCGGCTGGAGGATTGCCTTTATGATGTCTGGGTACTCAGCGCAAGAGGCTTCGGACACCACGCTGTCATAACAATCAAAATCGGCATTGTCAAGCAAACCAAGGGTCAGGACTCCGGCATCATGGAATGTTTTGGCAATACTGTTCGTATGATCTTCGTTGTCTTTCACCACAATAATTACCATTTTATCCTCATCGGTTGGGACACACTCAAAGGGTTCGGTTAATACTGTGGCGGACACACAATCGTATCCGCATGACTTTACTGTCTCAATTATTTCTTTTGTCGCCTCCCCGATACCAATTACGCGAAAACTGGTGGGTAAATTCATGCGGGCATATCGGTCAAATAATTCCGAATCATTCATCTTATCGTTATTACAGTTTATTATAATGGAATGCAGTGATAGCTAAGGGTTGGCTATCACTGCATAGATTTGCTGGCAAAGTTAGAGTTTCTCTACTTTGAGTTCGTTGCCGTTCATGTAGCCAACGGGGAAATCCACGTTGTATTTCATCTTGAACTGGCGCTGAATCTCAGCCTTTACGGTTGAGTTGGCAAAAGGAAGCGTGCTTCCATTGAAAGAAACTTCGGCAGTCATGCCGGCTTCGAGTCGCTTGCCTCCGCTAAGAAGGAGACGTTTTGTGGTTACTTTGAAGAGTGCCATATCTAATATTTTGATGGTTACTCTGCAAAGGTAGAACAGCGGCGTATCAGATTTGGTGACACCAAAAAGATTTTTAGTCTTCGTCGTAAAAGTCCTCTATGTCAAATCCGTCTTCAAAATCTTCAGAATCTACATCTTCATTGGGATACATCATCTGCATAATCTCACGCTCATCATATCCGGTGATTTCCCTACGTAAATTGACAATTTTTTGCTCAATACGATTACTTAATTTCCGTGCTTTACTATATTCTTCCGCTTTTTTGACAAAATAATTCGGGTCTTTATCGCCGGTGTATAAATGATCCTCAAAATGAAGCAACGGCTCATTTATTTCTTCAAGTTCCTCTTTAATCTCATCTAAATCGGATAAAGCTTTATCCTCATCTGATGAGTAGTTTCCCTGCATATCGTCAAAACGTGAAAGCAAGGCTTTTAGTCTAATTGTAAAAGATTCGTTTTGTCTCATATTATATCTGATTTATTCAAACGAATGATTAAAGTAATTTCAACGCTATAGCAGCACAAGCCTCGGCATCACAAAGCGCATGATGGTGGTTTTCCATGTCATAACCACAGGCGGCTGCCGATAAATGTAGCTGATGGCTCGGAATGTCAAGACAGCGACGGGAGGCAGCGAGTGTGCAATGAAATTCGTAACCGGGATATTCCATATCATACTCCTCAAATACTGCCTTCAAGCAACTCTCATCAAAAGGACGGTTGTGTGCTACAAGCGGCAGGCCTTTTATTTTCTCTGCCACCTGCGCCCACACTTCCGGGAATGTCGGTTGTCCGTCAGTATCCCGACGGGTGAGTCCGTGGACCTCAGTAGTCCAATATGTATAATAATTGGGGGCAGGCTGAATAAGACTGTAGAATCTGTCAACAATCACACCGTCACGAACTATTACGATGCCGACACTACACACGCTGGAGCGTCGGCCATTGGCTGTTTCAAAGTCTATTGCTACAAAGTCTTGCATTGTCAGTCATTCTTATACAGTTCATACATCTCTGAAATCCAGCCCTTCATTGATCTGCGCAAAGAAGCCGGACTAACGACCTCTATCATCGCGCCGACATGGAGCAACTTCATTACGAAGTCATACGTCGGCGAGAGATAGAGTTCAAAGTCGGCGTACTCGCCATAGTCTTCGATAAGTCGCTGACTATGATGCAGCGGAAGGGTTTTCAGATAGTGTTTGTGGTCTTCGTTGGCACGAATCACAATTCTCTCCGGCTTGACATCATATCCAATGACCACGCCGAATTTTGTCGAGAAATACTCTGTGGCATCAAAATCCTTTGGCAACTTGAAGAGCGTTGATGTCGGTTCTACGCTCTCCAGACGGTCAAGGGCGTAAATCTTTATCTCGTCACGGTTGTTGTGACCGAGCACATACCAACGGTTATCAAACAGTTTCACGCAATATGGCTCAATGGGGAATGTATAGTTACGTTCCTTCTTGAAAGGGCGATATGTGATATTCACGACCCGGTTCTCCTTCATCGCATCAAGGATTGTGGTCAGATGATCGCGGCCTGAAGGGATTTCGTCAACCAATATGCGGCCTTTCAAAGAGAGATTCTCTCCGATTATATTGCCGACTGCAAAGGAATCGAGCATCCACTTTTTAAGTTTGTCCTCGTCAATATCCTCCGGATTTGAGATATAGTATAGATAACCGCCAACTTTCTGACAGTCAATCATTATCCCGAACTGCTCGTAGATTGCATAGCGCCAGCGGTTGAACGTGGCGCGATGAAGCGGCTTGCAGTCGCTCAAATCCTTGCAACGCTCCCAACGGTCGGAAAGATCCTTATGAGAAATCTTCCCGGCACGGCGGATTGTATCAATCAGCCAAGTGTATTTTTGTAGTTGGTTCATATCTGTTCGAGTTTAACGCTGCAAATTTAATCAAATCCTGTCACATTTTGTGATACAGGATTGGGTATAATCATGAATCGAAGTCAAAATTTCTTCATTTGTCACGGTCTGTTAAATCCATGCGCCATATAGTTCCTCGGGGTCATCATCCGGACGGTCATTCTCCAGTGTCGTTCTACGAGCTTCCGCCAACTCTTCTTCTGTCGGTGGAGGCAGTTCTACCATAAAGACATTGCATGGACGCTGCTTCATCCCGGCTTTATGGCGGAGCCAAAGATTTTCCATCAGGAGTGCGACTCCATCGGGAGATTGTATTGATTTCATAATATCACAGTTTTTATATTTACACATTCATAGAACCCTCAGGCTTTGACCAGTCCAACTTTGTTAGTTGTCGATCAATCCAAATCACGCCGAGATTTTTCTCTTGACGGAGTTCTATTGAAGCTAATAGTAAAGGAATTATATATGGGATTCTTTCCTTGATATTCTCCCATGTCCCGTCGAGGTAACAACTTGCGACGTAATCCATGCGGAGATAAAGCCTTACTTGAGTCTTATCCTTATGATAATACATGGCAAATTCATTTCTCCAACCATATTCTTCAAGAATAGTTGCTGCTTCAGTAATAAGGTTTTCGCATTTGCGACTTTTTGAATGGGCAAAATTACCTATGAATTCGACTGGCTCTTTCATTTCCTGAGGTTCAAATTCGTTTTTCTGCTTCATCAAAAAAACTCCCGATTGTTGTGAAATTCATGACGCTTTGAAATTAAAGATTGGACGAATGATGGTGTCTATGCAGACGGTGTCACCTATGTTGGCAATGATTTCTTCTGCCGGTTTATAGACCATCGGCGACTCGTCGCGAGTGAAGTCGTTGACTGACTCCGAATAGATGCCTTGCATGGATGCCTCGAAGTCTTCCATCGTTATTTTCTCGTAGGCCTGAGTACGGCTCAATACTCGTCCGGCACCGTGGGGCGCTGAACAGTTCCAGTCTGGATTGCCCTTACCGGTGCAAAGCAAAGAACCATCGCGCATATTCAGAGGAATAATGCAACGTTCGCCCAAGGCTGCCGAGATAGAGCCTTTGCGGATGATATTCTCATCGCTGATGTAATTGTGGACGGATTCAAATTCCTCTTTTACCTCCACACCGAGGAAAAACCGCATAAGCAACAGCGATATAAGCTTACGGTTGAGCACAGACCAACGCTGGCATAGACGCATATCGTGGAGATAGTGCTCACGCCCTTCACCCTCGACATAGCAAAGAGCAGCAGGGAGGCGTGGTTCCGCTTCCTGATGTTCCTTGCGCATCTTCTTTATGACGCTCTGCAATTCAGACCGACGACCTGCTGCCTTGTATTCCTCAATGGTGCGTTTGATTGTTTCCTCAAACTCGTCAGCACCATCGGTAAGGTGCTTCACCGCTTTTGCCTGATAGATGTCGGCCACCTGCTTGCCGAGATTGCGCGAGCCGGTGTGAATCACAAGGTAAACATTGCCCTCATCGTCCTTGTCAAGCTCGATGAAATGATTGCCACCGCCGAGCGACCCGATTGCCTTGTTGATACGTCCGGAGTCTTTTATCTCACGGTAGCAGTAAAGTTCGGTCACAAGTTGCTTAGCCTCACGATAAATATCCATTTCCTCTCCGACAAGGGGTTTGAATCCGAACCTATCTTCGCGCACTATCTTACCGGAAGGTACATTGCCCCGGATATGTTCATGGAATGCGTGAAAGTCAATTTCGGAGAGTTTGCCGAGATTGAGGATTCGCATACCGCAACCGATGTCAACGCCCACTATATTGGGAATTACCTTGTCACCGAGGTCGCCTGTGAACCCTATGACACAACCGGCACCGGCGTGAACGTCGGGCATGATGCGTATCTTCTTGTCGGAAAACACATCAATCGAAAGGAGTTCCTTGATTTGGTCCAAGGCGTTCTCCTCGATGTTGTCCGTAAATATCTTTACGTCATGTCCTTCTATTGTCTTCATATTCTGATGTTTTCTATTATTTGAATGCAAAGTTAGAATACCGCTGCGCAACCATTTTGCGCATTAAAAAAGAAACACGACATTCTTCTATGAGCGCAAAATTACATCCAAGGTGACGCATATTACGATACAGCATCATCGAATCACTAAAAAATTGTGGTGTCTCGAAAAATGGGACACCACATTATTAACTTTGCATCGTGATTATGGAAGAACAATACAGAAAAGAAATAACCTGGTGGTTTGCCGAGTTTGGGTCAGAGAGCGAGGTGGACAACTATCTTGCATTGTTTCCTGAACTGAAGAGCCGACTGTCAAAATTTGCTATTGGTCTTTTGATATGGAACATTGCAGGACTTATCGACATCAACAATCCTGATGATGTAAGCCGTGTGCGACTTATTCTAAAGGTCCTTGACCAAACACCCGGTTTTGACTTTTTCGACAACACTTTCAATGAGTGTGACCCCGAGACTGTGTGCGAAATCTTGGGAATGTCACCAATGGTACCGATTGAAGAACCGAAGATAAAATTTAACTATACGGTTGATCGAATCGAAAATTACGCTGACGCTCGACAATATCTCGATATGACATCTTGGTGTATCGTTATATCAGAAGAGTCATTCAATGCTTATACTGCCAATGGCAACCGTTTCTACTTCTGTGGAAACGGCGAGTGGTGGGACACGCCTTGCGTTTCGGGCACAGGTTTTCCTCGCGACCACTTTGGTTATTCTCTCATCGCCGTGGAAGTCAGCCCTGAAAACAAAATCGTTTCAATCACTTCAAGGTGGAACACCTGTGCCGGAGACACCGGTGACTTCATTACCGAAGACGAGCTAAAATCAATCCTCGGCATGGAGAATTACAACAAACTACTTTGTAAACCCTCTGAAAATCACTAAATTTGTAATTATTTTAAATCATATCAGATGTTAAATATAATAAACAAAACCCTCGAAATACTGAAGGCCAATAGTGAATGGCAAGAAAGGTATAAAGGATACCTTTCTGACATTTGGTCAAATCCGGACAAAATAGCCAAAGGTTTCGCAAAACCTCAAGGGCTATCTGTTTATACGACAGTAGGAGATCGTAATAATAAAAATTACTATCTCCGTTTCAAAGGACAGAACGTTGGCAAAGTGAAAGTTGGAAGAACTGACAAAGTGACACTACAATGTGTTGTTGAGGAATCTACAACTCATGATATTAAAGGATGTCCGCTAAAATATAAAGAAGCCGTAGATTGGGATTCAGCAGAGGCTTCAAAATTCCGCGCGTTTTTCAAACATCTGTCTTTAGAAACCAAAACAAAGAGTCCTGAACATGAAGTAGAAAATGCACTTCTTCAAGAATTCCGTAAAAGGATAGGCGCAGAGAAAGTTCTTCATAACATCCAGCCAGTTCTTTTGCATGGAAACTTTTTTCAGATGCCAACTCCATTAAAAGCCAGTACTCATAATCCAGAGTATGTCAAATACAGCGGTGGAGGCATTGATATGTTGGCACGAATAAAGACGGAAGGTAACTGCCATACACGCTTGTGTGTCATTGAAATCAAGGATGAGAATAAAGCCTCAGAAAGTCAGAAAACAGCGATGTCTCAGGCAATAACTTATGCTACTTTTGTGGCGAAATTATTGACTGAACAGCCTGACTGGATGGAATTTTTTATGGGCCATAAGACCAAGCGAAACAGAAATTCAAGATGTTTAGACCATTTTGATATAGAGGTAGTGACCATAATGCCAGAAGGCATTACCGAAACATTCGAGAATAAAGTTCTTGAAGTTCCCGGCACAAATTTCAAGTTGCATTGCCATAGCCTATACTATAATCCCCAGAAATTTTCAGAGACTCACAACTTTGAGTTTTCCGGCACATTCTTATCTGAAATTAAAAAATGAGAATCACAGTTCATCGCGGCTCCAATCAGATAGGAGGATGCGTAACCGAATACGAGTCTAATGGGTGGAAACTGTTTGTCGATTACGGCGAACAGCTACCGGGCGCTCCTATGTCTGACAAAAAGTTGGAGATAGATGGACTGACCTGTGGCGACTTACAAAAAAGTGCCCTGTTAATCACGCACTATCATGGCGATCATATAGGCAAAATCACCGAACTACCGCCAGAGCTTCCCATATATATGGGCAAGATGGCTAAAGAAATAGCATCAGAACTTGCAAATCATTTAAGCACAGTAAGTGTAGAGCATCGTAAGATGGCCGAGCGTCTTAACAATGTCAACACCTTCGTCCCAAGAAAACATTTCACTTTCGGTGAATTTGATATTACCCCAATAGTGGTTGACCACTCAGCTTTTGATGCTTATGCGTTCTGCATTGAGGCTAAAGGACTGAAGGTGTTTCATTCAGGCGATTTTCGCAAACACGGTTTCCGTAGCGGAAAGTTGGCAACGGTTATTGAAAGATATGTAAAGAGGGCTGATTACGTTGTATGTGAAGCTACAAACGTCAATAGACCTGATACTGCTATCATGTCGGAGCATGAACTTCAGAAAGAGTTTGAAAAAGCGTTCACCGAGAACAAATATAATGTGGCCTATGTTTCGTCAACCAATATAGACCGCCTGTTTGGTCTGTATCATGCTGCTATCAGAGCAAACCGTCCGTTCTATGTGGATGCCTATCAGAAGCGCATTATGGATATAGTCGCCGGACGGGATAAAATCTGGAGCAAATCGTCACTGTATAATTACATAGAAGGCAAGAAGCCTCAGAAGCTTATACAACGAGGAACTGAATTTATTGCCAATGATAAATTTATAGATTTCGTTTCGAAACATGGTTATGTACTTGTTGCAAGACAGGGAGAGCGGTTTGACAAATTGCTGAATCAACTTCCGGATGAAGGCAGAGTAAAATACCTCTCTATGTGGAACGGATACCTCGATGTGTCTAAAGCAGCTTATAATCCTGCTCTTGCAAAATCTGTCGGCGATGATTATAGGTATATGCACACCAGCGGTCACTGCGACATGAAGAGTCTCGATGAGTTAATTACAGAGCTGGATCCCAAAGCCATTATTCCTATCCACACAGACAATCCACAGGCTCTCGCAGATTTGTTCTGCGATAAATGGCCTGTGATTCTTCTTAACGACGGGGAGTATTTCGCGGCTATAAGAGATCCGTGGTTTGATATTACTGAAGCTAAAATTTTTGCCTACGATACGCCTCAAAAGCATTACAAGACGATAGATAAATTTGTCTCTGACCTATAGGATTGGGACTGGGATTCTGTTGTTGTAAAACCACTTGTTAAAATTGACACTGGATTAGGAGAAATGCCTTCTGAAACCACTGCTCAAAGAATCTACGTATTCCCGTAGATACTTGCAATCGGTGGCGCCGGTTGCAATATGGCTGAAACTATTATGCGCGTTGCCAATGCGCATTGGGTTAAAGAGGCTACATATCTTTTCGCAGATTCCGATATGGAACGCCTTTCAGAACTGGGTAAAAAAGGATTTGAAACGTTGCATCTTCAACGTGAGTCCGACTCCTTCCCGACAGAGAAACTGAGGGGAGTAGAAAAGCTCTACATCCTTGCCGGTCTCGGTGGCATGACAGGCAGTAGATTTGCAGAGATTGCAGCAAAGTCAGCCAAATCAGATGGTATTGGCAATGTGGCGTTAATCGTAACTCTTCCTTTCGTATTCGAGGGGTCAGGCAAATTGGCAAAAGCAACCGAGGCACTTAAATCACTTTCTGATATGTCGGTTAAAGTTCTAAATAACGAAGAACTTACAGAACGCTATCCGGACATTAACTTCATAAATGCCTTTGTATATTCCGATAAGGAAGCACTCAACGCAATCGAATCAGGACTTCTTTAATGAAAATACTCCATCTTTCTGATACTCACAACTGCCACCATCGGCTCCGGGATTTACCCGAGGCTGATGTGGTAGTACATTCCGGTGATTTCTGTATGGTAGGGACCGAACAGGAAGCCCTTGATTTCCTCAACTGGTTTTGTGACTTGCCATACAAACACAAAATCTTTATCTGTGGCAACCATGACGATTGCCTCTATGGAGCAAATATTGACGGACTCCCTGACAACGTGCATCAACTCTCCAACTCAGGAGTTGAAATTGATGGTGTTAAGTTTTATGGTGTTCCGATGTTTCTGGAAGATTGCATAACCGAGCGACAGAGCCGCAACTATGAGAAAATTCCCGGCGATACCGATATATTGATTACTCATTCTCCGGCTTACGGCATACTTGATTATGATGATGGTATCAACTACGGATCCGAAGAGATTCTAATGAAGCTATCTGACCTTCACCTTAAAGCACATCTATTCGGTCATATTCATGCCCAACACGGAATCAAGGAACAAAACGGCGTCATATTCTCCAATGGTGCAATTATGAACGCTGACTATACCGTTCCCAACTCACCTAATCAGATTATAATCTAATCGGTACGAGTGTTGACGATCATCCCAGTGAGAGTTTACGATGATTGGGGCATAATATCGACTGGTAAAAATCCGGTGTATGTGTATTACCTTTTGCCTATCAGAATATCCTGAGTGAACGATGGGAAAAGCAACTATTCTTCATACAGGAATGGGACTATCTTTGGGGAATGTTCCGTATAAAGAATGATTACTATGACGAGACCAGTACAGACGAGAGACCTTTCACCCTCAGCTCGATAGAGCCATTTGTGCCTTGTGAGTATGAAGATATTAGTGAAAGTGAATTACAAGGACTCACGCCATCCAACCACTTTTTGGATTCTACATAAAAATGAAAAAATTGGCATAATGACACCTTACGGCTATACCGATGCCATATACGATAGTGTAGAACTCGACCACACGGAAATGGCTTTTGTTCTATACAAGGGGAATGATTCCGTGAAACTATCTTATTTTGAAGTAGGACAAGCCGAGTCATTAGAAGCATCATTATAGTGTCGTGCAGCTATGCTGACGCTCTCTGCAATCCGGGCGCGGAACTCCGGTGGAGCAATGACTTCGGCATGACCTCCGTAGCCGAGAATCAAACGCTCCAGTTCGTTGTTTATGACGACCTTTAGAGAGAGTTGGATTGAGCCGTCGCGGAAACGTTGCTCCACTTTCTGCGATTTATGGAATGGCTTTGACTCGACGTATGGTGCCTGTTGGCGGTCGATTTTAATAACCACACGCCGCGCCTTGTCATGAATCCATTTGGTCACTCCGATTGTGTCATCAAAGAAGTGTTCCGGGTCGAAGTCAACACATTTCTTAAACGGATGTTCTTTGTCAACTGCTAATGACTGGATGCGGTCGAGAGCAAAGATATTGACCTGCGGTACGCGGTTTGACGCTTTCTCACCGATTAGAAACCATCGGTTACGATACTCCTTCAATAAATAAGGATATACCACCAAAGCCTCGGATTGTCGAGCCTTGAACGACTGGTATTCGATAATGATAGTCTGCTGTTTGCGCACAGCGTCATATATGTCGCCTATAAATTTTGCCCCCCTGTATCCTGCCACATGCTCCATATCCATAGCCGGAACCAACGTGCCAGTATGTCGCGAAATCTGCTCGTTGAGTTTGCTTATTGTGTCGATAGAAGAAGCCAGCTGCGGAAAACCCTGCAACTGTCGCAATATGTCAAGAGCCGAGTTGAGGGCATCAAGACCTTCATCGTTCAGCGGTAGATGCGTAATGCTGAAATCGGGGTCTTCGTACTCATAATATTTGTTTTCTCGAACCACTATAGGGGCATTATAGCCCAAACGGTCGCTGCGCATCAGTGCAAGATCGTTCTGAAACGTGCGGCGACTCACTGGATTACTTCGCCCTTCAAATTCCGCCAACGCATCGGTACAGGCGTCAATCAAGTCGTTGATAGTCCAGCGGCGATAATGGTTCTGGAGGCACTTGTCAATGGTGGAAATTCGTATGAGAGTGGCGCGATTGATAGGCATAATCAGATATTTTTTTACAAAAGTAGCAAATTTCTCAGCAGTGCGCAAATCCATTGCGCACGCACATCTCAACTTTGCGGCATGAATATAAATGGAAAAACAACATCGGCTGAGATATTCACCGATAATATAGAGCTGTCAGCTCTTGACTGGATAACTGAACTGTGCGATCATCCGGCAATGGAGGGTGTGCCCATCGTGCAAATGCCCGACGTTCACGCCGGGAGTTCATGCAATGTAGGCACAGCCTATCCAATCGGAATGTATGTCAATCCTGACCATGTAGGAGTTGACATTGGTTGTACCATTTCCATGCACCGACTTTCGTTTGCTATCAACCCCAATGACTTTCCGTTGCTCGACCATCGCATCCGCGAGGTAATTCCGACAGGCACGGATATTTGCCAAAAGAACTCACTCAATGAAAAAGAATTGTTCCGCTTTCTGAACTCACAGTATCAGAAGGCCCGTTCGGCTACCCCTGACCTTATCAATGAGGCTCCTCGCATTGATGGACGTTTCATCACCGACTTCTGCCATCGCATAAAACTTCAGGAAGGTATCTTCTACAAAAGTCTCGGAACACTCGGTGGCGGCAATCATTTCATAGAATATGGAGAAGACTCCGAATTAGGCGACGGATGGCTGACTATTCACTGTGGGTCTCGAAATCTCGGAGTCAAAGTTGCCAATCACTGGCGAAATATTGCACAGAATCCCAAACGAGCGAAATACATCGGCTATCTTTGGGGCGATGCTTTGCGCGGCTATCTATCGGATATGATTATAGCCCAGGCATACGCTCTTTTTAATCATCAGATAATTCGCGACCGTATTTTCGCCATACTCAAAAAACTGTGCAAGGCCAAATGCACCGAATCAATCTTTACCACTCACAATTATATATCGGTAACGGACGACGTGCCTATGTTACGCAAAGGTGCGATTGATGCTTCCGAGGGTCGTAAAGTGGCAATCCCGTTCAATATGCGCGACGGCATTGCTATCTGTATAGGGAAAGGTAATGAGCAGTGGTTCAACACCGCTCCGCATGGCGCCGGACGCATTATGAGCCGCGCCCAAGCCAAAAAGCAAATATCATTGAACGAATTTGAAAATTCAATGGCAGGCATCTATTCATCATCGGTATGTGCCGGTACTCTTGATGAATCCCCGATGGCATACAAACCAACCGGGGAGATACTCGAACTTATCCGGCCGACAGTCGAAGTAATCGCCATGATTAAGCCCAAACTCAACATTAAAGACAACGGAGAATGAAAAAATATATACAGATTACAGCCGGACGGGGTCCGGTGGAATGTGCCCGAGCCGTCACGCTCGTTGCCCGCGAACTGCTCAAAACAATACCGACGCTTCAACTTACCGACTGCGAACCTCACAATCAGATGGACGGCTGTTTCATGTCAATGATATTTGCCACCGACGAAGCAATTTCATCTTCTATTGTTGAAGAGTGGCAAGGCACAATACTCTGGCGTTCGACGAAGAATCCTTATCGTCCGGGACACAAACGCAGCAACTGGTTTGTAGGCGTCAACTTCTTCGATGAAGTGTCGCTTCCGCAGATTGATGAATCTGACATTATTTATGAAACCTGTCGATCGGGAGGCAAGGGCGGTCAGAATGTCAACAAAGTCGAGACTGCGGTTCGTGCAATCCATACACCTACCGGTCTATCGGTAAAATGCTCTGATGAACGCACCCAATCGCAGAATAAGGCTCTTGCAAGAGAACGATTGTTGTTAAAGCTCCGTCAGATAAACGAAAAAACTCTCGCCGATTCTCAGGCACGCCAATGGAGCAATCACGACAACCTTGAACGTGGCAACCCCGTCAAAAAATTCTCGGGTTCATTATGAAATTTGATACTGTATAGCATTTTGATACAACCTGTCTTTAATTTTGCATCGTATAACAAAGTAACCAACGATTGAATTGTGGGCGAGCTTGCTCTTGCGACCGTCACGACGGCCACCTTTAAGAAGGTAAGCCTGAAACTTCTTGCAGAAGTTCTCATTGATTTTTGCGAGGGTAAATGTACCGTCGCAAAAATCATAGAAGTGCTGATAGACAATCTTCCACTTCTGGTATTTCTTGAAACACTTCTTGCGGAAGTATTCCAGAAAGTCGATGCGGAGCTTCTCTTTATCGAGGAAGCCGAACTGCTCGTTGAGCAACTGCTCAAAGCGGCGACAGCGGATAGCCTCCGCTTTTTCCATCATGGAGGCGTTGAACTCTCGTTCACGGGCATTAGCTGGATGTCCGTAGAGGTAGATTCCCAGTCCCTCTCGGCGGCTGAGCCTATTGGTGTGAGGATTTCGGATCTGGGGATAGAAGTCGAGGTAGAGCGAATGCGGTCGCCCGATATTTCTTTTTTACGAAGGAAAACTTTAGTGCAGGTATTCATTGTATCTTGAAAGAGTTAAAAGTTTGACGCAAAGTTCGGTAGTGTTTGCATGGTGGAATCAGCCACCATCGCACCACTATAGCCGGATTCGGCTAAATCGTAGGTGGCGCAAGCAAATCATCCAGTTCTTTGCGGGAGAGATAGGTAAACTTGCCTCTCTTGGTACGGGTTATCTTGTATGTCTTGACATAGTGATAGAGCTGGTCTCTTGTCATGCCAAACTTTGCCATAGCCTCGGCAATCGTGTATTCAGCCGGAGGTTCAGGCTCTGCCACGACTTTAGCCACATCAAAATGATTCTTTGAATAGCGAACTTCTTTACCGACTTTAGTTTTCGGAATTCCTTCCTTGGAAGCAAGGTTGTATATGGCTGATAGTGTCATTCCGAATTTCTCTTGGATTTCAGCAACAGTGTGCCACTCTGTGATTCCCTCCGGAGTTGGTTTCTTTGCAAATGCCCGGTCAACATGGGCTTTGCTCCACATGTTTTTCCCACGATACACGGTCTTTGGGATTTTCTTTTCTTTACAGACTTTCCAAAACCAGCCGTTAGATACCTGATATTTGTCAAGAACTTCCTGTGTAGTGTAAAACTCAGAAATTGGTGTTTCCTCTCGTGCAATGGTTGTCCGTTCCGTCGCAGCGAATAGAGTGTCAATATCGCTTCGCTTGACAAGGGTCTTACGGTTGAGTTTCCATGCCTTGATTACACCTTTATTGATATAGATGTAAAAGGTCTTATAGCAAAGACCAAGATACTGAGCTGCCTGACGGGGAGTGAGAAATTCTTTCTCGTCAATTTCTTTCATCCCGGTCTGAACTCGACGCACCTCTTCTTTGCACCGTTCCATTTTCTCTTTGCGCTTTCTATCCTTATAGGCATGTTCAGCGCATCGTTTGGAACAGTACGCAGTCTGAGTAGTCCGGGCAATGAAGTTTTTTCCGCACCACTGACAGACTTTTTCAATTTGAATGTTACTGCTCATACCGGCTTTATATAAGTGGTTATTTCGCCAATTATTTCGCCAAAAGCGTGTATCGACGTGTATCGACGTGTAAATCCTCCATCACTTATCTCGCGCTTTCGGTCCCGGTCGATAGCGAAATACAATCGGGATACAAAAATGGGCGAAAAAGGGGTCAGAATCCGTTAGAATCCATCAGTAAGGGTATGGAAAAAGCGTGCTGTAAAGCACGCTGTACTAATGGATTGTGACGGATTGTGACAATTACGTCATTTGCCGATGCAGAAAGGTTACTTTCCCACGCAGTACTTTTGTTATGACTTGTAAATCAGTGATTTATAACGTGGTTTGACTGTTTAACAGTCAGTCAGAGCAACAAAACAGCAACAAAAATGAAAAAAGAGGGGCTTTTTGACCCCTCTTCAAGCCCTCTGAGGGCAAAGATAGTTATTTTTCTCGAATACGCCGCATGTGGGCTTTACTTTTCAATCTCGTGTAAGTTATCACCTGAACAAACTTACGCCGACATACGGGCGCAATCGCTGTTGTGCTGTTTAGACGTATCTCTTCGCCGCCTCTGTCAGTTCTTCTGCGTAGTTGTATATCTCGTCAAGGGTCTGAACCTTATACATACGCTCTGACTTGTCTTCTGAGATAATGGCAATGCGCTTGTTCTTCGGTTGGTTGAAGTAGAAGCGGACAACCGTCTTCCGCACATTGTTGTCAATCTGAACCCCGAAGTATGATCGTGTGTCCTTGTATGTGATGCGGTCAGAGGTCACAACGCTGCGGATAATTGACTTCACGATGAAGAACGCCTCCAACTCTTCTTCTGTTGTCACAATGCCGTCCTCGTTTGTCTCAGGCTCTGTGGGCTGTTCTTCTGTCTTCTCGGCGGTCTTCTGTTCTGTGGCGGCTGCTTCTTCATCTGTCTTGATTGCCGCTTTCAGACGGTCAGAAATAATGTCGTTTATATAGCTGCCGATTGTACGCTTTGTCAGGGCTGTGAACTGTTCAAGAACCTTTTGGGAGAAAACGCCGTCATAGACCTGTTTCCCGAAGAACCTCACAAAGTCAGGAGAGGGGTTCGCGAACTCTTTTGAAATGGCGGCTTTGAGTTCGCCCATATATTTCAGCTCGCTTGCCGAACTGAGAATGTTGTCAACGTCAAAATAAGACCTGTGAAACTTCTTCAACTCTTCGACCTGAGCGTCTTTCATTTCAAGGAGGTTCACTTCCAAGAACGGTTTCTCGTCCATTTTGTTAGGCTCGGCAAGGTCTGTGTAGAACTTGTATATTATGCCGTTTGTCAAGACCCCGAACTTCGCCTTTGACACGTTGAAATAACGTATCAGTTGGTTGTCATAAAGGTTCAGGTCTTGTTCCCAATGTTTACACTCAATGAGAATAATCGGCTCGCCGTCTTTCAGAATGGCGTAGTCAATCTTCTCGCCCTTTTTCATACCGATGTCACAACTCATTTCAGGTAACACCTCCAACGGGTTGAACACGTCATAGCCGAGAGCACTCAGGAAAGGCAGAATGAGAGCCGTCTTCGTTGCTTCTTCTGTCTTCAAGTTGTCTTTCAGACTTTCAATGCGCTCAGATATTTGTTTAATCGAATCTTTGAAATCCATATCTGCTGTTTTTACGTTAAAACTCTGTACCTTTGCAAAACACGGCTCGCCGTTGTCACAGAGACCCAACGTAAAAACGTGGGCATCCCCTTGTCGGTCAAGAGGTATCGCCAAACACCCGAACAGCCTACAAGGAAAATGCCCACGATATACGTGGGCATCTACCATTGCTTTTAAGGCTGTCTGAAATTTTGGCGATTTTCTTGACCCTCAAAACAATAGCAAACGCTATATTTTCAAATTTTGTCACAAAGGTAAGAATTTCTTTTTTAATTCCGACAGAATTTCCGATTTTTATGCTTACGTCTTAATCATTTTCAGCGTTTTCACTGTTTTTGAAGCCGTTTCAGGTACACAACCAAGGCGAAGATTGCCAACAAGAACCAAAAACCGAAGATTTCACATTTCTGAAACTTTGTCAGGTCACGGGGAACTGAAACCTTTTCTTTGACTTTCAGGTATCTGTTCCGATAAACCACGCTGTCCCTTTTTTCAATCTTCTTTTCGGTCTCAATGGCTTTCTTCTGAGGCTTTGTTCGCAGATCGTGAAACAGAGAGCCGTCAGGGTTGATGCGAGCGTCAGAGGTGGCATATTCGTTTTCAAGATGTGAAACGCTGTCACGGGTTGTGCGCTCTGCCGTCTGAGCGGGTATTTCAAGAAAGACCGTATCAGGAACGAGAATTGTCTGCGTCCTGACTTCAACACGGGTGCTGTCCTGACGGTCTGTTTCTGTTGTCAGGTTTCTGCAAGGGCAGCAGCCCCACATGAGTGAGACCGCCGCCAATAAGATGAACAGTTTCTTTGTCATTTCTTCACGCTTTTGATATAAGACAGAATGCCGTCCACATGAACCTTTGTAATGAGCTGCTTGCCCTCTTCACTCAGAAGAAAATCTACGTCTTCTTTGTTGTCCTGAAAAAGGTTCTCAGTCAGAACGGCTGGGCAGCTTGTATCTCGGCAGATAGCGAGGTTCTGAGTGATGAACGGCTGCTGTGGCGTGTATTTTCTCACTCTCAGCCCGTTTTTCTCTGCCGCCTGAGCAAGACACGTTGCGAGCGTCTTACTCTTCTGAGAGGCGTTCAGAGAAACGTGTGCCGACCACCCTCGGGCTTCATGCCATTTGCCGTCAGCCCCTGCAGCGTTGTTGTGAATTGAGACCAACAGAGCGTTTGAAGCCCCGTGAGCCTTGCAGAGGTTGTTTGCCCTCTGACAGCGTTCTTTCAGGCTGATGTCGTTTGTTTCAGGGGTCAAGAGAAAGACGTGACCCGCCCCAAGCTCATGGCACAAAGCACACTGCAGACGCTTGGCAATCTCACGGGCGTAGGCGTACTCTCTCAGTCTTCCGTCAGGAGAACGCTTGCCCGCTGTGTCTTCTCCGTGACCGTTGTCAATAATTACTATCATATCATTTTAACCGTTTAAGCGTTGATAAAACTCTGTTTTGATATTATCATACGCAAGTTTAACATTCGTGTAAGCACAGGCGTTGTTTTCCCCGTCCGCATTGTAAATTTCACTCTCAACGACCTTTGCCACGTCTTCAACCCATTCAGGGGCGCAGAAGTCAGACAGTGGCTTCCCGTGATACGTGAACGGGTCAAAGCGGCTGTTTCTGTCTTCATGAATGACTTTGAGAGACTTTCGTATCTTCTCTGCCGTTGCCTCATGGTCGATGATGTGGTTTTCTTTTCTGACCCTCTTAATAAGGCGACAGACCTGTTCCACAGTGAGGTCAAAAGCAAACCCCGTCAGGTTTCTGATGCGCATCTGTGTCTCAGGTTCAAGACGTTCAGCAAGGTTTTTTATCGCTGCGTTGTTGTCTTGAAGAATGTCTAACAACTGTCTCAGGCATTCTTGCTGTTCTAACATGCGGTTAATCATTGATTTGAACCACCTGAAAATGGCTATCATCATCGCCGCCGACAGAAGAAGAAAGAAAGCCGCCGTGACAGCCATTAAGCCATAGTCGCTTATGCCCTTGGCTATCTCTGTAACTTGTTGAACCTCATTCATAGCACAGCCCTGATTGAATGTCCGACAACCGCCCCGCCCGCTGTCAGGGCGAAGTCTATCCAATCCCAAGAGCCGCCATAAAGAACGTCTTTCAGTTCAAGAGCACCTCCAACACCCGCACCCGTATAACAGGCACAATACCAATCGTCAGCCCCAAGTCCAATCATGACCCCGCCGACAAAATGTTTCCAACGATTGCTCGCTGATAACCATTTGATTACTTTCTGTTTCATATCTCAAAAATTAAAAATCATAAGTTGCGACCTGTTGCCAACAAGAGCCGTCAAAGATGAACATTTTACACCTTGAAAAACTCAGCCAAACTTTCCTGAAATAAAAGTCTGCATAGTCCAATGTGTCAACGCCACCCGTATAGTCACAATATATCGTATGCCCGTTCCCGTCAATCTGAATTTGTGTGTCTTTTGAAATGTTCTTCACAATTAGAAGTTGCCCAGTATTAGGGTTTGACGGGAAATAGAACGTCTTCATATATTGGTCGTAATTTGGCTTAATCGTAACGAATGTGACGTTATTCTTTATTGTTCCCGTGTTACCGCTCAGACTTTGACACGGGAACTGAATGCCATTGTTCGCATTGATTTTCCCCTGAAACGTTCCCGAGTTAGCCGTGATGTTGTTCATCGTGACATTGTTCATCGTTGTGTTGCCGCTCTTGTCAACAGTGAATTTGCCGTTGCCGATATTTACTGTTCCGTCAGAGTTGAAGACAACTTTACCGCCCGCAAATGAAGCCTGACCCGTGAGACCGTTCAGGAACACCATAGGAGTTTTGCTTGTCGCCCCGTCTGTTGTTGAACCGTCTGAGAGGGTCTGACTTTCAAGACGGTTGTTGCGGAAGATGAACCCCGCAATATTGGCAAGTTCAGCCAACAAAAGACTTGTCGCCACACTCTCAAAGCTCGCCCCGTATGCGTTCCAATAATTTGTATTGGTTGGCGCAACACCCGTGAAGCCGCCTGACCCGTTTGGAGCGTCAACACGGCTGATATAATAAGCCGAGTTATACTTCACGATGTCAACCCTGAAAGAGTTGCCGTAATACCGCTTTGTTGAAGAGTATTCGCCACGATAGACTGAGGCGGCTGATACGCCGTCCCGCCCGTCTTGACCGTCTGAGCCGTCAGCTCCCCAACGCCCAATCAGGGCAACGTCTGTTTCTTCTGTTGTGTCGTCTGTGTACTTTATAATCTCATAATTATATAAGTACGGGCGCGAGGCTGAAATATCCTGAACAGAACTGCTCCAACCGATAGTGTTCTTTGTCACGCCCGTTGATAGGTTCGTGGCAAGATACATTTCTGTTATTGAAACAATGCCACGCCCTTTATCTCCATAACAGCCGATAACGACAGCGGTTGTCGTGACAGAAGAGCCGTCAGTATAAATGATGCGTTCATAATTCCAAAGATACTTGTTTGTCTCAGATAGTGTCGGCACTGTTGAAACAGACCAAACGGACGGTCTTACCTTGCTGTTTTGACTGACCCCGTAGTACTCTGTCACGCTTCTTATACCACGCCCGTTTGTTCCGTCCTTACCGTCTGCGCCGTCTTGACCGTCAACGCCGTTGTATGGTGTTATTCTCACGGGGGTTGACCACTGAGAAAGAAGCGTCTTGCCATCACCTGACTTCACGGCTGTTGTCTGCCACAGATATTCAAAACTTGCAACCGTTGGCACCTCAGTAGTCCACCCTGACGGGTTCAGGCTTGATTTTGAGAGGGCGGGCGGCGTTGTTGTTGAGCCGTTCTTGGCGTAACGTAGTTCTGTGAACTTACCCGCTGCGCCTTCTTGACCCGTGTCGCCTTTGTCGCCTTTTATCTGACCAACGTTTTGCCATTTGTCTGTCTGAGGCACATACATACAACCGTTCAAGGCTTCATCGTCTGAGTTCATTATATAAGCGTCTCCCTCCTCTGCGTAAACGGTTATCCAACCCTCAGCCGCTCCCGCAAAGGGTCTTCCGAGCTTCTTGACAACACAATATTTATCCTCGGTCGTTTCCCCCGATGTCAGCGTATATTTATCAATCAGGACAACGGGCTTTCTTCTGTCAGGCTCCCATTCTTCCATTGTTGAATAATGTGCGTAAGCCTGACCCTTGATTTTAACAGAAGTGCCGTCAGCCCCCTTTGAACCCTGAGCAACGACTTGCCAATAAAGAGAGTTTGTCGGCTCAACGCCCTTGACAGGCGTGTCACTGAACATTCTGTATGTTGACGTATTGCCGTCCTTAGTGAAAATGACCTCATCGCCATTATAATAAGTGTATGAGGCGTTGTATTCGCCCCTATAACAGCCGATATAGCTTTCTTGACCGCTTTGGCTCTGAACGATTGTTCCTTTTATTCTGAGCTTGCCGTCCCCCGCTGAATTGAAGTCAAGAGCGTCCCCGAGCTTCATGGCGTTGGCGAGCATATCAAAATAGCTGTTGCCGTCACCTGACACAACTCTGTCGGTCGTTACTCGCCCTGGCAATATCTCTGTGAAGCCGTAGAGCGTGGCAAAACTTCTCTCTCCGTTGTATTCGCTGTTCAGAACGCCGACAAGGAGGCAGTAGTGACCATCAACCCCATTCAGCGTTTTTGCGCTCTCAGAGAGAAAGAAAACGCCCTTGTCGGTTGTCTTGCTGACCTTTGCGTATAGATAATACTTCTTTGAACCGTCTTCAAGTCTTGCGCTCTCAAACTCTTCAACGTTCCAATATAAGTATTCTTCGGGCTTATGCGATGAACTCAAAGAAGACACGCCGAGCGTCAGGTGTTGAATGAGACCCGCAGCCGCTTTCAGGGTCTTTGTCTCCTGATCGTAGTTTATCGTGTGGCTGACCTGTGTCGGGTTTGTCATTGAAGAGACGAAACGGAATTGAAGACTTTCATCGCCGACAAGCATCTGCATGGTCTGTATGGCGATAGGGCTTATGCTCTGAGTGAAGTTTTCAAGAAGCGAAGCCTCCAACATGCTCATTGTCTCTTTCGCGTCCCTGAACCGTCTCTTTGTGAACTGAATAGCCTCTCGGTGGTTGTCTTCAATGACCACCTCCTCGCTTTCAAGCTGCTTCAACTTTGAAGAGAAAGATGCGCTTTTCGTCTCGTTTGACAGTTCAAGAGAGGGGCTGTGCGGCTTGTTGATATAATCTTTAATGCCCGTGATGCGGACGAGAACACCGTCTTTCTGAAAGCGTTCATCGGAAAACTTTATATACCCGCCGAGCTTGATACGCCCGCCTATGTTCAGCCAATCTTTCTTTGCCCAAATGCCGTCAAGGTCGCCCGTGAACGTGAACTTTGTCTCCTCGCTGTCAAAGAGACTTTTCACGGCTTGACGGAACATATCCCATGAAGCCCCTGACTTTGTGGCGTTGTCGCAGATATAAGCGTCAGGCAACATACACTTGAAGACAGCGTATTTCTCGTTAGCCCGTGGGCAAAAGGTCTCATTCGGCATGGTCTGCCCGTCAATCTCTTGCGGCGTTATCTCAAAGCGGCGGGCGGCTTTCTTCAAAGAGCCGTCAGGGTTCAGAATTGAGTTGTGGTAGTATTTCACTTCAAACTCTTTTCCCGCTAACATGCCCGTCTGAAATATCACGGTCATGGTCTCGCCGTCTATCAGGCATTTCTCGTAGTCAAGGTTCTCAGGAATTGAGTTGTCTATGATGTCGTAAAAGTTCTTGTCTTTGTCAACACACACAACAGAAGAGATTTCGCCGACACGCTTCGGGTAGATGTCTGAACAGTCAAGACTGCTCTCGGCGAGGCTTGTCAGGTCTTTGTCCTTTCTTCTGATTGAGAACCCCAAATCGTCAGTCATATAGTAACGGGCGTTGTCAGCGTTGAAGCCCTCTTCGTTTTCAAAGTAAACGCCGTCAAAGCCTATTGACTGAGACTTCGGCAGAAGAAGTTCTGAGCTTCCGTATTTGCTCGGGTCTATATTGTCTGAACCGCCCTGAACGTAGAGAATTTCAGTCGGCGGCGTTTCCCCATAGTTAGAACGCCCCACATTCGGCTTGAACCCGTTGCCACGTCCGTATGAGAGCGGCAGCGGGTTGTTCTTGTTATATTCAACCTTGCGGAGCGAGACGGTCTTGCCGTTGAACTCAAATTCCGTGTTCAGGGTTGAAGCCATTTGTTCCAACGCCTCATAACAGAAAGCGTGGCTGTACGATATGCAGACTTCATCGCCTGACACGCAAGAGCCGACCGCCCAACCCGTGTCACGGCGGTTCATGTTGTCAACGAACATTTGGAGGTGCTCATGGGGCTTGGCGGTCAGGCTGAATTTCAGTCGCCCGTCAACGGGGTTTCTGAACTTCCAAATCTTCGCCTTTGCCTGACTGCTCTCCATTGTCACGGTGTATTCAAAACTGCGGCTGTGTTTCATCTTGAAAGCCTCAGGGCGTTCAAGCGTGAAGCGTTCTCCCTGATAGTCACAATAACAGCCCACGGGCAACTCAACGTGTTCTGCGAGGCTGTAATAAAGCGTGAGGTTATAATCGCCCATGATAACTCTGTGGCGATAACTGTTATCGTCAACCTCAATTTCAAGGAGCTTTTTGCCTTTGTCGTTGTAAATTATCATTGTCGTTTGATTTGAGAGTTATTTTTTGCGAATTTGACGCACACGGCGTTTACTTTTCTCTGTGGTATGCTTATAAGGTAATCACTTCAAAAACGCTTTGTGGGGCTTTAGAATGAGTTACCGCCATTTTTCAAAGAGTAGAGAGGCTGACAGCCTGAACCGCCCGCCCCTCACTCCTGAAACAGAGAGTTAGAGAATACCGAACTCGGCGCAATCCGCATCTACCTGAGTTTTCAGGGCGGCACGCTCTGTAAGATAATCTGTGTAAGCCTTAATGCGGGCTTTCGCCTCGTCAGATGTCTTTGCGCCGTATAAGCCGAGCTGTGCGGCGTTGAACTCATTGACAAGTTTCTGCTCGTAGTTAGCGTCCCACTTTGAGGTAATTACCGCCTCTGTGATTTTGTTTGAGGTCAGCGGTTCCCACACTGAGACCTCTTCACATGAGAACTGAGGGGCTTTCTCAGCCTGAGCCTCTGCGCCCTCTTCTGAGGTCTGTTCAACGCTTTCAGGCTTTACCTCCTGAATATTCCAACGGTACAAATAAGAACCGTTACCCACTGCCTCCAACTTGGAGGGCTTGTTGTCATAAAATGCCATAATACTTCTGTTTAATAATTGTTTTCAAAAGATGTCTCGAATTGCTGTGTTTCGCCCAACCCAACCACGGGCAGACAGCCTGTTTGTAAGCCTTTTCGCTCAACGGCTTCTCCCGTTTGTTCAGGCGGGCGGCTTCACGGCAGAAATTCTGTTTTATTGACTTGCGCATCAACTTCTGTTCTCGAAAGAACTTGTAACCGACATAATCAAGCGCACGCCCGTGTCTGTCATAACGGTTCTTCGCAACGGGGAATATCTGATAGTTGCCTTTTATCTTCAAGGACAGACCGTCTTCAAGTTGAACCCGAATGAGTTTCAGAACCTCATGCAGAACGGCTTTGCTTTCCGCATAGAACGTTATATCGTCAGCGTATTCAGTACATTCAATGCGTGGCTTTACGGTCAGCCTCAGAGCCTCTTTCACAAGTTCTGCAAGCTGTTCATTTACCCAGTGCATGAAATAACAGAAACAGAGGTTTGCGAGGTATTGGCTCAGATAATTGCCTATCGGAAGCCCGTGAGCGTCCTCGGGGTCGCTTTGAGCCTTGTCAGCCTCTGTTAGCGGTCTGCCCGCATCATCCATGGATGCGCTGTCTATGATTTCATCAAGAAGCCACAAAAGGTCTTTGTCTTTAATCTTTCGGCGTATGAGCCGTTTCAGAACTCTGTGACGCATGGAGGGGTAGCACTTCTTGATGTCAATTTTCAGACAGAAGAGAGGCTTGCCCTCAAAACTCTTGATTATCTTGTCAACCCTACGGGCGCAGCCCTCAATACCACGACCCTTGATGCAAGAATACGTGTTATAAGTGAAGAGCCGCACCCAAATGGGTTCAAGAACGTTCATGACAGCATGGTGGACGATACGGTCAGGATAGTACGGAAGACGATAAATAATTCTTTCTTTCGGCTCGTAGATCGTGAACACGTCATACGGAGAGGTCTTGAACGTCTTTGTCAGCAAGGCTTCATGCAAAGCCAACAAATTCTGTTCTCGGTTCTTGTCGTGAACCTTGACCCCGTATGTGTTCGTCTTCCCCCGTCTCGCATTTTCATCGGCGAGGCGGAGGTTTTTTAACGAGATTATCTTGTCGTATAAGTTGTCAATACGCTTCATGTTTCTTTGCTTTCTTATTTTGAGTCTTCGGTAGCCCATACAACAGGCGTTCCTACCGACACATTTCAGTTTTCAGAAGTTTTTTACCAAGAGGTACGGTTGCCGCCCTTAATATCTTTTTCAGGCTTTGACACCTGATGAAAATATTCAAAAAGCATAGGTGAGAACCGATGTTCGTATTCGTATTCGAGGGGGTGTTATTCGAGTTCGAATAAGCGAAGCCCGCATTCGAGCTGTTATTCGCATTACCGCTGAACAGAACCCCACGGGAGCGACCAACCTTAATATTTTGATGTCTATTTATTCAAACCAATAACGGTTTCCGTTTCCTCTCAACGTGACACGGCGGGGAAAGGCGTTGCGCTTCTTGATTTCCTGACAAACGTAGAGAATGTCTGCTGAACCCGTGAAGAACATCTTAGCGTCAGCCTCAGGGCTGTTCTTATCGGGCTTAATCTTGACAAGCGTCTGACCTTTTGTGCCTTTTGTCTTACTGAACCTTGTCGGCACGTCCTCTATGAAGTCACAGACCCAAAATGAGGTGTTGACCAACTTTGATTGGGTTGTCTCGTCACAGTTGAAAGAACGGTTGCTTTCGTCACGGGGTATGTTCAGAAAGGCAAGTGAACCGTCATCGGGCTTCTTATTTTCTTCCATTGTCTCTTGATTGAGTTAAAGGGTTAAACGATGAACGAGGGGCGTGTTACGCTGTTGCGGGGAAAAAGCAAAGGCGAGAACCGAAGTCCGTACTCGCATTCGAGGGGGAGTTATACGAGCCCGAATAAGCGAAGCCCGCACGCGAGCCGTGATTCGCAGTACCGCCGAACAGAACCCCACGGAGTGCTTCAGTCGTTGGAATGTTTGTGTAATGATAATCACAGAAATAAGTGGAAGAACCGCCGCCGACTGTCTTTGGCATAATCTCGCCACCCTCTCCGAAAATGACCTCTTTCACATAGCCCTCTGTACGGGCTTCATTGCCAACATGAGAATAACCCTCATAATTGCTGTCGTTGAACTTTGCGGGGTCAGAGCAAACAAAGACCTTTGAAAGACCGTCTCCGCCCTTGTCGGCGTTCGGGCTGATACGCACGTTAATGCCGTCAGTCCACTTCCAAAGATGCCCGAAGGGGTTCTCAACGCCTCTGTAACGGGGAACTTGGAATGTCTTTGTTATCGGGTTGCTCTCAGCCTCATTGTTTACCGTGTAATCCACAACGCCCGTTCTGTTTCCGAGGCTGTCAGAGATACCGCAAGGTACAAACGGGTAATAACCGTTGAACGTGTTCCAATCGTTGCTGCTGAATGTCGTCACGCCGTCACCCAAGCCGCCCTGATGAAAGCCCTCAGCGGTCGGCGAAGCGTTGTAAGCCGCCTGAGAGTTAAGTGTGGCGTACTCAATGACAAAGAGCCAATAGAGGGTCTTCTGCATGTCATAAGTCATACAGTTCCACTCGGTGCTGCCTGACTTGCGCTTGCGGGCGTAGTTTCTGAAATTCGTGCGGCTGATTGCTGTAACGGGGCGGTTCAAGAATGAGCGGTATGTGCCGTCATAATTGGCGTTATTGTTACCGCCTCTGTACTGTTCTGTGGCGTTGCAGACGGAAGCCAACTTGTTGTTTGAGCGGTCAAGGGAAGCCTCGTAAGCCGACACATAACACTTTGGCACCTGATGATAGCTAGGGAGAGGAAGTTCAGAAATGCGGACGGTCAGTTTTGTGCCGTCAGTCTCAAACTTGCGGTAGTGAAGAGGAATCTCCACCATGACCTGACCTCGTGAACCGTCACGCACCTGACCCGTCCAATCGCGAGGGTCAAGGTATTCAACCACGTTGCCATCATCGTCAAGCAGACAGCCACGCATACGGTTCTGAACGGGGCAGCTTTTGTGGAGGTCAGAAGAGCCGACACGGGTGCAATTCGGTGTTGAAACAGCCGTGTCAAACTGAACGCCGTAGGAACTCTGTTCTTCTGTGTAAGGGAGAAGAGTTGCGAGGGCTGCTTTCTTGCTCTCGCCGTCTTCGTCAAGAACCTCACAAAAGAGGTTATAAGGGTTTGTGCCTGACACGTTAGGGAGGTCAGACAAACGCTTACCATTCTCGAAAGCCTCAATTATCTGAGCGACTTTCTCTTCTTGTTCTGTTGTTAATGCCATAACTTTTTAATTTAAGAATTTGAAATACGATTTATTGCCTTTGTTGATGAACCGAACCGAGGACGCTGTGTTCATTCTGAGGTCTTTTCTCTTGTTGCGGCGGGCGGCTGTCCATGTCCTGATGCGCCGAGCAACACTGATGAACAGCGACACTATCATGGCGTGTCCTCCCCCTCATAAGAACCGCTGCCCCAATAAACGTCATTTGTCTTCAATAGTTCTGAGTTCGGGGCAATCTCAGAGATAGCCAACGGCGACCAATCATTGAACGACACGGGGGCTTCTGTCAGGTTCTCGTCCTGAGAGCAGCGCACGGTCAGAACCGTGTCAAGAGTTGATACGCTGTACTTCGGTCTGACATAGACCGAGAACGGGTTGCCGCTCGGGAGCTTGAAGCCCTTTGAGAGGTCAGCGATTTTGCCGTGAGAGACAATTCGACCGCCGCCCATAAATTCACTGATGTAACCTTTCTTTCCCATGTTTCTTCATTGTTTAACGGGTTCGACATTCTGTTAATTCATACGCAAAGCCCCTGACTGTGTGAAACGCATCTGTCGGCGTGTTGTGACAAGCCTCAGGGTCGGTTCGCCCACCTCAATCAGAACGGTGCGGGCAAGGGCTGTGTTACATGTGGGGATAATGTGAACACGGCTCACGCCCTTATTTAAGATTGAAATGCGCCCGTCTAAGCCGACTTCGACCGCTCGGTTGTCACTGATATAAATCAGGTTTTTCAGAGCCGTGTCGGGGCTTAAAACGGCTTTCAGGTAAACGGGGTTGACATTGCCGAGGGTCAGGCGGGGAACGCTCTCAACAGACAAGCCTGTAGGAACAATCTTTCCGAGCGTTTCAAGCACTTTATCGGTTGCTGACTTTGCGGCGGCTGTGGCTTTCTCTGAGGCTTCTGTGGCGGCTTTTGTCAGGGTTGTTGCTCCATCTGCCGCAGTCTTTGCAGCCTGAGCCGCTTCGGCAGCGTCCTGAGCCGCCTTTGCAGCATCGTCAGCCTGAGTTTTTGCGCTCAATGCTGACTGCGCCGCATCTGCCGCAGCCTTTGCAGCCTGAGCCGCCTGAGCCTGAGCCGTGTCCGCTCTCAGAGCGGCAGCGTTGGCGGTTTTTGTCGCTTCATCTGCAAGCCCCGCAGCCTTTGCAGCAGCAGCCGTTGCTGTATCAGCGTCTTTGACGGCTTTTGTGGTCTCGCTCTCAATGAACTCCAAATTTACCTTGACGCTTCTGTTATTCACGTCCGTTCCCATGACAAACAGCCCTTTCAAAGACTGATACAGGGGCAACTCCGAAATTTTTATTTTCTTCATCTGTCTTTTATTTTTTAGTTGTTGAACCTTATATTGCCATTGTTGATGAAACGTATGTGAGAACGGTCATTTACCAACTGCATAGAACGGGCAGAGAAACTATCAGGCAACATTTCTATTGCGTTCTCGCCGTCTTCTGTGAACACGATGATACCGTCTTCCGTTGCAAGGACAAAATCGTTGTCGTCAAGTCTGAAAGCCCCCGTGAAAGTCAGGGTCAGAGTGAACTCCAACCAAATTTTGCCGTCAGGGAAGAAGTCTGAGACCTGACAAGACTTGTAGTAACACGGGAAATCCTGTTCAAGTTCTCTGACCGACAGAAGCCTTTCCTCGGGTTGAATGAGGTCATGGAGAAGAGCGTCATAGTTGCGCCACAACTCTGTCAGGCTCTCAGCCCGCATGAGGCAATACAACTTCACGTCCTTTGATTTGAACGTGACCCGCTTCCCGTCATATATGGCACCCGTCTTCGTCTTGATATTCCGCAAAAGGTTCTGTTTCACTTGTGCGGTCTTCATAACCTCAGACAGAGAGCCTTTCAGAACCCGACAGCCGTAATCGGTCAATGGCGTATTGTCAAGCGAATAATCGTCTGACGGCGTGACCTCACTCATTGGGGCTTTATACTTGTAGCCTTTCATCGGGAAATCGTCAGAGAACTTGATCGTTACCGTGCCTAACATTCTCGCCACGTCAAGGTTCGGCTGCTGTGTCATTCTGAGCGTGAACGTGCGCTGTATATGGGCGCAATAGAACTCATGGTAAGCACCGTCAGACAACAGTTCAATGAAAGCGCAGAAACGGCTGGAAAGCCCGCCAAAAGCGAACTTGACCTGAATTTCACGGGTGTTGAGAACAGGGGCTGAAAGGTCTGCCTCCACGCCGTCTTCCTCTTGCCAATCGTTACTGTCAACAGACTTCAACGGCGGAAAGGCGACAAGTTCATTGAACCCGCCGCTCGTCACATACACGCCATACTGCAAGTATGCATCGTTACCGTCTATGAAAAGCCTGTTAATCATATTATAATCGCATTGTCAGAGGTGTTTTTTATGACGCTGCAGCCCTGTTCTGACTGAACACGGGCAACAGCCCATTTGTTTGCATTCACTATCGCTTTCGCCCCGTGAAGAAGAATGATTTCGTGCCGTTCTGTCTTTGAACAGAAAATGGTCGCAGAGGTTCTTCCTATCAGAATAGCCCGTGAGGGGTCTTTCAGGGTCAGCGTTCCCGCATCAATGTAGATGCCGTACTTCTCAACCCCGTGAGGTTTGAAGAGCCTGAAAGTCGCCATATTCGGGAAATGGTTCTTCATACAAAACTCTATACCCTGAGGGCTTTCAAACAGCCTGACAATATCCTCGACAGTCTGTTCTGTCCCCTTGAACAACGGGCAAGCCCCGAGGAGCTTTGCCTGTGTGTAAATCTGTCTGATAACTTCTTTCATGTCATTTTATCTTTATGCCTTTGAGGGCGATGTCGTTTACTGTGTCCTTAATCTCTTTTACGCTGCTCTCAACGCCCGCCACACGGTCTGAAAGCCCGTCTGTGTTGCTCTCAATGTTCAAGACTGATTGCAAAATCAGGTTCGCCGTATTCAGCAGCAGTTTTGTGTTCTCGCTGATTGAATAGGTGTGACCCTGAATAGCCGTGGCTCGTCCGTTCAGCTCGTCCACGCTGTCCTGAGAGGCGTTGGCGATACCACTTGAAGAGGTCTCACGGGTTGAGTCTTGTGCGGCTGTAATCATGTCTTTGATTTGTTGAGGGAGAGCCTCCCAAATCGTTATCCAATCTGTGCCGACTTGGTTCAGGTCATTTGTCAAGCCCGAGAGACTGTTCAGAACAGCGTCAATGCCCATGAACTTGCCGTCCTTGAACCACTGAGCCTTGTACTTGTCAAAGACCTCTCCGAGGGGTTCTTCCAAGAACTTCTGAACCAAAAGGCGTTTTGTTATGTCGCCGATTATCTCGTTGACCTTATCGCCCCACGCCTTTGCGTAGTCCTCGCCGTTCTGAAAGGCTTCAAAGAAAGCGTCAGAGAGTTGTTCTGCGATGTCAGAACTTGTGCCGCCCATGATGTCTTCAACCATTTCATTTATGATTGAAATCGCCTTTGCGCCCAGTTCTTCAATCTTCTGCTCCCAATCGTCAATCTTTCCTTGGTCAGTCTTCTTTTTGCTGTTCTCTGTGTCTATCTGTTCTTGAATGAGCAACTGCTGCTGTGCAATGTTTTCAAGCTGCTGTTGGGCTTCACTGTACTTCTTGCCGCCGAGAGCCTTGTCAGCCGTGTAAGCGACATTGGCGTAAGCCTTGGCAATCTTCTCGGCTGACTGTTTCAACAGTTCATCGTTGCGTGAGACTTTCAGCGTGAGCCTTGCCCACATCGCCTCAAAGCCCGTCAGGGTCTCAATGTCTTTCAACATTTCGTCCCGTGTCTCTTTCAGTTTCGCTTTCACGAGGTCAATAGCCTTTCCGCTCTTCTCTTGTATGCGCACGATGTCGGCGTTGTCAAGCTCCCACTGCAGTTGGTCAATGCGGTTTTGAAGAGCCTCAATTTCCTCTTGCTTCTTATCGTCATTGTTGAAGAGGTTCACGATCTGCGTTGCTATCTGCAAGGCGGCTGAAATAATTGTCAGAATGACAGAAGCCTTTTCAACAGTCTGAATTGCTTTTGAGGAGGCTTTCGCTGTTGCCTGAACGCCCGTAGATGCGTTCTGTGTCAACTGCATTATGCCGTTTATCATCGTAAGGGCAGAGGTTGATATTTGCCCCGCCGTCTTGATGATGTCTCCCGCAACGCCGCCGATTGTGTCGCCAATCTCTTCAAATGTCTTGTTTACCTCATTCAAGGTCTTGTAGAGGTCTTGCCATTGTTTGATTGAACGTTTGTCAGGGTTCAGGTCGGCTTTCGCCTTTGCCTGGGCGACATTGTTCTTGGCGGTTGTGACCTTTGCACGGGCAACGGCAACTTGCTGTGAAGTGGCTGTGCCGTTCTTCTTGTCTTGCTCAACCTTTTTCAACTCCTCCTCGGCTTTATCCAAGAGGGCTTGAAGTTGTTCAAGGGTCAGATTGGCGATTTCGTTGCACCATGCTTTGTATGTCTCTTCACGCTGCGCAAACTGTTCGTCAATGGCGTTCAGAGCCTGTTCTTGCTGATAATTCAGTTCATCGAAGTTCCCCTGAGTGACACCCTCGTTCCACTTGTCATTTCCGTTTTCATCTTTGACACGTTTCCCGTCTTTGTCATGCTCATAGAGGGCTTCGATTTTATTCTGATATTCTTCGGCAATCTTGACCCGCTGCTGCTCGTATGTCAGGCTGTCTTGCAGCATGGTGTTCAGAGCCTCTTTATTGCCTTTGACACGGGTGTCGGCGGCTATTTTCTCGTATGATTCGAGCTGCGCCCGTTGTTCTGTTGTCAGGTCTTGACGTGTCAGGCGGGTGTCGCTGTCTTCACTCAGAAGAGAGCTGCGGTAAGCCTGTTTCTCAGAGTTCTTTGCCTTGGGGTGTTTGTTCTCCCATTGAAGAACCATTTTGTCGGCAAGGGCTTCAAGCATCTGTCGCTCACGTTCTTTGTTCTCAGAAATAAGGCGGTCATAGTTCAGGTCGAGCTGCGCCTTTTGTTTCTGATAACCCTCTTCCATGAGTTCTATCTTAGCCTGTCTGATGTCAAGCTCGGTTTTCTCAGTCTGTTCAATGACAGACTGCCCGTATTCGGCGATTTGGTTGTTTCTCTCAGCCGTTTCCTCGGCAATCTGTTCACGCTCCCGCTTTCTGTCCTCAGCGGCTTGTGCGGCTTTTCTCGCCCGTTCTTTGGCGTGTTTCTTTGCTTCTTCTGCTGCCGCTTCATTTTGTTTCTTCTTATTGTCGGCGGCGGTCTGTTTATTCTCAGCAGCCTGAGCGTATTCTGCGCTGCGCTGTAAGGCTTGCTGCTTTGTGTAAGCCTTGCCGTTTACTAAAGCCACCTGACCGTCTTTCAGTGAAGACCCAATAGAGGCGAAACGCTTCGCGAGGCGTGTCAGTTCATCAATACCCATTTTATCCATCCAAGCGGGAACTTCGCCGCTGAACTTGATTGTAAAGCCGATAGTATTCTCAGAGTATTGCGACATGAGTTGTTTGATGTTCTCATACAACTGATGAACGCCGTCCGTTGGCTTTTGTAGGCTTCTCTCAACGGCTGAGACCTTGTCGGCAAATGTCATTGAACTGTCGGCGGCGGCTTGTTCAGCAGCTGCAGATTTGTTCACGGCTGTTGTGTAACGGTCGTGTTCCTCTGCTGCTGACTGAACGCCGTTTATATAATTTTGTACGATGTTGGTCTTTGTGAAAAAACCGTCATCCCACCAAGCCTTGGCGATTGTCTTCTCACTTATGCCGATAGCACGCATCTTGTCTTGAATATTGGCATAAATCTTATTCAGACCCTTTTCGTATTCTTCGCCCGTCTTGCCAGCTATCAGGTTGATGTTCTGTTCGACCTGTTGAGCGATAATGGTTGAAATGGCGGCAGCGTTTTCTTGTATCTCTTCATTGTCAGAAGACCAAACAAAACCCGCAAACGTACCGCCTGTCTCAGCCCCTTGAAGTTTCTGAAACATTTCATTCTGAGCGTCAGAAAGAGCCTTGGCGTATGTGTCATTACCTGAGGCAATGTCGTTCAGGCGTTGACGCTCAATGGCTTCTTGCTTGATAAGTTCAATAGCCTGAGTACGCTTCTCGTTCACGGTATCAATGCTGTCGCCCTCTTTGACAGCCTGAACGCCGTAGTCTTCAAGAATACCGTTTAGCTCGTCCATAACTTTTTTGTGGGTTGAGCTGCCCGCCGTGAGACCGTTCAGGGCTGTTGAAAGGCTTTGAACACGGGTTATGGCTGTGGTCGCTTTCTCGCCGTATTTGCTTGTCATTTCAGCCGCTTTGCTTGTGTTGTCTGAGAACAGACCGAAAGCGGTTGCAGCGGCGGCGACAACGCCTAAAACAAGCCCTATCGGGTTTGCCTTTGTTGCCATGTTAAGAAGCAGCATTGCGTCCTTGGCTGACGTTATACTCTTTGTCAGAGAAAGAAAGGCTGAAACCTCTCCCCATATAGCAGCCATTTTATGAGCGGCTGCAACAGCGATAACGGCGGCTTTATAAGCCCCGTATGTGCTGATAACGACAAGAAGAACCTTGCCGATATTCTCCCAGTTGTCAATGGCTTTTGATGTCAGGCTCAGAACGTCAGAGATAACGCCCTCAGACTTCTTGCCAAGCTCATTGAACATTTGGTCGATACTGTCTTCGATGTTTGAAATCTGACCTGTTATCGTGTGGCTCTGAGCTTCCATAAGACCGCCGAACTTGCCGCCCTCAGAGGTCATGGCGATGATCGCCTTTTCAACCTCAGGGAAGCCGACCTTGCCCTCAGTAACAAGGTCTTTGACCTTATCTTTGGCAACACCGAACTGCTTGGCAAGTTCATCTGTCAGAGGAATACCACGTCCCAAGAATTGGTTCAGGTCTTGCGTGTACAAACGTCCCTGAACCATGGTTGTGCCATAGAGGTAAGCCAAATCATTCAGAGGAATTGAGAGACCCGCCGCAATGTCTCCGAGCCTGATTAAGGTCTCATTCACTTTGTCAGCCTGAACGCCGTAGGCGAGAAGTTGTTTTGCGCCCTGAGCAACGTCAGTCATTCCAAAGGGCGTTGTGGCGGCTGTCTTGATAAGCTGCTGCATGAGTGCGTCAGCCTTTTCAGCAGAGCCGAGCATGGTCTTGAAAGCCATTTCGAGTTGCTGAAACTGACCTCTGACGTTTGCGACCTGAGAAACGAACTCTTTGATTTGAGAAACGGCAAAGACACCCGCAACGGCTTTCCCGATTTTCTTCATTGAGACGTCTATCTTGTCGCCCTCACTTGAAGCCGTGCTGCCAATGCCGTGAAGAAGTCTCTTCGCTTCCGCAGCACCAACACGGAGCTGACTGTTGTCAAGCCCCGTTCCGTAAAAAAGTTTTCCGTTCTCGTTCTCCATTTATTCGATACTGTCAAAGAATTGTTTAACTCGTTCTTTATTTCTCGGGTCGTCAGCCTTGATTACCTCTTGCCATGAGCCTGAGCCGTCTGACTTGTCTTTTGTGTTATAAGACGGCAGAACGGCGTTGTACAATATCAGGTTGGGATAACTCATGTTGTACAGAACCTCTTCAAAGGTCAGCCCGTAAGCCTTGACCGTTGCGGCGATTATTGCCCAGGGGCTGTCGCTTCTGTTTCCACTTTCGTCTGCCGCATCAGATTTATTTCTATCAGGAAAGTGGTAAGACCGAAAAAATCGGTCAAGTTCATTCTTTGCAGAACCGTAACCGTGAGGTCATAAAGTTCAACGGGCGTGAGTTCTTCAAGAAGTTCTTGGGCGAGTTCTGCCTTGCGGTCTATGACCTCTTCGACCTCTTCAACGACCTGACGCTTGAACAGCCCCCACAGATAGCGTTTCTCTCTGTTCTTCTGAACCTTGACTTTTTCTTTCAGGTTCTTTGCTCCGAGAATGAATATCGCGACAATATCGCCTAAAGCCCGACAATCTTTTGCGATTGACAGGCTTTCTTCCACAACGTTCTTCGGGTCAAGAACAACGTGTGGCAAACGTGAAACAGCTTCTGATGCGAGAATAAGCGTTGCCGTGCTTGGCGGGGCTGTCATATAAGTTTTGCTGCCGACCTTGACTTCAACGGGTGTTTGAAGAATGGTCTCGGCGGCTTTCTGTTCGATAGTCTTTTCTTCTGCCATGATGATAAAACTTTTATTGATGTATAAGTGGGTCATGGCGGCAACGAACCGCCGTGAGCGTCTTTCTATTGTGACCTCTGACCCTTGAAGAGGGAGGGGCGGTTGCGCCTGACCGCCTCGCTCCCTCAGTGCAGATGAACATTCAGGTTATTGAACCGAAACGAACCTCCGTTTGTAAGGCGCAAAGCTCCGTTGGTTGAGAACCTTACGCCCATCAGTCAAGCGGGGTTTGTCTTAGTGTACGGCTTCACGCTCTTGCCCGTTGCGGGTTTCAGAACCTTGATAACGTAATGAAGCATCTTACCGTCAGCGGTTGAATAACTCTCCTCGCAACGAACTGTTGAGCGGTCAATCTGAAAGCCCTCGGTCTCTTCGTCCTCAGGCGTGAGACGGAAAGCCCATTCTCCCGCAATAACGCCGTCAACGTCTTCAAACGGACGTGTGCCGCCTTTCTTGACAAACAAATCGAACTCGAACTGATAAGTATTCTTGCCAGTTCTTGAATCGACCAAATCGCCGCCCTCTTCTGTGGCGGTCTTCTCTGTTCCCGCAGTTGGGGTCAGCTTCGTTGTATCCTCTTTAGGGGTGTCGATAGCTGTCCACTGCTCTGCGGGAGTGCCTTTTGTTGAGGTAGCTTTCTCAATGGTGCACTTACCCCATGAAAGTTGTGACATATTCTTTTAATTTAATTATTAAACATTCTTTTTCTTTATGACAGGCTGCGTTATCGGCAAATCGCCGTCCTCGGTAACAATAACAGCCGCCTGAGGGATATTCAGCGTTTCATCGTCAGAGCCGAAATACTTATATTTCAGACAGACAACGACAAAATGCTGATTTATGTCTTCGGCATAGTCTGTGCAGATCGTCTGTTGCAGTTTGAACTTATAACAAGAGACCTCAGCCGTGAGACTGTCAACCCAACGCTGCGCAAGGGCTTCAAGTTCTTCTGTGCGCTGACCGTCCTCAACGAGCACGCCGTTCCCGTAAGGGTCAATGTCAGGGCAATAGATGTGAACCGTAACCACGCCCGTCTGAATTTGGTCAGGAAGACCCGCTGTGAATATAACCACAGCATCTTCAAGGCGGCTGTCGCGAGGGCGGTAGCCTTGTCTGTAAACCTCACCTGAAATCATCGAATAAAGGGTGCTGTCTTTCAGAAGTCTGTACACGTCCCCTTGAACTTGTTTTGATGTCTTTGCCATTGTCTCTTGTTAATGTTAAGTGAAGCCAAGCTGTTTCAGCATACTCGGCACAATTCTGTCTGCAAGCAGTTCTGAACTGTCAAGCACATCGTAGCCTTTGTTCTTGACGTGAGCGGCGTATTCCATGCCCGCAACAACTATCAGGCAGACCCCGTGAGGGAAACGCCTGACAAGTTTCTTTGCGAACGCTGCGCCTTTCTCTGAACCGTCCCGTCCCTGTTTCACGGTCTGAAAGTCTGACTGATAAACAACCCGTCCGTCCACGGCAATGACATAGCCGAGTGAACTTCTCAGGTTGCCCGTTTGGTCTTTATAAGAATTGGTCGAACGGGCTGCGTTCAGAACCTGTTCCCCGCAGTACTGCAAAGACCTTATCAGAACCGTTTGAAGCCTTTTCAGCTCCTGTTCTGTGTAACGGTCAATCTCAGACATGGGGGTAAGTTGTCTTATTGGCATAGTTTCTGAGTTATTTTTGGCGAATTTGACGTATGTGACGTTTACTCTTTTTCATGGTGTGATTATAAGCACAGAAAAAGTAAAGCCGACATAGAGCCGCAATCGCCGTTAGACCATTATTCTCAATTCGCAGACGGCTTCCAACGGCTCAACCTGAATAACAGAAAACTCCCCGAGGCTCTTTCCCGTCAAACTGTCTGTAAGCCTGATTTGGTCAAACTCCCCGAGCGGCTGTTCTTCAATCAGAATTGAATACTGCGCCACCGTGAAGTGTTCCCCATTGACCTTGCCGAGCTTGTTGTACTTGTTTGCCGTGTACTGACAGTCTATCGGGTTACCCCAAGAGACCTCAGAAGACTTGACGGGGAAACCCGTTTCAGGGTCAATGCCGCCCGCCGTCTTTCTCTTCACTTCGATTGTTCCGTTGGTTATTATCATAATCGCGAACCTTTATATCCGTAGATAGGTTTGGGCTTTACCGCCTCGTCCTCAAACTCATTGAACAGTTTATAGGCTCTGTTTTTGAACTCTGTGCGCTGTTCATCTGTGAAAGAGTATGATTGCCCGCCCTGAGTGACATTCGGGGCGAGAGAGAGCCACAGAAGCGTGTCAGCCTTTGAGAGGTTGAACGCCTTGCCTTTCAGCGTCTCTTGCGTGGCTTCATCTGAAAGCGAAAGACCCCGCCGCTCCGCAGTCTCTACGAGGGTGCGAAGCGGAACGGGGTAAGCGGTAATGCTTTTTAATGCTTCAAGAACTGTTGCTGCCATATTATGCCTCAGTTAAATGTTTATTCCCAATCCTTACCGTCTGTTCTCATATAGACGTTGCGGTAAGCCGTGTCAAAGACAGGCACAGCGTCAGCCTGACCGATTGTAACCTCTGACTTCGGTTCGATTGTGCCGTACTTCTTGATGATAGTATGAGCACGCTCTGCACGCAAAATCAGGTTCTCGTTCTCAGTCAGGATGTCATACTGAGTGGTGCCAAGACGTTCTGTTTCTGAGAGAACGCAGCGGCAGTCCTCAAATGGGTTGCCTGATTCCTGAGAGCCGTCAGTGAACTCACGGGTAATGGTTTGGTCAATGACTTTCAACTGAATGCCGTTGAGCCATGTTTGGCGGGCGAGCATTGAGTTGACGGTGGCAAGGTCAGGGGTCTGAGAGATATTCAGAGCGTTTGAAGCGAATGACGCACAAGCCTTGATAATCTGCTCAGACGAAGCAATCTTATAGAACTCGTCAAGGTTGACAAAGGCGAACTTCGGGTTCAGACCTCTTGCCTTGGCTTTCTTAATCTCTGTGCGGAAATCGCCGAGAATGTCAGCCGAAGCAGCGTTTGCCCAATCGGAAGAAGTCTTGACCTTTGCCTCGGGGTCAACGTCATAATCCAAGTCGAACTCATTGGCGTATGTTGCGTTGGTTGTTGTTGTGAAAGCCAACTGACCCGCACGGGAAGCGAGCTTCCATGCGATGTACTCCAACTCTGACTGAACGCCGTTGAAACAGAAATCAACGTCATTGCCCCAATACTGAACGAGTTTTGTTGCGTCTTCATCCTGAGCGAAAGCGAGAGCGGTCTGATACTCTTTAATCTCATTGCGTTTCATCTCACGGGAAATGCTGATGAAAGGGATATCTCCTCTTGCGCTCTCATAGATAGGACGCTGCTTGCGGAGAATAGAGCCGTTATCGGTGTGGAGGTCGGCGGCTACGTTCTTCTTAGCAAGCTGATTTGTGAGGGTCTTCCACTGGAAGCCCTGAACTCTCTTCACAGGGAAATAAGTGCCGAACAGAAAGCCCGATGCGTCAGCCGAGTCCACACGTGACTGAACCATCTGCTCGGTAAGACCCTGAATGAGAGTGTTTACTACTGTTGCCATATAAATGATGAACTTTTAACGGTTAATAATTGACGACACCTTTGAGGTACGCCATGATGAAATCAGGAAGCGGGTTGCCCTTTGTTACGGCGAAAAGCCAAGCGTCCGTGTCAAGGTTTGACTTCTGCGTAAACGGCTTGCCCGTTCCGTTGATTGACTGAGGAACGTATTTCAGTTCAGAGGTTGTGGCGGTTGACTTCGCTTTTGCCTCAATAATGAAACCGCCCGTTGGGATTGCACCGAGGGTGGTGCTGACTGTGATTGTGTCAAAGGTCTTGCTGCCCTCTGTGTCAATGGCTGTGATGTCATAAGCCACGCCACCGACCTTTGTCATGATGAAATCGCCCTTTGCGAAGTTGTGACCTTTCTTCACTTTGATTGCCTTGTCGGACGCACCGACCTCTGCAACAGCCTGAGCGATTTTCACAACGTGACAAAGACCCTTTTCATCGGCTGCGCTCAGGACAGCTCCCTCATAGAGGAAATCGCCACCAAGCTCAGAAGCCTTGACAGATACGCCGCCTCTGATGTCAGCGATACGGTGCATAAGGACACGGGGTGTTCTCACGTCCTTACGTCTGTTTACTTGCATGCCCATTTTTTTGTTGTTTTGATTGTTAAACATTAGAACGGCTGACCACCTGAGGCGGGTTTGTTATCACGGTGTGCGATAGCGTCCTTTTGCTCTTTGGTCAGTTCTCCGCCCTGAGAACCTGAGCCGCCCGTGGCTGACGGACGACCGAAGATAGCCCCTTTCTGTTGTGTCGCCTGAACAATGCCGTCCACCTCTGTTGTGACCTCTCCGATGAGTGTGTTGAACTGTTCATCGGTCAAGCCGTCAACGGGTGTTCGCTCGTAAGCCTTTTTAAGGTTCTCAGGCAACTTGGCGATAATGCCTGAAAGTTGCTGTTTGCGTGATGAGGTTGTACGCTCGCTGTCCATACGGTCAAGACGCTCAGACAACTTTCTGTTGCTCTCTTGAAGCGATTGAAGCGTTTGAAGCAGCACGGGGTCTGTACCCCCTTCTTGTGGTGTTTGAACGGGTGCGTCGCCCTGACCTGAGCCACCGTCCCCTGAGGGCTGTTCAACCTTTGCGCCGTCTTTGAGACCGTATTTCTGTTCGTAAGTGTGAACGGCGGTCTGTGAAGCCTCTGTTGCTCGGCTATCGGCGTAGCCCTCGATTACTTGCTGAATTGTCACCCCGTCAACGGCGGTTTGAACCTGTTCAGCGGTTGTGACAGTCTTGCAGAGTTTGTCCGCAATCCTGTTCAAGACTGATTCGCTGACCCCCTGAAATTTGGCTTTCAGCGCATCTAAAATTGCTTTTCTCATAATTATGAAATATTTAACTGTACGGTAAACTGCGACAAAGATACAATATTTCCTCGAAATGATTACATAATAATCACAAAATGTTTGGTTATATGGAAATTTTCTATATAAGGGCGAGTTTCGGGCGATTACTCTTAATAAAGGTTAAATTTACCCGTTTGGTTAAAAATACTCGGAGAAAAGTTTGTTATTTCCAAAATACTTCACTTATCTTTGCAACGTGATTTCAAGGTAATCACATTCAAACATAAGTTTAACATTCAAATTCAAAGAAAAAATGAACGGATTAAGATTATCACAAGCAGATACAAAGAAACCTGATATGAAAGGGTGGAGCGATTATAGAAAAGCCGATTACGAAAAAACTCAACGTCTTCTGAAAATGCGTTGGAGCAAATAAAATAGAAACGAAAGTATCACTCAAAACGAAAGAAAAATGATTAAGGTCTCAACAAACAATAACAAGAACGGTCTCGCTTACAGTTCAAAGGACATCAACAGAAACTTCCGCATCAAGGTAAGCGGCGTTGACGCTCAGGGACGCAAGGTTCATAAGCTCGTAGGCGTTGCGGGAGCGATAGCTCTCATCGGCGTTGAGATGCTGAACAAACTTTTGAAGAGAGCATTTGCATGCATGGACGATGTTCGTGTCTGCAAGCTCCGCAGAGGTATCAAGTTTTCTTTCTACTACAAATAATCAGAAACAGGAGGTCAAAATTATGACAGAAGCAAAAAAGAAACAGTTCACAGAACTGAAAGAGATGCACCCCGAATGTCTGTTGTTATTCAGATGCGGGGATTTCTATGAGAGTTATCAGGAAGACGCAGAGAGCGCATCACGCATCCTCGGCATAACCCTGACAAGAGACAAGGCGGGCGACCGTCAGGCGGGCTTCCCGTATCACGCCCTTGACACATATCTGCCGAAACTGATAAGAGCGGGACACCGTATCGCCATTTGTGATGAACTCAAACAGGGGAGGGCAGCGCAATGAGTGAAAGAAGCACGATCATAGAGGCGGCTTACCTCTCAGGCTTCGAGCCAAGCTCTGAGAGCCTGACCCCTGATGAACTCTTTGAAGAGGCGGAGGAGTTTTTATCGAATATTCAATAACCATATAAATTTTCAAAATTATGACAGCAACAACAGACTTACAGAAAGGTTTGAACGAGGTAGTAATGAACAAAGTTCACAGAATGATAGACGGCAAGGCAGCGGGTGTTAAGGCTACCATGGAACGCCTTATCAATGAGGGCAAAATCGCTCAGGATTATATCGCACCTATCGGCGTGAACCTGAAAGCGAAGAGCCATACGCCCGTTATCACGTTCTCGGGCGGTCAGCCGACAGACGGCTTCACAGAGGTTGAAGAGATAAGTTCACAACCTCTGACGATGAACATGCCTGACGGTCAGTTTTCTCTCCACGACAACGCAATCGGACAGCTCGCCGAGCGCATGGGCATACCGCAGCGTTATCTCAGAGGGCTTGCAAGCGGCGAGCCATGGGCGATAGCCCTCGCTGCACATCTTCTGAACCAACACAGCGATTGGACGCAGCGCAGCCGTGTTCTTGTCAGAACCGTAGGGCAGCAAGTGAGAGGCGTTCTCTCTGACAGTTATCGCCGCCTGAACTCAGTTGAAATTCTCACGGCGTTTGTTCAGGAGGCAGCGGGTCAGGGCGCAGTCATTTCTGACGCTTATATGAACGACACCAAGGTATGGGCGGAGACAATTCTTCCGACACCGATTGAGATACCGACCGTGAAGAACGGAACTGTCACAATCTTTGCGGGCGCACGCTTCTCAACCTCTGACTACGGGGACGGGGCTGTTGATATGAGGGCCTTTCTCCTGAACGGGGCTTGCCTTAACGGTATGGTCAGGGAGAGCGTTATGAAGCAAGTTCACTTGGGTTCAAAGCTGCCTGACAATCTGCAGCTATCCAACAAGACCTATGAACTCGACACGAAGACAACCGTCTCGGCTGTCAAAGACCTCACAAAAGGTCTGTTCAGCAAGGACAACCTCATGCAAAAGGCGATTGAGATACAGGGGGCTTCGGAGATTGATGTTGATTTCGACCACGAACTGAAACGCCTGACAAGCAGCGGCGGTCTTCTGAAACAAGAGAGCAAGGAGGTCGAAAAGATATTGATGCGCAACGACCCCGAGGACGGCGTTCAGGGCGGGGCAACCCTTTGGAAGCTCACTCAGGCGATAACGGCTCACGCCCGTGAACTCACGCCTGAAAGAAGCCGTGAGCTGCATGAACTCTCAGGACAGTTGATGAACCGAGTAAAGTTGAACAAATAAATCAAAGACACAATGGCAACAATGAACAGCAATCAAGAGAACCTGTATCAAGAGGTTCTGAAAGTTCTTCAAGCGAGAACAAACGACCCGTCAGTCATTATGACAGCCCTCGGACGGGCGATGTTGATAATTCTTCAAGCCGCTCAGAAGTTCTACGGAGACCCTAAGGGCGTGAAAGAGACCGCAGAAAAGGCGTTTAATGATATTCTGCGAGAGTTATAAACAAAACAAGAGAAAGCCCGTCAGAAGTCAGCAAAAAGCCCCTGACGGGCTTCATAAGTCGAATGCAATAAATCAATCAAAACAAAGTTTATATTTATGAAAGATAAGACATTTGAATTTAGTCAGAATTGGGAAAATGACGGTATGTTGGTTTGGAAGAACGCAAAGACCCTGAACCGTTATCAGGAGTTATGCCGTGAGCGTGATGAAACAGACGTGAGCAAGTTCCGCTGTTTCTTCGCTTTCTCTCAGGAACAGTTAGAACAGGGTCAGAGGTCTATCAAGTTGAAACCCAACGAGAAACTTGTTTCGTTCGGCGGCGGTGGCTTCGGGGTTGAAGACGGGGTAAACAAGTATTTCGCCCACCTGAATGAGGTTCAGAACCGAATCAGAACAGAGTGTGACCCTCAGGAGGTTTACTGCTACGAGTTCAACAATTATGAGAGTTTCATCGCCTTTGACGGGGACGTGGACGCAATCCGCCTGATAGCGGCGATATGGGGTCAAGAAGCCGCCTCACGCATCAAACGCTTCTCGCCGTTCTATTCACTCAAAACTCTTTTCGGGGAAAAGTAGTTTTATTTGTTAAAAATTTTAATTTTCTCGTGGATAACGGGTGGTTATCTCTGAGAAAAACCAAGTTTTCTGCGAGAAAATGCGTTACCTGCGCGCGTATAAAGGAGAGCAGAGAAAAGGAGAGAAAAAGTACTAACGTACTCTGCGATTTCGCCCTCTTGAATTGAAGTTAAATTTTCGCCTCAGACAATCAGGCGAGCAAAACGAAAAACAAATGACAGACAACAGACAGACAACAGGCGGGGGAGAGAAAGACAAAGCCCGCTGCGGGTTCATCTACCGAGTGACATTCAGAGAGCCGCCCGAACAGACGGGGAAACGGGATTTCTTCTTCACGTCTCTCTCGGCTATCTATGAGCGTTTCAGCCCTGAACAAATCGGGTGCAAGGTCAGCCGCCTTTGGAACATCGGCGTTTCAGACGGCAACCCATACACGGGGGCGAAAACAACCGTGACCCGTGAGCCGCTTCACACGAAAAGACAAAATAAAGCCCGTACAGCGTGTTTTACCCCGTCAGATGATAAATTACACCAATGACGAGAGAAAAGCCGTCAGCGGGGCTAAAAACGGGCAAATTGGGCTTATTTCAGGTTTAAGCGTAACTGCGCTTGCAGCCTGAACGCTCGTTTTTGACCCTCCAAGACAATAAATCGGGTTTTTTGCCGTTATCTCAGTAAAAGGGCTTATCTTTGCTCCGTGACCTGACAAAATCAGAACTTAGTTTCGATTTCAGGGTCAAAAGACGATTGCGGCTCTCTGTCGGGCGATAATTTTCTAAGTGAATAATTACACCAAAGAGAAAACCAAAGCCCGTGTGCGTCAAATTCGAGAAAAATAACTTATAACGGGATATTCTACGAGAAAACCCGTGTTTAATCAGAGAAAACGAAATGAAAATACCAAAAATCATTCAAGAGAAAACAAAAGAATTAGGCTATGAAAGTTGCTCTTTTGTCGGAAATGTGAAAGGGGCACAAGCCTTTCAACTCAATCATGGTTTCAAGGGAGAAGAGCCGCCCCCAACGGGTCTCCCCGTTGTCCTCTTGTTAAGAGGCGACAATGTTTCTGTCGTGAGCGGTCTTGAAGCCCTTGAATTATTCTGAGGCTTTTTTCAGGCGTTCTGCGAATTTGGGGTTAATGATTTTATCGTCAATTCGCAGAACGCTTATTTTTATTGGAACGGCACTTTTCATAAACCCATTGAATGTTTTTGAAGAGCCGTGTTTTCCTGACTGAGGGTCTAACCACAATAGATTACCGTCTTTTTGTCTCTCAACAATCATAACGTGCGACCCTCTGTCAATCCCCTTTACAGTTTTCCATTTCAGAAAAAGTTCGTAACGCCCTGTCTCTTTTGTTGCGTCTTCAATGAAACCAACCTTGGCGGTTATCGTGTCACGCAACACGTAGGGGCGGGTCTTTATTGGGCGTGAGCCGTCAAGGTTGAGAAAGCGGTCGTTCCATGTCAGATTGTTTTTCGGACACCACACTTTATAAAACTCATCGCCTTTATTCGGCAAGGCTTCAACGGGAAAGCCTCTGCGCCTTAACTCATAAGTCATTGTACAAGTCTGACAATTATCGTGAAACCCCTCTTTCAATGCGTCAGGATCAGAAAAATGCGGGTTGCCTTTCAGTTGGTCAGCCTCTGTGAAATTCATTATCTTGCCTTGCATCACGGGGAGGGCTTGGTCTAACTCTCTGATGTTCTTCAAGACCTCAGGCGTGAAGTCAGCGTGCTTCTTGTTATATCTCATGGCGGCTTCATATTCAGCATAAGTTTCATACGGCGTTTTCAGGGCGTACAAGTTCTTGTAACCCTTTGGCAAGTATTTCTCGTTGTCGCTGATGAAATAAGGCACAGACGTACTTCTTTTCGCCCTCTCTTTATTGTCTTTTAGCCAATCTTTGAACTCCTGAGGTACGCCCGTGACCGTGTTCACGCTTTCTTTCAGAGGTTCTTCGCCTTTGAGCAGCCTTTCGTTGTCACGCATCATTTCTTCCTCTGTCTTCAAAATTGTTTCAGCGTGACAGCGGCAATGAGGGTGCCACCCCGTGAACTTGAAGTCCTTTGGGTAACAGCCCTGACCCTTGACAGCCTTACTGCCCACGGGTGCGCTCAGTTCATCGCAGATGTCTGTAAACTTGTGCGGCTTCCCGTCAGCCCCTAAAAGTGTGTGGTTGTTGCTTCTGACAACACGAATACCGACAACAAAATCAAGGTCTTGCCAACGGGCGAAGTCAGCCGACCGATATGCGATGTTCGTCTCTGTGGCTGCGAGGCGGCGGGCGTTCTTATATGAGCTTCGGTACACGCCACGCCCAGGGTGGTAAGCAGCCGCACGCTTTGACAAGACCAACTGCCCGTGTTCGTCTCTGACACGGCGAAAGAGCATATCAGGGTGTTGAAGAAACAGTTGCAAGTCTTTTTGAAGACGTTCAGCAGCCTTGCCGCTTCTCAGACCGATGTCAAGCCCGAGTTCGATTTCCTCTTTGAACTGATTTGTATATTTCCAAACTCTGTCAGAGAGGTTCAAGCCCTGAACCTTGCGGGCGAGAAATGCGTCACGGGCTTCTTCGTTGTTCTTGAAGTATCGGCGATATTGGGCGTTTGAGAGCTTGCCCACGTTATCGCCGAAGACCTGACGACACAGCTCGTTGTTCTTGTTGTTGGCGAGCGTCCATTCATGGTTCACGCCGTTCACTATGACAGCCGACAACCCGCTTTTTAGGCTCTCTAAGAGACTTTCGAGCCTTTTGCGTGTAATTGGATAGTCAGAGAAAGAAAAGAGCCGTGTCGGGTCTAAATCACGGATAGAAAGCCCAAGGGCAGCGGCTTCCTTGACCGCCGCCCTGTATATAGCGTCAACCTGACGCTCGTAGGCTGTCAGGTTGCGCAGATGTTGTTTGTCGTATTTATTGAGTGCCATTGTCTCTCAGAATAAATTTATCACATTGAAAGTCATTCAGGAATTTGCACCACCGCCCGTGTTCTGTCTTTTCATCATGAGGGCAGCGGCACAAAATCAAATGACCGTCAAGAGCCTTGCTGTGCCAATCATAACTGTGACGGCAGTCACGGCAGCGGTATTTCTGCTGCTCAGGCTTCTTTCTGTTCGGTGGTCTTCTTGTTGGTGCCATGCTCTCACGTTATTCTGTCGGTTCAAACACGTCCACCGTCTTCTGTTCCTGAATTTCTTTCAGGGTGGTGTCCACATCGTCACTCTCGCCGAGACGTTCAATGCTCTCACGTTGTGACATGATAGGCTCGCCCCCGTTCACAGACATGAGGTAGTTCGCCAAGTCTTGTTTGTCTGTGATAGCGAAAGGCGTGACAACGGTCTCAACGGGGAGAGCGTCAATGTCGGCGGCGTAAGCCTCTCCAAGAGCAATCTTCAAGAATGCTTTAACGACATTTATTTCACGGTCAAAGAACTCAATCAAACGACCGCTTTCGTCTTTGACTTTGAGCTGCGCATCAATGAACATTTGCTTGCGGCTCTCACCTGAGAGGGCTTGCTGCGACATCTTCTCGTATGACCAATCAGGCAACTGCAGTTGAGTGAAGAAAAGATTTCTCAGGGTGTCGACATGGTATTTCAGGCTTTCTGTCGCCTGTTGCCATGTGACGTATTGAGCCGTTGAGCCTTTCGGATATTGCATGACGCTCTTCGCCTCTTCATTTGAACTTTTCTCATCGCCGAACTGAATAATATCATCGGCGAGAACAACGAAGATAGGCTTTGAGTTCTCACGGAGGTAATTACCGTTTCTTGACAGCGACCATTCAATCTCATAGACGGTCTTTGAGGTGTCCTCCCATATCGGGGTCGGTCTCCACATGTAGATGCACGGTATCTTTAACAAAGTTATCTGTTCATCTTCAATGACAGCCCATTCGCCGCTCTCTGTTGACCATTTGATGTGGCGTGTCGCAGTATAGCAGTCAAAGTACTGAACGGTCTTCTTGCCGCTCTTACGGGTGTAAGCCACTGACATGGCTATCATGTCGCCGTATTCATCAAAGAGCGGGTAAAGGTCATCGCCGAGCATAGGGGAGAAGTTGCGGCAGCGGAATTTCAGGTTTGAAGAGAAACCGTAGGTCGTGTGCTTCTGTTCAACGGCGTACCATAGCGTCATAACTTCACAGCCCGCAAAGAGCATGTTGCAGCGTTCGATGTTCACGCTGTCAATGCGGTTCTTGTCAAATATCTTTTCAAGATAATTCGCCACTTCTTTCTGACGGTCATTCTCAGGGCTGTAAACACGCTTCACGGGTATGCCCGTAACAAGTTCTGTCATGCGCTTCACGGCGAGCCGCTGCAAGTCACACGTCACACGGGTTACCTCCTGAATGCCGCTGTCCGTGACAATATCAGGGTATTTGGCTTTGTTCATAACAGGGTGCTTTGTCGGGTCAAATTCTTGAATGAGACCAAAGCGACCACGCCACAATGGGACGTTGATAGTCTTCTCTTTCAAAAAGGCTATTTTCTGAGCCTCTGTCCTGAGTGAGGCAAGGATTTCTTCGATAGTCATTTTCTTTGATGATTTATTTGTTAAACTTGAATTATCTGTGTACCATGCGAGCGATACGGCTCAGGTCAATGCGGCGGCTTCCTCTGAGCGGATAGAACGTGTTCGCGAAAGCGTCAAACTTATCGGGGCTTCGTCCGAGCCTCTTCTTGATGTCTTCTTTCGGCTCAATGTATATGCGCCCGTCTGACCTGAAAGACCATTTTATTTCTGTCGCCTCTTCATCAAACTGAGGGTCAGGCGGCAGCATGGCACCCGTCTCGTTCTTCGGGTTCAGCCAATCACGCACAGCCCAAAAGAGATACGCCCTCATGTTCAGGAACTCATACTGACCCGTTGTGTCGGTCAGGTTCTTGCCGTTGAAGCCTTTCGCTCCCTCTGAGTATTTGCAACTGATGATGTAATGAGAGTTCTCACGCCGTTCATTCTCAACACAACGGGAGAACACGCCCGCACCCTCGCCGATTGTGTCAATGCTGACGTACATTTCAATCTCATGTCGGCGGCGGTCTGTGATAGCCCCAGCAATCTTCATGTGGTCAGCCGAGCCGCCGCTGTTGTGTGTCTTGAACTCAGAAGCCCAACAGCCCTGACGCTCAACAAAGCAAGTGCAGTCTCGTCCCATGCCCGCAACGTCAACACCCATGATCCGTGGCTCTGTTGAGACGGGTTGCCGCCCGTGAGCCTCTTTCCAACGCTGATGTGCGATTTCCAACCACTGTTCAGGGATAAGAACGTCTTCGCCCACTTTGGGGAATTTACCCAAGACTTTCTTTCTGAACAGGTCTTCGGGGCGATACCACTTGCCCTCAAACTGAAAGTCGTCAAACTCTGCCGTGGCTTCTTCTTCTCTGATTTCAGTACACCAGTTCGCCAACTTGTCTTGAACCCACTCATAGTCAACCTGACCCGCAATGACGGTCTTTTTCTGAACGATGTTCGGGGCTGTCAGGCTGTTCAGGCGGTATTTGTGCCAACGGTCTCCTTTCTGAGAGCGGGCAGCGTAGCCGACCGTTGTGTTGGGGTTGAAGACAATCAAGATGCGTGAGTCGCCTTGCAAGTTACCCTCAATAGCCCCAAACGTATCATCGCCGATACCCGTTGCCTCGGTAACGACAAACATTGTATGAACGGCGTGAAAGCCTGACCACGCTTCATGGTTGTTCTCGTCAGCCTTGAAGCCCGTCAGAAACCATTCATCGCTTTCTGTTCTGATGTCATAAGCGTTCAAACGCCCTGGCAGTTGTATGCCTCTTGCCTTTGCTCTGTTATAAAGGCGGCTAATCTCAGGCATCATGATGTTCTTTACCTGACGGTCGGTCGGGGCTGTCAGAGCCACTTTCGTGTTCTCAACCAACTCTGCGCCCCCGTTCTTTGTGCGCCTCCAACGGGGCGTGAGATAAAGAAACGATATGGCGGCACAAGCGGCGACAAAGTCTTTGCCACGGGCTGTGCCTGAGGCAACGGACGTGCGCCTGTTGTGTTGAACGCTTGACAGAATTTCTTGCTGCTCGGGGTCAAGGTTCACGCCAAAGGCTTCACGGACAAATTTATTCCAATCTGCCCGCCATGAGTTTATGACCTCAAAACTGAGTTTCTTGATAGTTTCTTTCCGTTGTTTCTTTGCCATAGTTATTTTCTCCGAATTTTGAGTATGTCGGCGGTACGCTTTTGAATGGGATAAGTGAACCACTCAGAATACTTACGCCGACAGAGAGCCGCAATCGGGCTTATTCGTCTTCCTTGACCTCTCCCGCCTCTTGCTCGGCTTCATCTATCATGCCGCTCTCAATGAGATAGGCGGCAAATGAGCCGTTGGCGTTGATGTCTTTCTTTTCAGGGGCGTACAAGCCGAGGAGCTTGCGGCGTTCTTCAAGCTGCTTTCGTATCTCGGCGATATAAGAAGCATCGCCAAGGCAGATAACCTCCGTTTCCGTTCGCTCTGTCTGATACGTCTTGATTGAGGTCTGACCCGTCTCGCTGTCACGGGAGGGAGAGCCTTTCTGCTTGCGTTGTGTCTTGTTGTAGTCTGTCTTTGACTTCTCCCACTGTTCCCACAACTCACGCACCGCATCGTCAATGCGTTCAAGTTCAAGTTGCACCAAATCATCGGTGTTTTCGATACGGTCTTCACGCCATTCAGCCAACAAGGTCTGAACGTCACTCTGAACCGTGCCGAGGGAATAACTTTTCAAGTCAAGACGGTTCTTGACCTCTTCCCGTATCTTGCGGCGGCTGTAACCACGCTTGAAGAGCTGCGCCACGATTTCAAGGCGGGCGAGCTTCATCTGTCTTTGTTTCTTATCTTGTGCTGCACTCATAGTTCTTTTGTCAGTTTTAGGAACTCTTGATAGAATTCCAAGTTACAACTTGAAAGCTCGATATACGACTTTTCAAACTCAGGGAAAGTGTGAACGGCGAAATGGCTTTCTGTCAGAAGCCACAGGGCGGTGTAACCCTGAGGCTGAAAATGGTGGTCAGTGAAGCAGAGAACGTTGAAACCTGACGTTTTCAGGGCTTCATCGAAAATGTCCCTGAGACGCTTAGGGTCGGTCTCTTTTATCCACTGAGAGAAATTCCAAATCTTTGCTTGCATGGCGTTTCTGTTTATTCTGTTTCATTCTCTGAACCCGTCTCGCCTGAATCGGTCTTTGACAGGTCTTCTTCCGTGTACTCAATCTTCGGGAACTCTTTCTTGATTTTCTTCGGGTCGCCCTTGAAGAAGACCAAGAGGTGCTGATGCGTCTTTGCAACCTTGCGGCTATCCATGTAACGTGAAGCCCTCAGAGCCGTTGAAGCGGTCTGTTCGACCAAGATAATCTCATTATAAAGGCGCATTCCGTTCTGCTTGAATATGCGCTTTATATCGCCGCAGAAGTCATAATAAAAGCCCGTGTTCTTGTCTCTCACGTCTCCGACACAGATAGCGGCGAAGCGGTTTTCTTTCAGACAAGAAACAGCCCCCGTGAAAGCGTTCTCCAAAATCTTGATGAAATCCTCGTATGACCCCTGATTTGATGCATCATTCGGGAGGTCTGAATACTTTTCAAGGTCAAAGTAAGGCGGGCAAGAAAAGAGGAGGTCTTGGCTCTCAGGCTCAATGTGCTGCGCCACGTTCTGACCGTCATCGCAGATATAGCGGGCTTTCATGCCCTCCACACGCTCGTTATTCAAAGCCGCCTGTTTCTCTCTCAGTTCAACGCCCGTGAAGTCATTGCCGAGATAAGCAGCCACAAAGCCGAAGACGCTATCGCCCGCAAAACAGTCAAAGGCTTTGCCGTTCTCCTGCCCGAACCAACGGCAGACGATTTCAGCCATAACGGGGTCAAGAATTGAAGCGCCCTGAGCAACGATTTTCGCCTGTTCTTTTTCGAGGTCTTCTTGGCTGACGTACTTGTCGATGTACTCTTTGAAAGAAATGCCGAGTTCTTTTCTGTGTTCACGGGTTCTTTTATAGAGGTCTTTGTATTTGATTTCAAGAGACGTGACAAGGGTGTCGTTTCGGCTCTCGCCCATATCGCCGATGATGTCATACCACTTCTTCTTTCTGTCTTGCCAATATCCCTTGCGGGTATCAAGAATTGAGAAAGGCGGTACGATGAAGCGGTCAAAGAGGCTGCTTTCGGGTGCGCTGTTCTGCTTCTCTGAGCCTGAGCCGCTTCCGTTCTGAGCGTTCAGGGCGTTTTCAGCGTCAGGGAACTCAATGCCCCAATCCACCAACTCTTCATTGTCCCACTGAGCGGTCAGGCTGTCCGTGTCCCATTCTCCGTAGCCGATGTTGTCCTTGATGATGAACTCACGCTGCTCTGCGTCTGACAACTCCGAAGCCTTGATGATGATTGCGGTCGGGCTGTCACGCCAACGCAGCCAATGTGTCAGGAGGGCTTGCTGTTCGCCCTCTGTCTTCTTCTTCACGTCATTGATAGAGAAAAGACGGCTTTTCAGTTCGTCTTCTGAGAGGTCAGAAATGGCGGTCAAAGCCCTGAAACGCATATTGCCGCCGAGGGCGACCATCATGTTGTCAACGACAATCGGTCTGAGTTCAAGCATTTTCGGGAGTGCGAGAACGCTGTTGACAAGTTTCTGAAACTTCTCATTTGTGATTGTTCTCGGGTTCGCCTCATTCACTTGAACCTGAGAAAGTTTTACAGTTTCTGTTTTCATGTCTTTATCTGTTTGAATTATTATACCTTATCCGTTTGCAAAAATACTCAAAATGATTATAATATAATCACATAAAGCCCAAAATCAAGCCTTTTCGGGGTCAAAAACGCCTGAAATTGCCGTTTTGAGCAAGTTCAGGGTCTTCAAGCGGTACAGCTCGTCAGGCGTTGTTCTGAACACCCGCCACCCCATGAGGGTAGCCGTATTGTATTTCTCCATGTCTTTCATGAAGCCGACAGAAGAGGTGTGCCGCCCGCCCGTCCACACGCCGCCCTCAACTTCAAGGGCGATTTTGTGTTCAGGTATGGCGTAATCAAAACGCCATTTCCTGACGGGGTGGAACTTGAACTCTTTGACACACACAACATGGAGGTCGGTCTTGCAAATGGTCGTGAACACGTCAGTTAATTTTGGCGAATTTGACCGCTGTCGGCTTTTCTTTGTTGATTGCTGTAATTTATCACTCGTCATTGGAAAGTCTTTTGTGGGGGCGCAATCGGCTTTTGGGACAAAAGAACGGGGATTTAACTCCCCGCCCTTGAATTTCTGTCAGTCTCAGAAGAGGCTGCGCCCGCCTGATGATTATCAGAACGGCAGATCGTCCATGTTCTCACATACAGAAGCCCCGTCTAACTGACCCTGAATTTGCTGCGCCTGAGATTGAAGCGGGTGCATGCCGCCGAGGATAGGGATTGCCTTGCGCTCTTCTTCTGTCATTTTCTCAACAACGTCCTTGGCGAGTGAGACCTTGACAACGTGAGTGTCCCCGTAGCGGCTCTCATTCATTTCTATCGCCGCCATGTTCAGGTAACAACCTTTCTCGCCGAGAAACATTCCGCTCTCGTCAATGTCAATAACGAGGCAACGCCTTGTGGCTGTCTTGCCTTTGAGGTTTGTCACAAAAGCCCCCTTTATTTTCAGGAGGTTTGCCTTAATGCTGAAATTTGCCATTTTTCTTCTGTTTTGAAATGTTATTGAATGATGATTTAATAGCCACGCATGATGTTGCCGTTCTTTGTATCACAGTCTCCCATGATTTTGCCGCACATGACATTGCCGTTCTTGCTCTCCACGTTGCCCTCAACCGTCTGACAGTTGACATTGCCGTTCTTTGAGACAACTGTGCCGACACGCCCGTTCACGGTAACCTCGCCGTTCTCTGTTGTCAGGCTCTCAACGTTGCCCGTTATCTCAATTCTCAGAACAGGCACTTGGCTCTCGTCAAACTCTTCAATCGGCTTTCCGTTCACATAAATGCCGTTGTCTGTTATGCTGACGTTCTGTCCTGTCAGGTTGATGTAACGCCCGTTGATTTGGGTCTTTCCGTTGATTGTCACTTTACTGATGATGTTCATTTTCTTTTTATTTTTATGGTTTAACTTCCGATTTCGGTAGAAAGTTCAGAACATTTGCGTTCACGGCTTTCTCTCTTCTCTCTGTCTTTTTCCCTGAGGGTTGTCCCTTGCCCTTGTCTGAGGGTTAGAGACCCTTTGCGGGGCTTTTGTCCGTGTCTGCGGGGTCAGTCTGTGTTTTGTCATTTTGAACCCTCCTGAGCGTTGTTTTTCCCTGTCTCTGAAACTGTCTGTTCGTAGTCAAGGAGAATGTCCGTGCAGTTGCCCTCTTCATCACGTTTGAAGCGGACACGGGAAACTCTGATGCCGCCTTTCACAAATTGTCTGTCAGAAGTCGAGAGAAAACTTCTCACTTCTTCTACTGTCACTTGTCTTTCCATATCTGAATTTTGTAAAGTGAATAATTGCCATTGGCTGTCTTAAATCAACCTTTCTGAACCAATCATACCAATCTGAGAACGAAAGCCCGTCATGCGCCGCTAAATCGGGCAATTCAACCTTTTCTCCGTCAATAACTGTCGAACAGAAAAGGTCTTTAAGTTTAAGAGCCTGAACCCCAACGCCGTCAGAACCTGTGAGTCGTGCGAGTTCTTTCTGAGGGCTTCCGTATGGTCTGCCCGTCCATTCTCTGATTGAGAGAACCGCTTGCCCGCTCTGTATTTCAGAAATTCGTTTCTCCCATAATGGGAGGTTTGTCCTGACCGTGTGAATTTTGTGACGGCAAATTTTCAATCCGTCTTCTGTCAGGTTCAACCCGTTGCCGAGTAGATGAGCGAAATTAGTCTCACGCCCTGAATGAATGTGCGTTCTCGGGAACGTCTTTGATAGTGTAATCACAAATGTTTTCATTTTGTCTGTTTATTTGGTTAAACTTATATCTCGTCAGAACGGGCATTCGTCAAGCGGTTGAGCCGTGAAGTCAAAGACCGCTGCTTCCTCCGCCTCTTTTGCCCGTCTGTTCATTTCCTCTTGAAGATGGTTTGAGTTGTCCCATACGGGTTCAACCCCCGCCGTATATGGGCTGTAACGCCCGTTGTTCAGGTTGTATTTGAAGAGAGCCGTTCCGCACTCTCCGAGGTGCCTGAATTTCACCTTTTGAACGTGAACCTCCACCGTGTTGTCAATTCTGTTTCTGTGAACGACAATACCGAAGTCGGTTTTGTTATAGAAGTGCGCCGAGCCGCTGATGTCATAAAGGGTGGGGGCTTCGATAACCCCGTCTTTGTTCTTTGACTGTTTTGTCGGGTGCGCCATGAGAATGACCATAACGTCATTGCGCTGTGCAAAGTTCGTCAGACGGTCAAGCTGCTTTGAAATGTACTTTGTTTCGTTGTGTCCGTCACTCTCGTCCTCCAAGCGGTTGTACGGGTCAATGACAAGACATTTTATGCCACGCCGTCTGACAAGAAAGCGGGCTTTTTCAAGAATTGTGTCGAGCCTGTAATCTTCCTTTGGGCTGATAAAGAAAAAGTTCGTGTTCAGATATTCTTTTATCTGACGATAAGCGGGGAGCGTCAGGTGTTGACGGTCAAAGTGCTGTCCCGTGAACTTCTCAATCAGTTTTGAAGCATGGTATTCGAGCGGTGCGTTTTCAGGGCTGAAATACGCAAATTTCCACCCATAGCGCATGTTGAGCCTCTCGGCGATTTGGTCAATGAACTCAGACTTACCCGAGCCAGGAATACCCGTCACGACACAGATGCGTTTCGTCTCAAATGAAATAAGGCGGTCAAGGTTTTCAAGCCCTATCGTTGCGCCTTTCTGCATGCCGTGTTCAAAGAGAGCGTCAAGGTTCGATTCGAAGTCAGAGACCGTGAAGACCCCCTCCAACTTGACCTCGGGAGCTTCTGAGAGACATTTTTTCAGAGCCGCTGCCCCGTACTTCATCAAGACCTCGTTAGCGTCTTTGCAGTCCTGACCGTAGTCAAGTATTCGGCAGCGTTCAGCCCCGAAGCGTCTCAAAAGCTCGTCTTTCAGGAGAACGCCCTTTGTGTCTGTGTCAGAGGCTATGAAAATTGTCTCTTTGTCGTCAAAATATTCTTCGATGAAATCGTCAAGGTATTCAAGGTTTGCGTTAGCCCCGTTCGGAACGCTGACAACGTTATGAAAGCCAATCTCGAAGAATGAGAGAGCGTCCATTTCGCCCTCTGTCACGATACACTCTTTCTGACCCTTGATAGCGTCAATGTTGTATGGGATAAGCTGCGCCCCTGAAACGAGCTTGAACTTTTTGTCGCCCGTGCGGTATTTCGTGTTGACGAGCTGACCGTTCAGAAAATAGTTAAACTGAACCGTGTTCGACTGAGCGTTGTTCTGCGGCATCCATTCCATGCCCTCTGAAACTTTCAGAGCGTTCAGGGTCGCTGCGCTTATTCCTCTTCCCTCGAACCACTTCAAGGCTCTCTCGCTGACAGCCGTCAAAGCGTGCTGAGGGGGCTTCTTGTAGACAGGCTTCTGACGCTTTATCGGAGCGTAGTTATGCCACGGGCGTTCTTCACGCTCCCAAGGCTCTTTTGTTTCAAGAGACCCGCCCCAACCGCAATAATGACAATTCCAAAGACCTTTGTCAAGGTCAACAGAAAGACTTTTGTCGCGTCTGTCATGCCTTTGGTCGTGACATTTCGGGCAATAGGTCTTGACCTTTCCCGATGTCCACCCGTAGGGGATATTTATGCCGAAGTCTGAATAACTTTTCATTTTGATAATTCCTTTCTGTGTTTTTGATAACCCTTTTTGAAGCCATCAACAAAAGCCTCGCTGCAGAGCCTTGAAAAGACTTCTGAACAGGGGAAATGATTACACTTTGAGCAAGAACGGCTGAGACCGTTCGCCCGCCTTGCCTTTTCTTCAAGGCTGATGTCCGTTTTCTTCTGTTTCATTGCAAAATCCATGTATGTGAAGCAGCGTCCCATGAATAACGCTCAGACGGGCGGGGTGCTGCCGTCATTGGGATATTAGCCCGCCCCGTGCCGTATGTGCGCCGCCCTGAGCCGTCTATGTATTCTCCAACGCCCAACTGAACCTGAGAGCCGTCAGAGGCTTGTACGGGCTTCTGTGCCGTGTTTGAGCCGCCGCCCCTCTTGTTGTCGTAGTTGCCCTCAGAGACCTTGACCCAGTTTTTCTCATTCTCAAAGACCCAATCAAAATTGGCAACCCAACTCATTTTGTCGGTGCTGCGCCCCGTGAGAAAGTCAGAAGCCTGAACACGCTGAAAGAGGCGCATCACATAGTCTGTCAGTTCTTCACGCTTCACGCCGAACTCTTGAAAGCGGGTCTTCATTTTCTGTTTTCTCGCCTCTGTGACTTTGAGAACCTTTGGGCATGAGAGACAGACAGAGTTCCACATGGCGACTATATCCTGATAAGGATATTTCTCTTTGCTCTCCTCTCCTTTACTCTTCTCTCCTTTGGCGGGTTTTATCTCTTTTAACGGCTCTTTATCAGGGGATTTCTCGGAGATAACCTTTTCAGGCTGTTGTTTCTCTTCTTTGAAAACAGGCTTTTGAGGCAATTCCGTGCGGCGGGTTCTGTAAACATCAGTGAGGTTGTTGACAAAATTCTCTATCCAAATAACACGGTTCTTTTCCCATAGCTCTTTATCAATCTTCCCGAGGTTGATGAGAACCCCGATTATATCTGTCGCTGTCTGAGCGTTGACCCGTGTCTTTGCAAGAAGATACTCCCAATTTGAAGAAACAGAACAGTCATAGAAATGCCCCTCGCTCTCCCCGAGAACTTCAAGAACCTTGAACCAAAAAGCATAACCGTCATTCCCGAAGCGGGCTTCAAGAATGTAGATCGTGCGCCCGCATTTCACATAATGCGGGTAATAGTCAACTGTTGTTCGTTTTGGTCTTGCCATAATGTTGTCTTGATTAAAGGGTTGTCATGATTGATTTTTTCAGTTTCACGTTTCGGCTGTTCCACTCAAAAGCCCTTATCATCCATTTGCGGTAGTCAAGAGGTATATTGCTTATCTTTTCCCCCTTATATTTGCCGAAAGGCATAACCTGAATAGGCTGCGCCGCCTGAGCGTCAATAGCCTGAGTGTCCTCACGGGTGTACTGACCGATGTCTGCGATTGGTATGCCTGAGAGCAGCCGCCCGCCTGAACCGAACAAACGCCACATTCTGCCTTTCTCAAAGGTCAGGTCTTCAACACGCCCGAAACGCTGAACGTTGCCGCCGAGGTCAACTATCAGAGCGTCTTTCTTCTGAGGGTCAATACGGGTGGCTCGTCCGATGATTTGATAATAGAGGGCGATAGAAGCCGTAGAAACGCCTAAAACAATGCAATCAATACCTGTATAGTCAAAGCCCGTTGAAAGCACTCTCACGTTAAATATGACCCGTATTTCACCCTTTCTGAAACGCTCAATGATTGAAGCCCTCTCACGCTTATCCATATCGCCGTATATGACAGCCGAGTTCGGATAACGCTCTGAGAGGCTGATAGCGTCCTGAACAGAGGGCGCAAAGGCGAGAATGTGCTGCCGTTCAGGGTGAGCGTCAAGAGCGTTGACAATCGTCTGTGTGCCGCCGTTCTCTTCAAAAGCCCTTTGAACGCTGTCCTCCGTGTACTCGCTTTTTGAACTGTTGAAGACAAGTTGGCTGTCGTCAAACTGTGAAGCCTCATAAGTCAGGGGAGACCAAAAGCCGAGGCGCACCATTTCTGAGACCTGACCGACATGAATAATGTCTTTGAAGAAATTTCCCTTTTTGCTTCTTGATGTCAGCATGACGAGCTTTGAATAATTCTGTCCGAATTGGTCTCTGCCCGTCTGCAGCTTGACAGGTGTTGCCGTTATGCCGAGAACGTGAGTGATGCCGCTCTCTTTGAGAAACGTGCCGAGCATGCTGTCAGCCTCACGGGGGAAGAGGTGTGCCTCGTCTATCAGCATTTTTGTGAAGCCGAGAGCCTTGAACTTTGCCCCGAGCGTCTTGATTGAGCCTATAGTGGCGTAGGTTATCTGAGCGATTTCCTTGCTCCCGAAACTTGCGCTGTATATACCCGCATTTGCGAACCCGTCACAGAGGTTCACGTACTTCAAATAATTCTGTTCCAACAACTCTTTTGAGGGTTGAAGAACAATCATTTTATCGTTCGTGTTCTTCGCGACAAAGGCTGTCAGAATTGATTTTCCCCATGCTGTCGGGAGAACAATCAAAGAGGGCTTCGGCTTCTTCTCTTGAAAGAAACTGATAGCCTTTTCTATCGGCTCAACCTGATTTGAACGTAACTGTATCATTTTGTTTCTTTGTCTATCTGAGAAAACCCCGCTGACAGGGCTAACCACGCATAACAGCTTGCGTTGAGAGACCTTTCGGCTGCTCTCACCCATGAGCGGAGTTTATTATGTTATATGTTATTTGTTCTTTCTGTTCATCTGTCTGTTTCGGTTATACGATTACATTGTAATCACTTCAAGAGAAAACGCCTTGCGCCCTGAACCGTCTTAGCATACTCTTTGAAGAGGTCGGGGTGGTCAGCCTTGAAAGCCTTGTCGTCAAACTTCTCTGAGGGCTTGGGGCTTTTCCATGTCGCGATTGTATCGCCGCCGTAGCTCAGGGCTTCTGCGTCTCCGAAGCCGAGCTTTATCTTCTCTTCAAGCTCGGTCTTTCGGTCAGAGAGTTCTGCGAGCTGCTGCTTCACGTCTTTCAGGTCTGAATAAGCCTGAAAAATCTCGTCAGTTGTCTCAATGACCTTGCCGCCCGTGTGCTTGTTGAACTTCAAGAGAATGTCCTTGGCGTTCTGCGGGTCAGGTTCTTTGTCCCCCAGAATGTAGTCAATCCAAAAGCGGTCAACCTCTTCACAGAGCCATTTGAAGAAGTCAGGAACAAAGGTCAGGTTTTTGTAGCCGAACTCACGTCCTGAACAAAGCCATGCAAGTGAAGCCTCTTGAAGCTCCGCAACTCCGAGCTGATACTGAACCTGACAGAACCAGTGCTTTGGGAGGTCTTCGGGGTCAATGCTCATTTGTGTTGTCTTACACTCCAAGATACCCTTGTTGTGAGCGTTGTGGGGGAGACCGTTGAGCCAATACGTGCGGTCAGGGCTGACACGCATATACGGCTTCTCTGTGTTGATTATCATCCAATCAATGGCAGAACGCTTGATTATCTCGCAGCCCGTTTCATCTTTGAAGAACTGAGCAACTGCGTCTTCGAGATAATGACCCGCTTTCATCGCGAAGTTCTCTTGTTTTGCGGGGTCAAGACCTTTCTTGCGTCTCCATAACTGATAAGGCGTTTCCCATGGGTTCAGCCCTACGATTGTTGCAACCTCTGATGAACCGATACCGCTCTCGCGATATTTCAACCACTCTGTGCGGTCTTTCGGTCTGATAACCTGATTACTCATGGTCAGCCTCCTTCCCCTCTTCTGAACTGTTCTCTGACTTCTTGTCGCTCTTCTTCAACAGACGGTCTGCAATCTTTATGAGACCCGTCATTGCTTCACGGCGTATAGCGTGCTTCAAGACCTTATGCAAGCCGTTCTCAGGGTCTTTGTCATTCAGAACATTCTGAAAAGCGTCAACGAGATACCCCATGACACCATGAGTTACGGTATGCTGCTCGCTGCTGTAGCCATCTTCTTTGTCACTTGTCTTCTGAACCGCAACAAGTGCGATTGTTCTGTTCTCTTTGTCTTCTTCGACCCATGCTTGGAGGTCTGCGATGATTTTTTCAATATCTTTCATTTTGCTGTTATTTTGAGGGTTTAACTTGTTATTTCTTAATCAGGTTGAAGTCAACCCAAAGGCTGATGAATTGTTTGCCGCAATACGTGGCGAGAGCTTCGCTCTTAAAGCAAAGGCGAGAACCGACGATCGTAGACGCAGTCGAGGGGGCGTGATACGAGCTCGAAAAAGCGAAGCCCGCATAGTCTCCTGAATAGTCGCCTGTTGATATGAGGTGTCGGTCGGCTTTCCACTCTTCACTCTTCTCTGACAGTTCTTCTTCCGTCCATAGCGTGAACCAAGGATACCAACGCCATTCGTCTTCTGTGAACTGTGGCTCCCAACCCTCATTCAGGGCGGCGGTGATGATGCGGAGCTTCATGTATGCGAGAATGTCTCTGTTCTCCTCTGCAACCTCGGGGTCACGCAGATTTGTGTTCTGATAAGCGAGAACAAAGGGGTGGTCTTCGCCCAACTCACGGCAAGCGTCCTCAAAGGTCTTCACACGTTCTGTAATCGGGCGATTTGCGTCTGTCTGTGCCTCTGTTTCTTTCAATTCGGGTAAGAGAGCGAGAAGAACTTTTTTGACGCTCTCATCGGCTGTTTTCAAAGCAGCCTTTGCGTTTTCAATCTTGATTTCCATAAATGCTGTTATTTTTTAGTTGTTGTCTTTGATGTCTTCTTTGAGTTCTCGGCAGCGGGCTGTTTTATTTCGCCCGTCTCAGGGTCAACACCCTCAGGGGCTTGTGCGCCCGTTGCCTGAGCGATAGCGGCAGCGGCTCTGTCTTGTGCGCTGTTTGTCTTCTTCACTGCGTCAGCCTGTTTCTTGGCTTCAATGGCGGGCTTCACGAAACACTCTTCAACGGTTGTCGTTCCCTCCTTGATTGCGTTGGCTGTCGCTCTGAGTTCGAAGATTTTCTGTTTGTCAATCTCCTGAACGCTCTTCACGCCGAGGTAGAAGAAAAGCTGCTCCTCCTTAACGCCCAATTTGGCGAAATACTGAATGACGTTCTGACGGCTTGTTTCAAGGTCAATAGACTGACCGAGCGCAACCTTTTTCACGTTGTTGATGATGCGCTTTGTGACAGCCTTTGGAATAACCGTCAGTACGGCGTTTCTCAGGGCGATAGAAGCGGCGGCGTTGCCCGTCACAACTTGCATATCCTGACTGAACGTGTAGCCTTTCTTTGTGACGATACTTCTCTTGACCTCTTTGCAGACCGCAACGTTGGTTTCAAGGTCGTGACAAACAGCCTGAGCCGTTATCATACGCCCGTCATTGCCGATGATGCGGGTCGCGACCCTGAGGTTCGTCCATGCGTTGGCGATAATCTCAGCCATGCGAACTGAAAGACCCTCAATGACGCTGTCGTTGCCGTCCTTGTCTTTGCGTCTCAGAACGTAGAAACAGTCTTCGGCGGTCTCTTGATCCATAGTCGCGAGCGTCTCAATGGTGTTCAAAACTCTGTTGATGTCACGGGGGTAGGCGTGTGCCGTGGCAACCTGTGCGTCAATGTCAGCTCGGTTGAGAGCTTGGAGCATATCAGCCTGTTTTACTTCGATGATTTCTTCCATTTTGTTTGTTATTTTATGCCCTCTTTATGCTTCGGGCGTTGCTTCATTTCTTCGGGCTTAAAAAATATCTTGCGTATCTGACCGTGAGACCCGTCACACGGCTGACGCTTTTCTCCATTGTCTTCTTGATGTTCAGACCCTCTTTTTTGAGGTCACTTATACGAGAGGCGAGGCGATAACAGCCAAAGTCCCTCAGGGCTTCAAGGGGTGTTATAGAACCGCCTGAAAGAAGACGTTCACGGATAAGCCTCAGGTGGCTGTTTATTCTCTCTCCCATAGACTTTATCTTTTGTGGGTTGAACAATATGTTGCTGCCTTGCAGTTTATCTCTTTCTCGGTCTGAACTCTGTTGTCGCACATCCATGCTTCAAGGTCAGACTTTTTGAAATAAAGTTTGCGGTTCTTCTTGAAGTGCGGTATCTGTCGCCCTGATGTCAGGCGATAGAGGTGCGCTGTGCTGAAACCCGTGAACAGGGCTGCTTCGTTCAGGTCAAGAACCGTCTTTGCGCTTATCAGAGCCAACTCGCCGATACGGTCGAGCTTCTCGTTCATTTCTTCAAGTGTTACGCTCATAAGTCAATCGTCCCATTCGGGTTCATAAAGTTCATAATCTTCAACCTCGCCCGTTCCGTCACAGACAGAACACGTTTCTTTTTCGCCATGGCAATAGCGCAGCCCTTTCTCAATGGCTTCGGTCTCGTCAGCGGGCAGAGCGTTAAACTCTTTCTCCGTCACTTCTGTTTCTCTGTTCTCTTCAAGGTCGTAGCGATACCATACATAGCCCTGACCCTGACAGGCGGCACACTCAATCATTCGTGGCTCGGGAGAACAGACGGGGCAGTTGGGGTGTCCGTGACATACTTCACACATACGCTATTCCTCCTCGTCAATCAGTTTTGAGAGGTCAGGCAAGAACCCCTTTTCATTCAACCTTGCGAAACAGAAACCTGTCACAAGTGTGCTTGCCAACGCCCCCGCTTTCATAAAGAAAAACTGAATGAGGGTCAAAGGGTTCTTCGGGTCTTCCTCGCCGATGAGAACGATGAAAGAGAACGTGAACCATGTGGCGAGGGCGATTAATAACGCCCATTTGAAAACCTTAGATTTCTTCATCTTCTTTTTGCTTTAATGCTGTTAAACCGAGCTTGATTACCTCCTGATACTTTGTCAGAAGCCTAATCAGGCGTTTGTTCTCACTTCTGTACATTCTGTTAGCGTCTTCAAGAGCCTTGATGTACTTTGCATCCGAACGCCCCTCACGTTTGACTGAGGTCTCAACGTCCATTTTGGCGAGTTCAGGGAAGAAGTCTTTGTCGTTTGTTGAGAGCGTCACAGACTTCTCACGCCGCTTCACGGTCTCTACTTGACCGTTCTCACGCTGCGCTCGGCGTTCCCAATATGCCTCCATGTACTTCTTGTTGTACTGATACTTCGCCTTGTTTGCTTCCTTACTCATAGCCATACGCTTACACCTCCTCCGTTTTCAGGCTTTCTTCAACACGTTTCAGGATAACGTAAATCGTCCCCATGCTGTGAACGTTGTACTTGCCCATGAGGTGCTGAATGACCATCATTTTGCTCTGACCCTTGACCGCCATCAGGCTGTTGTAGTCATCGTAAATTGCCCTGTCACGTGCTTCACGCTCTTTTTGGCAATCCGTTTTGAAAATCATTTCTGCCATAATTCTTGTTAAAATTTCGATTTTACTTATCAGTTTATTTCCGATTTTAATTCTTATTTCGTATCTTTGTGCGGTTATTTAACCGTAACTGTGTGCAAATATAAACCAAGTTTCGCTTTTAGAAGAATTTTCCGAAAGAAAATTGCGATTTTTAACTTTAATTAAGCGTATGACGGAGATACAGAGAATAAGAAAAGCCATTAATTGGCTGCTCTACAAAGGCGTAGCAGAGAACGACCGAGAACTCTCTGAGATAATGGGTTACACAAAGTCTTCATTCTCTCAGATTGTGAACGGGCGTGTGCCTTTATCAGACAAGTTTGCAAAGAAACTCTGCCGACTTGATAAAAATATAAACGAAGTTTGGATTTTGACAGGCGAGGGAGAAATGTTCAAGAATGAGCCTGAAACTAACCTGAACAGTGAAAACGGCGTGACAATTCAGAAAGACGTGTGGGCTGTTCTTCAACAACAGGCACAGAGCCTTGCATCAAAGGACAGGCAAATTGATGAACTGATGAACCTTTTGAAAGAGCAGATCGCCGAGAATAAAAAAGCGGTTGCCCGTCAGGAAGACAATGCCGCCTCTGCCGCTGCCGTGTAGCCAAGTTCTGTGGGGTTGAACAGAAAATACCAAAATATTAAAGAGGTCAAAAGATATGAACGAAAGATTAGAAGAAATAATCAGATATAAGACAGGGGGAAAGAAAATACCGTTTGCCGAGCTTATGGGGTGGTCGCCACAATATCTGTCAAAGATGTTGAGAGGCGAGAATTTCGGTGTGCAGCCAATTCTGACAGTTCTTGAAAAGCTGCCTGAGATAAACGCCCGTTGGTTTCTCTTCGGCACGGGAGAAATGCTTGAAATCGGCAAGCTGTTCTCTCTTCAACGTGAGACGATGAACCACATTCAGGCTCTCTTAGACCTTGACAAGTATATACCATATATGTCAGGAGAAGAGGTCAGAGAGTTTGAGACCGCCGTCAAAGAGGGAAGAAAGCCCGTGTTCACGCCTGACGCTGAGAGCCGTTGGCAAGAACGCCTGACAGAGCGTGAGAAAAAAATAAATGAAAGGTTCAGAGCCGCTAACTTAATATCAGAAGAGCAATGCAGACAGAAGACAGCCAAAAGGTAATAAAGCGTTTCTTTGAGGCTCTGCGCTATCTCAAAGACGAAAAGATAATCAGGGGAAAACAGACGTTCACACGGGCGCATGAAATAAACCGTTGGAACATGAACACGTTAGAGAAAGACCCCTCACGGGACATCTTTCAGGCGGCGTGGCTCACATACCTTGTCAATGACTACGGCGTTTCAGCCACATGGCTCTTGACAGGGCGAGGAGATATACTTTTATATAAGAAAGACAAAAGCGGCACAGAGGGAAAGAAATAACCCTTTGCGCCGCTCTATGTCATTTGTCCCCGTCAGGCTTTTCAGTCAGGGGAGGGAGTATTGTCGGTATGTTTGAAACAGCCGCCTGTTTGTTCTTGTCAAGAACCTTGGCGTATATCTGAGTTGTGTTCAGTTCACGATGTCCCAACAATTTTGAGACTGTGTAAATGTCTGTACCGAGGTCAAGCATCATGACCGCAAACGTATGACGGGCGCAATGAAAAGTTATCTCTTTCTTTATGCCCGCCCTGAGCACCCACCGCTTTATTGCCTCATTCGTGCAAGACGGGCTGTGAATGTCTGTGAAGACAGGTTCGTTTGGCTTTCCTCTCTCTCCCATAAGTTCAGCCGCCTGAGGTGTTATGTCGAGGTATTCCTGACCGCCTGTTTTCTTCTGACGGAAGATGATGCGGGTAAAGCCTGACTGTTCTTGAACCTCTGCCCACGTCATTTTCAAGATGTCTGACCGTCTGAGACCCGTCAGGCATGAAAACAGAAAAGCCCGTTTGATTTTCGGGTATTCACATTCTGTCTCGGCGAGCTTCTTCACTTCATCTATTGTAAGGTACATGCGCGTGCCTTCCTCTGCCTTGAAATTCTCAACGCCACGCATTGGATTGTTCCTGATAATTCTTTCATCAAATGCCTGATTGAGACACGCCCGCAGCTTGTTGAAATAACTCAGTTTTGAGTTTCTTGAAAGTTTATGGTCTTTGATGCGGTCTCGGTAGTCATTGCCCCATGCACACGCCTCATTCTCTAAATACTCTTTGAAGCCCTGAACCCATTCTGTCGTTATTTCTGCAAACGTGATTTTTCGGTTCGGCTCATACTTTTCAAGATGTTTCAGGCATGACCGCCAGTTCCCCCAATTCGATTTGTTGTCAGGAGCGTGAAAACGCTTCTCACATAACTTTTCATAATAGTCGAAGAACAGCGTCTCCTCGGCGTAATCACTCTTGAAGCCGAACTCCCCGTTTCTGAGTTCGACAACACGCTTCGCCCTGATAGCCTCGGCAAGCTGCAGCGTCTCTTTGTTCTTCTTCTTGTCTTCACGGGTCTTTTCAGGAATGAGGTAGAGGCGCAAATACTCATAAGACCTTTTGCCGTTCAGATAAATGTCAAGGTAGAGAGAGGTCAAGCCGTTGGGCGTTTTCCTCTGTCTGAGCCTGATTGGTTCTTTTGATTTCTCCATACTGCTGTCGTTTTGGTTTGTTGCTCTCTGTTGTTGTTTTTGTTGCTCTGAGATTGAGAGCAACAAAGGAACAACAAAATAACGACAAAACGGGTGTAATTATTGCGAAATAACAAAACTTTTTTCACAAACCCCAAAACATTGATTTATAAAGCCTTGTTTCTCAATAGTTACACCCGTTTTATACTTGACTTGATTTGTTAAAATATAAACTTACTTTCCGATGCAGAAGCGGGAGAAGATGGAGCCGAGGATTTCGTGGGTTGTGATTTCTCCGGTTATTTCTCCGAGATAGTGCATGCATTCACGGATGTCCTGCGACACGAAGTCGCCCGAGATGCCGCTGCGCAACCCGCCGAGGGCGCGTCTGATGGCTTCGCCAGCATGCAGAAGCGCGTCGTAGTGGCGCGCGTTGGTCACGATGACAGCGTTGGGGTCGGTGTCGGCAACGGCGGCTGCTTCAATCAGGCTTTGCTCAAGCGAGTCAACGGCGATGTCGGCTTTTGCCGAGATTGTGGCTATCGCTGCCGACGGGGCGGCAGTGGCTACGGCTGAGCGCAGCGCGCTGATGTCGGCATCCGAAAGACAGTCGATTTTGTTGATTACGGCAACAAGATGCTTCCCTTCGGCGTGCGGCAGGATGTCGGCGGCAACGGTGGCTATGTTGGCAACAGGCTGTGTGCCGTCGATCATCCAGAGGATTATCGCTGCCTCGTCAAGTTTTTTGAACGTCCGCTCAATACCCATTGTCTCTATAGCATCGGTGGTCTGGCGTATGCCTGCTGTGTCGATAAACCGGAATGTCAGTCCGCCGAGCGTTATGGTGTCCTCTATCACGTCGCGCGTTGTGCCGCGGATGTCGCTCACGAGCGCCTTGTCGTCGTGCAGCAACCGGTTCAGGAGTGTTGATTTTCCGGCGTTGGGCTCTCCCACTATCGCCACGGGAAATCCGTTTTTGATGGCGTTGCCGACGGCAAAAGAGTCGGCAAGGCGTGTCACGGCTGTGTTGATTTCTTCTGCGATGGCGATTAGACGTGTGCGGTCGGCAAACTCCACATCCTCTTCGCTGAAATCGAGTTCAAGTTCCATAAGTGACACGAATTCGAGCAGTCGTTCGCGCAAAGTGGAGAGCATACGGCTGAAACCGCCGCGCATCTGGCTCACAGCGATGCGGTGTGCCGCTTTCGAGCCACTTGCTATCACGTCGGCTACGGCTTCTGCCTGCGACAGGTCGAGACGCCCGTTCATAAATGCGCGACGCGTGAATTCGCCTCCCTCGGCAGCGCGGCATCCGTTGCCGATGAGCAATGCTACAAGTTGCTGCTGCACCCATAGCGAGCCGTGGCACGACAGCTCGATGACATCCTCGCCAGTAAACGATCGTGGTCCGCGGAATACGGCTGCCACCACCTCGTCAAGCGTCTCGCCGTCGGTGTCGACGATGCGTCCGAGGTGCAGTGTGTGGGTCTGCACGGCATTAAGGTCGGCTCCGCGCCATGATTTCATCACGCATTTCACGGTGTCGCGTCCGCTGACGCGCACCACTGCTATTCCTCCCACTCCCGCCGGTGTCGACACGGCACATATTGTGTCGTCGTTATGCTGGTTGATGTCTAATTGTTCCATTCGTAATAATCACAAGTTTTTTCTATTTCATTTTCCTCCTCGTCGGGCAGCGAAGAAAAGAAGTCAAACCCCGTGAGAGCCTCCACCTCGTCTACGCTTACTGCCTGCCGCTCAATCACCTTTTGTCCGCCTTCGTTCTTGTAGATGAATGCGATGGCGCGCTTCGGGGTGGCAAACGGAGCGAGCAGCACCTTGAAAAATCCGGTAGGCACAGCCACTCCGCTTTCCAAACGGTTGATGTGGCCTTGCACGATTGGCCCGGAAACTACAATGACTGCACTGTCGCGATCTGCCCACAGGCGCACTTTCTCCTCCAGACGCTTCCACCCGCCGCTGTTGAGCGAATGGTTCTGCGGACATATATTTGTCAGAAAAAACGACTCCTGCATCGCCTTCTTGCTCCATTTCATATCGGCAGCGGGAGCCATATGACCGCGGTCGTAGCCCGAACCCTTATAGTCGTCGGTAGTCGGACAGCCCTCAACGTCGGTGTCGCACATAAACTTGTCGTGACGCGGCTCTGCACCCTGGGTCTCGAAACGTGTGAGTTCGTAGACAACATAGTTGGGAATACGCAGGTCGGCGTTGAACGACGCGGTGTAACCCTCATACGCAACAATCTGCTGCCGCAACCCCTCTGGAACATTCACTTCCATAAGCGCCTCTACACCGACATTGCTGGCGGGCGCACCACTCTCAACACGCTTGAAACCCAACTCCTTCGCATGTCCTATAAACCACCACACAGCCACGATAACCGCCACAACAATCACGGCAGTTCTCACCTGACGCGCGGTGCTGTTTCTTTTCTGATACTTCTTCTTTGCCATATCGATATTGATGACCTTGCAAAGTTACGACAAATAAACGTCAGTGGCAAGAGCATCAATCCCCTCCACCTCCCGCGTAAACCTCACAAGAAGTTGTATCTTATTCCATTTCTACAGAACCACATTGATAGACAAAACGATGGGAGAAACAGCTTGACACAGATGAGTTGACCACGCCCCAAAAACACTTGTAACTATCTTCCGTAACCGTTTCTACATTATCTCCCTTTGCAGTAAGTACGAAAAGGGGGTCTAAACCCCCATTTTCAAATACTTCTTTATATATGTTAGGCCTCTTTGAAGTCATTTCTGTAACTAAATCCGCAAATACTTCAAGTGACTCTGGGTCAGTTATATCTAACTCATCTCGTATCTCTTTTATCCTTCTCTTTATAAATGCAATTTTAGCGTCAGCAGAATCTTCTTTTTTAGCCTTCATCAACATAGCTCTAATTTTTCCCTCTAAATTAGCATTAGAGCCTGTTTTCGTAATTATACATCCCATATTATATAGTTAATGTTATTGTTATAGGACAATCATTATCCATAATTTCTCCATTTTCAGCCATCTCATAAATACTCTTGATATACTCCATCACCTTTTTATATGCGTTTAATACGGTTGCATCTTTCCAATTCGAAGAAAGCATTTCTTCATATGCCTCTTCAAACATTTCTTTTATTTCTGGATCCACTGACTTATATACCCCATTTTCCAATGGGACTATTCCTCTTTCCTCAAGAGCTGTTTTTATTGTTTCAGTAATAGGCTCATAGGTTGTTGGATGAACAACATCTAACAGAAAATCAGAACCTTCAGGTCCTGTATCATCATTTATTTGAGTAAATAAGTCTAAATAAGCAAGATCAAGCTCTTCTGAAGCTTCTAAATCTACTTGTCTTGTCTTTTCAGGAGTGTTTACTACTTGTCTGGTTACTTCAAGTTGATACTTTTTATTAGTTGGAGATGATTCTAAATAAAGATTTCCGTCATATTTTGTACCATTTTCCAAAGTTACTAAAATTGGCTGTACATTCCCAACCATTTCGCCTGCTTTTTCAATTTTGACAATAGGGCTATCTTCCATTCTTGAATCCTTTCCATAGATTATAGTATCTTTACCATTTTGAATAGCAATATGCCCCTGTGACATTAAATACTTTGTAAGCTCCGGTATAGTAGCCTCAGGATTCTTTGAAATAAAATCATCAATAATAGAAGATGCTTGTTTATTCGATACTATATTATCCTTAATGGTAAACTCGCTTCCATTGTCAACATATTTACCCATTTCGTGTTCATCGGATTTCATTTTTCCTATTATCTTTTCTGAATTCAAGCTGACAATGCGACAGCTTCAAACTCTTTGTTAGTTAATAATTTGTATTCTCTTTTTGTGTATCATGCAACCCAATCTATTTCTCGGCATTGAGTTTAAGATGCACTGAACGGGCATTCCTGTCAATCGGTTATTGTTCCTAAAGTCCATATTCGTCGGGCTGTATCGCCGAATCAAACCATTGCAGCCTCCATTAGCACCTTTTTGCCATGTGTAGTGGTATGATTTTGCAAAGTAAACAAAAATATTTAGGATATATACAATCTCTTCGCAAAAACTAAAATTCTTTTCCGTCATATGCCGACATTGCATATATTTGGTTTCTATAGCGTTCCATGTCATGATGGATGCTTTTCCAATACAGGAAGTTTGTCCACTCATTAAAAAGATAGCCCGACGAACCAATCGCCGGGCTATCTTTATTGTCAGTTTTTTCAATCAGTTTCTTTATTTGCCTTTCTCTTCAGCCTTCTTGATTTTGGCAGCGTCTTCAGCCGCTTCAGCCTCAAGACGGGCGTCGAGACTCTTGTCGAGATATTCAAAGTCTTCCTTGCTTCCTACAACAAGCGAGTTGTAGTCGCGCAGACCTGTTCCGGCTGGAATCAAGTGACCGCAGATAACGTTCTCCTTCATGCCCTCCAGATTGTCGGTCTTGCCGTTGATTGCTGCCTCATTGAGCACCTTCGTGGTTTCCTGGAAGGAAGCCGCCGACATGAAGCTTGAAGTCTGCAATGCTGCGCGGGTGATACCCTGAAGCATCTGGTCGGACGTTGCCGGAACGGCATCGCGCACCTGTACGAGCTTCAAGTCCTTGCGCTTCAAAGCGGAGTTCTCGTCGCGGAGCTTGCGCGCTGTGATGATTTGACCAGCCTGGAGATTCTGTGAGTCACCGGCGTCGGTAACCACCTTCTTGCCCCAAATGCGGTCGTTCTCATCCATAAAGTCGCGCTTGTCGACAACCTGCGACTCAAGGAAGCGGGTGTCGCCCGGATCAAGGATGCAGACCTTGCGCATCATCTGACGCACAATCACCTCAAAGTGCTTGTCGTTGATCTTCACACCCTGCATGCGATAGACGTCCTGAACCTCGTTGACGATGTATTCCTGAACGGCTGTCGGGCCCTTGATGTTAAGAATGTCTGACGGAGTGATCGCACCGTCTGAAAGCGGTGTGCCGGCGCGCACGTAGTCGTTTTCCTGTACGAGGATTTGCTTCGACAACGGCACGAGATATTTCTTCACTTCGCCAATCTTCGATGTCACGCTGATTTCGCGGTTACCACGCTTGATTTTTCCGAACATAACCTCGCCGTCAATTTCTGAAACGATGGCTGGGTTAGACGGGTTGCGTGCCTCGAAGAGCTCAGTGACACGTGGAAGGCCACCGGTAATATCACCTGCGTTACCAGATGCGCGCGGTGTCTTCATAAACACCTGACCTGCCTTGATTTCATCGCCGTCCTCAATCATAAGGTGGGCGTTGACAGGGAATGAATATGTTTTCAGCACCTGTCCGTTGGCGTCAACGATGTTGACCTCCGGCACCTTGGTGCGGTCTTTCGACTCTATGATAATCTTTTCGTGCAAACCGGATGTCTCGTCGGTTTCCTTGCGGTAAGTAACACCTTCAATCACGTTGACGAATTGTGCCTTACCGGCAACCTCGCTGACAACAACGGCGTTGAACGGGTCCCATTCGCAGATTACGTCGCCTTTCTTGACTGTTGCTCCGTTGCCGAAGTAAAGTTTCGAACCATAAGGGATGTTGGTGTTTGTCAGCACCATGCCCGTATTGGCGTCGACGATACGCATTTCTGCCAGACGGCCTACAACTACGTCGCAGTCCTCTGTCTTAACCGTGCGGAGCTCTTCAATCTCAAGCACACCGTCGTAGCGTGATGTCACTGACGATACGGCTGCGATATTGGATGCCACACCACCGACGTGGAACGTACGGAGGGTCAGCTGCGTACCCGGCTCACCGATTGACTGTGCCGCGATTACGCCGACAGCCTCGCCCTTCTGAACCATACGGTTGGTCGACAGGTTGCGGCCGTAGCACTTGGCGCAGACGCCCTTCTTCGACTCGCAGGTAAGCACCGAACGCACTTCAACCGACTCAATCGGCGACTTCTCGATGCGCTCTGCTGCTGCATCGTTGATTTCCTCGCCGCTCTTCACGATGATGTCGCCTGTCAATGGGTCTACCACATCGTGAACCGACACACGTCCGAGAATGCGCTCGCTGAGAGTTGCAACAACGTCTTCGTTGTTCTTAAGCTCTGTGCAGACAAGTCCGCGAAGCGTGCCGCAGTCCTCCTCGGTGATAATCACGTCGTGGGCTACGTCGACAAGACGACGGGTAAGATAACCGGCGTCGGCGGTCTTCAATGCCGTATCCGCAAGACCCTTGCGGGCACCGTGGGTAGAGATGAAGTACTCCAACACTGAAAGGCCTTCCTTGAAGTTCGCCAAAATCGGGTTCTCGATAATCTGACCGCCCTCGGCACCGCTCTTCTGCGGCTTGGCCATAAGACCACGCATACCGGCGAGCTGACGAATCTGGTCCTTAGAACCACGGGCTCCTGAGTCAAGCATCATGAAGATTGGGTTGAAGCCCTGGTTGGCTGCTGTAAGCTGCTTCATCAATGTGCTTGTCAAGCGGGAGTTGACGTGCGTCCAAATATCAATAATCTGGTTGTAGCGCTCGTTGTTGGTGATGAATCCCATGTTGTAGTTGTTCATCACTTCTTCAACCTGCGCGTAACCTTCTTTTACGTATTCTTCCTTCTCGGCAGGGATAAGCACGTCGCCCAAGTTGAACGACAAGCCGCCCTTGAATGCCATGTAGTAACCGAGGTTCTTGATGTCGTCAAGGAACTTGGCTGAACGAACCACACCGCAACGCTTGATGACGGCGCCGATGATGTCGCGCAACGATTTCTTGGAAATCAATGTGTTGACATAGCCCATCTCCTCTGGCACGTTCTGGTTGAAGAGCAGACGTCCGACAGACGTTTCCTTAACCATTGTCTTCACGAGGTTTCCGTTTTCGTCAAGGTCGTCGACAACAACAGAGATTATGGCGTGAAGCGTACATTTGCCTTCGTTGTATGCAATCTGAGCCTCTTCCGGTCCGTAGAACACAAGACCCTCGCCCTTGTCGCCCTTGCGGAGCTTGGTGATGTAGTACAGACCAAGCACCATATCCTGCGACGGCACGGTGATAGGAGCGCCGTTGGCCGGGTTAAGGATGTTGTGCGCACCGAGCATCAGCAACTGTGCCTCGAGCACTGCCTCGTTGCCGAGAGGCAAGTGAACTGCCATCTGGTCACCGTCGAAGTCGGCGTTGAACGCCGTACATGCCAACGGGTGCAACTGGATAGCCTTGCCCTCGATCATGCGTGGCTGGAATGCCTGGATACCAAGACGGTGAAGTGTCGGGGCACGGTTGAGAAGCACCGGATGACCCTTCATCACGTATTCAAGGATATCCCATACAATCGGCTCCTTGCGGTCTACAATCTTCTTGGCGCTCTTCACTGTCTTCACAATGCCGCGCTCAATAAGCTTGCGGATGATAAACGGTTTATAAAGTTCGGCTGCCATGTCTTTTGGCAAACCGCATTCATGCATCTTCAATTCCGGACCTACAACGATTACCGAACGCGCTGAGTAGTCGACACGCTTACCGAGCAAGTTCTGACGGAAACGTCCCTGCTTACCCTTCAAGCTGTCGCTGAGTGACTTCAACGGACGGTTGCTCTCGGTCTTTACAACGCTTGACTTGCGTGAGTTGTCGAGCAATGAGTCGACTGCCTCCTGAAGCATACGCTTCTCATTGCGGAGAATCACCTCTGGCGCCTTGATCTCGATAAGGCGTTTCAAGCGGTTGTTACGGATAATGACTCTACGATAAAGGTCGTTCAAGTCGCTGGTGGCGAAACGGCCGCCGTCCAACGGAACGAGCGGGCGCAATTCCGGAGGAGTGACAGGCACCACTTTCAGCACCATCCACTCCGGTTTGTTGCGGTTTTTCGACGCACGGAACGACTCTACAACCTGCAGACGCTTCAATGCCTCCGTCTTGCGCTGTTGCGACGTGTCGGTGTCGGCACGGTGGCGCAACTCGTAAGAAAGGCTGTCAAGGTCTACGCTCTTCAACAAATCGTAGATTGCGTCAGCACCCATCTTGCAGATGAACTTGTTGGGGTCTGAGTCCTCGAGCATCGAGTTCTCGCGCGGCAACTTGTCCACGATTTCAAGATATTCGTCTTCCGAAAGGAGGTCGAGACGGGCAAGGTCCTCATGACCCTCAAGCTCGGCTGCGGCTCCCGGTTGGATTACGATATAGCGCTCGTAGTAGATTACAGAATCAAGCTTCTTCGACGGCAAGCCGAGAAGATAACCGATTTTGTTAGGCAATGAGCGGAAATACCAGATATGGGCTACCGGCACGACCAAAGAGATATGGCCTGTACGTTCGCGGCGCACTTTCTTCTCTGTAACTTCCACACCGCAACGGTCGCAGACGATGCCTTTGTAACGGATGCGTTTGTACTTTCCGCAGTGGCACTCATAGTCCTTTACCGGACCAAAAATGCGCTCGCAGAACAGACCGTCGCGTTCAGGTTTGTAAGTTCGATAGTTGATCGTCTCAGGCTTGAGCACCTCGCCGTATGACCGCTCAAGGATTTCTTCCGGCGAAGCAAGCCCGATCGTAATCTTCGAAAAGTTACTTTTTATTCTATTATCTTTATTGAATGCCATATTCTTTTGTCGTTTTATTCCAAGTTTATGCTAAGTCCCAGACCACGAAGCTCGTGCAGAAGCACGTTCAAGGATTCAGGTATGCCCGGAGTTGGCATAGGCTCGCCTTTGACGATTGCCTCGTATGCCTTGCTGCGGCCAACCACGTCGTCACTCTTGATTGTCAGGATCTCTTGAAGGATGTGGGATGCGCCGAATGCCTCAAGCGCCCAAACCTCCATCTCTCCGAAACGCTGTCCACCGAATTGTGCCTTACCGCCGAGTGGCTGCTGCGTAATCAATGAGTACGGGCCAATGCTGCGGGCATGCATCTTGTCTTCAACCATGTGGCCGAGCTTAAGCATGTAGATTACACCAACGGTTGCCGGTTGGTCGAAGCGCTCGCCTGTGCCGCCGTCATAAAGGTATGTCTTACCATAGCGTGGCACTCCCGCCTTGTCGGTCCATGAATTGAGGTTGTCGAGGCTCGCTCCGTCGAAAATCGGAGTGGCGAATTTCTCGCCAAGCTCGCGGCCTGCCCATCCGAGAACGGTCTCGAAAATCTGTCCCAAGTTCATACGTGACGGCACACCAAGCGGGTTCAAAACGATATCCACTGGAGTTCCGTCGGCAAGGAACGGCATATCTTCCTGACGCACTACGCGCGAAACGATACCCTTGTTACCGTGGCGACCCGCCATCTTGTCACCGACACCGATTTTACGCTTCTTGGCAACATAAACCTTGGCAAGCTGCATGATGCCTGAAGGAAGCTCATCGCCGATAGAGAAGTCAAACTTCTTGCGGCGCAATTCTGCATCGATTTCCTTCGACTTGCGCAGGTAGTTGATAATCGTGTCGTGGATCATATCGTTCTTGTGAGCGTCTGTTGTCCACTTGCTGAGGTTGATGGTGTCGAATTCCTCGATGCCCTTCAAATACTCTGCCGTAAACTTCTCGCCCTTAGGAATAACCTCTGTGCCGAGGAAGTCCTTCACGCCTTGCGAAGTCTTGCCGTCGGTAAGCGTGATGAGTTTCTCGATAAGACGTGCCTTCAATGCCACCTGACGCTGTTCGAATTCCTCGTCCATCTGCTGAAGCTCAAGGTTTGCCGCCTTGCCCTTCTTCTTCTGTGCCTTTGCATAAAGGTTGGTCTTAACAATCACACCCTTCAACGAAGGAGATGCCTTCAACGACGCATCCTTCACATCGCCGGCCTTGTCACCGAAGATGGCACGGAGAAGTTTTTCCTCCGGCGTCGGGTCGCTCTCGCCCTTAGGTGTGATCTTACCGATAAGGATGTCGCCCGGCACAACGTGTGCGCCCACACGGACAATTCCGCGCTCGTCGAGATCCTTTGTAGCGTCCTCGCTGACGTTTGGAATGTCTGACGTAAGTTCCTCCATTCCTCGTTTTGTCTCGCGCACCTCAAGAGAGTACTCGCTGACGTGGACAGACGTAAGGATATCCTCACGCACCATGCGCTCGTTGAGCACGATGGCATCCTCGTAGTTGTAACCCTTCCATGGCATGAACGCCACCTTAAGGTTGCGGCCGAGTGCGAGCTCGCCGTTTTCCGTGGCATAACCCTCTGTCAGAATCATTCCCTTCTCGACGCGCTGTCCCTTCTTGCAGATTGGACGCAAGTCGATTGTGGTGCTCTGGTTGGTCATGCGGAATTTCGGAATGATATATTCTTTAACCGAGTCCTCGAAATTCACGAATTCCTCGTCCTCAGTACGGTCATAGCGGATTCTGATAACGCTGGCGTCAACAAACTCGATGACACCGGCGCCCTCTGCCATAATCTGTGTGCGGGAGTCGTGGGCAAGCTGCTTCTCAATGCCTGTGCCGACAATAGGAGCCTCGCTGCGCAACAACGGCACAGCCTGGCGCATCATGTTCGATCCCATCAACGCACGGTTGGCATCATCGTGCTCAAGGAACGGAATCAAAGATGCGGCGATTGAGGCAATCTGCATCGGCGACACGTCCATAAGCTGCACTTCTTCCGGTGCTACCACAGGGAAGTCGGCGTCAAGACGCGCTTTAACCTTGTTTTTTACGAAAGTACCGTCATCGTTAAGCGGAGCGTTGCCCTGCGCGATGATCTGACCTTCCTCGATTTCCGCTGTCAGATAAGTGACGTGGCTGTTGTCGAGATCCACCTTGCTGTTCTCAACCTTGCGGTAAGGGGTCTCGATAAAGCCGAGGTTGTTGATTTTAGCAAACACACACAACGACGAAATCAAACCGATGTTAGGACCCTCAGGGGTCTCAATCGGGCAAAGACGTCCGTAGTGGGTGTAGTGCACGTCGCGCACCTCAAATCCGGCACGGTCACGCGACAAACCGCCAGGACCGAGAGCCGACATTCTTCGCTTGTGAGTAATCTCGGCAAGCGGGTTGGTCTGGTCCATGAACTGCGACAATGCGTTGGTTCCGAAGAACGTATTGATAACGGAAGAGATTGTCTTGGCGTTGATCAGGTCAATCGGAGTAAACACCTCGTTGTCGCGGACGTTCATACGCTCACGGATTGTACGCGCCATACGTGCAAGACCCACTCCAAACTGGTTGTAGAGCTGCTCGCCGACTGTGCGCACACGACGGTTCGAAAGGTGGTCGATATCGTCGACATCCGACTTCGAATTGATAAGCTCAATCAAATACTTGATGATGGCGATGATGTCTTCCTTAGTCAACACTTTCACCTCCTCCGGCACTGTAAGCGACAATTTCTTGTTGATGCGGTAACGGCCCACATCGCCCAAGTCATAACGCTTCTCGGAGAAGAAAAGGTTGGTTATCACCTCACGCGCGCTCGCATCGTCCGGTGGCTCCGCGTTGCGCAATTGGCGATAGATATAGTTGATAGCCTCTTTTTCAGAGTTGCTTGAGTCTTTCTGGAGTGTATTGAAGATAATCGAGTAGTCGCTCATGTCTACATCCTCCTTGTGCAGAAGGATGGTCTGAAGTCCCGAATCAAGGATTTCCTGGATATGCTCCTCCTCGATAACGGTCTCGCGGTCGATGACCACATCGTTTCGCTCAATCGAAACCACCTCGCCGGTGTCTTCGTCAACGAAATCTTCAACCCACGTTTTCAACACACGGGCGGCAAGCTTGCGGCCAATGCATTTCTTCAGGTTCGTTTTGTTTACTTTTATTTCCTCAGCAAGACCAAAGATTTCTATGATGTCTTTATCGCTGTCAAGACCGATGGCACGCAACAATGTTGTTACCGGCAATTTCTTCTTGCGGTCGATGTAGGCATACATCACATTGTTGATGTCAGTGGCAAACTCTATCCATGAGCCACGGAACGGGATGATACGTGCTGAATACAATTTGGTTCCGTTGGCGTGTGTGCTCTGTCCGAAGAACACACCAGGCGAACGGTGCAGCTGCGACACGACAACGCGCTCCGCACCGTTGATCACAAATGTGCCCTTTTCCGTCATATACGGAATCGGTCCAAGATAAACATCCTGGATTACGGTGTCGAAGTCCTCATGGTCGGGATCCGTACAGTATAATTTTAATTTTGCCTTCAACGGCACACTATATGTCAAGCCGCGCTCAAGACATTCCTCTATCGTATATCTCGGCGGGTCGATGTAATAGTCTAAGAATTCGAGCACAAAGTTATTCCTTGTGTCGGCAATTGGAAAGTTTTCCGCAAAAACCTTGTACAATCCCTCGTTCTTTCTCTTCTCTAACGGAGTGTCAAGCTGCAAGAAATCGTGAAACGACTTCAGCTGAATCTCCAAAAAGTCGGGGAAGGGCAACGGATTCTTTACGGAGGCGAAATTTACGCGTGGTTTTACTGTTGAAACTGACATAAAAATAATATTAATTGAACCCGAAATTGAAAATAACACAAAAAGGTTAAGAATCGACTTTATAGGGGATTCTTAACCTAATTACCTGAATTTCAGGCAATATTATTTAAGTTCAACTTCAGCTCCAGCCTCTTCGAGTTGTTTCTTAAGAACCTCAGCCTCAGCTTTAGCAACACCTTCCTTGATTGTGCTAGGTGCACCGTCTACCAAGTCCTTAGCTTCTTTCAAACCAAGACCACAAGCTTCCTTAACGGCCTTTACAACCTGAAGCTTAGAAGCGCCTGCGCTCTTCAATACTACATCGAATGCTGATTTCTCCTCCTCAGCAGCAGCGCCGGCAGCAGGGCCAGCAGCAACAGCTACAGCTGCAGCAGCAGGTTCAATACCATATTCGTCTTTCAAAATCTGAGCAAGTTCGTTTACTTCTTTTACTGAGAGGTTAACTAATTGTTCTGCAAATGCTTTCAAATCTGCCATAATTGTATAATTTTTTATTGTTATTTTTTTGTTTATTTTTTATTAGAGAGTGTTTCAAGAATACCATGCAACTTGTTGCCTGACGACTGCAGTGCGGAAACAACGTTTTTGGCCGGTGACTGGAGCAATGCAACAACCTCTGCGATGAGCTCGTTCTTGCTCTTGATCTTCGACAATGTGTCGAGCTGATCAGCGCCCATATAAACTGTTTCTTCCACATAAGCGGCCTTCAAAACTGGCAACTCTGATCCTTTCTTGTGGAACTCCTTGATTGCTTTGGCAGGAGCATTTCCTACATTTGAGAACAGCATTGCAGTTGTTCCAGTCAACGCTGGATACAATTCTGAATAATCGCCTTCCAATTGCTCTAAAGCCTTGTGAAGCAACGTATTCTTAACAACCATCATCTTCACTTCCGCATTGAAGCAAGCGCGACGGAACGCACTTGTCTGCTCAGCGTCCATGCTGGTAGTGTCGGTGAGATAAAAGCAGCTGTACTCCTTGAGAGTCTCGCCGATTTTCTCTATTATTATCGCTTTATCTTCCTTTCTCATGATTCTCTTAATTTAAAAATTCGTTACACATCAAGTGATTTTGTATCGATCTTCAGACCTGAGCTCATTGTACTCGAAAGATATATGCTCTTCATATAAGTACCTTTGGCGGTGGCCGGCTTCAACTTAATCAGCGTGTTGATAAACTCGCGTGCGTTTTCTGCCATTTGGTCTGCCGTGAAGGAAACCTTACCGATAGAAGCGTGTACGATACCGTTCTTATCTACTTTAAAGTCAATCTTACCTTGTTTTACCTCTTTCACTGCCTTTGCTACGTCTGGTGTAACTGTGCCGCTCTTTGGGTTAGGCATCAAGCCACGAGGGCCGAGGATGCGACCGAGAGCACCGATTTTACCCATAATAGCAGGTTGAGTGATGATTACGTCTACGTCTGTCCAGCCGCCCTTGATTTTCTCAATATACTCGTCCAAACCTACGTAGTCTGCTCCAGCTTCTTTTGCGGCAGCTTGATCTGCCTCTGTGGCGCACAAAACCAATACGCGTACCTGCTTGCCTGTTCCGTGAGGAAGAGAAACAACACCGCGCACCATTTGGTTAGCCTTGCGAGGATCTACACCAAGACGTACATCGATATCAAATGAAGCATCGAATTTCGTAAAGGTGATTTCCTTTATTTTTTCTGCTGCTTCCTTCAGTGTGTAAATCTTTCCAGCTTCAATCTTCTCTAAAGCCAACTTTTGATTTTTTGTCAGTTTACCCATGTCAATTGAAGTTTTTAATTGTTTTCAGGGAAAGATCCCTTAACTGTGATACCCATACTTCTCGCTGTACCAGCGACCATCTTCATAGCTGAATCTAAAGTAAAACAGTTCAAATCCGGCATTTTGTCTGTAGCAATTGCCTTTACCTGCTCCCATGTAATCTCTGCCACCTTCTGACGGTTAGGCTCTTTCGATCCCTTCTTCTGCTTTGAAACCTCAAGCAACTGTACTGCTACAGGAGGGGTCTTGACAACGAAGTCAAAGCTCTTGTCGCTATAGTAAGTGATTACTACAGGAAGCACTTTGCCTGCCTTGTCCTGGGTGCGGGCATTGAATTGCTTACAAAATTCCATGATGTTGATACCCTTAGAACCCAAAGCAGGTCCTACTGGGGGTGATGGGTTTGCCGCACCACCTTTAATCTGCAATTTGATCTGTCCAGCAATTTCTTTAGCCATTTCTGTTTTTGTTTTTTTGATAAGTTAAATTATCACAGTCATAGTCGTGTTCGTAACAACAAAACTATTCCCGCTCTACTTGCGAATTTTCCAACTCTACCGGTGTCTTGCGTCCGAAGATGCTTACCATAACCTTGAGCTTCTTCTTCTCGTTGTTGACCTCGTCGACCGTTCCAATCATGCCCGTGAAAGCGCCATAGTTTACCTTGACAGTCTCACCGACCTTGTAATCAATCAAGTCGGCCTCATTAGTTTCCTGAAGCTCGTCCGCAATGCCGAGCATACGGTTAACCTCCCCTGGTCGCAACGGTTCCGGACGCTTTGCCTCCGAACCCTTTCCGCAGCCGAGAAAGTCAATCACATTGGTCGTATTGCGAAGGATATGAGTTACCTCACCGATCAACTCAGCTTCCACAAATACATAGCCTGAATAGAGTGTGCGCTCTTTGACGACCTTCTTTCCAGACTTTGTGGTAGAATAAATCTTTTCAGTAGGAATCAATACTTGTGACACATAGTCGCCCAGCGAAGTATTCTTGATTTGGGCATCGAGCAATTCTTTTACCTTTGCCTCCTTGCCTGATATGGCACGGAGCACATACCATTCTTTCTTACCTGCCATGACTTACTTGTGTAATCCGTAAATCGTTTCCATTATGAAATTGATCACCTCGTCAACACCCCAAATAATCAATGAAAGAATGATGGAAGCTACCAATACAATCATTGCGCTGTTGACAAGCTGTGTCCTCGTTGGCCAAGAAACCTTATAGACAAGCTCGCTATAAGACTCCTGGATATCCGCAAACAGTTTATTAAATACTTTCATTTCCTTAATTCTTAGCACAGGACGAGAGGCTCGAACTCCCGACACCCGGTTTTGGAGACCGGTGCTCTACCAACTGAGCTAGTCCTGTATATTAGCCGGCCGTTGCCGACCGGCTGTTGTTTTTATTCTTCTATCGCTTGAGTATTATTCAAGGATTTCAGTGATCTGACCAGAACCTACTGTACGGCCACCTTCGCGGATTGCGAAACGAAGACCCTTGTCGCATGCTACCGGAGTGATCAACTTAACTTGGATAGTTACGTGGTCACCAGGCATTACCATTTCTACACCTTCCGGAAGAGTGATCTCACCAGTTACGTCGAGCGTACGGATGTAGAATTGTGGGCGATAGTGGTTGTGGAATGGAGTGTGACGTCCACCTTCCTCTTTCTTCAAGATATAAACCTGAGCCTTGAACTCATCGTGAGGTTTAACCTGTCCTGGGTGGCAGATAACCATACCACGCTTGATTTCGTTCTTGTCGATACCACGGAGAAGCAAACCTACGTTATCACCAGCTTCACCTTCGTCCAAAATCTTGCGGAACATCTCAACGCCAGTTACAACTGACTTCTTGTCTGCACCAAGACCAAGGATTTGAACTTCGTCGCCAACCTTAACGCGACCAGCCTCGATACGACCAGTTGCTACAGTACCACGACCAGTGATTGAGAACACGTCCTCAACAGGCATCAAGAATGGTTTATCAACGTCACGTGGAGGAAGTGGAATCCATGTATCTACTGCATCCATGAGCTCCATAACCTTGTCTTCCCACTTAGCCTCACCGTTCAATGCACCAAGTGCAGAACCACGGATGATAGGAGTGTTGTCACCATCATAATCGTATGACGAAAGAAGATCACGCATTTCCATCTCAACGAGCTCGAGCATTTCTTCGTCGTCTACCATGTCGCACTTGTTCAAGAATACAACCAAACGAGGAACGTTTACTTGGCGAGCCAAAAGGATGTGCTCACGAGTCTGAGGCATAGGACCGTCAGTTGCAGCAACCACGATGATTGCACCGTCCATCTGAGCGGCACCAGTTACCATGTTCTTCACATAGTCGGCGTGTCCCGGGCAGTCTACGTGTGCGTAGTGGCGGTTAGCTGTTTCATACTCTACGTGAGATGTGTTGATTGTGATACCACGCTCTTTCTCTTCAGGTGCGTTATCGATAGAGTCAAATGAACGCAACTCAGAAAGACCTTTCTTTGCCAACACTGTAGTGATAGCGGCAGTCAAGGTAGTTTTACCGTGGTCAACGTGACCAATAGTACCGATGTTAACATGCGGTTTGGTTCTTTCGAATTTCTCTTTTGCCATAACTTTATGCTTTTTTATTTATGTTTGACTATTTCAAGTACATTTTTCCTATTTATTGAGCCGATGGCGGGATTTGAACCCGCGACCTCTTCCTTACCAAGGAAGTGCTCTACCCCTGAGCTACATAGGCAAC